>Ga0070761_10001452_pt1 | contig 14839 bp, 15 predicted proteins | sample HubBroMetageREF1_FD_66724 | JGI IMG/M metagenome (GOLD analysis project Ga0070761, IMG submission 66724) | Reference soil microbial communities from the Hubbard Brook experimental Forest, New Hampshire, USA - Hubbard Brook CCASE Soil... | ecosystem: Environmental > Terrestrial > Soil >... | reverse complement strand
CGACGGCCCGGGCGACAAGGCCGAACTCCCCGGCGATCGTGGGGCGCAGGGGGATCTCGACCAACCCGTCTTCCGGCACTTCGACGCTGCCGACGAACGTTGAGCCGGTCTCGACCCAACTGAGCTCGAACGGCGGCACTCCGTTCGTTACGTTGAACATGACCCACGCGGGTTGGCCCAGCTCGACGGTCACGTTGGTCGAAGTCGCGCAGAGCGACGGATCCGGTTGTACCCGAATCGGGTACGTCGCGGAGGCCGGAGCGAGCGCCCCTCCGGGGAACACGAAGAACGTGGCGTTGGCACCCCCCGGTCGGACGAAGGTACACGAGAACTCATCGGAAGACCGGGAGGCGAGCCGTAGGGCGCTACCCCCTTGGGGGCAGGCCCAGTCGAACGTTGCCCCGGAGGGGACCCCGATGGCCGTCGCGTTCAGCTCGACCGGGACACCTACATCCGCCTCGGATCGATTCGAGAGGATCCCCGCAGAGAACCCCGAGTCGACCACGAGGGGAGAACCGATTCCCGACTGCGCGAACAGGCCGGCCGAGTCCCAGACGAAGAGTTGCGGGGCAAAACGACCGGAGGCGAACGTATGGTTCACCTCCAGGAATCCCGCGGTTCGTAGGGCGCCGGGCGTCGAGGAGCCGTCCCCCCATGAAAGGCGGTACGTGTAGGGCGGCTCGCCCCCACTGACCTCGGCCGTGAGCGCGACGGGGCTCCCCGGAGCTACGGGATCGGCGAGCGGGGCGAAGTCGCGGATCGAAAGCGGGGGAACGAGCGTGATGTTGCTCTCTGCGAAACCGGAGACCTGGCTCGCACTCGTACCGCAGTCGAGATACGCCAGCGAACGCGCGACTACCGTGGCGACTCCGCCGGGCGTGGGACCGGCCGACAGATTCGTGGACGCGCCGCCCACCGGGGAGAGCGCTAGTCCCACCGATCCGTTGGCGAGCGTCCAGCGAAACCACTCCGGTGTGAGCATACACTCCGGACCGACGTCGGTCCATGCTGCGGTCAGAACGGTCGTGTTCCCGTCCGCCATCCACCACTGCGACGGGTCGACGACGAGCCGGGGCGACGTCAGGTCCTCGGGTGCGATCGGTGGAAGCCTCGAGGTCGTGGGCGCGAACGCGGACCACGAGGAAAGTACGAGCACCGCGACGAGGGCGCTTCCCGCCGTGGCTACGAGGGGACAGGCACGCAGAGTGGGTGGCGCAGGCACCATCGGAGCCCGCCGACGGGGTCGCGATACAAGCCCGTCCGCACTCGGGCGAACGATGGAATGAGGAGCTAACCGCCGACGACAAGAGCGACGTGCTCTTTGGAGAACGGGTGGAGCGCGACCTCGGCCCGTACCTCGAGCCCGGCCTCCCGAAGCTCACCCCGCGCTTCCTTCACGACCGAGGCGCTGGAGCCGCGCTGGGTCACGGAGCGGACCTTGAGCATCAGGATCCCCACGCCCTTTTTCGCGAGGCAGGCGGCTGCGTTCTCGACGAAGATAGCGGCCTGATTCCGCTGCGCGACGTCCTGGTAGAGAACGTCCACCTCGCCCACGTCGGCCTGGTAGCGTTCCGGTAGTTGGGCATCGGCGAGGAGCGGCAACAGGTTCGCGCGTCGGCGGGCGAGGGCGAGCAGCGGAGCGAACGATGTGGGGCTCTTCTCGACCGCAAAGATCTCCGCATCGGGCCACATATCGGACAGGTGGCTCACCGTAGTCCCGTGGGCCGCCCCGAGGTAGAGGGCGCTCCCGACCTCCGACCAGAGGTCGGCCGGGGCGCCCTTCGCGAGCAGCGCAGCGAGCTTCGAGCGGAACGGGTCCCACCGCCGGTATTCGACGCCGTCCGCGACGCGAAGGTCCTCGCCGTAGACCTTCTCGCCGGGCCGGGCGTTGCGCGTATAGACGTCGCGCCCCTCGCGGAACACTCCCGGCCAGCCGGCGGGCTCCATCGGGTCGGCCTACCGGATCGCGGCGAGGAATTCGACCTCGACCGCGGCGTTGAGAGGAAGGCTCGCCAGGCCGACGGCGATCCGAGACGGGCGCCCGTTGTCCCCAAACAGTTCGATCAGGAGCTCCGTCGAGCCGTTGGCGACTTCGTGTGGCCGGTCGAATCCGGGCGACGTGGCGACGTACACCGCGACGCGGACGAATCGCTCGATGCGGTCCAGGGAGCCGAGCGCGGCGTTCAGGGCGCTCAGCGCCTGCAGCGTCGCCCGCCGAGCGAGACCCTTCGCGGTCTCGGGGGAGACGTCTCGGTCGACCAGCCCCGGGGAGACGACCTTTCCGTCCTCGACCACGATCTGGCCGGACACCCAGGCGAACCCTCCGTGCGCGATGACGGGGGAGTAGGCGCCGGCCGGCTTGGGCGGAGGTGGAAGTTCGATCCCGAGGGCGCGCAGACGCTCCATCGCGGAGGGGGCCATGGCAGCGCTATCCACGGACGCGGAAAACGGTGCGGTTGATTCCAGCGGCAGCGATAATAGGGCTCGCGAAGAATTCGGGAATGGCGATGTCATTCTTCCGCCGACGCCGCAAGGAGAAGGAAGCCCCGGCGAAGCCGGAGGCGCCCGACGAGGCGCCCCCGAAACCGTCCGCACCAGCGGCCCCCCGCCCCCCCGCGCCGGAGCCGGCCGTGCCCACCGCGCCCGTGGAGCCCGTCCCCATCGAGCCGGCCGCGACGGAACCCCCGGCCCCCGTCGTGGAACCACCTCCGACGACGGTTCCACCCCCTCTCCCCGAGAAGGTCGAGGCTCCCGTCGACCCGCTCCCGATCGCGCCGCGCCCGCTCTCCCAATGCTTCGTGTGCGGCACCACGCTCGACGCGGGCTTCTGCCCGACGTGTCGCATCCACTGGGTCGAGTGAACTCGTCCCGCCCGAGCCGGGATGGCTCCGTATCCTTCCGGAAGCCGACGCGCGCGAGAGAGTAGTGTTTTGAACCCCTCCCGCTCCAGAAACCTACCGTGATGGCAACCACCAGCTCCTCCGGGGCCGAGCTCGACGCACTGGAACGTCAGGTCGTCGACCATGTCTTCCTGCTCCAACCGTCCTACGCCGTGGGCCTCGGGCTGCACGCGTACGACGGCAAGGTCCCGGACCTGTCCCGGCCCGCGACCGACGAGTGGACCTCGCGGGCGGACGAGCTCCTGCGCCAGCTGAACGCGCTCGACGACGAGCAGCTCTCGGACGACCGGAAGATCGACAAGTTCCTCCTGCGCCTCCTCCTCGAGAGCCCCCTGTTCGACCTCCGGGAGTCGAACGAGCTCGAACGGAACCCGATGTCGTACGTTGGGTCGGTCTCGATGACCGCGTACATGGTCCGGGACTACGCGCCGGCGGCCGACCGAGTCCGCTCGATGATCCGCATCCTCAACGCGGTCCCCAAGATGCTCGAGGACGGGCAGCGACGCCTGCACGGCCCCCTCCCGCGTCCGTTCGTCGAGCTCGCCCTCTCGATCGGGGGCGGCCTTTCGCCGCACTTCGGCGAGGTCGAGACCTTCGCGGCGAAAGTGTCGATGGGCGCCGAGGTGGCGTCCGCGCGCGCGACCGCCGAGGCGAGCGTCAAGAAGTTCATGGAGTGGCTCAAGGGAGAGTGTCTGCCTCGCTCCACTCCCGATTTTGCCCTCGGGCCCCACCGCTACCAGCGACTCCTCTTCGTTCGCGAAGGGATCGAGGCGCCGATCGATGACATCCGCAAGGCCGGCGCCGCCGACCTCGCGCGCAACCAAGCGCGCCTCGAGGAGATCGCGCGCGAGGAGCACGTGACGCTCGATGAACTTCTTCAGCGCCTCAACAAAGACCACCCGACGTCGACCGAGGTGCTCCCGACCGCCCGCGCGTACGTGGACGAGACGCGGAAATTCGTCCTCGACAAGGAGATCGCCACGATCCCCGAACCCGCGATCTGTCGCGTCGAGGAGACGCCGATCTGGGGCCGCGCCCTCTCGACCGCGAGCATGAACCCGCCCGGCCCGTTCGACGTAGGTCCCACGGAGGGGGTCTACTTCGTCACGCCGGTCGACCCGGCGTGGACGCCGCAGCAGCAGGAGGAGTGGCTCCGCTCGTTCAACCGTTCGCTGCTTCGAAACATCACGGTCCACGAAGTGTATCCGGGGCACTACCTCCAGTTCCTCCACTTCCGGAAGTCGACCGGGAGTCTCGCACGCAAGGTGTACCTCTCCCCCTCGTTCGTCGAGGGATGGGCGCACTACTGTGAGCAACTCGCGATCGAGCAGGGGTTCCACAACGAGAACCACAACGCCGAGATCGCGGAGATCCACGACGCGCTCCTTCGGGACTGCCGGCTCCTCGCGTCGATCGGCCTCCACACCGCGGGGATGACGCTGGACGAGGCGACGGCGCAGTTCGAGCGCGAGGCGCATTTCGAGCGACTGCCGGCCCAGCGCGAGGCGATCCGCGGTACGTTCAACCCCGAGTACTTCTGCTACACGCTGGGGAAACTCGCGATCCAGAACTCCCGCGGGCGATTCTTGACGTCGCACTACGGCGGGAACCTGAAGCGGTTCCACGACGCGCTGCTCGGATTCGGATCTCCGCCGATCGGACTGCTCGACACGTTGCTCGCATCCCCGCCGGCCACCTGAGCCGGCGCGGCCTACGGCGGCGTGACCTTCTGGTCGATCGCGACCCCCTCGCGGACGGCGCCCGAGACGGTGCAGTAGTCGGCGAAGATCTCGACGCACCGGTCGAACTGGGGCCGGTCCGCCTCGTTCACGGGCTGGGTGTGGATCTCGACGTGCAGTTCGCGCACGCGGCGTCGGCCCCTTTCGTTCGTGCCGACCGTGGCGGTGACGGTGGTCTTCAGCGGCGTGACCGCGATCCTCGCGCGGCCGAGCGTGTTGACGAGCGTCGAGCTCATGCAGTGGCCGACCGCCTGGGCGAGCGACTGGACCGGATTCGGGCCGGCATCGCCCCCCACGGGGGGCGGTTCGTCCAACGTGGTGCCCGGGAACGGGGCGTCGGCGAATTCGATCGTGAAGCGGTACTTCTCCACCTGGGTCAGGTCCACGCGGCTGTCGGCTGCGGACATGACCGCGCAAGGCCCCCGGGATACTTGAGACCGAAAACCGTCCAATAGGCGACTGCGCTACGCCCGCCGAGGGTCCGATGGGAGCTTCGGGAAAGACGTACATCATTGCGGGCGTTGGCAGCGGTCTCGGAACGGCGCTCGCGTGCCTGCTCGCCTCGGAAGGCGCGAACGTGGTCGGGGTCGCTCGCTCCTCGAAGGCGCTCGACCCGCTCGCCGCGGCCGCACGGACCCGGGGGTGGGCCTTCACCGGCGTGGCCGGGGATGTCTTCCGACAGAAGGACGTTGACGCGATCGTGGCGGAGGTCGTGAAGGCTCGCGGAGCGATCGACGGCGTCTCCGTCAACGTCGGTCATTGGATCATGGGAGAGAATCTCCTGCACAAGATGACGGACGAAGAGTGGTCGAGCGGGATCCACGACAATCTCGACCCGATGTTCCGGTTCGGCCGCGCCGTTCTCCCGCACATGATCGAGAAGGGCCGCGGTTCGCTCGTCGTCGTCTCGGCGGCCCGCGCGATCCGATGGGCGGGGAACCCGTCGTACAACGCCGCGAAGGGCGGTATCCTGGACCTGATCCCCCGGCTCGCGCGCGACTACCGGCCCTACGGGATCCGGGTGAACGCCGTCCTGCCGGGTTCGATGGGGAGCGGCATCGAGAACTACGACCCGCCGAATTTTGACGGGCCGATCCCGCTCACGAACGAAGCCGCTACGAGCGCGTGGGAGGTCGCCCGCGCGATCCAGTATCTCCTGACCGACGAAAGCCGCTGGGTCAGCGGTACGACCCTCGACGTCGATGGCGGACAGACGACCGGCGGTCAGGAGTCTCCGTAGTGACCGACGCCGCGACCGTCCGCCGCGCGGATCGCGGCGACGTCGACCGGATCGTTCCCCTCTTCGGAGCGTACCGCGAGTTCTACCGACAGGAGGCCGACCCGGAGCGGGAGCGGGCGTTCCTCAAGGCCCGGATGGAGTGGGGCGAGTGCGCGATCTTCGTCGCCGAGTCGGCCGGGGAGATCGTCGGTTTCACGCTGCTCTACCCGCTCTTCACGTCGATCTCGCTCGGGCCGACGTGGGTGCTCAACGACCTCTACGTGCAGCCCGAGGCTCGGCACCACGGCGTCGGGCGACTCCTACTGGAGCGGGCCCGCGCATTTGGCAAGGAGACCGCCGCCCACTACCTGACGCTGGAGACCGCCAAGGAGAATCCGGCCCAGCGCCTCTACGAGGCGGCGGGCTGGAAGAAGGACGAGGCGTTCCTCCACTACGAGCTGCTGCTCTAGCGGGGGGGTCGGAGGATCCGGGACGCGAGCGCCTCGACGACATCGTCCGAGTCGTTCGGCATCGGGACGCGTCGGTACTCGATCCCGTGCTCCTCCGCGAACTCGCGGATCACGACGTCGAGGTCGTAGAGCACCTCGAGGTGCTCGAACACGAACCCGAACGAGGCAACCGACTGACGTTCGGCGCCGCGCGATTTCCATTCGAGCATCACTTCGGTGATGTCGGGACCGAGCCACGCCTCGGTCGTGTTGCCGGCGCTCTGGAAGGTGAACGACCAGCGGTCGAGCTTCGCGTCCTTCGCAATGGCGTCGGATGTCTCGTGGAGGATCTCGGGGTACGGGTCGCCCCGGTCCCGCATCCGCTGGGGCAAACTGTGGGCCGAGAGAAGTACGGCCCCCTGCGGGTCCGGGTGCTTCTCCAGGTCGTGGCGGATCGCCCGGCTCCAATAGCGGATCCAGTGCGGGTCGAGGTGCCAGTCCAGGCGGACGTCGACGTCCATCGAGTGCGGGGAGACCCTTACGCCCTCCGCGACGCCCTGCTGGTACGGTTCGCTGATCCAGGTCGAAGCGTACGGGGAGAGCGGCACGGCGACGAGACGTCGGAACCCGGCCCGCGACGCGTCGGGGATGACGTCGCGGAGCGCCGGCCGACCGTGCTTGACGCCCAAGTAGACCTTCGCGCCCGGCCAATCGTTCGCGAGGCGCTTCTCGAGCTTGCCGCGCAGGGAGCCGAGGATCCGGTTCTGTGGGGACCCTCCGATCTTGTTGTACCGGCGGACGTACTCGTCCACCATCTCGGACGACGGGATCTGGCCGTGGAGCACCTCGGTGAGGTAATCGGGGAGGTCGTCGGCGCCGTTCGGGCTGCCGTACCCCATGAGGAGCACCGCGGTGTTCTCCCGTGAAGGAGCGTCGGTCACCGTCGCCTCATGTCTCGCCCCGTGTCGTGGACGTACTTCACGAGTTCGTTCACACGGTCCGGATCCGTCTCGGGAAGCACGCCGTGCCCGAGGTTGAAGACATGGTGGTGCCCGTCAGGAACCTCGGCGAGAACACGGTGGGCCGCTCGCAGAAGTGTCTCGCTCGGGCCGAGCAGAGCACCCGGGTCGAGGTTTCCCTGGAGCCCCATCCGCGGACCGATCCGGGCCCTCACCCGGCCGAGGGGTTCGCGCCAGTCGACGCCGAGCGCGTCGGCTCCGGTCCTCGCGAAGCACTCGACGAGATGCGAGGAGCCCGTGGAGAAGTAGATCGTCGGCCGGCCGAGCGGCCGGAGCTCCTCGAAGATCCGTTGGACCGGCCCCTCGAGGTGCCGCTCGAAGATCTCGGGCGATACCGCGCCGACCCAACTGTCGAACAGCTGGAGGGCCGCCGCGCCACTTTCCGCCTGCATCCGGAGATAGTCGACGGTCATCGTCGTCAGCCGGTCGATCAGCCAATCGAACGTGGCCGGCTCGGAGTAGATCATCCGCTTCGTCTCGACGTACTCGCGCGACGCGCCCCCTTCGATGAGGTACGCCGCCAGGGTGAACGGTCCGCCCGCGAAGCCGATGATCGGCCGCTCGGTCTCGAGCTCGAGGAATCGCTCGATCGCCTGCCCCACGAACGGCACCGATTTCCGCGCGTCGAACTCGGTGAGTCCCTCAACGTCCGCCCGGGTCCGGATCGGATGCGGGACCACCGGGCCCCGGCCGGGGTCGATCGAGAACGGGACGCCGAGCCCGAAGAACGGAAGCGAGATGTCGGCGAACACGACGCCGGCGTCGACGTCGTAGTGACGCAGTGGTTCGATCGTGATTTGAGCCGCGAGGTCGGGGTTGCGGGCGAGCTCGAGGATCGGGTGCTCCTCCCGCAGTTTCCGGTAGCCGGGAAGGTGCCGGCCCGCCTGGCGCATCAGCCAGATCGGGGTGGTGTCGGTCTCCTCGCCTCGAAGGGCGCGGACGAGCCGATCGCGCCTCACTCGGGGGTCTCCCACGCGGCGTGGAACGCAGCGCGGAGCGCGGGTTCGGCTCGCGCAAGGTCGCGCGGCCGGGTGGCCGCGGACACGAAGGTGGTCTCCAGCGCCGAGGGAGGAAGGTAGACTCCGTGGTCGAGCGCCGCGTGGAAGAAGCGGGCGTATCGAGCCCGGTCGCACAATTCTGCCTCTTGGGCGTTAGTGATCGGTCCGGACGCAAAGAAGATCCCGAGCATCGAACCGACCCGTTGGACCGTGAACGGTGCGACCCCCTCTTCGTCGGCCAGGCGCCGGACCTGTTCTTCGAGGGCGGCGCCGGTGGTCTCCAGATCACGGTAGACCGCCGGGGTGAGTTGTTCGAGCATCGCCGCGCCCGCGGCCATCGCGAGGGGATGTCCCGACAACGTGCCGGCCTGGTAGACGGGTCCGAGCGGAGCGACCGTCTCCATGATCTCCTGCCGGCCCCCGTAGACCCCGATCGGCATACCCCCGCCCACGATCTTGCCGAGCGTCACGAGGTCGGCTCGAAGCCCGAGCGACTCATGGATCGTCCCGCGCCGAAGGCGGAATCCGGTCATCACCTCGTCCGCGATCATGAGCGCACCGTGCCGATGGGCGATCCGGCCCACCTCGGCGAGGTATCCGAGCGCCGGAGGGACGACCCCCATGTTGCCGGCCACCGGCTCGATCACGACGGCGGCGATCGAGGCGCCGTGACGTTCGAACGCCCGTTCCAGCGCGTCGCGGTCGTTGTAGGGAACGACGATCGTTTCGCCGACGACGCTGCGCGGTACCCCCGCGGAATCCGGCAGCGAGTGCGTCGCGACGCCGGAGCCCGCGCGCGCGAGGAGGCCGTCCGAGTGACCGTGGTAGCCGCCCGCGAATTTCACGACCTTCGGTCGGGTGGTGAACCCGCGCGCGACGCGGACGGCGCTCATGACCGCCTCCGTGCCCGAGCTGACGAACCGCATCCGCTTGAGCGAGGGCGCGGCCGTGCGGATCTCTTCGGCGAGCTCGTGCTCGAGGGGGGAGGGGGCGCCGAACGTGAGTCCCTTCTTCGCGGTCGCGCGGACCGCGGCGACGATCGCGGGAGGGGCATTCCCGAGGATGTTCGCGCCCCACGAGCCGACCAGGTCGAGGTACTTCCGGCCGTCCACATCGTTCAGGTAGGCGCCTCGCCCACCCTCGAAAAAGACCGGCGAACCACCGACCGCGCGGAACGAACGTACCGGGCTGTTCACGCCGCCCACGAGGACCTGGGAGGCCCGCCGCCCCAACGAACGCGAGCGAGGACCCGGGGCGGGCGGACTCACGGGAGGCCGTCCGCAAGTTCGAGCATGCGAGCCGGCGAAGCGAGGACGCAGGTGAAGATCGGGGTCTCGAGCTCGGTGAACCGGCTCGCCTCGGTCGGGCGGAGGTCGCTCACGAGGTCGAGGAACTCCGCCGGAGTCTCCGCCTCGAACGAGAGGATGAACTCGGCGTCGTCGATACCGAACGAGTAGCCGGTGTGGATGCGGACCTGGGGGTACTTGTGGCCGATGCGGAAGTGCTCGCCCATGATGCGGCGGCGCTCCTCGTACGGGATCCCGTACCACTCCCGCTTCTTCACGAACGGGTAGACGAAGAGGTAGGGGAGGTCGAAGGGCCGGCGGTGCGTCTCGCCGCCTTCCCCCCCGTGCGAGTGGGCCCCGACCACCCCGACGTACTCGGAGCGCCGCGCCATCCCGAGGTAGGAGTACGCGGTGTCGAGGTATCCGCCGAGGGGCGTGCCGAGGAGGCGCGCGTGCAACTCTTGGATCGGAGCCAGCTCGGTGCCGATCGACCAGACCATCATTTCGGTGTCCGCCTTGAGACCCGCGAGCGAGTAGGTCCGGAGGATCACCTCCTCCGGCGGCTTCTCGAGGATCGCGGCGAACTTCGCCTTCCCTTCGTCCCGCTCGGAGCGCGGCAGTCGACGCCATTCGGGTCGCAGGTGAAAGAACGTGTACTTCACGAAGTCCCGCGGCTCGTCGTCGCCGTTCGCGCTCGGCGGAGGCGGGTGACTCCCTCCGGCGCTCACGGGACCTCTCGCGCCCACCGGGCGACGTCGCGAGCGAAGTACGTGATCACGAGGTCCGCCCCCGCGCGACGGATCGCCGTGAGCGTCTCGAGGACGAGCGCCCGTTCATCCACGACGCCCTTCGCAGCGGCGGCCTTGATCATCGCGTACTCCCCGCTGACCTGGTAGGCGGCGAGCGGAAGGAGAAAACGTTCCCGGGCCCGCAGAAGGAGGTCGAGGCTCGTGACCGCGGGCTTCACCATCAGAATGTCCGCGCCCTCCGCGACATCGAGCTCCATCTCGCGCAGCGCCTCACGTCCGTTCCGGTAGTCCATCTGGTAGCCGCGCCGATCCCCGAACGCCGGCGTCGACTGTTCCACGTCGCGGAACGGATTGTAGAGCGAGGACGCATGCTTCGACGAATACGACAGGATCGCTGTCTCCGTCCGCCCCGCGTGATCGAGCGCGGCGCGGACCCCGGCGACCTGCCCGTCCATCATCGCGCTCGGTGCGACGACGTCCGCACCCGCGTTCGCGTGGGCGACGGCGATGCGACCGAGCCGCTCCACGGACGCATCGTTGTCCACCGCTCCCCCCTTGACTACGCCGCAGTGCCCGTGCGACGTGTAGGCGCAGAGACAGACGTCGGACGCGACGACCAATTTCGCGCCGGTGTCCTTGATCGCGCGGATCGCCAGCGGCACCGCCCCGTCCGGCGACCAGGCGTCGCTCCCTTCCTCGTCCTTCGATCGGGCGACCCCGAACAGCAGCACCGCGCCGATCCCTTCCCGTTCGAGCTCCCGCGCGAGCGTGCCCAGCTCGTTCACCGGATACTGGGACACGCCCGGCATCGACGGAATCGGCTGGGCGGAGGAGAGTCCGGGCGCGACGAAGATCGGATAGACCAAGTGCCGCGGCGAGAGGTCGGTCTCCGCGACCCAGTTTCGCAGTGCCTCCGTGCGACGCAAGCGGCGGAGACGGGTCGTGGGTCCCGACCGGTCGCCGTCAGAGTCACTTCCGGGCATGCCGGACCTCCCGGAGCAGGTGTCGGGTAAAGGGTTGCGTACCGGCGGAAGGGGCGACCGAGATGTGGGCGAAATGGCGGACGACGGCCGCGTGTCGCGACCGCTCGCCGAGGACGACCAGCCGTGCGTCCTTGGCCAGTCGCGCGAACGCGGACCGGCCGATCCGGTACGAGAGATCCGCGAGGCCCGACGGGCTGGTCACGACGAGCACGTCCGCGTCGAGGATCTGCGTCCGCTCCGCCGGTGTGAGCGGCGGGGGCATCTCGACCGTGTAGACGACGACGTCCGAAACGCGATGGCCCTGACCCCGGAGCGTCCGTACCAGCTTCGCACCGGCCAGGTTCGAACGCAGGTACACGACCCGGCGTTTCGGCCCTTTCGCGAGGGCCGCCGCGATCCCCTCCGACCCGATGGTGTCGGGGGTGTGGATGTGCGTGACCCCCGCCTGTCGGAGGGCGGCGGCGGTCGCGGGGCCGACCGCCCAGAATTCGACCGCCTCCGGGAACGGGCCGTCGATCTTCATCCAGGGCCGAACACCGGCGCGGACCGCCCAGCGACTCGTGACCACGACCGTGTCGGGTCGGGTCCGGGTCGAGATCCGGCGGATCCAGGTCAGCGGGTCCTCCGCGCGAGGTTCCACCGAACGCACGCGGACGAGCCGCACGCCCGCTCGTTCCAGCGCGGCATCGACTCGCTCGAGCGCCCCCGGGGTGCTCAGCAGCACGACCGTGGGGGCGTGCCCCCCGCCCGCGGGCGCGGTCATCGTCGCTTACGCAGCAGTTCGTCGGCCCCTCGGTCGAGCAACTGTCGGCCGAGGGCGGCTCCGACCGATTCGGGGCTCGAAGTACGGCCCGTCCCGATCCCTCGCAGGCGCGTCCGACCGTCCGGTGTCAGCACTTCTCCCACCACCGAGAGCGACGCCCCCCGGACCGTAGCCACGCAGCCGAGGGGCACCTCGCAGTCTCCACCTAGCGCTCCGGCGAACGCGCGCTCGGCGCGGACGGCGGTGAGGGTGGGAGCATGGTTCAACCGACGGACCAGGCGCGCGAGCTCCGGGTCGCCTTCCCGCCCTACGATCGCGAGGGCGCCCTGCGCGGGCGCCGGTACGAAGTCGTCCCCCGGCAGTATCTGCGATATCTCCTTCGAACGACCGAGTCGGCGAACTCCCGCGACCGCGAGGATCGCGGCGTCGATATCCCCGGCGCGAACGCGAGAGATCCGGGTATCGACGTTCCCGCGCACTTCGAGCACCGTGAGGTCCGGTCGCCACCGGAGAAGCTGCGCGCGGCGGCGGGAGCTGCTCGATCCCACCCGGGCTCCTCGAACGAGGCCGGCCGCCGCCCGGTCGGATCCCATGACGAGGCAGTCGCGCGGGTCCACACGAGGAGGCGACGCCCACAGCGCGAACCGACGGTCCAGGACGACGGGGAGATCCTTCGCGCTGTGGACCGCGAGGTCGATCTCGCCCTTCACCAGCGCACGGTCGATCGCGTCGGTGAAGTCCGGGGAGCTTCCCACCGACCGATCCTGGTCGCCACTCGTATCCACGCCGACGGCCTCGAACGTCCGAGAGGGAGCGAGCCGCCGCAACTTTCGCAGTACCGTGTCGGTCTGCGCACGCGCGAGCGTGCTGCGTCGCGTTCCGACCCGGATGCGCTCGCTCACAGGTCGTCGGAGGGGGGTCGGAGAAGCTCCACCGCCCAGCGACGCCGGATCTCCCCTTCGGGGCCCGGAGGCAGCGATCGGATACGCTCGGTGGGAGCAAGGAGGAGGCGCGCCACCAGGCGGCGCGTGAGTCGGTCGACCGCCAACTCCTGAGCCGGGTCGAGGACCCCGAGATAGGAGCGGGCCGTAGCGAGTTCGGCGCGTCGCACCTCTTCCGCGGCGCCGCGGAACGCGTCGATCCACGGTTCGAACAGGAGTACGTGCAGGCGCTCCGCGCACCCGCGCGCCGCCTCCTCGAGTCGAACGTCGCCCGTGGAGACCTGCCCGCCGACCGGACGAGCGTGGAGCTCCTCGAGGTCAAGGAGTCGCACGTTCGGAAGCGATCGCACGTCGGGGTCGATGTTGCGCGGCATCCCGAGGTCGACGAGCACGAGCGGCCGTTCCCGGGGAAGGTCGGACGCCTTGAGACCGTGGTTGCCGAACTTGGCGGCTGTAACGACCGCGTCCGCGGAAGCGAGCTCGACGTCGAGTTGGTCGAGCGGTACCGCTCGCGCCCCGTGCGCTCGGAGGAACGCATGGTCCGGTGGTCGGAGGTGGTAGACGACGGTGAGTAGCGCCGAGCCCGAGAGGCTCTCGACCAGTTGTCGACCCACAATACCCGAGCCGACGACGACGACCCGAGGGAGGGGTTGGGGGAGGAGCGCCCTCAGTCGATCGGCTGCAACGCCCGCGATGGACAGCGGGGACGAGGCGGCGATCTCCGCCGCGGTGCGGGCGGCCCCTTCGAACAGCTCCCGCAGGACGGGACGCGGGTGGCGGCTCTCGATCCCGTGGGAGGCGGCCTGCACCTGGCGCCCCACCTCGGCTTCCCCGACCGCGAGCGACTCACGACCGGCCGCCACCCGGAAGAGGTGGAGCACCACGTCGCGGTCCTCGCGAAGCTTCCAGGAGCTCCGGTCGCCGGGAAGGATCGACCGCCACTCCTCGACCGCCTCGGCGCTCCCGGCGAGGAAGACGAGCTCCGTCCGATGGCACGTCGAGAGGAGGGCGACCTCCTCCACGTCGCCTCGTCGGGCGAACCAGGTCTCGACCTCCGCGCGGGTGATCGACCGGGCGACCGATTCGAGCGCATCCAGGGTGGCGGTGTCGAGGCTGAACTCGAGCCCGTAGAGACCCAGAGGGGCGACCGTGGATTCGGCCCGGGAGGACGGCCCCGCCGGGGACTCGGTCCCGAGGTGCGAGCGTGAGAGCGGAATGGCGGACAGAGGGATCCCTCGGACCGTCCTTCGAACCGAGGTCGAAGTTTATCCAAGGATGTACGAACACATCGACCGGCCGCCGAGGGACGACGGCCGGAGCTAGGCGTCGTATCGTTGCGTGTCTTCCACGACGATCGCGTCGGAGAAGACCGCGCGGGCCTCGCGTCCCACGGCCGCCTCGGTTCCGTCGCGCCCGCCGATATGGGTGAGGAAGAGCCGCTTCGCGCCCATCGTTCGGGCGGCGAGGGCGGCCTGCGCCGCCGTCGAATGTCCGAACTTCACCCCCAACTTCGCGTCATCTTCCGCGTAGGTCGCCTCGTGAATGACCACGTCGGCCCGGAGCCCCTCGGGAAACGAGGGAACCATCGTGTCGCCGGTATAGTACAAGGTAGTGGCGTCGCGGGAGACCACATACCCGATGTTGTAGATCGTGTGGTGCAGCGGAACGCCCCGGATCTTCCATGGCCCAATGGTCGTCTCGGGCTCCGTGGCCTCGACGAGCCGCAACGGGTACACCTCGGACACATCCCGCGCCATCGCACCGGCGTGGTTCATCGCCGTCAAGATGGGGGA
>Ga0070761_10001451_pt1 | contig 14840 bp, 7 predicted proteins | sample HubBroMetageREF1_FD_66724 | JGI IMG/M metagenome (GOLD analysis project Ga0070761, IMG submission 66724) | Reference soil microbial communities from the Hubbard Brook experimental Forest, New Hampshire, USA - Hubbard Brook CCASE Soil... | ecosystem: Environmental > Terrestrial > Soil > Temperate... | reverse complement strand
TGGAAGGTGATGTACATGAGCGGCGCGGACGGGGCCACGGCGATGTTCACCGTGAACACGTAGTCGGGCTCAGTGTACACGACCTGGAGAGGCCCCCCTCCCGACGGGGGCGGAACGTTCACTGTCGGGTTGGTCGTGAGGTTCGTCGCGACGAACGTTCCGTTCAGTCCGCTGAGGTCGATCTGCACCAGTTCGGGGGGGACCTTCAGGATGGCCCGGTAAGTACCCACCGAATACACACCGTACGAGGGGATTCCCAGCACGTACGGAGCGACGACGCCCTTGATCCCCGCCGACACGAGGCCGTTGGTGATCGCATAGTGGCTGTTGAGCGCGTAGTAGGCGAGCTCCGAATCGAGGACCTGACTCTGGTAGAACAGGTAGGAGACCTGGGTGTAGGGAGCGTAGGCGTTTCGGTCGGTCAATGCGCGGGCCCACTTGTCGGCGCCGGCGACAGTGAGAATCCCACCGGGCTGGCCGGACCCTTTGATGGCATCGAGCGCGTCGAGGAAGTATTGGTCGTGTCCGACTGCGGTGAACGTCTTCTCGTACTTACCCATGAACGGCCCGGTCCATGCCACGGCGATCAGGAGGCCGAGCACGAACGCCACCACCGCCAAGGTGACGATGCGGCGCGGGTGGCGGGCCGGTAGCAGCCATCGGCGAACCGGCGGCGGCATCGCGGGGCTTCGCGCGGGGGCCGGCGGGCTCGCTCGCCCGGGTCCTTGGTTCGACGCCCAGCCCCGGTCAATCAGGTACCCTAGAGACAGTCCCACCGGAATGAGCAGGAAGTACCCGAATCGGCGGTAGTCCGTGACGATCTTCAGCGACCATCCTACGATCGGGACAGTGAGGACGGTGATCCCGACCGCGATCAGGAGGAGGACGGGGGTCGTCAGCCAGCTTGGACGGTAGAGGTAGAAGCCCGCGTAGACCAAGAGCACGAAGATGACCAGGATCGACAGCACGTAGACGGCACCAAGCGCGACGATCAGCAACCCGGGGAGCACGGCCGAGAGGACGCCGCCGAGCCCGATCGCTCGGAACGCGAGCGCGCTAGAGACGAAGTAGTCCGGATGGGGGACGTGTGCGAGCGCCGTGAGGGCGTAGTAGGCCCCCACGGCCACAGCGAACCCGACGACGCCGTACATGCCTCCCCGGGTCAGGAAGAGGGCTCGAGGTACCGCCTTCGGAACGTCGACCTCCTTTCCGCGGGCCCGGGCCTCCATCGTCGCCACGGAGGGCTTGGGCATGGCGAACGCCAGGATCAGGAACAGGAGGGTGTACCCGGCGAGCACGAGTCCGGTGAGCGAATGAGTCAGGACCGTCAGGGCCGCGAACGTCCAGAACATGAGGGCGCCGCGCGAGAGCGCCCCCTTGCCCATCCAGAGGATGCCGACCAAGGCGAGGTTCATGAAAATGAAGCCGAGGAGATTCGGATAGGCTCCCCAGAAGACCATCTGGGTCATCTGGGGGTCGAGCAGGATGAACGTCATCACGACGAGCGCGACCAGGCGGCTCCGCATGATCTGGCTCCCGAGGAAGTAGATCGAGAGACCGAGCACGAAGTACAGGGTCGGCGCGAAGATCTGAGCGCCGGCGATCGGCCCCCCCCCGATCAGGACCGCGAGCCCGAGGAGGGGGAAGAGGACCGGGGGATACGCCAGCGGATAGACCTGGGACGGGTACGCGCGGCCGATGTACGCGAAGCTCGTCGAAAGCCAGGTGCCGGGGTCACCCCCCGGGGGTACCGGGTGGGTCAGGATCTCGACGGCCATGGCCGCGGAGATCAACGCGGAGATGACCACCGCCGCGGTCCAGCTGGCCCCGTCGCGAGTGCCGAGATAGGTGGAGAATCGGGTCCACTGCGCCTTCCAAACGGGGGGGTTCGGCCCCGGACCCCCGGCGATCCCCGCGGAACCGTCACCGTCCGCGGACACGTTGGACACGGGCGTCACCACTGAACGCTGCCCCTCCCAAAGAGATGAAGGCACCGACGACCGTGCGACGCCAGCCCTCGGGTCTGTGAAGGACCGAACGAGGTCAACTTCTCTTTATAAACCTGCGTTCCGTTCATCGGGGCACGGTTTCCTTCTCCGCTCGGCGAGCGGGAGGGTCCCCGCGAGAGGGTCTCGGTTCCGACGGCACAGCCCCGTTACAACCTCGATACGACCTAACGTGTCCATAAGGATGCGTGCGCATTAGTAACTTCTCCAGGGCAACACGTTTAAGCCATGGGCGAGATTACTCCGATGCGATGCGCATGGGAGTTGTATAACCGTGGAGAGTCGGGCGTTCGTCGCCCCAACTCGCATCGCCGTCCTTATTCCGACGCTGAATGAGGAGGAGGGCCTTCGGGCCACGTTCGGTGATCTCCCGTTCGCGGAACTTCGCAATATCGGGTTCGACGCGACGGTGGTCGTCGTCGATGGCCACTCGACCGACAGCACGGCCGCGGTCGCGAAATCGCTCGGAACCACGTTCTTCGTGCAACGGGGCAAGGGCAAGGGCGCCGCCGTGCGAGAAGGTCTCGAGTGGGCCGGTGCCCGAGGCATTCCGTACGCGATCGTCATGGACGCCGACTTCACGTACCCTGGAGCCGCGCTCCCCGCGATGGCGACGCTGCTGGATGCTGGTTCGGACCTCGTGATCGGCGTGCGCCGGCCGGATCGCCACGCGATGAGCGAGCTGCGGGGCCTAGTCCACCGGATCGGTAACAGCGTGCTCAACACCCTCGCGGGACACTTTTCTCACGGACCGATCCTGGACGTCTGCAGCGGCCTCTGGGGGATTCGAACCTCCGCTCTCCAGCGGATGCCGCTCGAATCCGAGGGATTCGACATCGAGGCCGAGGTCTTCGTGAAGGCATTCCGGCGAGGCCTCGCGGTCTCCCAGCTTCCGGTCGTCTACCGCGATCGGGTCGGTGTGGCGAAACTCCATGCATTCCGGGACGGCGCGCGGATTCTCCTCTCCATCCTGCGCTACTCGCACCCGCCCCCCGCCGGGTCCAACCCGACCGCCGTGGGAGAACCCGTGACGTCCTCGCAGCTTCCCGCGCCGACCATGCGGGACCTTCAGTCGGTCCTCTTCGCGCTCAACAGCCAGCGGGTGTTCCTCTCGGCGCCCGCCGGGGGAAACACGGACGGGATCTCCGAACTGGCGCAACGCCTTACGGACGCGAACCCGGACATGACCGTCGAACTTCTTTCTCCTTCCCCGACCGCATCTCCGCCTCGTCCCGAGGGATCCCCGGCCGCTCCGACCCCGGTCGCACCCCCACCCGACGGGGACGGCCAGCCCTGGTCGCTGGTGATCACACTTCCGTCGGGATCGCTCCGCCGGGCCGGCCCGACGTGCACGATCCGGATGCCCTCGGGGCAGCACATGCTCTACGTCGACATGGACAACTCCTCGGAGACCTCGCCGGAGCCGCAGAACACGAGCGCCGCGCGGTCCCAAGCGTATCGGCTGGAACGGTCGTCCGACCGACCCCTCAGTTCCCTTCGATTGCTGAGTTCCTCGATCGCCCAGTTCGCACCCCAGCGTGATGTGGCGCTGATCGCGGCGAACGTGGCCCACACCAACTACACCGTGCTGCGCGAAAGGGACCACTCGATCTTCCGAGGTTCCTGGAAGTCCACCCCCGAAGCGGTCGCCGCCGACGGGGATGCGACGTCCTCGGCCGGCTCTTCCCACCCGGGATAGCTTAAGTCAGGTCGTAGGTCGCAGCGTCTCCAGCCGCGAGGGGGACGTTCTTGAGCTCAAAGGATGAAGCCCCTGCCCCTTCGGGGGACGCTGCCATAGCCGTAGTCCCGACGGGACCGATTTCTTCGGATGCTGAATTTGCATGACGGCGGCCCTGCCTCGGGGCGCCGAACGCCCGATCACGGTGGTGGTACCGCTCCCTCCTTCGTATCGAGGAGGAACGGAGGAGTATGCCTACCGTCTCGTGCACGATTTCTCGGCTCTCGCCCCGACTCAGGTCGTGACCACGACCATGCGTTGGGACCCGGGCTCGGACCCGCTCGACGTAGGGCAGGCTCGGGTAGCTCGGCTTCCGGTTCGAGACATCTTCCAACGACCGCTCCTCCTTAATCGGCGGGCGCGCGGGAGCCTCTGGGCCGCAGCCCGAGCCAGTCGTGTCCTCCAGCTCCACATGCCGTTCCCGCTGGTGGAGGCCCCCGCCGTCCGGGCCGCCCATCGAGCCGGCGTTCCGAGCGTGCTCACCTACCATATGGACGCCGATCTGGGCTCGGCCGAAGGCGGTCCGGGAGCGGGCGTCGTGACCCGGATGTATCGCCGCTTTTCCGCCCACCCGGCCCTCGACGCCTGCGACGCGGTCGTCTCGAACAGCCGCGGCTACGCCGAGGCCTCCCCCGTGCTCTCGCGACATTTGGCCAAGGTGCGAGTCATCGCGAAGGGGGTTGACCCGGCCCGGCTGGGATTTGGGAGGGAGGCTCCCGACCGCGCTCCGCCGGGGGTGGTGGCCGGGGCGAACATCCCAGCGGATCGACGTCGGATATTGTTCGTCGGCCGCCTCGTGCCGTACAAGGGCGTACCGGTCCTGCTCGACGGGTGTGCCCAGCTCGTCGCGAACGGCCGGAAGTTCACCCTTCTCATCGCAGGACGCGGGCCCTCGCGAGAGACGCTCGAGGCCCACGTCGCTCGGCTGGGGCTGGAAGACCACGTTCGGTTCCTCGGATTCGTGCCCGACGAGGAACTCGGCGATCTCTACCGTTACTCGGACCTGGTCGTCGTCCCGTCCGTGACTTCACTGGAATCGACCGCGACCGCGCTCGAGGAGGCGGTCGCGTGTGGAGTCCCCGTCGTAGGAACCAACCTTCCGGGCACGGACGAAAACGTCCCCAACGACGGTCTCTTGGGTCGGTTGGTCCCCCCGAGCCGTCCCGCCGAACTGGCGGCCGCGATGGACCGCATGCTCGACGTACCGCGTCCCCCGAGACCCTCCAGGATCCGCACGTGGGGCGACGTTGCTCGAGACTACCTGCTGCTCTTCCGCGAACTGGGCGTATCGGTGGACCTACCGGAGCCGCAGTGAGGCGGCCCGGACCCGCCCGTTCCGAACCTTCGGTGGGGTCGGCTTTCGACTCGCCGTCAAGCTCCGCAAACCGTATTACCGCCTCACGGCGCTCGGCCTGTTCCGGGTCGAGTTTTTCCAGATGCAGCCTCCCGCGAACCTGAACGCATCGCCCCCCGCCCCCGGGAGCGCTCCGGGGCCGGCGGCCGCCCCCTCTCGGGACGTCCCGGTGGAGGCTTCGCTCGCGGGGCGGGTTTCTCGATGGTACCTCGTTCCCTGCCTGCTGATCGTCGGGGCGTCTCTGGCCCTGCTCTATTGGGGCTACTCCCAAGCAGCGATCCCTCCCGGCACGGACCCCGGGCATTGGATCACCACCTCGAAGGCGTTCGTCGGGCTCGCTCATCCGGCGGGCGACTTTACCCTTCAGCCGCTCCTCTACCCACCCCTTACGTTCCCGTTCCTCGGCGTCGTTCTGCTCGCCACCGGCAGCCCCATCACCACCGCCTGGGTCTTCGGTGGCCTCCTCATGGTCCTCTACGGACTCACCGTCATCCATCTCGCGCGCCGGTTCCTGGCCGTCGGTCCCATCCAGGTCCTGTTCGTGGGGCTGGCGATCCTGAACGGTACTACCCTGCAGATCCTCTTTTGGGGGGGCTACCCGAATTTCCTGGCCCTGGCGATGTTGAACGAGGCGCTGGTCTTCCTGCTCGCGTTCTCGCGCACCCGGTCGAGTCGGGACGCGCTCCTCTTCTACGGGATCGTAGCCCTCATCTACCTCACTCACGACCTCACGTTCGACGTCGCCGTGGGGACCCTGGTCCTCGCGGGAGTGTTCCTGATCGCCCAGGACCGACGATGGCTGCGGCTCTTTGTTTCGTGGCCGAACGTCTACGGGATGGTCCTACTCGGAGGGATCGTCGCGGCCTATTCGGGCATAACGGATGCCCTGGGAATCCCGCACCCGGGGTACCTCTTCTCGAATCCCGCGATCTACGTTCTCGATAATCTCGGCCAGCTCTTCCACCCCCTCGGCTACGCGCCTCTCTGGCTTCCGATCGGTCCGCCGATCGCGATCGACTCGACTGTGATGCTGGCGCTGCTTCTCGCGATCTCGGTCTCCTTGTTCCTCCTGACGGTGCTGATCCGACGGGTTCGGCGCGGCTGGGTCCCCCGACGGTTGACGATCGCCCTCGCGGCATTGACGACTACATTCCTACTTCCGGCCGGTGGCTGGATCCTCCATATCGACACCGACTATCCTCGGTTCGTCTACTACTTCGCCGTCCCCCTCGCGCTGGTAGTCTGCATCCTTGTGGAGCTGTTCCTGCGCCCGTGGCTCTCAGGGGCCTCGCTCGCCGGTCCCGTCGTACCCCTCGGCGCCGTCGGTGCGCCGACCGAAACATCGGAGAGCCCCACCCGCGGATGGTCCCTCGCTCGCTCGCCCAGTTGGTGGGTCGTCCACGGAGGGGTCATTCTGGTCCTAGTACTCCTCTTGGTCGAGGTGTCGATCCCCACCGTCAACCTCTCCGAACAGACGTACGCGACCGCAACACAAGACTCCGACTTCGTCCAGGCGATGCAATGGCTCAAGGCGAACGATACCTCGGGCGCGGTACTCGCCGACACGCCGGACACGCAACGGTGGGTGCAGGCGCTGACCGATCGGAATGCGCTCTCCCCCGGCGACACCTGGCTTCACTTCTATGCCGCGCAGGTGCTGACCGATGAGGAATCATACTTCGCGTTCAACACCCATTACGTCGTTTCAAACAATCAGGTGGCGATGTCGCTGAGCGGCACCTCCAACTACAGTCTCAACGAGACTCCCGGGTACACGGCGTTCATCGAGGGCGTGACCCTGCCCATCCTGCGGCTCAACCCCTCGACGTTCATCGTCACGCTCGCCAGCGGTTCGGGAACTGCGACGAAAACGACCATCGAGAGGTTCAACGCTGCGACCTGGCTGCCGTCGCCGGTACAGTTCGTGCCGTCTCCCTCCCCCACGCTGACCTTCGGATTCACTACCCCTTCCTTCCGTCTGGACGAAACGGCCACCGCAGGTCCGGCGAACGAGGCGACCGTGACGGTCCAAATCACCGCCAACCCCCAGTATAGCGTCTCCTCGGTCCAGTTCAACGTGACGCAGCCGCAGCCGACCGCGATGGGAGACTGGTTCCCGACCAACGGCATCACCTACGGTGGGACCGGCTTCACTTGGAACACGGCCGCACATCTCGGTCAGATCCCGGGCGTCTACAATGTGGCGACGTCGGGGACGTTCACCCAGGCTCCCGACGCTGCCCAGAGCCACCTCGTGACGTTCGGGAACGCGGCCGTCGGGATCACCGACATCGGGTACCACGTGTACTTTGACGGACCCCGGCCGTCCTCGAGTTCGTTCAGCGTGGCGATGCAGCTAACGACCCCCGGTACGGGCAACCCCGCCACGACGTTCCCGACGTACTTTGACACGAACGAGTTCCTCCAACAGAACGACATTCACTTCCTCGTTCTGGAGAAAATGGACGGAAACAACGAAACCGTCGGCTACTACGAGAACGAGTTTGGGTTCGTGCCCGCGGACCTCAACGCGCCGTGGAGCCAGGGTTGGACGATATTGTGGCGACCGTGACGACCCCGCCCGCCGCAGCCGCCAGCGCTCCTCCGCCTCCAGCGAAATCAGGGGTCAGCGCGTGGCTGGGCGCGGCGTGGAAGGGCGAGATCGTTCCGACGCGGCCCTCGCTGCCGCCGCGACCCACGGCCCCTCGAAGCTACCTGTGGATCGGCCTCGCGATCGTCGCGCTCTCGGTCGTCATCCTGGAACTCGTCTACGCCCGCGCGCCCGTACCGCCGGGAGTCGATAGCGGCGACTGGGTGCAACGCTCGTTCGCCTGGGTCGGGCTGCCTCACCCGCCCGCGAATGCGGTCGGCTCGCCGTACCTGTACAGCCCCCTCATGTTCCCGTTCATCGGCATCCTGGAGCTGATCACGGGAAACCCGCTGACCACGGGATTCGTGTTCGGGGGAGCCCTCCTCGCCGTCTTCGGCCTCTCCGTCGTCCACGTGGCCCGAACCTACTTCGTATCGGGGCCGACGCAGGTGCTCTTCATCGGGATCGCCGTTCTCAACGGGACCACGATCTCCATCCTCTTCTGGGGAGGATATCCCAACTTCCTCGGGTTCGTATTTTTCAACGAAACGCTCGTACTGCTCCTCTGGTTTCTCCGTTCGCGTACCTTGCGCGACGGTCTCCTCTTCTACGGCGCCGCGAGCCTCCTCTACCTCACGCACTCCCTGACGTTCGCGGTGTTCGCCGCGACGTTCGGGGTGGTCGCAATCGTCCTTCTCGCCCTCGATCGTCGCTGGTTCGGCGTGGTCCTGTCGCGGGCCAACCTCGTGGGATTGGCGATACTTTCGGCGACGGTCGTGGGGTACATCGAGATCACGAAGTTCCTCCAGATCCCGCACCCGGGCTACTTCAACACCAACGCGGCGGCGTACTTTGTCGACAATATTGGGGAGTTCTTCCGACCGCTGAGCTCGGGTCCGATGGTATTCCCGCTCGGCCCGGGGGTGACGATGTCTCCGATCGATGCGATGGCGATCCTCGTGGTCGCGGGACTGGCGGTCGCTGTGGTGACGCTCCTCCTCGGGGCATTGCGCCCCACCTGGATCGACCATCGCCACTACATCGCGGCAGCGGCATTCTTTTCGGTCTGCCTCGTCCCCGTCGGAGGCTACCTCGTCCACGTCGACACGGACTACACCCGGTTCGTCTACTTCCTTCCGCTACCCGTGGCCCTTCTCGTCGGCCTCGCCGTTGACGGCCTGATGGGAGCCGGCCGCCACCCCAGTGCGACGGTCGCCCCGACCTCGGCTCCCGACCCCCCTCCCCCTCGCGCCCGTCGTCCCGTCTCGCGGGAAGGGATCGCGCTCGCCGCCGTCGGCATCATCCTCCTCCTGCTCGTAGCGAACGTGACCGTGCCGACGGCCGTGTACAACGAACAGCTCGATGCCGGAACCTCGGACCATGATGCGGCCTTCCTCCAGGCGACCGACTGGCTGAACGCGAACGACAAGTCGGGGTCCGTGTTGACGACGTCCGGAGCCGTCCGCTGGGTGGAGGCGTTGACCGACCGCGGCGCGTTCGACGTCGGCCCGACCTGGCTGTTGTTCGAGCCGTGGCAGATCGTCAACGCCGAGGAAGCCTACTGGGCCCTCAACTCCCTCACGGTCGTGACGAACAACGTCCAGGTCCTCTCCTTTTCGGGCTTCAATACGAGCACGCTCGGGCAGGCTCCGATGTACAGCGCGTACATCGAGGGCGTCCAGTTCCCGATCCTGCGCGTGCTCCCCTACTCGATCTACGCCTCCGCATCGAGCGGGGGCGCCTACGCGCAGGTGCCGGCCTGGGGCCTGGTGACGCCGCAGCTCACGGTCCCCGGACCGCAGCCGATCTCCGGCGCCATTGCCTACACCACGCCGCTCTTCACCGTCCAGGAGGTCGGCGCGATGGGACCCCCGGGTTCGGCCTGGGTCAACCTCACCGTGACCCCCTCGCCGGGAGACAAGGTGGCGGCCCTCAACCTGACCCTCGCAAGTCCACCGGTCGGGAATGGGTTCCTCCATCCGCCCACGAGCGCCGGAGCATCCTGGACGGGAAGCGCGCTCTCGTGGAACGACGTCGGGACGCTCGGTCAGTATCCGGGGAACTATTCGATCCGGAGCTGGGTGACGCCGTCGCCCGCCCCGCAGGGAACGCCTTTAATCTCCTCGGGGCCGCTGAACAATGCCGAGATGACGTTCGCAAATCCCGCTCCCAGTCAGCCGTTTACGGTCTCGCTGTTGCTCAGCACGGACGGCACCAGCAATCCGGCGATCGTCCTCCCGTCGGTCCTCAACACCACCACCTACCTCGCCGAACACGACATCCACTACCTCCTCGTTCCTGTGCAAGGGGGATTCGGCACGACGGTGGCGTTCTACCAGGCGGTCTTCGGGTACTCGGTCGCGTTCCAGAATGCGCAGTGGACGGTGCTCGAAGGATGAGTACGCCCAACGCCGCGACTCCCTCCGGTGAGGGAGGACGCCCGCCCAACGTCGTGCTCGTCATCCTCGACTGCGCGCGCGCCAAGAACTTCCGCACGAGCGGGGGAGACCGTATTGCCCGGACCCCCGTGATCGACGGCCTGGCCGCGCGAGGCACGGCTTTCCCCCGCGCCGTCGCTCCCGCCAACTGGACCGTCCCCTCTCACGTGTCGATCTTCACGGGCTCGTACCCGAACGTCCACGGCCTCCGCACGTTCCGCCGCGGGGTGATGGTACCCGACACGACGGCGACCCAGCTGAAGCGTTCCGGCTACGAGACGGCGATGTTCACCGAGATGGTCCACCTGGTCGGCGGATACGGGATGGAGGAGGGGTTCGATGTGCGTCGCGCCCGGCGCATGGGGATCTCGGACGAGCAGCGGACGGTGGCCAACAGCCTCCTCGGGCATGCGAACTTCCTCTATTCCCCCAAGGTGCTGAAGCTCGTGGAGACGCTCCCCCCGCTCATCACCCCGCTCACGATGATGAACCACCCTCAGGAGGTCGCCTACAAGGAGGACGTCTGCAACCAGTACACCCTGGACGCCTTCTCTACCTGGCTCGGAGCGCGCAGCACGGAGCGGCCGTTCTATTCCTTCTTCAACTTCGTGGACGTCCACGAGCCGTACGAGTTGGTTCCGAACGGGAGTCGGCTCGACTTCCTCGACCGGGTGTACATCCACACGCCGCGGTTCTACCTCCTCGCGGTCCCGGGCCTCCAGTCGCACGTCGACTGGGATGCCCTCGTCGCCGGGTACATCTACTCGATCGAGCAGGCCGATGCCAAGGTGGGACAGCTCGTCGAGTTGCTGCGCCAGAAGGGCGAGCTCGACCGGACGATGATCATCGTGACCGCCGACCACGGTCAGTCGTTCGGGGAGAGCGGAAACGTCTTCCACGGGTGCGGAGCCACCGACTCGATCGTACGCGTGCCGCTCGTCGTCGCTCCCCCGGCTGGGATGTCGGTTCCTCGGCGCGTGGAGCGCTGGGTAAGCCTCTGCGAAGTCGACTCGTGGATCCGAGCCGCCGCCGCGGGCGCGGCCCCCTACGATGCGGAGGGCCACGCACCGTTCCCTTACTCGGTCACCGCACCGGACTCCACGATCGTCTACTGCGAAGGGGGGCCGGCGTCGGACCCGAACCGCTCCTTGCGGGGGATCCGGACCGACCAGTCGTGGAACCGGCGGCTCCTCGCGGCGTTCCGGCAGGACGAGAAGTTCGTCCTCGACCTCGCGACCGGGGACATCCTCTACTGGAAGCTCACGGGCGACCCGGACGCGGTGGAACCGACCCGCTTCACCGGAGTCGAGGCCCAACGCCTGCGCGTCGAGGTGTTCCGCCCGTACGAGGCCCAGGAAGCGTCGCGGGAGTCCCAGGCCGCATCCCATCCCGCCGCGCCCGAAGTGGCACTCGATGCGCGGCTGAAGTCGTGGGGCTACGACTGACCGCGGGACTCGCGCCCGACGCCGACGCTAGTCGACCGGGATCGCTTTCCCCTGGATGTGCCGGGGCGCGGGAATGCCCAGGTACTTCAGCACGGTCGGGGCCACGTCGATGATCCGCTGGGTCGGGAGTTCCACCGCGGGTCCGGAGCGCGCGGGGTCGGACCAGAGGAATACTCCGTTCCAACTGTGCACCGCGTCATCGGGACCCGTGTCATTCTCCCGGAGGAAGTCGTCCGGATGTCCCATGGTACCGGCGGACCTCCAGAGCAGGTCATCAAAGTACAGCATCAGGTCCGGGGCGTCGCCGTGGACCTCATGGTACTGGGTCTTGGGGTCGAGCACCTGGACCCCCAACGTCCCGCCGTCGGGCGTCCGGATCGACTTCAAGTCTTCCTCCAGGCGGTGCCTCAGGGCGGGCAGCTGGTCTCCCGAAACGATCCCCCGGGCCTCCCGTCCGCGGACATTGAAGAAGATCCGCGCGTAGTACCCGCCGGACCCCCACACCGTCGTACGGTCCCAGTCTACGTCGACCTTCTCGAACGGGATCCCCGGCTGGGCCGGCGGGTGACGAAGGACGAGGTACCCTCGCTTGACCAGCCACTGGTTGATGCAGAAGCAGCCGCTCATCGCCATGCTCCCGTGGTCGGAGACGATGAGGACGGCCGTGGAAGGCCCCGCGTTCTTGATGAGCGTCGCGATCGAGCGGTCCAGGAGCTGGTAGTACTCCCGCGCCACCTCCGCATGGGGGTTTCCGGGAGCATAGTCCGGATGTTTCTCGTCGAAGTACTTCCAGTAGGCGTGGTTCAGCCGGTCGGAACCGATCTCGTGGACGGCGAACAGGTCCCAGGGCTCCCGGGCGAGCAGGTCGGCCGCGATCCGGAACCGGGTTTCGGTCATCTTGACGATCTCCCCGAACAGGCGCTCGCGCTCGGCCGACCGGAACACGACGTCGAACGGATACGGTCCGTAGGTCGCTTCGATCTCGCGCCCGAGCTCCGGCGGACTCGTGAACGTCGGGGCCCCCGGAGGCGTAAGGAAATCAGATACAGAGACCCCGTTCACGGGGATCGGAGGGTATCCGATCGGCATCCCGATCACCGCCACCCGCCGACCCGCGGTTGACGCGACCTGCCACACGCTTGGGAGCGGGACCTGGTCCGAGGTCGGGACGTACGTTTCCGTGTACGAATGCTCCTTGCGATGCCGGAACCCGTAGAGGCCGAGGGTCCCCGGATCGACCCCGCTGAACATGACGGGCCACGCGGGCACCGAGAGGGGAGGGTCGCTCGAGCGCAAGGGGGCCCGGACGCCCCGGTCGATCAGCGCGCTGGTCGTGGGCATGACGGAGCGCATCCGGTCGAAGAGGAACTCCGGAGGGACCCCGTCGAGACCCACGACCAGTAGCCGTCGCCGCCCGGAAGGCTCTGCCAAGAGGAATCCTGGGGCGCGAACGGCGAGGGGTCTATTACCGCTCCGGTCCCTCCCCCCGGACGCACGGGTCAGTCTTTCTCGAGCCGCTCCCGCGTCAGAGTTATGAGGGACGTCCCATGGAGGCGGGCATGGCTCCGGAGTCCCCTCGCGTGCTCGCGATCGGCCTCGACTCCGTGCCGCCGACGCTCCTGTTCGAACGGTTCCTACCGCGCATGCCGCACGTTCAGGAGCTCCTGAAGCGTTCGACGTACGGAACGTTGCTGAGCACCGACCCGCCGATCACGGTGCCCGCCTGGGCAGTGATGTGGTCGGGGATGGACCCGGGAACCTTGGGGATCTACGGATTCCGGCATCGCCGACCGGGCACGTACTGGGACAACTACATCCCATCGTCCCGAACTCTCCTCCAGCCCCAAGTCTGGGACCGCCTCTCCCGCATGGGCAAGCGGGTCTGCGTGATGGGGATGCCTCCCGGGTACCCTCCCCCTCGAGTGAACGGCGTCTACATTTCCGACTTCATGACCCCGGACAAGGCCACGGACTTCGTTTCTCCTCCCGAACTCCTCGAGGAGATCCAGCGGATCTCCGGCGGATACGAGTTCGACGTCACCTTCCGTGCCGACGACCGGGACCGGATCGGCGCCCAGCTGACCCAGATGACTCGGAAGCACTTCGCGGTCGCGAGGCACCTCTGGGCCAAGGAGAAGTGGGATTTCTTCGCGATGCACGAGATCGGCCCGGACCGCCTCCATCACACGTTCTGGAAGTACTTTGACTCGAAGCATCCCCGATACGAGGAGAATCCCAAGTTCCGCGCGGTCGTCGAGGAGTACTATACCATGCTCGACACCGAGATCGGTCTGCTGCTCGAGGCGGTCCCCCACGATGTGCGGGTGCTGCTCCTCTCCGACCACGGGAGCCAGGCCATGGCGGGCGGATTCTGTATCAACGAGTGGCTGATCCAGAAGGGGTACCTGACTCTCAAGGGCCCTCGCCCCCCGGCGGGTACGCCGATCGAGAAGGCCACGATCGACTGGTCGAAGACCCGCGCCTGGGGGGCCGGCGGGTACTACGCCCGAATCTTTTACAACATCAAGGGACGCGAGCCCGAAGGAGTGCTGGCCCCCGCGGACGTGCCCAAGTTCGAGGCCGAGCTCGGGGACGGACTCCGGGCGATCCGCCGTCCGGACGGAGCCTCCCTGGAAGCGGACGTAAAAACGCCTCGGGCGGTGTACCGCGAAGTGCGGGGAGATGCTCCGGATCTAATGGTCTACTTCGGCAAGGTCGACTGGAGGTCAGCCGGGACCGTCGGGTACGACACCCTATTCCTGGCAGAGAACGACACGGGCCCGGACGACTCAGTCCACTCGTTCGACGGACTCTACTCGATTACCGACCCGAAGGTCGGCGCCGGGACCCGGGGCCCGACCGAGAAGCTGATCGACATCGGCCCGACCGTGCTTTCGCTGATGGGAGTGGAAGTGCCCTCCAACGTCCAGGGACGCCCGATCGAACGGTTCCGCTGACCATTCACCCCTCGGGCGAACCCGATCGGTACCGGCGTGGTTCTCTCGCGGGAGGCCGTACGCGTCCCGCTGCCGTGGGCGGAGATGGGGGGGCGCTGGCCGACAGGTTAGCCATCGAGAAAGGCTCATAAGGTGGGACGACTGCGCGCCCTCGTCTACCGATTCCATGAGCCACCACGGATATTGCATTTGGTTGACGGGTCTCCCCTCCGCCGGCAAGACGACGATCGCCCGCGAGCTGCTACCGCTCCTGAAAGCTCGGGGCTGGAATGTCGAGCTCCTCGACGGCGATGAGGTCCGGAAGGGACTCAG
>Ga0070761_10001449_pt1 | contig 14866 bp, 13 predicted proteins | sample HubBroMetageREF1_FD_66724 | JGI IMG/M metagenome (GOLD analysis project Ga0070761, IMG submission 66724) | Reference soil microbial communities from the Hubbard Brook experimental Forest, New Hampshire, USA - Hubbard Brook CCASE Soil... | ecosystem: Environmental > Terrestrial > Soil >... | reverse complement strand
GGCACGATCGCCGATCACGCGGGTGTCGCCGCTTCGGTGTTGACGATCGGCGGGCTCGCGTTGGTGGCGTTGCTGATCGCGCTGATCCTCCCGACCGAGGCGCCGCGCCACCTCGGCACGGCCGAAGCCGTCGCCTGACGCCGGCGCCGAGGCGCTCAAGCCAGGTCGGGAAAACCGAGTCGGGCCAGCGCCGCGTACGCGACGACGCCGACGGCGGTCGAGAGGTTGAGCGAGCGGACCGCTCCGGGGCGCATCGGGATACGCAGCGCGCGGTCGGGATGCGTGTCGAGCAGCGCTTGCGGTAAACCGGCCGTCTCCGGGCCGAACACGAGCGCATCGCCGCGCGCGAACGGCGCCTCGGCGTAGGGCCGCGCGGCGCGCGTCGAGAGCAGCCAGATGCGCTGCGGTGCGAAGGCGGCGCCGAACGCCTCCAGCGACGGGTGGACGACGACGCCGAGCGCGTCCCAGTAGTCGAGCCCGGCGCGCTTGAGCGCCCGATCGTCGAGCCGAAAGCCGAGCGGCTCGACCAGATGCAGCGCGCAGCCGGTCGCCGCGCACAGTCGTGCGACGTTGCCGGTGTTGGGCGGAATCTGCGGCTCGACCAGCACGACGTGCAGCGGCGCCGCGTGCACCGCCGCCAGCGTGACGACCCGGTCCGAGGGTTGCGCCGTCACGCGGCGGGGTCGTTGGTCAGCACGACCAGTTCGGTGCTGCGCTCGCGCGGCGCGACGAGATACGCGACGCCGCCGTGGCCGCGGAAGGCGCGTTCGAGCGCGGCGCGCGGATAGCTCGTCGCGACGTCGGGGTGGGCCGGATCGTGGACCAGGGCCGCGCTCGGCTCGAGCCCGCGCACGACCAGCAGATGGCCCTCACTGCGCTCGAGCGGCACACCCGGGAGTTGACCGCGCTCCCAAGCGATCGAGATCGCGACCGGGAGGCCGACGGCGAGGAACGCGCCGACATGATCGAGACCGCGCAGGTACGCGACGACGCCGCGCAGCCCGTGCGCGCCCGCATACGCGACGTTGAAGGCCCAGTTTCCGGTCCCGCCGTAGGCGGCGTCCTCGACGCCGTGCGCAACGCCGGCGACGTCGGCGGCGATGCCGTGGAAGCGCAGCAGCATCGCCAGCGCGGCCGCCGAGCACCAGCGCCCGCGTGCCTGCGGATACGCCGCGACGTCTTGGGCGAGCGGCGGGACGTCGAGCGCGCCGACCTGCTGCCGCGCGGGGGCCGACGCGCCGCGCGGCGGTGGGGTCGCGACCGCGACCGCATCGAGCGGGACCGTGCTGGTGACTTCGATCCCCGAAAGCGGCACCTCGCTGCGCACCACGTCGACCGCGATCCCCGTCGTGGGATCGGCGCCGTCGAGCGACCGGCGCTCGTCGGGCGACCAACGCACGTAGAGCAACGGCTCCGAGACCGAGCCGTCGACCCGGTGCGCGATCAGCGCGAGCGCACCGTTGGGCGCGACGGCGTTCCAGGAGACGACCGCGCGCGTCGCGGCCGGCACGTGCAGCAGCGCGTGCTGTCCCGGCTGCTCGATCAGGCGCAGCATCAGATCCGCCAGTCCCAGGCGTTCCAGTAGTCCGACAGGTAAGTCGCCGGCTGCCAGCCGTGCAGGTCGCTGTTGTGCGCGGCGTACGAATTCTGCCAGTAGAAGAACACCGCCGGCACCAGCGCGTGGATGCGCGCCTCCTCGGCGGCGTAGAGCGCGCGCCGGCGCGCGCGATCGTAGGTCAAGGTCGCCGCGTGGCTGGTTTGCGTGATGAGCGGATCGTTCAGCCGACCGGTGTTCGCGCCGGCGGGTGGGATGAACTTCGCGCTCCACAGGCCCTCGTTGTCGGGGTCCGGTCCGTTCGTCTCGATGGTGAACTCGCTGTCGAAACGCCCCGAATAGATCGGCCCGTCGTGCGAGAAGAGCAGGCTCGAGGGATAGTTCTTGATCTCGAGGCCGATCCCGAGCGCGCCCAACTGTTGCTGCATCTGCACCTCGGCCTGCACGTTGGCTTGTTTGGCCGGCGTCGTCGAGACGGAGAAGCGCAGCGGGATGCCGGCTCGGCTGCGCGTCCCGTCCGGGCCGGCGCGCCAGCCGGCCGCGTCGAGCAGCCGGCGCGCGGCGGCAGGATCGTAGGGCCACGGGCGGACGTGCGGCGCGGCCCACGAGGTCGGGACGACGTCGCTGGCGGCGCGTTCGTCGTAGCCGTGGAAGATCGTGCGCAGCATCCAATCCCAATCGACGCCCTGCGCGATCGCGCGGCGGACGCGCGGATCGGCGAGCTGCGGCCTGGCGCAGTTGAAGGCGAGGCGCCGCCAGTTCGCGCTGAGCCGCTTGCTGACCGCGATCCCCGGAATGGTCGCGAGCTGGCCGATCTGATTCTCGCTGACCGAGTCGTAGAGGTCGATCTCGTGCGTGCGGATCTGCGAGAGCAACGTCTCGGAGCTGGGGACGATGCGCAGGCTGATCCGCTGCAGACCGGGTTTGCCGCGCCAGTAGTAGGGGTTGGGCGCGAACTCGAGCGACGCGCCGTGGTGCCAGGCCGTCAGCACGAACGGTCCGCTCGAGATCGGCGCACCGTTGAACGAGGCGCGGTCGAGGCTGGGCAGCGCCGCCAGCAGATGCGCGGGGATGGGCGGGTAGCCCGAGCCCCCGATCCCGCCCAGGTCGCCGAGGATCCCCGCGTTGATCGCCCGCAAGCGCACCACGACGGTATAGCGGTCGACCAGGCGCATCGTGGCGACGTCGTCCCAACCGACCTGCAGCCGGACCGTGTTGTGCGGGTTCATCACCGCGTGCCAGGTGAAGACGAAGTCGCGCGCGTCGTACGGCGCGCCGTCGGACCAGCGCATCCCGCGCCGAAAGTGGAACGTCAACGTTTTCCCGTCGCGGCTGATCCCACCGTTGGTGAGGGTGGGAACGACGGTCGCCGCCGCCGGAGTCAGCTCGCCGTTCCGATCGTAGCGAAACAGCGGCTCGTACAACAGGTTCGCGACGTCGGCGGCGGACTGGGCGTTGGCGTACATCAGGTTGAGCCCGTCGGGCTCTTCGGGCGTGCCGATCCGCAAGCGGCCCGGCTGCGTCCACGGCTGGCGGCCATCACTCGGTGCCACCACGGGCGTGCAGGCGCCGAGCGCGACGGCGAGCGCGGCGAGCGCGAGGAGCCTACGCACGGAGCGGCGCCGTCTTCACGATAGCCGGCGCGATGGCGGCATACAACGCGTGTGGGCCGTTGCGCACGACGTCGTCGCAGGGCAACCCGGTCTCCGCCTGCGCGCGCGCGATCTCGGCGCGCGCGCGCTCCGCGTCGCAGTCGCGCGTGTTGAGCGCGATCCCGACGACCGGCGCCGGCTTCACGCCGGCGCACAGCCCTTCGTAGGTGCGGATCAGCGCGCGGTACGAGAGCAGCGGGACGTCGTAGCCTTCGATGCTGGTGCGGTCGACGTTGTGGACCAGGACCAGCGCGTCGGGCGCGCCGCCGTAGAGCAGCGCCAGCGTGACCGGCGCGAAGGCCGGGTGATTGATCCCGCCCTGGCCTTCGAGGAAGAGCAGGTCGCGCGCGCGCCGCTCGCCGGCGAGGACGAGCTGCTCGGCTGCGCCGGCCGCGAAGTCGGCGACGACGGCGTCGATCGCGGTCCCCCAGCCGGCGATCGCGATCCCGATCTGGCCGCTCGGGACGAAGGTCGCGTCGACGCCCGCGGCGCGCGCCGCCCCGCACAGCTCGAGCGCCGCCGTCATCTTTCCGACCGCGGCATCGCTGCCGACGGTCAACACGATCCGCGCCGTCACGTCCCAGGCGGCGCCGGAGAAGAGCGGCGCGGCCGGCGGCAGCCGCAGGTCCCAGATGCGCGTGTCGTGTTCGCGGGCGAGTGCGGCCAGCTCGGGGTCCTCGCGCAGCATCGCGTGCAGACCGCTGACGATCTCGAGCCGAGCCCGCAGCGCATCGACGATCGCCGCCCGGAAGGCGTCCGGGAGCGCGCCGCCGGCCGGCGCGATGCCCACCAGCAACGCCGTCGGATCGGTGCGGAGCGCTTCGGCCAGCGTGGCGACGATCGGCGCGTCGCTCTCGAGATACGGCAAGACGTCGCGTACGCTCCGGCCGGCGTAGTCGGGATCGATCACCGCGACGACAGCGTCGCTGCCGTAGCGGATCACGCCGTGCGCCATCTTCGCCGAACGCGAGGTCAGCGCGTGCAGTGCGAGGATCGCGTACCGTCGGCTCAGCGCCGACTCTCCACGCGTTCGCGTACGCCGAGCCCGGGCGCGCGCGGCAGCACGATCTTTCCATCTGCGTAGGTGAGGCCGACGAACGGATCGTGGGCGGTCAGGAACGGGCCGTCGAGGTCGGCCCAGTCGACCAGCGGGCTCAACTGCGCCGCCGCGGTCGCGGTGATCGCGCTCTCGACCATGCTGCCCAGCATGACCTTCAGGCCCAGCGCGCGCGCGGTCGCGATCATCGCCAGCGCAGCGCGGATTCCGCCGCACTTGACCAGCTTGACGTTGACCCCCTCGACGCAGCCTTGCAGCGCCGGGAGGTCGGCGGCGTCCTTGGAGTCCTCGTCTGAGACCAGCGGGATCGGCGAGCGCTCGCGAATCCAGCGCAGCCGCTCCGGCGTTCCGGCCGGGATCGGCTGCTCGCAGAACTCGATCTCGAAGCGCGCCATCTCGCGCAGGATCCCGACCGCCTGCTCGGGCGCCCAACCCTCGTTCGCATCGATGCGGATCGTCCCGGTGTAGATCGAGCGGATCGCTTCGAGGGTCGCGATCTCGGCGCCGCGACCGAGCTTGACCTTGAGTATCGGGTGCGTGCCGACCTCGCGAACTTTGGCGAGCATCTCGTCGATCGGCGCGATCCCGATGGTGAAGGACGTGCGCGGCGTCGCCGCGGGGTCGAGCCCGAGCAGCTGCCAGAGCGGACGGTCGAGGTCTTTGCCGATGCAGTCGTGCAAGGCCAGATCCAGACCGCAGCGCTGCGCCGGCGGCAGGCCCTGCAACAGCCGGTCGACGGCGTACGGATCGTCGCCGAGCGTGCGGCCATGCAGGCCGGCGATCACGCTGGCGACGCTCTCGCCGTAGCGCTCGCTGGGCGCACTCTCGCCGAACGCCTCGATCTCGTTCCAGCGCAACCGCACGACCACGGTCCGCGCGATCGACGCCGACGAGCGGGCGATCGTGAAGGTGTGCTTGAGCGGCAACTCCAGCGGTTCGACGTCCAGCGCGATCGGCGCCACCCCAAGCCGTTCCGCGGAGGGGCGCCTCGGCCTGCCGGGGTCGCGGGACCGGGAGCGGCCGACCCGAGCTTCGAACGAGCCGTCGAATGCGCCCATCGTCGGTGGCGGTCCGCGCGATCTTCTGTCTGGCGACAGCGATCTCGGCCGCCGCCCTCGCCGACCCGGTCATGGAGGCGATCTCCAACGCCGGGGCGTTCGGCCCCGTCAGCTACACCGATCACAGCACGCTCGACGTCGTGCCGTCGCTGCTGGTCGGGCTGTGCTGCGTGGCACTCGTCGTCGCGATCGTGGCCCGCCGCATGCTCGTCCCGCGCGGCCGCTGCCTGCCCTGGTTGCGCGTCCCGGCCCGCGCGCTCGACGACCGCGCGTTGCTGCGCCTGGCGCCGCTGACGTTCGCGCTGCAGCTCGGCGTGCTGTTCACCATGGAGACGCTCGAGCAGATCGTCGTTACCGGACATCCGCTGGGCGGGACGATCTGGCTCGGCGGTCCGGTGCTGCTGAGCCTGGCGCTCCACGCGAGCGTCGGCTTCGGCATGGGTCTGGGCTTCGCGCGTCTCGTCCGCTGGTCGGCGCGTGCGGCCGTCGAACTGATCGCGTTCGTTCGTCGCCTCGTGCTGGCGTGCGCCCGCCCGCCACTGTCCCGCCTCGCGCTCGACCACGTCCCACTGCGCCGCGCCTTCGCGCCGGCGCTCGACCGGCGCACCGGCCGCGCGCCGCCGTACCCCGCGAGCTAGCTGACCGACCGCTCCGGCGCAGCGCGCCGGAACCATCGTCTCACTCTCGCGGAGGGACCCCGCCATGCCTCGTTTGGTGATGCTGGCACTGCTATTCGTCGTCGCGACCGCGTTCGGCTACGCGACGGTCGGGCCGCACGGCCTGCGCTTTCCGGTCACGTTGCAAGCCGTGATCCCCGATCCGGCGGCGCTGTTCGGGCGCGCGACGGTGCGCGTGCTGATCGTCGGGTTGGACTACGACTACGACCGGCTCGATCAGGAGACGTCCGCGCATTCGCGCAGCGACATCATCATGGCCGTCAACCTCGATCTGGTCCGGCATCGCGTCTACGAGCTCTCGGTCCCGCGCGACATGGTCGCCGTCCTTCCCAACGGCCGCCGCGGCAAGATCAACGAGGCGCAGGCCGACGGTGGGATCGCCGAGTCGCAGACGGTGGTCGCCAAGTGGCTCGGCATCCCCGGCTTCGACCGCTACGTCGTGCTGCGCATCGACACGACGAAGGATCTGATCGACGCGCTCGGTGGCGTCGACCTCGACGTCGAAAACTCGGCCGCGCTCAAACACGTCGGACGCAACGGCCCGGTCGACTACGACGACACGTGGGGGCATCTGCACGTGCACTTGCAGCCGGGTTGGCAACACTTGACCGGTGCGCAGGCGGTCGGCTACGCGCGCTTCCGGCACGACTGGTGCAGCGACCCGTGCCGTATCATGCGCCAGCAGCAAGTGATCCGCACGATCCTGGCCAAGCTGCGCGACGGCAAGCTCGACACGCTCGTGCGTGCCGCGGCGTTGCTCGGCGTCCTGCGCAAGGACGTCGAGACGAATCTCTCGCCGGGCGAGGAGATCAGTTTGGTGAACGCGTTCCGCGGACTTGGCCCGCAGGGCTTCACCAGCGCGCAGGTTCCCTACGTCCGCGACGTCGACTTGCCGGGCGAGGGCGACAGCATCGTCGCCGACGACGCGGCCAAGGCACGGCTCGTCCGCACGATGCTGTTCGATCCGCCCACGCCTGCTCCGCTCGGCGCCGTTTCGCCGGCTGTCAAGACTTGAACGGGCCCAACGCGGGATATACCATGGCGGGGCGGACGGCGACTGCGGCGGTTCGCGCAGTTCCACGGTGGTGGACCAACGTCGAAACCAAGGGAGCATCAGCTCCGGATACGACCGGTATCACCGTCCGCTCTCGCGGATGGTGTCTGGGCGCCCGGGCCGCACCCACCTGCCAATGGCAGGTCTCCACCTGGTTCAAGACGGCCGCTGCGGTCTCGTCCTCTCCCTCACTCGTGAAGGCCCAAAAGAGCTCAGGTGCGCGCCGCGAGGCGGTGCGCCGCCGCGGCGTCCCGCAAGCGCTCGATCGCCGCGCGCGCCCTGCCCCACGGCGCATCGTCATCGGGCAGCTCGAGGATGACCCAGGTCCCGCCCGCGGCCGCGGCAACGGCAGCCGGATCGTCGTCGGGCGTCACGGTCACGGCCGGCAACAGCCGGCGGCTACCCGGCTCGCCGGCTGGGAACAGCGCCGGCGGACAGGCCCGTAGCCAGGCGCTGTCGACGTCCTTGAGCAGGTGTTTGACCGCGGCGAGGTCGTCGCCGAGCGTCCCGGGCTGGGGCGGGACGACGACCGTGACGTTCACCGCTTTGGCCGCCTTGGAGACGGCCTTGGCGGCCAGGACGGTGGCCGCGAAGGTCGCCGCCGGAACGTCGCCCGGCGGCGGGAGCGTCGTGCGGACGATCGCGGCGCCGAACCGCGCCGCCAGCGTCAAGACCCGCTCGCGCAGCTCCGGCGGCGACAGCGGGTCGAGCAGTCCGGGCGCCTCGAGCCCGAAGGGGACGATGCCCAGGTCGATCGCGACCTTGCGGACCTGGGCGACGTAGTCGGGGTCGCCGCGCGGGAAGTCCGCCGGCGCGACCAGGACGCCGTCGACGTCGAGCACGTTCGCGCAGCGCTCCACCCACTCGAGCTGCGTGAGGACGCCGTCCGCGAGCGGTCGGCGGAACGACGAACTCGAAAGGGCGAGACGCATCGCCCCTCGTTTTCACCGGAAGGCCGCCGCGACCATCGTACCGCCATGATCGACCGTCAAACCCTCGTCAACCTCATCCCGCTCGCCGCCGTCACGCTGGCGCTGGCGGAGTATCTGTTCGACCACACCGTGCCGCGCTACGCGAGCCCGTGGTTCTGGCTGACGCTGCTCGCGACCATCGGGTTGCTCGTCCTCGTGCAGGTCCTGCGCTTCACCGGGGCGCGCCGCCCCCCCACGGCGAAGCCCGACTACTCCGCCACCACGCTGATCCGCCGCCGCACCGACACCGACGACCGAGGATAGACCGCACCGATGCAACTCCTGGAGTCCCCGACGCTGGCCGTCCAAGATCCCGCGCTGTACGCCGCGATCGAGCACGAGGAGCGCCGTCAGCGCGACAACCTCGAGTTGATCGCTTCGGAGAACTACGCCAGCCGCGCGGTCCGCGAAGCGACGGCGAGCGTGATGACCAACAAGTACGCCGAGGGCTATCCCGGCCGGCGCTACTACGGCGGCTGCGAGTTCGTCGACGTCGCCGAGACGCTGGCGCTCGAGCGGGTCAAGGCGCTCTTCCGCGCCCAGCACGCCAACGTGCAGCCGCACGCAGGCGCGCAGGCCAACATGGCGGTCATGATGGCCGTGCTGCAGCCGGGCGACACGTTCCTCGGGATGTCGCTGGCGCACGGTGGACACCTGACCCACGGTTCGAAGGTCAGCTTCAGCGGGAAGCTCTACAACGCGGTCGCCTACGGCGTCCGGCGCGACACCGAGCGCATCGACTACGATCAAGTGCTCGCGCTGGCGCGCGAGTACAAACCCAAGCTGATCGTTGCGGGAGCGAGCGCGTACCCGCGCGAGATGGACTACGCGCCCTTTCGCGAGATCGCCGACGAGGTCGGCGCGCTGCTGATGGTCGACATGGCGCACATCGCGGGGCTGGTCGCGGTCGACCTGCACCCTTCGCCGGTTCCGCTGGCCGAGTTCGTCACCTCGACGACGCACAAGACGCTGCGCGGCCCGCGCGGTGGCCTGATCCTGTGCCAAGAACCGTACGGGGCGGCGATCGACAAGAGCGTCTTTCCGGGGATCCAGGGCGGCCCGTTCATGCACATCATCGCGGCCAAGGCCGTCGCCTTCAACGAGGCGTTGCAGCCGTCGTTTCGCACCTATCAAGAGCAGGTCATCGCCAACGCGAAAGCGATGGGCGAGGAGTTGCAGCGCGCCGGCGCGCGGCTGGTCGGCGGCGGCACCGACACCCACTTGCTGCTGGTCGACCTGACCCCCAAGGGCCTGACCGGGAAGGCCGTCGAGCAATACCTCGACGAGATTCGCATCACCGTCAACAAGAACGCGATCCCGTTCGATCCGCAGAAACCGGCAGTGACCAGCGGCATTCGCATCGGCACGCCCGCCATCACCTCGCGCGGCTTCGACCAGGCCCAGGCGCGCGAAGTCGGCCGCATCATCGGCGCGGCGCTCGACGACGTCGCGACCGGTACGAAGAAGGACGCGCTGCGCGCCCGCGTCGCCGAGCTCGCCGCCAGCCACGACGTCCCGTAGCGGCGCTCAAGGGATGGGGCGGAAGCTGAGTCCGGCGATCTTTCCGGCCGCGTCGACGGCGTAGACGTAGGCCATCGTCCCTCCCGGCGTGACGACGCTGTACGTGTAGCCGGTGATGCCCGCGGCGTGCTGGCTGCCGCGGAAGACGAACGCGGTCGGCGCACCGTACGCGTTCAAGGCCGCGGCGAGCGTCGCGAGCTGCGCCTTGAAGTTGGCGCGGACCGCCGGAACGTACCGGCTGAAGTCGACGTTGCCGGCGCGCCAGCGGTCGTACTCGGCCCGGGCGCGAGCGGTGATCGCCGGATCTTCGCCGGCGGCGGCGACGAGCGGGACGAGCGCGCGGAACGCGGCCGTGACGATCGGGCTTTCGTCGAAGTCGAGCTGATTCCCCAAGACGACGATAGCGATGCGCTGCTCGGGTACCCAGACGTTCTGTGCGTGGCCGCCGAGGACGCTGCCGTTGTGCCAGAGCGTCGGATGGCCGTCGAGCGTTCCGCGCAGCCACCCGAAGGCGTAGTCGGTCGCCGCGCCGCCCGGGAGCGTCGGCGGCGTCGTCATCGCGTGCACCGTGGCGAGGTCGAGCAGCGCGCCGGTGAAGAAGGCGTGGTCCCAGCGCAACAGGTCGTCGGGCGCGGCGTAGAGTCCGCCGGCGGCGTACGTCGCCTGCGCTGACCACGGCACGACCGGGGCCGTTCCGGTCGCGGGATCGTAGCCGCGCGCGAGATCGGCGGCGTTGGTCGGCGGTCCGAAGGTCAGGTGCGCGAGGCCGAGCGGCACCGCGATGCGCTCGTGCACGACCGTTGCGTAGGGCTTGCCGCTGACATGCTCGATCAGCATCCCGGCGAGGACGTAGTTCGTGTTGCTGTACTCGAAGCGCGTTCCGGGCGCGGCGTCCAGCTCCGTCCCGGCCACCAGATTGACCAACGCCGACGGCGTGACGGTGCTCGACGTCACGAGCGCGAGAAAGCCCGGCGTCGCGGTGTAGGCGGCCAGCCCGGTCGTCTGTTGCAGCAGGTCGCGCACGCGGTACAGGTCGGCGTGTGGGGCGCCGGGGAGGTAGTGCGCGACCGGCGCGTCGAGGTCGACCGCGCCGTCCTTGACGAGCAGCATGACGCACGCCGCGGTGAATTGCTTGGTGATCGAGCCGATCGGAAAGATCGTCGCCGGCGTGACGGCGAGGTTTTTCGCCAGGTCGCGCTGCCCGTAGCCACGTGCGAAGACGGTCGTCCCGTCGCGTGCGACGGCGACGCTGACGCCGCGCGCGCCCGAGCGTCGCATCACCCCGCCAACCGCGTCGTCGATCGCCGCGCTGGCGCCTGGTCCCAGTGGCACCGGCGTCTCCTGTGCGCCGGCCGCTCGCGCCAGCGCGGCCGCCGGCGCGGCGGCGGCGAGTCCGAGAGCGAAGCGGCGGCGGTTCATCGGGCAGGTCGTGCGCGGCCGAAGCGCGATTCCCTCCGGATGATTCGCGCCGCACTGACGACGGAACGGCTACGGCTGGCGCCGCTGGTGGCGGACTACGCCGACGCGGTCTGCGCCTACTACGAGCGCAACCGGGCACACCTCGATCGGTGGGAGCCCACGCGCGGCCCCGACTTTTTTACGGTCGAGCGCCAGCGGCGCGACCTCGAGATGAGCTGGCGCGCCCAGCTGCGCGACGAGTGCGCTCGCTTCGCCGTCCACCTGCACGACGATGACGCGCTGCTGGCGATCGTCAACCTGTGGTCGATCCGGCGCGACGCGATCCAGGCCGCGATCCTCGGCTACTCGCTCGACGCCGCCCACGAGGGGCGCGGCTACATGACCGAGGCCTGCCGCGCCGTGATCGGCTACGCGTTCGAGTCCTTACACCTCCACCGGCTCGAGACGAGCTACCACCCGACCAACCAGCGCAGCGGCCGGGTGCTGCAACGGCTCGGTTTCAGCGTGGAAGGCTACGCGCGCGACTACCTGTACATCGACGGCGCCTGGCGCGACGCGATCCTGGTCGGGTTGACGAATCCGGCCTGGACGCCGGACTAAGTGGTTCAGCGGGCGTCGGCGCGATAGGCGAGTCGGAGCGATCCCCAGCGCCGGCCGGCGACGTAGAGCGGAACGGCGAGGTCGTTGAGGACGACGCCGGTGTCGCGGGCGTAACTCTGCACGCTCATCGGCCGGTCGTCGGTCGCCGGGCGGCCGAGCGATATCCCGGCCGCCTCGAAGGCAGCACGCGGAGAGCGCGGCGGAATACGATCGGCGGATTGCAAACCGACGCGCGCCGCGTGCAGCGCGACCGGCTCGTCGAAGAAGCGCTTCACTCGGTTGCCGTTCAGGTCGCGCGCGCGGTCGCCGGTGATGTCCTGCCGGTAGTCGCGGCGGTGCATGGTCAGATAGCCGTTCAGGTCGACGATGCAGATGAAGACGACGGCGGGATCCCGGAAGCCGTGTTCGTCGACGATCCCGGCGAGTGGAGCGTCGACCTCGGCATCCCAGGACGTGTAGAACTTCGGCGGGTCGAAACCGTGGTGGGGTGCGCGCGAGACGTCGCACAGCGGGGCGAGGCGCCGGATCGTCAGGCCGTTCATCTCGCGGTAGTCGGTCGCGAACAGGTCGATCCCGCGCCGCCGCAGCGGTTCGCACGCCGCCTCGAGCGCCGCCTCGACGTCGACCACCGCGGCGAGGGCGCGGTCGTACATCCGGTCGACGATGCTGCCGACCCGATAGCGGCCGAGGATCGCGTGCGCGGTGCGGTTCAGCTCGCCGCCGCCGGCATCGCGCAGGGCCGCCGCGCGTTCGGCACCACGCACCGCCTCGTGGGTCGCTTCGGCGACGGTGCCGCGCACCTGGTCGAGCGCGGCCGACTGCTGTCCGGCGACGGTGGCGATCGCGGCGACCCGTTCGCCGGAGCGCTCGATCAGCGCGCCGATCTGCTGTAACTGCTCGCGCACCTGCGCGCCGTCGGTCGCCGCCTCGGCCAGGGTGGTGGCATTCGCCTCGACGACGGTCCGCGTACGGTGAGCCGACGCGACGACGGTGCGGATCGTCTTCTCGACGTCTTTGGCGGCGAAGCCGGCCTTGTCGGCGAGCTTGCGCACCTCGGAGGCGACGACGCCGAAACCGCGTCCGTGTTCGCCGGCGCGCGCCGCCTCGATCGTCGCATTGAGCGAGAGCAGATGGGTCTGCTCGGCGATCTCGCGAATCGTGCTGACGAACTCGTTGATTCGGGTCACCTCGGCGTCGAGCGCGTCGACCTTCTCGCGCAACTGGGTGGTGTCGTCGCTGCAATGCTGTAACTTGCCGAGGACCGTGTAGACGCCCTCGAGCGAGGTCGCCGAGGCGGCACGTAGCTCGACCGCGATCGCGCTGGTCGCGGTCGTCAGCTCGCTGACGTGCGCGGCACCGGCGGCGCTCTCGCTGACCGCGGCCAGGATCGCATCGGCTCGCCGCGACTGCACCGCGGCGTCCTCCGCGACGCCGGCCAGCAACTCGCCGGTGCGGGCGCGCGTCGAGGCCTCGTTGATCGCTTCTTCGAGCGCGCGCAGGTCGGTGGCGAAGCGGGTCAGGACGCCGTCGAGCGCCGCTGCGAGGGCACGCTCTTCGGGCGGCGCGTCGGCCGGCAGCACCGGCCGCGCACGCAGGTCGAGCGTCGCGGCCGCGGCCAGCGAGGCAACGAAGTCCGTCACCCGTAACGCTTGGCGTTCCGGTTCACAGACGTCAACGGCGAGCGGAAGGCGCGCCAACACGACCGCGGTGCCTCGTCATTCTCGAATTGGGAGGGTGAGGAGTGTTGGGCTTGCATGGTTGGCGGGAGCGAACCTGCGGAGGAAACGGAGTCTTAACAGCCTGCGCCCGAGGCGCGGTGGGATAACGTTTCCTTAACGAGCGCCTGCCAGGCTCTTGGGTATGGATCATGCGTTCGGCATCTCAGCCGGGACGGCTATTCTGCTTCTCCTGGCCATCGGACTCGCGCTCTCGTTCGAGTTCGTCAACGGCTTCCACGACACGGCGAACGCCGTCGCGACCGTCATCTACACGAAGGCGCTGCGACCGTGGCAGGCCGTCGTCTGGAGCGGCGGTTGGAACCTGATCGGCGTGCTGATCTCGAGCGGCGCGGTCGCGTTCGGCATCTTGGCGCTCTTACCGGTCGAGCTCGTCCTCAACGTCGGCTCGGGCGCTGGGTTTGCGATGGTGTTCTCGCTGCTGGTCAGCGCGATCATCTGGAACCTCGGCACCTGGTACTTCGGGTTGCCGGCCTCGAGCTCGCATACGTTGATCGGCGCAATCATGGGTGTGGGCCTGGCGAATTCGGTGCTCTCGCCCGGGCACGTCTTCGGCGAAGGCGTGAACTGGGCCAAGGTCAGCGACACCGGCAAAGCGCTGCTGTTCTCGCCGATCATCGGCTTCGCCGTCTCGGCGCTGCTGCTGGTGGCGTCGAAGGCGGTCCTCAAACGACCCGAGCTCTACAAGCCGCCGCAGGGTGACGCGCCGCCGACGCCGTGGATCCGCGGCCTGTTGATCCTCACCTGCACCGGCGTGAGCTTCTCGCACGGCTCGAACGACGGGCAAAAGGGGATGGGGCTGATCATGCTGATCCTGATCGGGATCCTGCCCGGCGTGTTCGCGGTCAACCCGTCGCTGGGCGGCGCGGCGCTGGCGACCTTCACCGCGTCGAGTCAGAGCGCGCAGAGCCTGATCGAACGACACGTTCCGGTCGGCGAGCGCGGCGCGAGCGCGTTGCTCGCGAGCACGACCGTCACCACCGGGAAGGCCCCGGACGACGTCGCCCTCTCGGCTTACCTCAAGGCCAGCGGGAAGGCCGATGCCCGCACCTGGTCGGCGTTGGCGGCGGTGAACCTCGAGCTCGAGCGCACCGTGGCGAGCGTGAAATCCCTCGGCGATCTTCCGCAGTCGGCGCGCAAGGAGTTGCGCAGCGATGCGTACCTGGTCGGTTCGTCGATCGCCAAGCTGCAGTCGCAGCATCTGATCACGGCCGGCGAAGCGACCACGCTCTCGTCGTACCGCAAGCTGCTGACGCAGGTGACGAACTTCATCCCCGTCTGGGTGAAGATCGCCGTCGCGCTATGCCTGGGCCTCGGCACGATGATCGGCTGGAAGCGCATCGTCGTCACCGTCGGCGAGCGCATCGGCAAGGCGCATCTGACCTACGGCCAAGGTGCGTCGGCCGAGCTCGTCGCCTGGGGCACGATCCAGGCCGCCGACATCTTCGGTCTGCCGGTCAGCACCACGCACGTCCTCTCCTCGGGCGTGGCGGGGACGATGGCCGCCAACGGTTCGGGCGTGCAGGGCTCGACGATCCGCAACATCGTGATGGCGTGGCTGCTCAC
>Ga0070761_10001448_pt1 | contig 14869 bp, 7 predicted proteins | sample HubBroMetageREF1_FD_66724 | JGI IMG/M metagenome (GOLD analysis project Ga0070761, IMG submission 66724) | Reference soil microbial communities from the Hubbard Brook experimental Forest, New Hampshire, USA - Hubbard Brook CCASE Soil... | ecosystem: Environmental > Terrestrial > Soil > Temperate... | reverse complement strand
TTCGCCCATCGCCGCTGAGCCGAACAGTGGATCGAACAAGGCCATCCAAGTAGTTACAATCCCAGGTCGAAGAATACCGTTTCGTCGGGTCCTTGCAAAACAACATTCCATTCGAGCGTACCCGGAGCGCCAGCGGTCTTCTTCGCGATCAAAGTCGAACGTCGCGATGGTTCCACCAGATTGAGAATAAAGTCCGCGGCATTGCGCGGTTCATCGGGGAAATAGATCCGCGTGACCAATCGCCGCAGCACTCCGCGCATGAACACCGAGATGACCAGATGCGGCGCCTGCTCCTTCTCGTTTGGGCCGGGCACCGGCCCCGGCTTGATGGTGGCAAAGCGAAAGACTCCCTGCGCGGTCACCGGCACACGGCCGTATCCTTTGAAATTAGGCTCCAGAGGCTTGTCCTGGGTGTCCTCCGGATGGTCGTATTTGCCGTGCGCATTAGCCTGCCAGATCTCGAGAATCGCGTCCGGCACCGGAACCCCTTCGCCGTCGAAAACTCGACCCTGAATGGTGACGCGCTCGCCGGAGACGCCTTCGCCGATCAGGTTGTCACGGTTCAGCCAGTCGAAACCAATCCTAAAAAAGGGCCCAACCGTCTGCGACGTGGTCGCCTGCAAACTCATTTAATCCTCCATCGGCGTGGCTTCGCGCCCGCGCAGAATGAGATCGAACCGGTAGCCCAGCGCGAGTTCCGGCACGGTAGTTTCCCAGTCGAACGCAGAGATCAGCCGGTTACGGGCCTTCTCATCCGCCGTGCAGTTGAAGATCGGATCAAATGGCATCAGCGGATCGCCCGGAAAGTACATCTGCGTCACCAGGCGGGTGGCAAACGCCGGACCGAACAGAGAGAAGTGAATGTGCGCCGCCCGCCAGGCATTGTAATGGTTGCGCCACGGATACTCGCCTGGACGAATGGTGACGAAGCGATAACGTCCCTCGGCGTCGGTGACGGCTTGTCCGGATCCAGTGAAGTTCGGATCGAGCGGCGCATGATGTTGATCGACTTCGTGCCGATATCGGCCGCCCGCATTGGCCTGCCAGATTTCCACGATGGTGTTTGCCAGCGGACGGCTGTTCTCGTCGAGCACGCGCCCGCTCACAATGATGCGCTCGCCGAGCGGTTCCCCATGGTGCCCTAGCGTCAAATCGTTGGCTTTGGGCGCGACGATTTCGGGTGGGAATGATGGCCCCGTGACCTCGGACAGCGTGTAGGGAATTGCCACCTGCGGTTTGGTCGGCGCGCGCTTGATCGAGGACACATACGGCGGATGCAGATGATTCGGTTGAGTTCCCGGATACGGCGCGCGATACGCTGCAACGCGTTTCATGGTGCTTCGTCCTTGTCGCCATTCTTGAACCCACAGACTGTATGCAAGGGAAGGAGTCCGTGTCAAGGTCGATTATCGCCATTGCGTCCGTTTATCGAACAATGATAGCATGCCGGTTTTTGAGGGATTGGGAATGGGCACCAACCGTACCCGGAGCAAACCCGAGCGGCGCGAGACTCGGGAGGAAGATCGTCGGGAAGTGGCTCCCTGCAGCGCAGCCCCACGCGTTACACCGGCCGCTCGGATCGAGACGCTGGCCGGAGATCCCAGCTTCATGACCTCGCTGGCACGCGGTCTCACCGTGATCGAGGCTTTTTCCAGCACCCGCCATCACCCGACCACGGCCGTGCTCAGTGCCCAGACCGGCCTTCCTCGGGCTGCCGTACGTAGGTGTCTCTACACTCTGCGCAGACTTGGATTCGTCGATAGCGACGACGAACGACACTTCTATCTTCGGCCGACGGTGCTGTCCCTGGGATATTCCTATCTTTACTCCGCCTCTTTGGCGAGCGCCACTCAGCCGGTACTGGAACGGGTCAGCCGATTCCTGCACGAGTCTTGCTCGATCGCCACGCTTGAAGGCGACAGCATCGTTTATGTGGCGCGAGCGCCCGTCAATCGGATGATGTCGGTGGACCTTCGTGTCGGCAGTCGATTGCCCGCCTTCTGTACCTCGATGGGACGCGTCTTGCTCGCGAGTATTCCGCCGGAGAAGCTTCGTGGCCATGTTGCGCGGCTGTCCTTGACCCGCTACACCGATCGGACGGTTCCTTCGAAAGAGAAGTTGCTACGCTTGCTGCACTTGGTGGAACGTGAGGGTTACGCTATCGTGGATCAGGAGTTGGAAATCGGATTGCGTTCGATCGCAGTGCCACTCCGGGATTCATCGGGCAGAGTCGTGGCTGCGCTCAATGCCAGCACCCACGCCCAGCGGGTTTCCCTGCACGAGATGCAATCCCGGTTCTTGCCCGCGCTGTACGCAGCGGCCCGGGAGCTGTCTCTGCTGCTTGCTCCCGGGGAGGGAAGCCGCAGCCTTGCCGCCCCGGCGTACCAGAACTAGGCTAGGGTCTTGCGCCGAGGGGTTGAGATCGCGAGGAATCGCGAGGATCGAACGGACAACTTACCTAGCGCATCACTCTTGGCTGTCTCGACGACGGTCATTTATAAGCTCGCAAATCAAATCGTATTCCATCCTTCAGCATCGGCGCCTGTGTCCGGTTCGATCAAGAAGCGAGGCTCGGATGAATCCGATGATCAGCTACGGGCAGCCGACGCACGCCGGTGTCCGCGCCGCGTAGTATCCGAAAGACACCTGGCCCGTCCCCGGGTTCAACAAGTCCGTCTCGACGAAGAAGCCGTGCCCAGCATCAATCATGTAAAAATCGGCTGCAAATGTGTAGTTGTTCGGGTTATTTCCGGTGAACGCGCTGCCCGTGGAATTGGCAAAACTGCCGGCGAAACAACCGTTGGAAAGAGGACCCACGAAACAATCCGGAGAACTGAAATTGCCGATGAAGCTGTGGTCGGATGCCGTCGTGTCCCCGGCGGTAATAACCGTGCTGTCCGCGCTGCCCGAGAAGGTCTCAGAAGCCGGGATCGCAGTCATCCGGGCGGTGCCGTCGTTCTCGCTCCCATTCTGCTGGGTAAAGCTGAAGCCGTACGGGCCACCGAATGCAAGCGGCGCAGTCGATTGCGGATAAGCGATTCCCGCTCCCAGAAATAACGGAATGTCCTGGTCGTTATTCGCCGACGCAAGCACGAGCGCCGGGTTCCCGTTCCCGGTTTGATAGAAAATGAAATCAGCATGAAAACCTCCGGGTGGGTGGGGTTGAATGTTGTCGAAGAACGAGCGGGCACGAGCAGTTCCTTCCGGCGCATCGGTAAATGTTCCAGTGAATGTGCCACTCATCTGAGCACCCGCTGTCCCTTCGGTAGAATTAGCCTGCAGAAACGTGTCCGTGAATCCATTGGTCAAATTGCCGGTGCCGTCGCCGTTGTCCACGGCAGTGAACAATCCGGCGGAAGTCCCGGTGGACGGCACGTTAACACTGAGGTCCTCTCCAACAATGCCGAACACGTAGGTCCCATGGAACGACGTAAGTAAGCCGGTGGCAGATCCCTGGCCGATGGCGATTCCAGCGGTCGAACCGATGCCGGCGCCGGAAGTGTTATCGCTCTCGATGAGCTGAACATGCGTGCCGTCCACGATATAGCCTTTGAACTGGAAGGCGTTGGTAGTAGAAAAACCCGGCACGTTCAGATTCAACGTGAACGCGCCGAAGGAGTCGAAATTCGAGAGTGTCCCCGAAGGCCTCTGTCCTGCGATCACAATTCCCGCCAGGTCCTGATCGCTCACGCTGCCTGTTCCCGAAATGTTATTGGGCGAATCGATGTTAAGAACGCCGCCGTAAGCCACCGGGGACCCAGTAGTAAAATCACTGCCGCTTACCACGAAAGCATAACCAGCCGTCGGCGCTGCGGTGCTGGTCTGCAAATCCATAGTGCCGCTGGCTGAGGTTCCGGTAAGTGCTGTTCCGAAATCGGCTTGGGCAATCAGCGCCTGCGAACTCGAAAGGAACACCAGACTAAAGGTTTCTACGCCGTTTCCTGCGTTGCCGTTGTTATAGCCAATGTCGCCGTCGTTGGTGTTGATGGTAATCGTTCCCCGTCCGTCAGCGCCAAGGAAGTAGTTGCCTCCCGTGATGATGTCATTCCTGGTCACGAAGGCGTTGATTTGTGGATTCATATCGAAGAAGTTGATCGTTTGCTCGCCGTTGACGACGTCCCCGTTGCCATCGAGGACGACCACTCCCGCAAACTGATAATTGGGTCCCCCATTAATATCAACTCCCTGGGCCTGGAGAACATAGCTACCCGCGAGGTTACTAGCGAAGGCAGTGATGGTGACCGGAGCGACAACATTCTGGTCGTGATCGGCGGTCGCGAAGGCTGTAATGTCGACGGTCTGGCTGTTACCTGGCAGGGTTGAGGGCGGCGTATAGGTGACCGCCGTGCCACTGGCAGTGTGCGCAACAACCACGGGATTTGTTGCACTGAATGAGCCGCAGTTGCCCTTGTTCTGGCACGTGATAGACCAGTCGACTCCCGCACTGCTCGGATCGTTGCTGACCACCGCCGTGAGATTCATGGTGGTGCTGATAAGCATCGATCCCGCCGGCGGGGGCTGAAAAACGATGGACGGCGCTGACGGCGGCGGCGGCGGAGGATTCTGGACATTAAATGTGCTTCCTCCTCCGCATCCGGCGAGGATCGAAAGCATCGCTGCCGGCAGTAGAAAGAGAATCCATTGTTTGGTTGTCACAGCCGCCTCCTTGCGTGCATCGTCGTCATCATGACGGTCATTGGTCATTGGTCATCGGTCATTGCCCCGTGCCCCGCAGATAGACAACTTGGGCTTGGCCGGTCGGCTCCGGCGTGTAATTAATGGTGAGCGTGCCGGGATCGAATCCCACCGCCGCGGGCTTGAAAGTTACCGTTAGAGTGCAACCGGCGCCCGGAGCCAGGCTGAAAGGGCAATCGTCAGTCTCAGCGTAGTTGCCTTTCACGACCACCTTGCCAATGAAATTGACGGTGGCCGAGTTTGGGTCGGCCGGGTCGTTGAAGAGCGTGATGGTCTGCGGCGCGGTGCTTTTGCCGACTGTCTGGTTCCCAAAATTCAGCCCCGCGGCTGGTGACATTCTCAGCGGACTGGGCGGATTTGCTCTTAACTCCACCGGAAAACGTCCGCTATCGATTTCGCAGTTGGACGTCACCCCGTCGACCGAACTGCACTGCAGCGTGTTCAACTCCAGAAAATAATCCAGACCAGAATTCAAAATGGTCTTCGGCTGTGGCACATACGCAATCTGCAAGCTGCACGTACTCTGCGCAGCAAGCAAAGTCCCGGTGCAGCTGTCCGAGGAAATCTGGAAGTTTGGCAGCAACGTCTGCGGATCGCTGTCGCAGCGGTAGTCGATGGTCGAACCGTCGGGAGAGATCGTAAAAACGTCATTGCTCACCACCTGCAGGCCCGCAACATCACTGCTGTCTTGCAACGGGTGCGGAAGCGTGGTGTGGCTGGTTGATGAGTGGTTCAAACAAGGCAAGCTGCCCAGGATCTGAACCGGAACACCGCTGTAATTGGTAAATGTGAGCGATTGTGGAAGGCTCGCTTCCGTGAGGGCCTCCGCACCGAAATCGAGTTCGGGAGCCGAGGCTTCAATAGCGCTGAGCCCGATACCCGTGATGGGGACGGCAAAGGAGGTATCACTGTCCGCGCTCGTGGGACTGTTCACCGTTAGCGTCGCCGCCAGAGGAAACGGACACTGTGATGGCGCTGCCCCGAACAACGAGGGCGGAGTTCCAAACGGCAGCCAGGGACAGCTTTGCTGGGGGGCAAAGGAAATGTTGATGGAGCAGGACTGTCCCGGACCGAGAGAGAAAGTCGATCCCAACGAAGCGGCACAAGTGTCCTGCTCGGTAAAGTTGGCGAGACCGTCGAAATCGCTGGGGCCGCCGAACAAGCCATTGCTTGCTCCCCACTGCAACTGCAGACCATTCAGCGTCGTGCCCGAAGGACTGTTGTTGGCTAGCGTGATGGTTTCTGTCGTTGCCGTCGAGCCCAGCAATTGAGCGGGGAAGCTCAAGAACGCCGGAGACAACGTGATCGGCTGCTGGCAAGCACTTGTGCTTCCCACCGCCAGACAGATGTCCCCCTTGTCTCCCGGACTGGTAAGTCCGCTGCCCGGGCAACCGGTCGCGCTGACGGCATATGCGGGCGAAACAGCGGACTGCAGAATAGAGCCTTGTGACGTGGAGTTGACGCTAACGGTTTGCAGACCTGAGTTCGCCGATGCGCCAATCTGACCCAGATTCGATCCGTCCATCCCGATGATTTGCAGAATGACAGTGCTGCCACTGATCTGGCCATTAACAGACGCCATGGGGAAACACGGGTAGTCGCTCAGATTGGTGGTCGGATCCACAAAGCTCAAAGTACCCGTGACCGTCGCGTTGCTGGCTCCGATATTCTCTCCCTGCGTAAGCGAGCCCGACACCGCGAAGTCTTGATTGGTCAAACCCGAAACACCGCCCGTGCTGTGAAAGCTGCCTCCGATCGCTCCCGTAATCGGCGGCACAGAAACTGCGCTCCATTGCAACCCCGTCTGTGCGGTTCCGCACGGCGCACCGCTCGCGGTCGTACCCGCGGTCGACGCGTAGGTACCCAACATCGTCGAGCCGTCTGGGCTCAGCATTCCGGTAAAGGTAAAAGTCTGATTGCCGGCAACCGCTGTGAGGGTTACATTCTGGCCGGTCGTCGTTCCGGCGATCGAAGCCGATCCGCTGTTGCACAGTGTCGGGTTTCCGCCGCCTTGGGCCGGCAATGAAACGGAGTAGACCGCGGCTCCCGCGACCGACCCGTCATTCTGCAGTAGAAATCCGCCCTGCAAGCCCCCCAGGAACGAACCGTCGGTCGGAGGCGCCACCGTGAACTGCCAATTGCCCGAAAGCGATGCACTCTGCTGCGAACCGCCGGAAGTTCCGCTTCCACCGCACGCCGAAAGCACCATCATTAGCATGAGCGTGGCCACGACCAGCTGTCCGCTCGACCGGGCTTGTTCACGATTCGCGCGGCATGGCATTCGGTCTTTAGTGAGTCTCGGCATGATGCTCCGCGTCCTCGAAGGTGTCCTCGACTGCGAGAGTCGAGGCTGCGTTCGCGCTGACCCCGCTGCCCGTGATGGGCGCCGTAAGAATCATGTCGTTGCTCGGGCTGCTAACCGTCAGCGTTGCGGCAAGATGAGAGGCTGCCTGCGGAGCGAAGCTGACCATCACGGCACAAGACAGGCCCGGTTGGAGATCGAAAGGCTGGCCCAGCGAAGGAACGCCGTTGACGCCACAAGCGTCCGTCTCGGTAAAACTATTCGCACCACTATTGTTCGCTAACGCCAACGTCAGGCCGCCGAGGGCTGCACCCGAAGCGTTCGTGAGCGTTATCGTCTGCGTCGTCGAAGGCGAGCCGAGTACTTGCGCGGGAAACACTAGTCCCGACGGAGTCAGCGTGATCGGTTGCTGGCAAGCCGTGGCACTTCCCAACGCCAGACATAGATTCCCGTAATCCCCGGGCGGAGGCGTGTCGCCGATGCCGATCAGGCCGCCCGGGCAAGTGCTCGTGGCCACCATGTAGGTCGGCCCAGCCCCGCTCAGAGCGTACCCGCCCTGCGCCAAAGTTACGGTCGCGGGATTCACGCCCGTCACCCCATTCGAACCGGCTGGATCGCCAATCTGACCCAAAACCGATCCGTCTGCCCCGATGATTTGCAGGACGACGGTGTTTCCGCTGATCTCGCCGTTGACCGTGGCAAGAGATAAACAAGGATAGTCGCTGAGATTCGTTGTAGGGTTGAGGAAGCTCAAACTGCCCGTGACGGACGCGCTGCTGGTTCCGGCGTTGGCCGCTTGATTGAGTGCACCTGACAGCAGGAATTCTTGCTCTTCCAGGCCGGCGGCGCCTCCCGTGCTGTAAAAGGTCCCTTGGATCGGTCCCGTAATCGGCGGCACCAGGGCCGCACTCCATTGCAACCCCGTCTGAGCCGTTCCGCAGGTTGTACCGCCGCCGTTCGTACCCGCGGTTGACGCGTAGCTACCCGCCATCGTCGAACTGTCTAAGCTCAGGGTTCCCGTAAAAATGAAAGTCTGCGTGCCGGCTGCCGCCGTGAGGGTTACGTTTTGCCCGGTGATTGTTCCGGTGATCTGAGCCGATCCGCTGTTGCACGGGTACGGGAACTGCTGCGGCAACCAAACGGAGTAGGCCGCGGATCCGGTCACCGACTCACTCGTCTGCACCAGAAAGCCGCCCTGCACTCCGCCCAGGTACGAACCGTCGGCCGGGGGTGCCACCGTGAATTGCCAGTTGCCCGACAGTGATAAAGGTATCTGTGAACCGCCACCGGAAGAAGAACCGCCCCCGCACGCCGAAAGCATCACCGTGCCCGCCAGCAACAAAACCCACAGATTCTTCACCCACCCTTTGCCAAGCCGAAGCGAAGGCAGCAGGCGATGCGTACGAAATCGGGTTCGATCTTTAGGCAATCTCGGCATGATCGTTCCGCGTCCTAAAAGCCCAGCTTGAGACCAAACTGGATGGTGCGGGGTCGGTGCGCATCGAGCGGATGCAGAAACGAAGCCCCGGTCACGCAATCGGCTCCGCTACCCTTGAACCCAGCCGAATAGACGGGGCCGGCGTAGCAACTGACGACGTTATTTCCACTGCTGCCCGGGTTATCGGGATCGTAGATGCGGAACTGAGTGTGATTGAAAATATTGAAGGCCTCAGCCCGGAACTCAAGGTCGCCAGACTCCCGGACCTTGAAATGCTTCAGCAGCGACATGTCGAAGTTCGTGCGCCCCGGATTATTCAGGAAGTTCCGTCCCGCATCTCCGAAGGTGAGCCCGCGCGGAGCCACAAACTGCGAGGGATTGCCAATGAGCGGCCCAAAGCTTTGAGAATTGCCCAGTGGCGCCTGCTGTCCCTTCAGCACGTCGGGGTAGGACTCCGCGATGCCGAGCCCGCTCGAAACCCCGGCGTTGTCGGTCAAGGAAATGCCGGTGTTCCCGGCGCTGTTGATCACCGTGAACGGCGTGCCCGACGCAAGCAGCGTTACTCCGGAAAGTTCCCAGCCATCGAGAAGCCGACTCGCCAGCGCGGAGCAACAATTTGCTTTGAGCGCGGTCGCGTCCTCAGGTGGCCGGTCGTTGGCCCAATCCATGAAGCGACGAGGGAAATCCTTCAGCGGCAGCCGATATACGTAGCTGATATTGACCAGATGACGTTGGTCAAAATTCGAGCTGGCCCGGTTTTCACGCAGGTCGTACGAGTTGACCAGAACCGGATCGCTTCGGTCCGAAGCGTCGTCCAGCGAATGGCTATAAGAGTACGAAACTCCCGCCGTCAGCGGTCCGCTGGTGTGTCGCAGCGTGGCTTGAAGTGCGTGGTAGCTAGAATCGGCCACATTCTGCAAGGCAAGAACTTTCCCTAAGCCCGGGTAGGGACGTCCAGGAAGCGAATTGACATTCGGGATGTAGGGATTCGTGCATGCCGCCTGCAAATACATGTAGGCGGGATTTTGCGGCGTCACCTGGGTTCCATTCTCGAGCAGAAACGGAGTGTTGCCGTCTCCCGGGTGACCTCCTCCGGCGATCGGAGAAACGGTGCAATCCGTAATGGTCAGGGGCTCGTTCGGGCCGAAGGGATTTTCGCTTGCCGGTAACGGCTGCAGCTGATTGAGTTGACGCTCAATCGTCAAATGAGTTCCTTTGCTTCCGACATAAGCAAGGTTGACCACAAACGCACTGGGCAGTTCCCGCTGAACTCCGAAACTCCACTGTTGAGCGTAGGGCCACACTGCCTTGGTCGGAATTGAGGTGACGTCAAGAGGAAACGCGGAGCCCGCTGCGGGCACGGAACTCGATGAGCCTTGAACGCTCGCACAAGCGCTGTTGGTCGGATCAAACGCCGGACCATAACCGACGTTGCCAATGCACGGGTAGCTGCCAGGAAGCAGCTGCGTCATGCTGATCACCAAGGGCGCGCTGGCTTCGAGTGAACCAGTATTGGCTTCATTGCCGGTGCCATGCTCATAAAAAATCCCATAGCCGCCGCGGACTGATGTCTTGCCGTCGCCCCACGGGTCCCAGGCAAATCCAACGCGAGGCGCCGGATTGAACAGATGTCCGCTCATGCAGCTCGCCGGCGTACCGTCCGCGCCGCACTGAACCAGTCCCAAATCGCTCACTATGCTGGGATCCAATTGGAAGGTGGTGGGATTGAAGGTCACCGGAGCCGACCCCGCATTCTTATCCAGCAACACGCCATAAACCGGGTCAACCGCAAATCGGGAGGCATTGAATCGGGAGGCTTCCCAGTTCCAGGCGTTGTGATTCTTTTCGCTGTAAGTGCCGAACAGACTGATTCTCACGCCTAAGTTCAATGTAAGCCGGCTGGTTACTTTCCAGTCGTCCTGGAAGTACGGCTCCGCGATCTGATAACGCTGGTAGTAGCGATGCTGCGCCGAATCCTGGGTAAAGCTCTGAATGAATCCAGTCGGAATCTCTTGCGCGTTCCCCACCGATTCAAGCAGGAAATCAGCAAACGCGTTTCCCGTGCTGTGCGCGAGATTGCTGAAGGTCAACAGACCCTGTAAATCTCCGGAAGCCGCGCCGATGGCGTTGTTGTCCTGATTGCGCTGGGAGTATACGTATTGCGCTCCCAACTGCAGCGTGTGTTTCCCGATCGCCTTGCCCACGTCGTCGCGCACTGAATACGTGGGATTGGTATGCCCCCACGGCATATAGGCGGGATCGGCTGCGAACCCCCTGCCTCCATAAGCCGCATTCGTGCCCAGAAAGTTGACTCCCGGCATTTTGCCGCCAAAGCCGTTATTGAAAATGTAACCCATCGCGCATTGAGGAAATCCAGTCGCGGGGTCAACGCTGAGTACGGGGTTGCACTGCCCGGGCGCCGACGGGTCCGAAACCAGCGGCTGATCAAGCGACGGATTGCGCTGGAACTGCGCGTTACCGGGCCCGTTCTGATCGGCCAACGTGATGGTCGCATTAACATAACTCAGGACCAGGTCGTTCAGCAGCGTTGGCGATATGGTGTGCGTCAGTCGCGCCACCAGACTTGTACCCGGCCCAATGAAGCGGTTCTCCACCGTGGGAAACGTGTCGCGCACCACGCCCCACTGCGGCGTCAGCACCGTCGTGTCCCAGGCATCATGGACGTAGCCAAACGACACCTTGATCTTGTCGGTCAATACATGATCGATGTGAAACAACTCTTCACGCCAGTAGGTGGAAGGGGAAACGGCCGCGTTGTAACAATGGTTGGGGTCGGTTGGGTCCAGGTTACTAAGATTGGAGTTAAGATTCGGCAGGCTGAAGTCGCAGCCATAAGGCGCGTTAGGCAGAGGTATCAGGTTCGAGTTCAAGATCGCCAGCGCGTTCTTGTCCACGCTGGTGCCGATGCTCGAAAATCCTCCGCCCGATTGCAAATGCGGCAAAGGCACCAGAGTTCCGGGACTGGCTCCCGGTTGCACCGATGGACAGTCCGGGTATTGCGTACGGACAAATGTGGCCGCGTCCAGCGGGCAGACGTCCGTAAAGTCGAAGTCCTGGTAAACCGCTCCCGTGCTAGGGTCCGTTTGCAGGTTCTTCTCGATCCCCTGCGTTGTCAATATCAGACCACGCTCCTTAAGCCCAGGTACCGCCTGGTTGTACTCCGTTGGCGTTTTCTCCAGACGGAATTCCTCGGAGTAGAAAAAAAAGGTTTTATCTTTCTTGCTGTTATAAACGCCGGGAATAGTGAGCGGCCCGCCAATCGTGCCCCCGAAATCCTGCCGCCGATAAAGCGGAGCTTTGTCTCCAAATACTTGCCCGCCCGTTGTTTGTCCAAGAGGAGGTGGAGACGTATATTCAATGTCAAAGAAGTTGCGTGAGTTAAATGCTTCGTTGCGGACAAAGTCGTACAGGTTTCCATGCCACTTAGGAGTTCCAGACTTAGTGGTTACCTGTACTGTACCGGATGCGGTTCGACCGAACTGAGCCCCATAGTTCGAAGTTAGCACCTTCACTTCCTGAATAGCATCCAGGCTGGGATAGACCATGAGCGTGCTTGATGCGCCGTTGAGGCCGGTGTTCAGCACGTCGCTGCCATCGACCTCGAAGGTGTTGTACTCGACCCGGCCCCCATTCACGCTGTACTTCACACTGCCCACCACTCCCACCTTGGCTTCGTCTTGCCCAGTCTGATTGCTTACGCCGGGCGCGAGCGCGATGAGCTGCGTGAAGTTACGGCCGTTGAGTCCGATCGCCACCACTTCTTTTTGCGTAATTGTGCCGGATACGCTGGAGGTCTCGGTCTCCACTTTCCCGACACCGCCGGACTCTACGTTCACCTCGGTTTTCTCCCCAGCGGGCTCCAGGGAAGCGTCCAGGCTTAGCTCGAGGCCCGCCGTCAGCATCAGATTGTCAAAGCTCTTCGCCGCGAAGTTGGGAGCGGTTACGGTTAGCGCATAAGTCCCCGGTTTGAGCCCGATGAATGAATATGAGCCCTTCTCGTTGCCCTCGGTCTCAAATTTCTCCCCGGCGTCATTCGTCAGCAGCGCCTTTGCTCCGGCTACGACGGCGCCGGTTTGATCGGTTATCGTCCCGTTTATGGCCGCCTTGTCGGACGCCGTCTTCGTTTTCGGTTGCTCCTGGGCGGCACTCAACGACAACCCGAGAAACACGAGCGCCAGGACGTTGATAACCCGATAAACAGCACACGGCGCGGATGATCGCACACCTATCGCTCCGGAGTGACGTGCTTTTGAGGATTGCAATGGCAATCCGGGATTCTATACGGCGGGTCAGCGCCCCAAGGTTAAGAGAATGTGAAAATCCTTCCCAGAGACAATCTGTAACAATTCATTAACAAATCTCATCGCCCATCCATGAAGTAGGGCGCGTCGAGGCTCATTGCATGTCCAAATCAGGACTGAGATGTATGAGTTACCAATGTATCGGGCGGTTATAAAACTTCTTAACTGGGGCGCCCTTTCTTCTATTCAGCGTTCAAGAAAGTTTCACGAACTTGTCATACAGCCTTAACATCCCGCAGCGAATCAGCAGATAGACTTCGGCCTGCAATCTCAAACTTCACTGCGGCGAGTCGCTGTGCCCCCGACGGTCGGCTCCTGCGGTTCGTGGTCGCAGTTAGTAATCGTCAGTCAATGGTCAAGGAGTCAATGGTCAAGGATTGTTTTGCAAACTGACTTCAGCCGGTTGGCCCAGAAGTGTCGTCTCCGCTCTCCACGTGTGGCACAGCCGCCCCACGTTCACCAGGTGATGTTCGAAAACTTGCGAAAGGACTCCATTATGTCGCGAATCAAATCAATTTTCGCGGTGCTGGTACTGACCGCGATGGTGGGCATTGTGCCTCAGGTGCAGGCTCAAACTTTCAAAGTAGTTCTTGCAGGCTCGTCGGCTCTGTGGCAGACGCTGGCCTTGGGTGCTTACAATAACGGGACCGGCATCAGCGGCGCCACTGCTCCGACGTTCCACTGGACCAGCGCTTCGAACGCCGTCAACCTCACCGACACTCGACCGCAGCCCTCCAACAACGACGCGGGTACTATCTGGGTGGTTTGGGATAGCGCTGCCACGCCCAACGTCTGGGTGTTCGACAAAGTGGATTCCGTTGTCGGAGACCGCTGCTACTTTGCTCAACCCCATTGCAATGTGAACGCCGCCGCCAGCGTCTTCTCAGCTGCTGGCGCGGGGAAGATCAGCAGCACTCTTTGGGGTGCGGATACGAATCTGCCGTCCACCGTTCAGGCGGTGCTCACCACCGGAGTCCTGGTTACCGCGGCAGCGACGGACATCCGTCCGGAGGACGCCGCTTTTGCAATGTGCCGTGTAAACTCTGCGCTCGGCGCCAGTGCGGTAGGTGGTGCGTCGAGTGACGGACTTGACGGTCTCGGCTACAACGTCAATAACGCCTCCGGCGCATGTCCAAAGTTTGTCAGTGGGCAAAATCCGGACGTGTTGGTGGGAAGTCCGGTCATAAGCGGAGTTACTGTGCTTGAAGGCGGATCAACTGCTTCTCAAGCCAACGTTCTGGCGTTTAACATCACCGGGAAAGATCCCTTCAGCAACACGACGGTCCCTGCGTTCACGGTGACCGCGGTCGGCGCGGCTCCCATCGTGTTCATCAACGGACGTTCGGGCGCGCTCGCCAATCTGACCAACGCCACCGAAGACCAACTGCAACAGGTGTTCTCGGGCACGAACTGTGACGCCAGCGCGTTCGGTCTGTCAGCAGGGAGCATTAACATCTTCCTGCGTGAGCCCCTCTCGGGAACAATGAACACCACCGAAGCCACCGTATTCCGTCGCCCCACCGTTTATCCCGGTGCGGTTCTCGGCGTAAGTCAGGAATCCAACGTGAACGGTGGGACCAACAACCCACTCACCGGGCAGTCAGGGACTTGCCTGGCGGGTTCTGGCTTCCGCTACCGCGCAGTTGGGACCAGCGAAGAAGTGGCGGCTGTCCAAGACTCGAACAACACCAACTTCGGTTCCCGCGACGGCATCGGTTACACGTTCTTCAGCTACGGAAACGTGAACGGCGTCGCCAACAAAACCACCTACGGTTACATCACACTGAACGGTGTCGATCCGATTTTCCAGACCTACGGGTCTACGATTGATCCCGGACAGCCCGCTACCGCAGGCACGCTGCCAGCGGCCGCGAACCTGCCAGCGACTTGTGCCGGTGGAGCTGGTAATTTCCCCTGCAACGAAGCCGAGATCTGGAGCAACGGGTTCTCTTTTCCGAACCTCCGCAACGGCACTTACCGCGCATGGTCGCTCCTGCGCATTGTGAGCAACGGAACTGCGTCCACCAACGCGGTGGCGCTAGCCAACGCCTCGAATCAGTTCGTGGTCTCCTCCGTTCCCGACTATGTGTCTTTCAAGGCAGAGACACAGGG
>Ga0070761_10001447_pt1 | contig 14873 bp, 5 predicted proteins | sample HubBroMetageREF1_FD_66724 | JGI IMG/M metagenome (GOLD analysis project Ga0070761, IMG submission 66724) | Reference soil microbial communities from the Hubbard Brook experimental Forest, New Hampshire, USA - Hubbard Brook CCASE Soil... | ecosystem: Environmental > Terrestrial > Soil > Temperate... | reverse complement strand
CACCGGCTGGTTGCCAAAAAACAGTTGGGCGTGGTTGGTTCCGGCCCGAACGTCAACCACCGTAGCGGCCAGTATGAGATCGGGCAGATTCGGCAGATTGTTGATCCACGGCCCACCATAATCTGTGTCCCAGCAGTTGTGGAACAAATCGCCCCCATATAGAGCGGTTGGCGGGTTAGGATAGCCTGCATTGGCCGGAATTTGTGAGCAATAAGTGGTCAGAACCGGGTCACCCAGGCTGTTGTAAAGCGAAATGAACCTGTCGCCGAGCAGGCAATTCGCCGTACTGGAGACAGTCACTTCACTAGCGGGGTAACATGCACTAACGCACGTGCCGGTTTCTACACAGGCGTTATCGAAGCAGCTTGAATAAGTACCCGCCAGGGTGTGATAGCCAATGTAGGTGCTGGGGTCACCGGCATTGGTAGGCGTGCAATTCAAGTTACACCCACCCGAGCAATCCTCGCTGTCGCCGACCATGTAGGTGTAATAGTTGCTGCAAGGACTAGTCTGCTGCGAACAGCCCGCGGGCTCCTGCACTGGACAGCCGCATTCCGGCAAATTCCCGGTCCCCCTGTTAGAGAATGCAGAATCGCAAGTGCCGCCGCAGGTGGTGGGCGAAGTTGCAGTTTGCGCGTTCTGTACGCCGCAGATTCCGGTCCCCCCGGAAGTGGCGCAGGTTCCCGAATTGCCTAAGGTCGTGAAATAAAATTGGGATGCTCCCGCCAGCGTGCCGGAGCCCACCAAGTTGTCCACGATGATGCCGCTGGTTCCTCCGTTTGCCGTGCCAAAGACGGCCTCCGCGGTTATACCGGTTTGGAAGTCGTACCAACAACCCGTCAGCGATGCTCCTTCGCACAAGCCCACTTGAGAGCTCACGAATAAATGATCTGTTCCCGAGGTAGAGTTGTAAAACTCGGTGACCGGCGAACAAGGCGCCTGGTATCCGACCAGAAAGGTCTGAAAAAATCCCTGCTGTCCGAAATTCACCGTTGACTCTCCGGAAAAGGCGACCGGACCCATTACGTTGGAGCTGATGCCAACCTGGTTGAACGTCTGTGTGTTGGCGGTTGTGGCCGTGCCGCACACATAGAGAGCGCCGGAGGGACTGGAGGAGGAGGAATTGTAATAGTCGTTATTGAAAGCGCCGGAAAACAGCGGACTGCCGCTGTTGCCGCCGCCATAGCCCACCTGGCTCTCGGTTCCCGCGCCGCTCGTGAAACCAACCGGGAATTGGAACACGCCGCTGCATCCGTTGTGGGAAAACTGGTTCGCACTATTTTCGTTGCAGGTGCTGTTTGAGTCTCCGTCGAAGCCGACGAACGCGTAAACCATAGCCGCGCTGGAATCCACCAGCGGGGCATCGTAGATTGCGTTGGCATCGAAACCCAGTTGGCTGGAAGTGCCCACTACCGCGCCCGTGGAAGAATTGACCGCATACAGTATGCCGTTCTGGGAGCCCACCATGATGCGGCCCGAAACCGAATCGAGCACCGGGCTGGAGAGCGTGCCGGCGAGCGCCACCGGCCAGGGGCTCATAGTGGTTTCAGCCGGTGTGCCGTTGAAAACGCCGGTGAATTTGTGCAGCGCGCCGTTATTGTCGCCGACGTAGGCGATATCGTTGGCGTAATCATAGTATGGCGCGGCGTAACCGTCCAGGCTGCCGCCGGCGAAGGGCAAGACCGCCATGCAGGGCGCCGTACAGTTGCGGTAGGATGCAGCCGCGGTGGCGGAAAGCGACAGCAGCGACGTGTTGGCCGCCCATTTCAACACCACCAAGCTCGAAACTCCGACGGAGGCCTGGATAAAGGCCACCTGCGAGCCATCGGCCGACAGAATGGGGGAAAGGCTGTTGACTCCGTTGGAGGCCGTGTTGTACTCCCAGTAGACGCTGGGAACAGTGCCGCCGCAGCCGGAGTACAAATTGTTGTAGGCCACGATAGTGGCTTGGCTTGAGGAACCGGACGCTCCGGTGGCGAAGATGACGAAATCGGTTGAGCAATTCGCCATGGTGGTATCGAACGACCATTTCGCGGGGTAGGTATTGGGGAGCAAATTCCCCGCGCCCAGGTTCATGCTCCAGTCGCGATGTTTCTTGGTCTTGTCCGGCGCGGCGTCGGGAGCGATGTGCGGCGTGGCCAACAAATTGGTGACTTGCGCGGCCGCTGGTCCCTGTCCCGGCTGCTGGCGCTGCAGTTGTTGGAGTACGTAGCGCGGATCGTTGACGATCTTGAGCCAGCGGTCGTGAGTGCCGGCCTTGAGGGCTTCAGCTTCGGTGCCGGGGTTGGAGAACAGGGTGTGCCGATGGCTCCAGTCGCGCGGCAGTCCTTGGAAATGGACCGTGCCTACGGTGATGGCCGCCGGACCCTGTGATTGGGCGGATGCGGCGGCGGTGGCCGCCAGGAAAAGGATTATAAGTGTGAGTTTCATCGTCTCGTCTCCGTGGCAGCTAAGATGTCTTTCGGTTCTGGTGGCAGCCCTGCTGCGTGGTCTGCACTTTGCCGCAGGTTAGAGCCGAAGTTTCGAAGACCCGCTCGTAGCGCACTGCCGGCTTTTGATAAGGCTTGCGCGGTGTCGCGGGCGCAGGTGGGATGTCGGGCTGATTGGGCAGTTTCACGAACGCTCACCTTCCATGGTATCGGATTTGTTCTTAGCGTGCGTGCAAGCATGCAGCCAAAGCGGAGCGAGCTGGACGCTCGGCGCAAGCCGCTGATAATCCGATTCGATCGCCTTGCGCGGGCCGCCGGCGGGGGTGGCAAAACCCTATCCTTTTGGATAGGGTCTATCCGAACGGATAGCAATGGCTTATGCTGGGAAAATCGCGCTATGGAGCAGCAGCATCATCCGAGCCTGATCGGCATCGGCGGCCCGGTCGAAGGCGGCACCTTCGCGCTGGCGGGCGAGGAGAGCTCGATCGGCCGCGATCACACCAATACGCTGGCGATCAACGACCGGTCGGTTTCGCGGCGGCATTGCTCCATCCGCAAACTGGCGCCCGAGCGGTTCGAAATCCGCGATCTCGGCAGCCGCAACGGAACCGCGGTAAACGGCCTGCCTGTGACGGCGCGCGTTCTGGGAGACGGCGACGAGATCCGCATCGGCGACTGCTATTTTCGATTCCGCCTGGTGGGATCGAGCGCGCGCCGAAGCCAGGCTCCCATCGAAGCGGCGCTGCAGACGCAGACCCTCCTGCTGAGCCGGCTCGAAGCCGCCGGTTCCCGCGGCCAGGAGTTGCTCATCAAGATCGGCATGGGCCTGCAGTTGGTCCGGGGAACCGAAGAGATCGCCCGGTACCTGTTTGAGTGCGTGTTTGAAGCCATCCCCGCCGCGCGCGGCGCGGTCCTGCTATTCGATCCTGGCCGGGACGATCCGGCCTTCGCCTGGTCGCGGAATCGCGATGGGACATCGCATGCCGCGCCCGTCGATGGCGCCGTTGTGGCCCAGGCACGGCGGGAGGGAATCGCGGTCCCCGGCTCGCGGGACGGCGTGCTGGCCGCTCCGATCCGCAGCCAGGATGCGATACTCGGCGTCATTTATCTGGAGGCGGCCGGCCGCGAGGCCGCATTCGACGATGCACACCTCCAGTTGGCGGCAGCTATCGGCGCTATTCTCGGCGCGCCTTTCGAAAATGCGCGGCGCCTGGAATGGCTGGAAACGGAAAATCGCCGTCTCCAGGAAGCCGCCGACATCGAGCATGACATGGTGGGCGGCGGCCCACGCATGCGCGAGATTTTCCAGTTCATTGGCAAGGTGGCGCCCACCGGTTCCACCGTCCTGATCCGCGGCGAAAGCGGAACCGGCAAGGAGTTGGTGGCGCGCGCCATTCACCGGAACAGCCCGCGCGCGGGCCAGCGTTTCCTGGCCATCAACTGCGCCGCATTGACCGAGACCCTGCTCGAAAGCGAGTTATTCGGGCATGAAAAGGGCGCCTTCACCGGAGCGCTGGTGAAGAAGTTGGGAAAGCTGGAAATGGCCGACCACGGCACCCTCTTTCTGGATGAAGTCGGCGAGCTGCCTTCGGCGTTCCAGAGCAAACTGCTGCGCGTGCTCCAGGAGCGCGAGTTCGAGCGTGTCGGGGGCACCCAGCCGATACGGGTGGATGTGCGTATCCTTGCGGCGACTAACCGGGACCTGGAAAACGTAGTCTCCGCCGGCGTCTTCCGCAAGGACCTCTACTACAGGCTGAATGTCGTGTCTCTCGAAATGCCGCCGTTGCGGGACCGCCGCGAAGACATCCCGATGCTGGCCCGATACTTCGCCGCCAAACACGGCAAACGGGTGACGCGCAAACTGTCCGGGCTCTCGCCGGAAGCGCTGGCCCGTTTGGAGGCTTATGACTGGCCGGGCAATGTTCGGGAGCTGGAGAACGCTATCGAGCGCGCCATTGTGCTTGGCGCGACCGATCTCATCATTCCGGAGGACCTGCCGGAAGCCGTGCTGGACGCTCCGGCGGCATCGGAGGCGATTGGCGGATATCACCAGACCGTGAGGGAAGAAAAGAAGCGCGCGATTCTGGCGGCGATCGGGCGTGCGGGCGGCAGTTATACGGAAGCCGCGAAGCTACTCGGCGTTCATCCGAATTACTTGCACCGCCTGGTGCGCAACCTCGACATGAAGGAAGAGGTGCAAAAGGCGACCGGCCGATGAGGCCACGGCGGGCGCCAGCAGCGTCGTGGGGCGGGCAATTGTGCCCGCAGCCGGCTTTCAGCCGCCCCACAACAACCGAACTGACCCACTACCGAAAAACAAAATGACTGACGTCGAGGCGGCCTATTGCGTCGACCATAGGCCCCGCAGCAACTCCTGAAACCTAGGGTCGTCGCGCAGCGGATCGTACCTGGGGTCAACCTTGAGGCTAGTCACAAGATTGGAATGCTCCGAGTAAGCCTCTTGCAGGAAAGCGATGGCCCGATCTTTCCGTCCGGTACCAATGTCGGCGAGAATCGACGCTTGTGTCCTATCACGCAGCCGGGGGGCGAGCTGTTCAAATTTCGCCGAAGCATTTTGGGCTTCTGCCGTCCGGCCCCACTGGCCGTAAAGATACGCCTTGTGCGCCCATAAGCCCCGCAAATCGTCGCTACTCTGCCCGCCCTCGATTTCTTCCAGAGCTTCCGGGAACTTGCGCTCTTTCACCAGGGCATAAAACGCGAATGCTCGCGCAAGGGAAAACCGGGGGTCCATGCTGAGCACGGCGCGGCACTCCGCGATGGCTCGATCGTACTGTCGCCCGTAATACAAGATGGTGCCACGATCCGTAGCAATGATCAACGACAGCGGATCGAGCCGCTGCGCACGTTGGCTCTCCGCCAGGGCGTCGTCGAAGCGCCCCTGCCAGGAAAGGTACTCGGCGTACCACTGGCGCCCTGTGGCGTAGTCGGGATCGAGCTCTATGGCGCGCTGAAATTCTTTCTCCGCGGTTTTCCAATCGTAATCGGAGTTCTCCGCCACCAGCGCCAAGGACGCGTGAGCTTCCGCAAGAGTCTCGTCGATCTTTAGCGCCTGCAAGGCGGCCGCACGGGCCTTCGGCATGAATTCATTTCGCGGGGCCATCGTCCAGGTGCTCATCAATCCGTAGGCGTCCGCCAGCCCGGCATAAGCCCGGGCGTAGCGCGGATCCTTTCCGATCGCTTGTTGGAAATACTGGACGGCCCGCTCAAAATCCTCCGATGTCCTCTTGTTCCAAAAATAGCGCCCCTTCAAGTAAAGGTCGTAGGCTTCATACGATGAGGTACCACCCGAGGCTGCCGCACGACGGCCGGCGCTGGCTTTAGGCTGTCCGCCGAGCGCGAACTCAGTTTCGTCCGCAATTTCCTGGGCAATTTCGCTTTGCAGCACCAGCAGATTGCGCATGTCCCGGTCGTACTCTTTCGCCCAGACGTGCGTTTGGTCTTTCATCTGGATCAACTGCGCCGTGATTCGCACGCGTCCCGCATCGCGCCGCACGCTGCCCTCGATTACGTACTGCACTCCCAGCTTGCGCCCGATCTCATCGAGAGGCCTCGGGTTGCGCTTATAAATCATCACCGAAGTACGCGCGATCACCCCCATCTTCGCCGGATCCGTCCGCCCGAGCTGGGTGATCATTTCCTCCGTAAACCCATCGCTGAAGTAATCCTGTCCCGCATCGCCGGTGAGGTTCTCGAAGGGCAGAACCGCCAACATCACCCTGTGGGCGGGCGCTGCGCCGTGCGCAGGCAACTTCGGCCGCTTTAGGTATAGATCCAGGGCAAAGGCGAGTGCGGCCACTAGCCCAATCGCAATTCCCAGAAGCAGCAGCCACTTCGGACGGGCCGGTTTAACGGCCAAATTGGGATCGGGGATTTTCGCCGCCGCGGCCTCCGGGGATCGCTGCTCCGGGGAATCCACTGGAGCCATGAAACGGTATCCTTTCCCCGTAACCGTTTGGACGAAACGCGGCTCCTCGGCATCGTCTTTCAGAACGGATCGGATTTTTCGGATCGCACCGTTGATGCTGTTGTCGGTATCGAGGAAGATCTTTTCCCCCCAGATCCTCCCCACAATCTGCTGGCGGCTGACAAGCTGCCCCCTCTGCTCGACCAGGAACAGCAGAATTTCCATCGGGATGCGCTCCAGTTTGAGCACACGACCACCCCGGCGCAGCGTGTAGGACTCTGCGTCGAGCTCGAAATCCTCTCCAAACCTGATGGCTTCTGAAATTCTGACCGGCTCCAATGCCAACACTCCCCCTGGGGGAGAGAGATTCCATTCTACGCTAGTTTTCCGCCTTCACTACATCTTCCCTGTTTTGTTCAACTTCGGGGGACATGAAAAAGCAATACGCGCGACAGGCGTCCGATATTGTGAATGAGGCCCCGCTGGGTCATTCTGTGTACCAGTTCGCGGTGGGCGCGGCGCTTCAACAAGCTCCGGTACCCCCAACGGACGCGGACCGTGGCGACACCTTAGGTCCTTTGAGTCCGGTCTTTCTATAAGGAGAAACGGAAATATGAATCGTCGGATATTGCTTTTGGCTGCTTCCATCTCTTGCTGGGCCGCCGTTATCGTCCCCGCATCGGCACAGGAGTTCGAGTCCTTCTCAGGCACTCTCACACAGGTCGCCGCCGGCCGAGCGGAAGTTTGGGGTGTTAACGCTTCTCAACAGGTCTTTCGTTTCAATGCCACCAATTCGCAATTCGCCCAAGTGGCAGGAAAGCTCGCGCAGGTTGCTGTAGGCGGCGGTAGCCTGCTACAGACGGACGCGGTCTGGGGAATTAACGCGGGGAGCGAGGTTTTTCAGTTCAACTTTACTACCAAGAAGCTCGTGCAAGTGCAGGGCGAGCTGACCCAAATCGCAGTCGGCATTGGCAACACGGACAACTGCCATCCCTATGAAGTTTGGGGAATCAACGTCGATCAGCAGATCTTCAGATATAACTATTGCACCTTGGTATGGGACAACAGTCCCGGTTATCTGACGCGTATCAGCACCGGCGGAGGCGATGTTTGGGGCATCAATGCCAATGGTCTAGTCTTCCAATACAACTTCTCCTCGCAAACGTGGGTGCAAATTGCAGGCACTCTGCAACAGATCGCGGTCGGTGTGAATGACGTCTGGGGACTTGATAAGTTTGGTTACGCCTACCATTACGAAAGCTTAGCCGGTTTTGCTCAGATGCCCGGGACCGCGGAATACACTCAAATCGTGGCTGGGGGAGACGGGGTCTGGGGAATCAATCCAAAGTATACCAGCGGCAATATCATCCGCTTCGACATTAACGTCCAAGTCGCCATCGTGGTACCAGGCGTCCTTTCGCAGATCTCGAGCGGGTCTGGAGCCGGCGTCTGGGGAGTCAACTCCGCGGGTCAAGTTTTTTCATTCGTCCGGTAGTAGGCGCCGCATTGATCGGTCGGCGTCCCAGGGTCGCCGCGTAACCGGGCGGCTAAACGAAAGGGCCACACTTGTTTTCCGGGTATGGCCTTTCGGGGCGGGGAGAAGGATATCGGGTTCGAAGCCTTGAGAAAGAGGAGAGCAATATGAAGTCCAGTAACCGGAGGAAGAATGCGGCGCAGCGCATCTTGGCGGCCGCGCTCATGGGTCTCGCCGCCACCGTCGCAGGATTCGCGCAGACCGGCGCGGAAACCGAGATCCCTGGGCTGGACCGCCGGCCGTTACGAATGGCACGGCCGCAGCGGCCGGATCGCTCAGCTCCGACCAAATGCTGCGGCTGGTCTTCGGCCTGCAACATCCGCACATGGCGGACGAGGAGCAATTCCTGGTCGACCTGCATACCAAAGGATCGCCGGAGTTCAGGCATTTCCTGACGGCGGACGAGTGGAACGCGCGCTTTTCGCCGTCCCCGCAGGACGAGCAGGCCGTGGTCGACTGGGCGCAAGCACAGGGCTTTACGGTTACCAACCGCTTCGCCAACCGGTTGCTGGTGGATGTAGAAGCGCCCGTCTCGGCCATTGAAGCCGCGCTGGCGGTCAAAATCAATAGCTACGCGATCGGTGGCGCCAGCTACTATTCCAACGACCGCAATCCGTCGGTTCCGGCCGCCTTAGGCAATATCGTTCACTCGGTCGGAGGACTGAACAACATTCAAGTCATGAAGCCTGGCAATCACGGATTCGCGGAACCCGTATTTCCCGTATATTCGCCGGGTCCGGCCTACGCGGTGGGGGAAAGCGGCAGCCATGACGGCAACCGCGCCCTGCTGCCTGCCGCGAAACCCGGGTTCACCAACGGGGCGTACGATCCAACCGATATGTATAGTTCCCAAGCTTACGACACCAACGCATTGGATGCCCTGGGACACTGCTGCAATCCTCTAAACAATCCCGGCGTTGCGCCAAGGGAGGCCTCCATCGCGATCGTCAGCGCCGGTACTCAGAACGGCAGCGACATTACCGGGTTCCACAATACCTACCCGTACCTCGCCGATTTCTATGAGGAGATCTTCATTGACGGAACGCCGGAGTGCTGCGACCCGGAGGGCACCCTGGATTTGGAGTGGTCCACCGCCATGGCCAATAGCTTTGGCCCCGCCGGGAATACGGCCAAGATCTTCATGTACGATGGCGCGAATAGCAATACCTCGACCTTTACCAACGCATACAACCAGGCCTTGAGCGACGGCTATGCGCGGGTCTTCAGCACCAGTTGGGGCGGCGCCGAGTTCGATGGCGTTCCGCAATCGTCGATGGACACCGATCACGGCATCTTCAACTCCATGATCGGGCAGGGCTGGACCCTGGTATCGATCTCGGGTGATTGGGGCGCCACCTCTTGGGCCGGCGGTTGCACGAGTTTCGACGCCGTGACTTATCCCGGGTCGGACCCCGATATGGTTTCGGCCGGCGGCTCCTCCCTCCAGTTGTCCCAAGGTCCAATATTCATCGATGAGGTCGCCTGGACCGGCGGTGCGGACGATTGCGCTGCGAATGACGGCGGAAGCGGCGGCGGCAGCAGCGCCTACTATGCGGCCCCGTCATACATGGCCCTGCCCAGCGGCTCCAAACGGCCGGTTCCCGACATCGCGCTCAACGCCGACTGGTTATACCACCCACAGAATTTCTATTTCAACGGCAGCCTTACCGGGACGGGCGGCGGCACCAGCATCGTGGCGCCCGAAGTAGCGGGCTTCTTCGCCCAGGCCAACGCCTATATGCTCTACGTTGGAAATTTAACGGACGGATGCTCCGGCGCACCGTGCGCACCTGTCGGCAACGGAGGCTGGTACCTCTATTTCTTCGGACTGGAGCCGCGTCTTGCGCCGCACTACCCCTTCTACGACATCACTTCGGGCTGTAACAACAACGACGTGACGATCGCCGATCACCTGAATTTCTTTTGCGCCGGCACGGGCCGGGATCAGGTTACCGGCTGGGGATCGTTTAATTTCCTACAATTTGCCTGGGCCATCAATTTTGACCTGGCGGGCGACTTCGGGACGCCAAACATTAACTTCACGGGACCTGCATTGAATAAGTGGTATAACACCAACCAGATTATAAGTTGGACCATCTCCGACACCACTGGAAATTCCAAGCCGCCAACCGGCGTAGCGGGTTTCAGCGAAGCCTGGGACACGCAGCCCGGCGGCGGCGACCCGACCAGCGAAGCCACTCCCGGCGCCGGCAACTCCTTTTACAGCGGGCCGCAGTTTGCCAACCAGACCAGCGGCTGCCTCGATTTAGCGGGCGCCTCGTGCTCGGGAGGCTCAGGCCAGGGTTGGCATACGGTGGACGTGAGGGCTTGGGATAACACCGGCATCCCGGCGTATTCCACTTACGGCCCCATAGGCTTCGATACGGTCCCGCCCCACACAACGGGGCAGGCCGGCACCACTATTCCCGTCCAGATCACGCTGACCGCCACCGACGCCACTAGCGGCGTGGCCAGCACCGTGTATCAGTTGGACGGCGGGCCAACGACTACCTACACCGCCCCTTTTTCGGTATCGGCTTTGGGCAGCCACACGGTGACCTTCCATAGCACCGACAATGCCGGCAACGTGGAAAGCACCGAAACGCTGAATTTCACGGTGGGCGCGACTACTACTACGGCGGTGACCTCGAGCGCCAACCCAGCTCAGTTCTATCAGGGCGTAGCCTTTACCGCTACGGTCAGTTCGGCCAGCGGCACTCCGACTGGCACGGTTACGTTCTTCAACGGCTCGACCCAACTGGGCGTCGCTCCGCTGAGCGCGGGAAAAGCTGTACTCAAAGTCACCCTGAACTTGGGGAGTCACGCGATAACCGCGACTTACGCGGGGAACGCCACTTTTCCGGCGAGTACTTCCCCCGTTTTCACCGAGACGATCGTCAAGGGTAATACCGGAACCGTGTTGACTTCTTCCCCGAACCCCTCCGCCCTCGGCCAAACAGTTACATTTACAGCGACCGTGACTGCGCCATATGGCGGCAGCCCCGGCGGCACAGTATCCTTCAAGAACGGCTCGACTGTTTTGGGCAGCGGAACGGTGAACACGTCCACGCATAAGGCTACCTTCACCCACTCTTTTCCTCTGGGAGGCGCCTATTCGATTCAGGCGGTTTACGGAGGGAATGTGGACTTCAATGCTTCCACATCAAAGGTGTTGAAACAAGTAGTGAACTAGTTCGTCTGTAGTTCGATGAGCCGGGCCAGGCGGCCGCCCCGAGCGGCTCTCCCGGCTGGTAGTAATCTCGGAAAGCTCAAACCCTGGACGCGAACGCCTCGGCCGCGATGCAAGCTTTCTGGACGGCAGGCCGGCGCGACCGATCCGGAGATCGCCGAAGTGGTGACGATTGCCGCGGCGCTCAGGGCGGGCGCTGCCATCACTCACGGCGCCCATGCGCTCTGACGCGATAAGCCCTGCCTCCGGCGGCAGCTCGTGCGGCACTGCCACCAGCGTAGTTTCCGGCGACGGCAACGGCGCAATACGGAGACACGCTCACCGGCACGGTCACTTTCTCCGAGGGAGCGACCGTGTTGAAGACCGTAACGCTACAACGAAGCTGGCCAAGGGTTCGGACACCATCACCGCCACCTACAAGGACCGAGACTGAGGGGAATGCCCGGCTTCACAAACGCCGCTACGCTCCGATGGCGTTCGGGTTCATTTTTCCAAGCGGGCATGCTGCTACCAGCATCCACGTCGGGCAATTTCGGGCACGTCATGTTCCGAATCCCTGTCTCTCCCCCAGCCAACGGATCACACGCCTCCCAACAAAATCCCCTCTGCCCCGAAAATCCGCTCCTGTTTTACGCATTACCCCTTGGGAGAGGTGTATCTCGACAGCCAGCCATGCCCGATAACTGGGAACAGGTTCAAGAAATATTCTTCGCGGCCGCCGACCTGCCATCCGCCGAACAGCATCGCTTCCTGGATGTCGCTTGCAGCGGCAACCCGGATCTCCGCCGGGATGTCAATTCGCTGCTCGCGGCGGATCGCAGCCATTCGCACGACTTCGACCTGGCGGTGGAAGTTGCCGCGCAGCAGATGCTCGGCGCCGACCCGCTCATAGGCGCGCGCTTTGGTCCGTGGCGGGTGAGCCGCGAGATCGGCCGCGGCGGCATGGGTATCGTCTACCTGGTTATCCGCGACGACGCCCAATTCCAAATGCAGGCTGCCCTTAAGCTCATCAGAGCCGGCATGGACACTGCGGAATTGCTCCTCCGCTTCCGGCATGAACGCCAGATTCTGGCAAGCCTGGACCATCCGTATATCGCGCGTCTGATCGATGGCGGCACCACGCCGGAAGGGCGCCCGTTCCTGGTAATGGATTATGTGGAGGGTCTCCGCATCGACCACTGGTGCCGCGGCCGCGAATTTGGTGTCGAGGATCGCTGCCGCTTGTTCTTGAAGGTCTGCGAGGCAGTGTCTTATGCCCATCGCAGCCTGGTGGTGCACCGCGATCTCAAGCCCGGCAACATTCTAATCGCGGCGGATGGCTCTCCGAAGCTGTTGGATTTCGGCGTGGCCAAGCTCCTGGCAGCGGATCGCGACCCGGCCTTGACCGCTACGGGGCCGGCCCTGACTCCCGACTACGCCAGCCCGGAGCAGATTCTAGGCCAGCCCATCACGACCGCCGCCGACATCTACTCTTTAGGCGCGATTCTCTACAAGCTCTTGAGCGGCGCGAAGCCGCATCGGCTGGATTCCGCCACGCCGGCCGAAGTCGAGCGCGCCGTCTGCCAGACGGCCATTCCGCGGCCCAGCGCGGCCGTGGATCGCAGGCTTCCCAACGCCGCGCGTCTCGGACAGCGTTTGTCCGGGGACCTCGACAACATCGTGATGAAAGCCTTGCGAAAGGAACCGGAGCGGCGCTATTCCTCCGTGGACCAGTTCGCCGACGATATCCGCCGCCACCTGGACGGCCGTCCTGTGCGGGCGCGGCAAAACTCCGTGGTGTACCGCACGCGCAAGTTCGTGTGGAGGAGGCGCTTCGAACTCGCGGGCGCATTCATTGTGGTAGCCAGCCTGGTGGTGGGTATGGTGATGGCTCTATCGCAAGGGCGGCAGGCCGAAACCGCGCGGCAGGCGGCGGAATCGCAACGTAAAGTGGCCGAGGTGCAGCGAGCACTGGCGGAGCGGGAGCGGGCCCGGGCGGAGGCCGCGCGCCTTTCCGAAGCCGTGCAGCACCGCATCGCCGATGAACAGCGCGATCGAGCGTTGCGCGAGCAGGCCCGCGCCGAACTGCAGCTCACCGAAATGCTGGATTTGGCCGACCGCACCTTGTTCGATATTCACGATGCGATCGCCGCGCTGCCCGGAGCGGTCGAGGCGCGTCAGCGTGTGGTAAGTACCACGCTCGGTTACTTGCAGTCACTGGAAAAGACTCACGGACTGGATGACCGCATGCGCCTGGTGCTGAGCTCCGCTTACCTCAAGATCGGCGCGACTCAAGGCGACCCCCAAGGACCCAGCCTGCAAGATTTCGAAGGGGCGCTACGCAGCTATCGCAAGGCCGAGGCAGTGCTGGCGCCGCTGTATAGCCGCCGCCAGCGTGATCCTGCCGTCATCTTACGCTGGCTGCAGATCGAACGCAGCCTGGCTGACCTGATCAATAGAAGCGGCCGGCCGCGCGAAGCTGCCCAGGCATATGCGGCTCTCTTGCCGGCCGCGCACCGGCTAGGCCAACTAGGACCATCCCACGCAGAATCTGCTAAACAGGAGGCCGAAACGCTTCACAGCCTTTCCTACGCGCTGCGCCACTTCGACGATATGCAGGGCTCGCTCGCACGGGCGGACCAGGCCATCGCGCTCTGGTTGGACCTGGTGGGCAGGTTTCCCGCGGATCTGGAGGTAAAGCGGGAACTTGGATCGGAATACGCGTCCGCGGCAGCTTCCATTGCCGACGACCCGGCTGCCGCCGCCCAGTATTTCGAGCGATCCATCCGGATACGCGAGCAGATCCTACAGGCCCGGCCCAAGGATATTCTGTTGCGCCGGGATCTGATCGTGGTGTATGGCAATTACTCCCACCTGCTGGATATCGGGTGGGGCGACGATTTAGGCCGGCATGCGGAAGCTCGGGCGTACTGCCAGAAATCGGTGGCGTTGGCGCGCGAACTGGCCAAAGAGGATCCGCGCGATGTGACCGCGCAATTCGACCTGGGCGTGGCGCTTTCGCGTCTAGGGATGGTGGAGCCCGCTGCGCAGGGTTTGGCCGAGTCGCTTGCGACCTTGCGGGAGGCCATTGCCCTGATAGAACCCGTCGCTGGCGGCAATCCGAAGTCGGCCAGCATCGCAGTGCAGTTGGCTGTCGCGCAGGAGTTTGCCGGGCGGCGGCTGCAGAGTCTGGGGCAGACGTCGGCGGCCGCCGAGCAGTACCGGAATTCTCTTGGCACAGTCGGCCCGTGCGCCGCGGTGCAGGCGGGTTTTACTTATTGTGTTCTGCAAGCTTTCACGGATGAAGAGGCGATTGCCACGCTTTATTCCAATACCGGCGACCATGGCGCGGCGCGGGTGTACGCCGATCGCGCGGTGGCTCGCGCGCAGGCTTTCGCGGACAGCGATTCGAAATCGGAGCGGCGCATCGGACATCTCGCCAAGGCTTACTTCGTCCTGGCCTCGGTTTCGCGGGCGGCGGGCGACCCGAAGCACGCTCGTGAGTCAGCCGGGCGGGCGGTGTCTCTTTGGCGGACGGTGCACAATCCGAATGTGCTGGCCACGCATCGCCAGGCGATGGCGGACGCGGAGGCCATGCTGCGCGAAACAAGCGATCTTCACTGAAATCGTAAAATTCTCCGCTGCCTTCCGCATTACGGGTGTAGGATGCCAAGGCTCAATGCCGCATACTTTTCCGCAACCGAACATCTGCATTAATCGTGGGGCGGGCCTCCAGGCCTGCGGCGGGCGTCCACGCCCGCCTGTTCCGTTGCGCGAAGAGCGGGTCCTGGAGGACCCGCGCACAGTCGAAAACCC
>Ga0070761_10001446_pt1 | contig 14874 bp, 16 predicted proteins | sample HubBroMetageREF1_FD_66724 | JGI IMG/M metagenome (GOLD analysis project Ga0070761, IMG submission 66724) | Reference soil microbial communities from the Hubbard Brook experimental Forest, New Hampshire, USA - Hubbard Brook CCASE Soil... | ecosystem: Environmental > Terrestrial > Soil >... | reverse complement strand
TAGTAGTGCCGCGGCAGCAATGGCAAGCCGAGACGCCTTTCGCAGATAACGTGAACTACGGCTGCGAACAGCAGCCAGAGCGGGCGCGAGATCGCCGACCAGGCTGTGGCGCGCGGCGGCTGACGACGACGGAGTTTTTGGAAGAGACCGAGGAACCAGATTAAGAGCCAGCCCACTCCCGCGGCGAACGGGATGGCTAATAGCATACCCAGCCATTGCCATATGGGCATTCCAAACAGTTCGTTTCGCACCAGGAAATTGGGCAGATGGGATTCCATCTGGCGCTCTTCCAGCCGGTCGTAAAGCTCCGGCACTTTCGCGAGGGTGTCGGATGAGATCAACCAGATTTTTGCCCCACCGGGATCGGAAACGCGGATGAGACTGAGCTCGGCATCGACGTCTCCGGCGGACAGAGTTCCGATGCGCTGCCGGTCGGAAGAAACTCCGTCCTGCGGAGTTCCCTCGGGCCGGTTGCTGATCAGTCGCAGGTTGCCAGAGAATGCGCGGTCCATCACAGCCTTCAGCTGAGTCGCGAGTTCCTCGCCTTGCACGGCGCGCCTAGCGTTGGTCATTTGCAGATATTGCGAAGCGATGGAGTAGCTTCCGGACTGAGCCGCCTGCAGAAATCCGTAAATCGTGCCGCTGGGTGTGTCGCGGCCGAGCGGGTCGGCTGCTGACTGAGTGGCCGATTCGGTTGTCTTGCTCGGCGTGGGCAGCAGTTGCGCGGGGGCAGCGACCGAGAGCGTCGCGCACACCAGAAGCGAGAAGATCGGTTTAAAGAAAGAAGACATTATTCCTTCTAAGCGCGTTGCGGACCTGCGCTCGTGGAAACATAGCTAGCTATGTTTCTACAGAAGCTGGCTGTGCCAAGCGAGAGTTCATTGTATCGAAGGAAAGGCAACACCGCGGAATCGGAGCGTGGTTCTAGGGGCGCTTGGGGCGATAAATATCGGTGCTGGTGCCAAAGAAAACTTCGGCGGAATTCATCAACGTCTCCGAAAGCGTGGGATGTGGATGAATAGTGAGTGCGATGTCTTTGGCGAGAGCGCCCATTTCGATGGCCAGCACTCCCTCGGCGATGAGTTCGCCTGCGCCTGCGCCGACGATTCCTACGCCCAGTACGCGCTCGGTTTGCGGATCTATGATCAGCTTGGTCATGCCTTCAGTGCGGTCGATAGTCATGGCCCGGCCCGAAGCCGCCCAGGGAAATCTGGTGATTTTGACCTCGCGATTTTGTTTCTGGGCCTCAGTTTCCGTGAGCCCACACCAGGCGACTTCTGGATCGGTGAAGACGACGGCGGGGATGGCGTTGGGTTCGAAAGCGACTTTGTGTCCGGCGATGGCTTCTGCCGCAGTGCGGCCTTCGTGCATGGCTTTGTGGGCCAGCATGGGCTCGCCGACGACGTCGCCGATCGCGTAGATGGCGGGGTCGTCGGTTTGCAGTTGCTTGTTGACTTGGATGAATCCGCGCTGGCCGACTTTGATTTGAGTTTTTTCCAGGCCGGGAATTTCAGAGTTAGGTTTGCGTCCGACCGAAACCAGAACTTTGTCGAAAACTTTCTCACGTTCTTTTACTTCGGGACCATCGAAGGTGACGCGGATTCCGTTGGGCTCTTCTTTCACGGTACCGACGGTTATGTTAAGCAGGATTGAGTCGAAGATTTTTTCCATCCTTTTATGCAAGGGCAGAACGAGATCGCGATCCGCTCCGGGCAGAAGTCCGGAGAGCATTTCGACGACAGAGACTTTGGAGCCGAGCGCGGCATAGACGGTGCCGAGTTCGAGGCCGATGTAGCCGCCGCCGATTACGAGCAGGGTTCCGGGCACTTCACTCAAGTCCAGCGCGGAAGTTGAATCCATCATGCGCGAGGTTTCGAGTTTGAGGCTGGGAATGATCGCGGGCCGCGAGCCCGTGGCGATGACAATACGATCGAAGGTCAGTGAATCTTCGCTGCCGCTGGCTCGGCTGACGCGCAGCGTGTTCGAGTTCTCGAATGCAGCGCGGCCCTGGATGTATTCCACTTTCCTTTGTTTCGAGAGCACCCCTAAACCGGCGGTGAGTTTCTTGACTACGCCTTCCTTCCAGGATCGCAGGCGCGGTAAGTCGATGTTCGGATCGGCGTAATCGATGCCCCAGTTCTTCGCGTGACGAGATTCGTCGATTAGCTTAGCGACGTGGAGGAGCGCCTTGGATGGGATGCAGCCGCGGTAGAGACAAACCCCGCCGGGATTTATTTCCGGATCGACGAGCGTGACTGTCATTCCGAGATCGGCGGCGAGGAAGGCAGCGGCATAACCGCCGGGGCCAGCGCCGATCACTGCGATGCGTAGATTCGTTGGCTCTGTCATCGAGTCGTGCATCAAAAAACTGTGCCATCCTAAGCGAAGTTGCCGTGGCGAAGCGACGGCTGGTAGTCAAAGGATCCCGGAGGGCCAGTTTCACCTGGTTGCTTCAGGGAGTTCTCCTTACCAAGTGCGAAAGATCGTGGCGAAAATGCCTTGCAACATTCGTCTCGGCATTGGCAACTCAGGGTCCTTCAACTTCGCTCAGGATGACAGATTATGGTTATTTTCATCCCTGAACCGATAATAAGAACGGTTGCTCGAAGGCTTCCGCGATCCAGCGCAGGAATCTGGCAGCATCCGCTCCATCGATCAGCCGATGATCGTAGGACAAAGACACCGGTAGCACCTGCCGAGGTTCGAATTTACCGTTGAGCCACACCGGCTCCATGCTGGAACGCGACAGACCGAGAATCGCGACCTCGGGATAATTCACGATGGGAGAGAATCCCGTGCCACCGATTCCGCCAAGGTTGGTGATGGTGAACGTGCCGCCCTCCATTTCCGCGAGCGTGAGTTTTTTGTCTTTCGCTTTGCGGGAAAGTTGCGTTAGTTCGGCAGCCAGCTCGACGATGTTCTTCTTGTCTACGTCGCGAATCACCGGCACCAGCAGACCGCGGTCGGTATCCACAGCGACGCCGATGTTGATGTACTGCTTGTAAACTATTTCGTCTTTCGCCAGGTCGATGCTGGCGTTGAATTGAGGGAAGATTTTCAACGCGGATGAGCACACTTTCAGTGCAATTGCCGTGACTGTCATCTTGCCGCCGGCTTCTTCTGCTTTGGGAGCGAAGCGTGCGCGCAACTGCTCGAGTTCCGTGATGTCGGCTTTGTCGTTTTGCGTGACGTGGGGAACGGTGGTCCATGCCTGCCAGAGATGTTCGGCAGTTTTCCGGCGCACGCCTCGGATCGAGACCCGTTCGACTTTGCCCCACTTAGTGAAATCAGGCAATTCGGCTTGCGAGAATTGAGCTCCACGCGGCGACTGCACAGCGCTCGCCATAGACGCGAGCAGTTCCTTCGAATAAGCCTTGACATCTTTTTCGCTGATGCGCCCGCCAGGTCCGCTGCCTTTCACGTTGTGAACGTCGATGCCAAGTTCGCGTGCCAAACGGCGAACGTGCGGGGCTGCGGGAACCGGCTCGCGATGTTCGGTGCCAGCCACTTTTTCGAGTTGCGCCGGCATCGCGAAGCTAGGAAGAAACGATTGCGGTTGATCAGGAGGCAGCGCTTGTTCTTCGGTTTTTCCCTCAGCCTGAATTGCGGCCTGGAAAGCGAGACGTGCCCCGTGTTGTCCGGAGACGTGCTCGACTGGGGCGTGCTTTGGTCGTTGCGGTTGAGGAGTGGCCGAGCCTTCGAGCGTGAAGATGACATCGCCAACTTTAATCTTCTCGCCTTGCTTAACGCGAACCTCTTTGACGATCCCGCTGACAGAGGAAGGAACTTCGATCACGGCTTTGTCGGTTTCCAGTTCCATGACGGGCTGGCCTTCCGAGACTTTGGCGCCGGGGGAGATCATGAGCCGTACAAGATCGCCCTGGGAAATATTTTCTCCGAGTTCGGGCAGTTTGAATTCGGTGGGACCGGGAGTTGCGGACGAGCGGCGCTCTCTCTGGACGGTTGTCGCCGGAATTTGCGCTGGCGGCTCTGCCGGGCTTGCTTTTGCGGCAGCGGCTGAGGCCGCGGCTTGCTGGGCTTTAGGTTCTTCCGCGGACTCGGTCGCGGGCGCCCGCGACACATTTCCGCCTGCGCCGTTTTCGAAAGTGAAGATTACTTGCCCAACTTTGATCTTCTCACCCTCTTTGACGCGAATCTCTTTCACGACGCCGCTCACGGTGGAGGGAACTTCGACGACTGCCTTCTCCGTTTCCAACTCCATAACGGCTTGGCCCTGGGTGATGGTCGCGCCGGGCGAAATCATCAAACGGACCAAGTCTCCCTGGTCGATATTCTCGCCGAGTTCCGGCAGTTTGAATTCTGTCACTGTAACTTTTTCTCCATGACTGTAGCGTCGCTATTAGGTGTTGGCTGGGTTGGGCTTATCCGGATTGATGCCCAAATCTTTGATTGCTTTCTGAAGCAGCTCCGGCGCGATCTGTTTCTCGCGTGCGAGCGCAGTCAACGTCGCCAGCACGATGTGCTTCGCGTCCACTTCGAAGAAGTCACGAAGCGAAGCTCGATTTTCACTGCGGCCGAAACCATCGGTACCGAGAGCCAGCAGCGGACGCGGCACCCACTGCGCAATCGTTTCCGGAAGTACCTTCATATAATCCGATGCTGCCACAAACACTCCCGGTGCGTCCTTTAGGCACTGCGTAACAAACGGAATGCGCGGCGCCTGGTGCGGATGCAGCATATTCCAACGCTCGCAATCGTTGCCATCCTGATAAAGCCGTTTGTAGCTGGTCACGCTCCAGACATCGGCGGCGACTCCGTAGTTCCCTTCCAGAATCTCCTGCGCCTTGAGCACTTCGAACATGATGGTTCCGCTGCCGAATAGCTGGGCGCGCAGTTTTGCGTCCTTTTTCTCCGAAGCTTTGAAGCGATACAGACCTTTAAGGATGCCGTCCCTTGTTTCTGCGCCTTGCGGCATCTCAGGCATGGGGAGCGGTTCATTGGTAACGGTCAAGTAATAGAAGATGGATTCCTGATCCACATACATGCGCTTGATGCCGTCCTGAATAATGACTGCGATTTCATAGGCGAAGGCGGGATCGTATGCCAGGAGATTTGGCACGGAAAGTGCCAGCACGTGACTGTGGCCGTCCTGATGTTGCAGGCCTTCGCCAGCAAGCGTGGTGCGGCCGGCGGTGCCTCCAATGAGGAAGCCGCGCGTGCGCATGTCGGCTGCGGCCCAGATGAGGTCGCCGATACGCTGGAAGCCGAACATGGAGTAATAAATAAAAAACGGAATCGTATTGATTCCGTGATTCGCGTACGCTGTACCCGCTGCGATGAACGAGCACATCGAACCGGCTTCGGTGATGCCTTCTTCCAGAATCTGTCCGTTCTTGGCTTCTTTGTAGTACAGCAAGGTGTCCATGTCGACCGGCTCATAAAGTTGGCCGACGCTGGAGTAAATCCCCACCTGGCGAAATAAGGCTTCCATGCCGAAGGTGCGGGCTTCATCTGGAATGATGGGTACGATGAGCTGGCCAATCTCGGGGTCACGCAACAACTTTCCCAGCAAGCGAACGAAGACCATAGTCGTGGCAACGTCGCGTCCCTCGGTGCCTTTGTAAAATTCTTCGAAGTGAGATTCCGAGACCGGATTGATTGGCTTGGCGCGCATCTTGCGTTCTGGAATATAGCCACCAAGCTGTTTGCGCCGCTCCTTCATGTAGGTGATTTCGGCGCTGTCGTCGGCGGGCCGATAAAACGGGGCGTTGTGCAGTTCGGCGTCCGGGATAGGAATCCCGAAGCGCGAACGGAACATTTCCAGCTCATCGTCATTGAGCTTTTTCTGTTGATGGGTAATGTTCTTGCCTTCGCCAGCCTCACCAAGGCCGTAGCCCTTGATGGTCTTGGCCAGAATGATGGTGGGTGAGCCGACATTTTCTACGGCAGCCTTATAAGCGGCGTGGACTTTGATGGGGTCGTGGCCACCCAGCCGCATGCGCGCGAGCTGTTCGTCGGAAAGATGCTCAACCATCTTGAGCAGGCGGGGATCGGTGCCGAAGAAGTTCTGCCGGAAGTAGGCGCCGCTCTCAACAAAGTATTTCTGATACTGGCCGTCGGCGATCTCGCCCATACGCTTGACCAGCAATCCGTCGCGATCATTCAGGATGAGCCGATCCCAGTCGCCGCCCCAGATCACTTTGATGACGTTCCATCCAGCGCCGCGGAAAATGGCTTCGAGTTCCTGGATGATCTTGCCATTGCCGCGGACCGGGCCGTCGAGCCGCTGCAGATTGCAATTGACCACGAAGATCAGATTGTCGAGTCGTTCGCGTGAGGCGAGAGTGATAGAGCCGAGAGATTCGGGCTCATCCATTTCGCCGTCTCCGAGGAATGCCCACACTTTTCCATCGGTGGACAGCTTCAGGCCCCGATTTTCCAGATAGCGGATAAACCTTGCCTGGTAGATCGCCTGGATCGGACCCAATCCCATTGAGACCGTGGGAAACTCCCAGAAATCGGGCATGAGCCAGGGGTGCGGATAAGAAGACAGACCGCCGCCGGGCATTAGTTCGCGGCGAAAATTTTCCAGTTTCTGGCGGGGGATGCGACCTTCGAGATAGGCTCGAGCATAAATCCCAGGCGCGGCATGTCCCTGAAAGTAAATAAGGTCGCGATCGCCGGTCTCGGTTTGGGCCCGCAGGAAATGGTTGAAGGCCACCTCATAAAGAGTGGCAGCCGAAGCGAAGGTCGAAATATGTCCGCCGATGCCTTCCTGAAGCTTGTTGGCGCGCACCACCATAGCCAGCGCATTCCAACGCACCAGACTTTTGATCCGGCGCTCCATTTCCTGACTGCCGGGAAATGGCGGCTGCTGACCCGCGGCAATCGTGTTCTGATACGGCGTGGTGGCCGTGAACGGCAGGTTCACTCCCGCAGCCCGTTTGGCATGCAAAGACAACTGCTGCAGCAAGCGTCCGGCGCGCTCCGGTCCGCCTTCGGCTAGAACGTAGTCGAGAGAATCAAGCCATTCCCGAGTCTCGAGGACTTCCGATCCATTCGTTTGGGTCTGAGCCACGTCAAAGTTCTCCATGTATCGAGTAGGAATATTCCATGATAGACAATCGCGGGGAATTTTGCTGGCAGACTTCCGTCGAAGGTGACGAGGAGGTATATTTTGTGCTGAAACAGGAATCCTTCGATCCGTCGAAAACATCCATAATAACGACTGAGAAAATTCCAAGTTTCACGTATTGCCGATCGCAGCCGGGTCGTATCCAAGTTTGTCAGAAGCAATCAATGCATTGAATCGTAACGAAAGAGGAGATTCCCCATGGCCAAGAAACCCGCTTCAAAAATCAATGCGCAGCCCCACATTCACCAGAGGGCGCCCGAAATTCAAGAGTATGGCACCGTAAGCCATGCTTTGCCTTTGGAACTGGAAGAGCCGGTACGTCTGGAAATGACGGAACGACTCAACCTGTTACTAGCCGACACCATGACTTTGCGCGATCTCTATAAGAAGTCCCATTGGCAGGTCGCGGGTCCGACTTTCTACCAGCTTCATCTGCTTTTCGACAAGCATTTCGGGGAACAGTCGGAGCTGGTCGACACCATAGCGGAGCGGATTCAATTGCTCGGCGGCCTAAGCATTGCAATGGCCCACGACGTGGCGGAGACTACCCGAATTGAGCGGCCGCCCAAAGGAAGAGAGGAAGTTCCGGTGCAGCTTTCGCGCTTGCTGGACGCGCACCAGATTATCATCCGCGACTGCCGCGAACTGGCGAAGCTGGCCTCCACGCTGGGAGATGACGGTACAAACGATGTTGTCGTCAGCGACGTATTGCGGACCAACGAATTGCAGGTATGGTTCGTAAGCGAGCACTTGGTGTCGATGCCATTGGTGGAAGCCGTCGATAGCTCTGCGGCCGCAGATTGATTTGAACGAAATAGTGCAGGGCTGGCTTTCAAGCCGGCCCTTTTTGTTGGCCGATACGCTCTGTTTTGATGGAAGAAATCGCGCTCAGCTGGCGCAGCACCTTGGCTCCTGCATAAGACTAATTATCGGTATTTCGCCAGGATTTTACGAATTCAGAACAGAGCCGGGGGCCATGGAACGAGGTCTCCATATCCAGGGGCTCCGGGCGGGGTGGGCAATAATAAATGTAAATTACTGGTGCGGGAGATGCCTCTAAGTTGCTATTATGGCATTACTTGTATGGATGGCAGAGGGGGGCAAATGTTTCCAGGCGGACAAAACTTGCGCGTATTGCGCGAGCAATTGGGATTGACCATGCGGGATGTGGAAAACGCCAGCGCACGGATCGCGCAGAAACGTGCGAATGACGAATTCGCAATTCCTCCGAGTCGACTTTCGGATGTTGAGACAAAAGGAGTGATCCCGAGCATCTACCGTTTGTATTCGCTGGCCGTGATCTATCGCCGGGACATTCGCGAATTGCTGTCGTGGTATGGCGTCGATTTGAATGGCATGGCGACAGATCTGGACTTCGTTATCCCGCCAAAATCGCATGTTTCGGAAGCCTTAGCCAATCTGTCCTCGATCAATATGCCGGTTCGACTTGATCCCAGCTTCGATCCCCGCCGCACGGTGAATTTTGGACGAATGGTCGAGCAGTGGGGCCAGGTTCCCCTCGCGTATCTAGCGCAATTTGCGACCTGTCAGTACACCTATGGCTACGTTGGCAGCGACGATTTGACCATGTATCCGATTTTACCGCCGGGCAGCTTTGTGCAGATCGACGAGTCAAAGAACAAAGCGGAAGAAGGCGGTTGGAGGTCGGAATACGAGCGCCCCATCTACTTCGTGGAGACGCGAGACGGCCACACCTGCTGCTGGTGCACCATGACGCGGGAAGAAATTATTTTGCAGCCCCACCCGCTGTCGCCGGTTGCGGCGCGCGCTTTGCGCTACCCCCAAGAGGCAGAGATCATTGGTCAGGTGGTGGGAGTTGCCATCAGGCTGGGGGATTGGCGTCCCCTTTTGGATTCTTCAACAAACTTGAAAGCGCGTGAAGTACTGAACTAAGGTGGCGCGCCGATCCAGCGCCCGGTCCGTAGGGCAAAAGATTCGGAGTTGCGGTCGAAAGTCGTTCCACGTAGTTAGCAGGCGGAAGTCCAGCTACCTCGCTGGATCGCTTGGCATCCTCTACCAAATTCCGGATGGGCATAGCCAGCACTTGAGACAGTAGCGAGCGGTGGGCTCGCGCAAGGGCTTTCTTTGCTGCCAATTCCCCGTAGACGCGTCCCAGTCCCCAGTGCTCGTAGCTTCCTTCTTTGACCCGCAGGCCCGAAAGATACTCCAACCGGTTCAGACAGCCCATTACGGCTCTCAGCGTGGTTTCTTGCAGGTCTTCCAGTGCCGAATGCAGAGTCATGGCCGGTTGTTACGTTTTTGGAAATAGAGAATTACTTCGGTGATCTGTTCCAAAAAGCTTCGGTCAGTAGATTATCACAGGGTGTTTACCGAGTCGAAAGGAAATCTAAACGTGAAAAATAGCTCCCATTGGTTGGTTGTTGCGCTGCTGCTGACCACCACTGTTTCTTTGCCTTCGACCCTCAAGGCCGTTCTTGATACCCCGACGGGGCCGATCAGTATTCCCTCGCCGACTCCACCTCCGGACGGCAACCCGACAGGCCCCCCGGGCGTGGTTATGGGCCAATAGGTTTCGTTAAAGCCTTTGTTGTGGGCTGCCGCGAAAAGGTGTATATTTTGCGCGGTAGCCCATGTCTCATTCGTTAATGCTGTTTTACTACCTGTGGCTTGCTCCGCACGCCCTTGAGACGATTATTTTGTTCGCCATGTTCCGTCGTGGACTGCATCGGCAGTTCCCGATGTTCTTTCTTTACATCAGTTTCGAAATCGCCCAGTGCCTTTGCCTGCTTTACGTGTCTCAGTATGTTTCGTACTTCCACGAAGTTTATTTCCAGGTGTATGCGGTCGGACTGGCGATCAGTACTGCCATTCGTTTTGCCGTGATCTATGAGTTGTTCTGTCATTTCTTCCGCCGTTACCCGGCAATCAGCGGAGCTGGGAAATGGCTGTTCCGCGCCGCGAGCCTGGTACTTCTTTTTCTAGCTCTGGGATTGGCCATTTCTGCTCCGGGTAACGTTCCGCCGACTTCGGCAAACGATGCGACGTACCTGGCATTGCGATCGACGACCTTCGCGGCCGATCAGGCAGCGTGCGTTCTGCAAGCTGGGTTGCTGATTTCACTATTTCTGTTCTCCCGCTATTTCGTGCTCTCTTGGCGAAGCCCTGCATTCGGCATAGCGTTAGGCATGGGAACATTCGCAATTGCAGAATTCGCGACGACGGCCCTTCGGCTCTACCTGCCCATTAGCCACGATGTTTACGACCGCGTCGGCATGGGAATCTATCACCTCTGCGTGCTGATCTGGATTTCGTTTTTGGTGCGACCGGAGCCCGAACTTCGGTTCGAGCTGAAAAGTTTGCCGACGTACGACTTGGAAATTTGGAACCAGGAGTTGGAACGTCTCTTACACCAATGATTATTGCGCTCATCCTCGCATTGACTGCTCTACTGTCGTTGTTCGTGGTGAGATTGACACGAGGCCGCAGGCGCAATCTCCAAGCTTTGGAGAATCCCGCTGATCACCTTCGCGCCGTCGACATAGACGCGTTTCGGAATCTGGTGGATCCCAGCGAGGAGCAATTTCTTCGTGCCAACCTTGCTCCCGTGGAATTCCGTAAGATTCAGCGTGAACGCTTGCGCGCAGCCGTCGACTACGTCTCTTGCGCGGCGCAGAATGCGGGAGTCCTGATGCGCCTGGCCGATGCCGGCCGCCGGAGCTCCGATCCCGCAACCGCGGAGGCGGCCGAAAAGCTGGTTAACAATGCGCTTCGTCTCCGGTTGTTTGCTTTGCATGCCATCCCCAGACTCTACCTCGGAATGATTTTCCCTGGTGCACGCATCTCGGCAGGCAGCCTGGCGGAGAGCTACGAGCAGATGACTCGCCTCATCGTGCTGCTGGGATGCCTGCAATATCCCACCCGGGGCGTTTCCGCGGCACTCTAGAGCCGTCAGGAACCGGCCGCCCAATCTGAATCTTTCAGTTGTTTGTCAGTGGATGCTATCAATAAATCCGCTGATCTGGCTTTCCAGTTGCCCCCCGCCAATCTCGACGATGCCGTTGTGGTCTGCTCCCGGGACTAGATACAACTGTTTGGGCTGATTCGCATGCTGGAACAATGCCTCTGCCATTTTCGGAGGCGTGAGCGTGTCTTGAGCTCCAACCGTTATGAACACAGGCACGTGTACAGAGCCGATCTTTGAAAGGTTGTCGAATCGATTGTGAACGACCAGGGATAACGGAAAGGCTCGCAAGTACCAGATCGCTCTCGCCGCTGCTGGGACGCTGGTGAAGGGACTCTCCAATATCAATCCGCCAGCGTCGGGATGTTCCACAGCCATTTGGGTGGCTGGGCCAGTGCCAATCGAACGGCCCATGAAGATGACGTCGTGAAGGCTCACGTGCCGCTGGTCGAGCAGGTAACCCAACGACGCACGAGCATCCTCATACACTCGAGTCTCGTTTGGAATGCCCGGACTGCTGGAGCCATATCCGCGGTAATCGACCAGCAGGAGATTGGGACCAAGACGATGCAGAGACTGCACCTCGCCCACGCGACCAGCGGCCTGTTCCAAGACATAGCCATTGCCGTGAAACATCAGCAAGACCTTGTCTGAAGGCCGAGTCGCCGGGATCCACCACGCATGCAACTGCTCTGATCCAGCGACCGGAATGTGAAGGTCTTGAAACGCGATGCCAATATCCGCTGGAGTCGCGTTCGCATATTGTGATGGCGCAGGGAAAGTCATTTGATCTTGCCGAAAGTAGAAGAAGGCGCCAAATGCGACGTAGGCTAGAACGAGTAGAGTCAGAATTATCTTGGCGAAAGTGCGCAGAGAGTTCTCCTGTTCCTGCCGAAGCACGCGCAGGAACGTAGACTACCGCTTCCATCCGGTCATGATAAGAAGAACCACGGGCAGATAAATCACCGACGCATGAAGCAAACGGCTGGCTAAAACTTTCGAACCGGACTGCGCCAATTTGATTGCGTGATAGAGCAGAAAAGCTCCGGACAGCAGCATACTGGCCAGATAAATTGGACCACCGCGACTGACCATCGGCAACATTGTAGTCACGATCAAAACGACGGTGAAGCCGACAATCTCGGCCCGAGTGAAACGAGAGTCGAGATCGAAGTCGGGAAGCATTTTATAGCCAGCGCGGGAGTAGTCGTCGCGATACATAAGAGCGATGGCCAGAAAATGCGGGAACTGCCACAGGAAGAGAATCGAAAAAAGATACCAAGCCTGCCGGTCGATGCTGGCGGATGCCCCAGCCCATCCGATCAGAGTCGGCATGGCGCCGGGGAACGCTCCGAGCAGCGTACACAGCGGAGTCTTCCTCTTTAACGGCGTATAGATGAGCAGATACGACACCAGAGTCGAGACTGCCAAGGTTGCCGACAACAGATTCACTGTGATCGCGAGATACAATCCTCCGGCGACGCTCAACAGCATGCCAAACCGGAAGGCCTCGCGAGAGCTAATTCGTCCCGCAGGCAGGGGGCGGTTGGCGGTGCGGCGCATTTGACCGTCCCAGACCCGTTCCATCCATTGATTGAGGGTTGCGGTTCCGCTGGCGACGAGCAGCGTACCGATCAGCGTGTTTACCAAACCTGTAATTCTGAATGATCCGCGAGAAGCCAGGTAATATCCGGCCGAAGTGGTCATCAGAATGAGAAGGTTCACTTCGGGCTTGGTCAGCGTGTAGTAATCCCGGAGCTTGGAAGCGAGCGCCTGCGGAGAGATGGAATTTGCCATTAGGTTAGAGGTCGCCATTTTACCAGTCTTCTACCGCGGACTCGTCGCGCTTAAAACGATTGTTCCTTTTGCGCACAACAAAAATCATACCAATAGATCCCAATGTGGGAGGAATAACCATAACCAAAATACCACTGCGCAAAGCCTCAATCATTCTGCCGCCGGCAGAAGACGCTTGAGTATAGCAAAGCGCGCAGTTTTGCGAAAAAGCGGGCAGAGGAAGCAGCAGCACGATAAGACCCGCCAGCATGATTCCCATGAACCGAATTGAGTTCGGAAACTTCATAATTTCTTCACTCGAAGGCGAAATCGTGGTTGGTCAATACTTGGAATAATTAGACCAAGGCGCACCCAGCAACTCGCGGAAGCTATCCGTCCATCCATATTGCATTGCCAGCAGCACGAAGACCGTAAGGATCAAGACAAACCCCAGCAGTCCGTGATTTTCGGACAGGTGCATGAAAAATAAAAGTGCCAGTGCGGCCTCGACCGCCGCCAGAAACAACATGCGGGCGAACATCTGCGGCGCTGTGACATTGGAATACGCAATCACGAATTGCAGAGCTGCGATGCTGAGAATGGAAATATACGCCACCACATACCTGCTGGTGGCACTCTTGTGCGCTGCGGCCGTAGCCATGGTTTAGCTCCTGTCTAGTTTTAGTGTGAGAGGTTCAAAAGGTAGACGAAGGGCACGACGAACATCCACACCAGGTCTACGAAGTGCCAATAAAGACCAGTGATCTCCAAATCATCAGCGCTGTAATGGCCGCCGCGATAGCGGATGCCAACTACCACGAGCGCAATCACTCCGCCGGTTACGTGCAAAAGATGCAAGCCGGTAATGCTGAAAAACGCGGCACCGAACAAGCCAGTACCCCACGGATTCTTGAGCAGGGTCATGCCTTCATGAATGAGTCCCAGCCACTCCCGAATGTGCAATAACGCGAAAAGAATTCCGCCACCGGCCGTAATCAGCGTCCAGCGAAAAGCTTTTTCTTTATCGCCAGCCTTGGCCGCAGCCATCGCAAAAAGCATAGTGAGGCTGCTGGTTACGAGAATGAATGTCATGATCGCCACGTTGGTAATGCTGTGGAACGGCCGCGGCCAATCAGGAGTGGCGTTGCGGAGGAATCCATAGGCGACCAGGCAACCTGCGAAAGTAGCGGTGTCCGCGATAATAAATAGCCACATCGCCATCTTTTTCGCGGGAACCGAAAACGCAGGTTTTTCCATCCCTCCTGCATGCGCTCCCATAATAACGACGTGACCCACGGTGCCTCCTCCGGTTGGCAAGATTGCTAAAGCTTGATCCACAGCAACAACATCAGATACACCCATAAGGCATCCATGAAATGCCAGTAGTGTGAAGTGGCGTCCAGCGTGGTCTTCCGTAGTGTCGATCGATTGAACTTGCGAATAACGCGCGTCAAGCCGCCCAAGCCGCCGAGCACGTGCAGGGCGTGTGCCGCGGTCAGCACGTAAAAGAATGAACTACTGGGATTGGTCGCCATAAACAGGCCTTGCGCCCGTAGTTGCAGCCACGCCAGGTATTGCCCGGTTACAAACAACAACCCCAAGATCAAGGTGATGTATAACCAGCGCGCGGCGTGAGCGTTCCCGTTCCTTTGCTCCCTCATGTAGTCACCAACCTGGCGGCGAGCGACTTCGAGCGTGAAGCTGCTGGCCAGGAGGAGCAAAGTATTGAAGTAAAGAATTCGGGGCAGACTGAGATGGCGCCAATCCAACGACGATCCTTGACGAACGATCAGGGCGCTGGTGAACGCGGCGAAGGTCATGGTGATGGACGCCAGCAGTACCCAGATTGCGGTCGAGGACGGCGACGGCGAATAATCTTTGACCGCGAGGAAATCACCGCTGGCTGGAACCAGAGTTCCAGGCCCGCCGTTGCCGGAATCGCTGATTACCCGCGGCCGATCGCGACGTTCCTCGATTCTTGGCGGTTCATGGACGGTGGTCGCCATGCGAAACTCCTTTTCCGATCACAACTTTTTCGGATTACGCTTCGTCGTGTGCC
>Ga0070761_10001445_pt1 | contig 14886 bp, 16 predicted proteins | sample HubBroMetageREF1_FD_66724 | JGI IMG/M metagenome (GOLD analysis project Ga0070761, IMG submission 66724) | Reference soil microbial communities from the Hubbard Brook experimental Forest, New Hampshire, USA - Hubbard Brook CCASE Soil... | ecosystem: Environmental > Terrestrial > Soil >... | reverse complement strand
GGGGTGGGGCTTGGGGGCGGGCTGCTGTTTCTATTCCTGTTTCTCTGGCAAGTGCCACACTTTGCCGCCATCACGATCTTCCGGGCGGACGACTACGCGCAGGCCGGCCTGCAGGTCGTCAGCGTCCAGCAAGGCGAGCCGGCCGCGCGGCACATGATCGCGCTCTGGACGGTGCTTTTGGTGGCGTCTTCCTTTGCGTTCCTCCCGTTCGGGCTCGCGGGCCACCTCTACGAGGTCGTTGCCTTCGTGTTCGGTGCGGCGTTTCTTGCGCTCGCTTTTCGAGGCTCGATCGGCGCCCGGCCGACGAACGTAAAAAAGTGGGCCCGCACCGTGTTCGCGTTCTCGATCCCGTATCTGGTGGTGCTGCTCCTGGTCCTGCTTGCCGATCGAGGCCCCGCCTAGGCAGGAAATGACCTGGCGGCTGCGCGTGACCTTGGTGGTGGGGGCTCTCGGCTTGGGGCTCGCGCTGGTGTTCTTCCGACCCCCACCCGGGTCGCGACCGCCCCTGGCCGTGCTGGGGCAGCTCCCGCCTTTTCACCTGGTCGACGAACGCGGCGCGCCCTTTGGTGTCGATTCGATGACCGGGCACGTGACCGTCGTCGACTTCATCTTCACGCGCTGCGCGTCGTCTTGCCCGAGGCTCACGGCGCACATGGGAGAGCTCCAAGAGCTTCTGGTTCGAAAGAAGAGCGCTGCGCGTCTCGTCTCGTTCTCGGTCGATCCCGACAACGACACGCCCGCGGTTCTCTCCGACTATGCCGCGCAGGCGCACGCGGACCTCTCCCGTTGGTCGTTCGTGACGGGTCCCGTCCAGGAGATCGAACACGCCGCCGTGGGCGGCTTCAAGGTATCGGTCGACAAGATCGTCCGCGATGCGGGTGACTACGACGTCATCCACGGCGAGTGGTTCGTGCTCGTCGACCCTTCCGCGCGGCTCCGGGGATACTACTCGGTTCAAGAGGCGTCCGACCTCGGCGCGCTCGCGCGGGACGTGCAAGCCCTCGAAGAGCCGCGATAGATCGGCTCAGCGCTTCTGGCGTGCCGCGTCGACGACCGCTCGGATCGCCGCGATGCCTGCGGCGATGCGTGGCTCGCTCGCCGCGTAGCTGAAGCGAAGGTATCCCGGCGCCCCGAAGCCCCCGCCGGGCACCGCCGCGACGTGGGCCTTGTCGAGCAACCAGAACGCAATGTCCTCGTCGGTGTCGAGCGCCTTGCCGTTCCAGTCGAGGCCGCGCAGGCCGCGGCAGTCGGCAAAGGCGTAGAAAGCGCCTTCGGGGGTGCGGCACTTGATGCCCGCGATGGAGTTCAGGCCGGCGACCATCACGTCCCGACGCTTTTGGAACTCACCGCGTATCCGGGCGAAATCATCGATGGGACCTTGGAGCGCGGCGATCGACGCGTGCTGTGCGACGGCCGTCGGATTCGTCGTGCTCTGGCCTTGCACGACGTCGAGCGCCTTGATGAGCGGCGCCGGCGCCAGGGCCCACCCGATGCGCCACCCCGTCATGGCGAACGTCTTCGAGACTCCATCGACGACGATGAGCCGATCGCGCAGATCGGGCGCGATCTTCGCTGCGGAGACGAACTGCAGCCCGTCGTAAACGAGCTCGCCGTAGATCTCGTCGACGATGAGCCAGCAATCGTGCTTTCGAACGACGTTGAGCAGGGCCTCGGTTTCTTCTTTCGAGTATGCGATGCCCGTGGGATTCGAAGGCGAGCACAGGATGATGGCCTTCGTCCGTGGGGTGAGCGCACGCTCGAGCTCGGCGGGGGAGAGTTTCCACCCATCCTCCTCGCGCGTGTCGACGAGCACGGGAACGGCTCCGACGATGCGCACCTGCTCCGGGTAGCTGACCCAATAGGGCTTCGGGATGACGACTTCGTCGCCCGGCTCGTAAAGGGCGAGGGCGAGGTTGAAGAGGGCGTGCTTCGCCCCCACGCTCACGCACACGTTCTCGTTTTTCGGACGCCAACCGCGCATGCGCTCGGTGGCGTCGCAGATGGCTTCCTTGAGCGCAGGAATGCCGGTCACTGCCGTGTATTTCGAGCACCCGGCGTCGATGGCGCGCTTGGCGGCTTCACGCACGTGCTCGGGCGGCTCGAAGTCCGGCTCCCCGACCCCGAACGCGAAAACGTCGAAGCCGCGCGACTTCATCTCGAGAGCTCGCGCGTTCATGGCGAGCGTAATGCTGGGGGCGACAGCGCTTAGCCTGGAGGCGAATGTTCGGGACACGATGGGCGGCTCCTCTAGCCTCGACACCTTAGGAGCGGCGCTCGGGCGCGCTCAAGAGGGCTTGCCGGCCTTGTCGTCGGAGGCCGAAGTCGCGACCTCGGCGGTCTTCTCCGGGAGCTTCTTCTTGTCGTCGTCGAGCTCGCCGGCTTCTTTCAGACCTTGCTTGAAGTTCTTGATGCCCTGACCGAGTCCCTTGCCAATGTCGGCAATTCGCCCCGCTCCGAAAAGGAGCACGGCGACGCCCACGATGAGCATGATCTCCCCAAAGCCCAAGTTGCCCATTCGAATCTCAGCTCGCTTCTGGCCTTACTTCTTCTCGTCGAGCTCGCCGGCCTCCTTCAAGCCTTGCTTGAAGTTCTTGATGCCCTGGCCGAGTCCCTTGCCAATGTCCGCGATGCGTCCGGCTCCAAAGAGGAGTATCGCGACGCCTGCGATGAGCATGATCTCCCCGAAGCCCAAGTTGCCCATCGGATTCCCTTGCCTATCTCTCGAGACAATCTCGCGTTCGTCTCGCGTTTGAGCCTTCTAGTCCACAAGGGACACTCGGGGCCCTTTATTCCCTCTATGTGCTAGCAACCCTCGATGCGGGGCGCAAGCGCTCTACCAGCGCCCCGGCCAGCAGAGTCATGCCCCCGCTCCCGAGGGGGACCAGGACGAAGAGCATGGGCCTTGAGCCCATCCGTTCGAACCATCGCATGAGCCCCAGCGCGGCGAGCGGCCCGGCCGCTCCCAAAACGAACGCTTCGAGCCGGCTGTGAGCCACCCCCCGAAGAACCATGTAGGCGCCGAGAACGGCGCCGGCAATGCCACTCAGCGAGAGCACGAGGCCTCGCAAAGACGCAGGAACCGTGGAGGCCTGAGCCCAGGGCGGGAGCCCGCGAATCGACAGAAAGCTCACGTGGGCTTGGATGGCCGGGGAGTGCGGGACCGCGACCAGCACGCGGGCATCGTGCAAGTCGATCGAACGAAAGTCGCCCGCGATCTCCGCGTCGCTGGCCGAAAAGGCTGCCGGCCCGGGGACCGCCGGAACCGAGCCCGCAAGTCGGGGCTCGCGGTCGGGCGCACAGAGCCACGTCAGGCCTGTGAACGGCACGGAATAGGCGACCGGTGCCGGAGTGGCCGCACAAGACGCTCGAGCCTGCGCGATGAGCTCGTTGGCGACCGATCCCGGGGCTCCTGCGTCGCGCCCCCACGCGATGCCGACGACCGCGGAAGCGAGCGCGAAGGCCGCCGCTTGCGGGGCCAGGCGCAGGAGGGTGGCTGCAGGCCCTTGCCCCAACGTCTGAAGGACTCGCGCTTCGCCGCTCTCGACGATACCGAAGAACGCCACGGCCCAGCCGAGCGGCCAGCCGACGAGCAGCGCCGACTCGAGGCCAACCGCCGCGAGCCCGCGTGCGAAGGGCAGTGCCGCGCGGATGGGAACTCCGGGGTCCAGTACCCAGGGCAGGACGCGCACGGCACCGGCCACGAAGCCCGCCATCGCGATGCCGGCCACGGCCCATAGCGCGGCGGAAGCGGTGCGCTGCCCGATACTCAATCGACCTCGAGAACGACCTTGCCGAAGACTTCACGCGATTCGAGGACGCGGTGCGCTTCAGCCGCGTCCCAAAGGGGCAGAACACGGTCGACGACGGGGCGAAGCTTGCCGCGGGCGATGTGCCCCAGAATCGTGAAAAGGGCGGCTTTCGGTCCCATGGTCGAACCGAGAATCTCGATCTGCCTGAAAAAAACGTGTCGCAAGTCGATCTCCGGCGAGTGCCCGGCGCTCGCTCCGCACGTGACGATTCGCCCGCCCCGGGCGGTCGCGCGGACGCTCGCGGTCATCACGTCACCGCCGACGTGCTCGATGACGACGTCGGCGCCACGTCCGCTCGTGAGCTTCTTGACCTCGACGACGAAGTCCTGCGACGAGCGGTCGATGACGACGTCGGCCCCAAGCGCCCGCGCTCTGGCCGCTTTCGCATCGGTGCCCGTCGTGGTGATGACGCGAGCGCCGAAAAGCTTGGCGATCTGGATTGCGGCGCTCGATACGCCGCTGCCGGCCGATTGAACGAGCACGGTCTGACCGGGCTCCACGCGCGCCTTGATGACGACCATTTGCCAGGCCGTCAGAAAAACGAGTGGGATGGCCGCGGCATCCGTGAAGGGCAAGTCGCCCGGATACGGGAGGAGGTTGGTGTCCGGAACGACCACGTGGCGGGCGTAACCGCCGCGCACGTGCTCGCCCAGGATGGCGAAGCGCGCGCAAAGGTTGTCGTGGCCGGACAAGCATCGCTCGCAGATCCCACACGAGAGGCCCGGGCTCACGACGACCCGATCGCCCACCTGGAAGCCGCGCGCGCCTGGACCGAGCGCTTCGATCTCGCCGGCCACGTCGCTTCCGAGGACGTGAGGGTAGGAAAGCTTGAGATGGGGCAGACCCCGGCGCACCCACACGTCCAGGTGGTTCAACGCGACCGCTCGCACGCGAACCCTGGCTTCGCGTGCGCCCGGCTCGTCGAGGTCGATGACCTCCCGGGCCAGGACCTCGGGGCCACCGTGCGTCTTCAGAACGACGGCCTCGGTCTTCACGCCATGAGCTCCCGAGTCCCCCGCATGGCGTCGTCGACCGGAAGCACCGCGTGCGAAAGGCAGAGGGCCAGGAGCACGACCGCTCTGTACACGGTGTGCACGTCGTCGACGTCCACGTCGCGCGTCTCGCCCGAGCTTTGGCTCTCCGGGGTCCCTGGGTCGAGGGCGGAGTCGATGTGCTCGTGGACGAAGGCGAGGAGACTCGGCTGCTCGATGGAAACGATGTCGTCGACGTCGAACGGTTCGTCGCCTTGCCCGGCGCGAAGCTCTTCCTCGAGAGCAATCGCCTGCTGCGTGGCCTCGATGGCGTCGTCGGAGACCTCGCGAAGCCGAGCCGTGCCGAACTCACGCTCGAACGCGAGCCAGGTCGCGATGGTCAAGAAATAGCCGAGCGCCAAAGCCGTCTCGTCCAAGGGCTTGCCGAGCACGCCCGAGAGAGCGTCGGCGAGCTGGGGTTGGGTCGATTCGAACCTGGAAAAGGCCGAGTCGAGCTCGCCGCGCGCGCGGTCGGAGTCTTCGCCGAGCTCGCGTTCGATGTCCTCGAGCGTCGTCGCTGCGATGAGGGCATACCGGGGCACCGGGCGAATGGCGGCGCCTCTTACCCACATGGCTCGATAGTAGCAGGAGTCGCGATCGGCCTCGGGTCTCAGCGCGGGGGTGGAGACAGGTTCCCGAGCGCGTGCGCCGTCCACGCGACGGCAATCGCCACCAGCGTTCCGAGGACCACCACGCCCTTGCCGAGGAGGCTCGAGCCCACGGGCTCGGTCCCGAAGTTGCCGTGGAATTGAGCATACGTCGCGCTCACCATGAGCCTTCGAGCGACGAAGGGCAGCGCCATCAGAACCGCTGCGACGGGCACGCCCACCGCGGCGAGCGCGGGGCCGAGGCGACGTTTGCGTGCCGGCCCGGCCGCCGCGAGAAAGCCGAGCACGACGCAGCCCGCGGAGAGCAGCGCCAGCGCGAGGTCGATGGCACTCGGATGGGGCGCGACGAGATAGAGGTAGGACCAATCGCCGTGAAAGGAGACGAAGTAGCCGACGGCAGGTAGCCAGACGAACGCCGCGAAGGCAGCCACGACCGCAAACGCGGGCGACGACGCGACCGAGCCTTCTTTTCTCGCGAGCTCGGGGGCTGCTGCCCAAGCAAGGGCGGCACCCAGCGAGAGGGCCATCAAATGCGCAAAGACGATCGGCACGGCCGTGTGGGGGGAGAGTACGGCGGTGCTACGCTCGCGCGCAAACGTCATGGAAGAGGCCAGGTTGCGCGAGCTGCTCGAGAGCGTCAGCCGCGGCGCGGTGCGCATCGAAGAGGCCGTCGCGCGATTGAAAGATCTGCCTTACGCCGACCTCGGGTTTGCGTCGGTCGACCACCATCGCGCGCTTCGGCATGGCGCGCCCGAAGTGATCCTGGGGGCGGGCAAGACGTCTTCGCAGATCATCGGCATCGCCGGCGAGCTAGAGCGCGCAGGTCAGAACGTTCTCATCACGCGGCTGGACCCCGACAAAGCGCGCGAAGTGAGCGAGGCGCTCCCCGCGCTTCGCTACGTGGAGCTCGCTCGAACGGCCACGCTCGAGACCGCGCCCATCACGCCGCTCTCGACCCGCGCCGTGGCTTTGGTGAGCGCAGGCACAGGGGACCTGCCCGTCGCCGAGGAGTGCGCCGAGACGCTGCGCATCCTCGGGGTCGGCGTCGAGCGCGTTTACGACGTCGGGGTGGCAGGCATCCATCGCCTGCTGCACAAGCGTGAGGTCTTCGAGCGCACGAGCCTGGCCATCGTGGTGGCGGGGATGGAGGGTGCGCTGCCCAGTGTTGTCGGAGGGATCTTCGGGGGTCCCGTCATCGCGGTGCCTACGTCTGTGGGGTACGGAGTGAGCTTCGGTGGATTCACCGCTCTCGCGGGGATGCTCTCGAGCTGCGCCTCCGGAGTCGTGGTTTGCAATATCGACAACGGTTTTGGCGCCGCCTATGCCGCGGCTCGAATTTTGCGCTCACGCGAGCCACGGTAGGGAGGCGAACGTGGCGCACGAGGACCCCACTACGGCGCACGATCCCGGGCACCCCCTCGGGCACGAGCACGATCACGCCCACGCACACGACCCCACGCCGGCCCAGGGCCCGAGGCACGCACACGACAAGGAGGCGGAGCTCGCGCGCGGGGAGGGGAAGGGCAAGCTCCTCTATCTCGATGCTCCCAGTGGGCTCGCCGGAGACATGATTCTTGCGGCGCTGCTCGACCTCGGGGTCCCACGCGCCGTGGTAGAGACCGCGTTGGCCTCGCTTCCGCTGAGCGGCTACCGCGTCGAAGTGGGGACTCGGGTGCGGCACGGAATCGTGTCGGCGTCGTTCGACGTCCACGTCGACGCCGGGCAACCTCTTCGCGGGTACAGCGACATCCGGGCGATGCTCGAGCAGTCCGATCTCTCCCCCGCGGTCAAGCAGCGCGCGGAGCGCACTCTGCACCGCCTGGGGACTGCCGAAGCGAAGGTGCATCGGGTGCCGATCGACCACGTGCACTTTCACGAAGTCGGCGCCGTCGACGCGATCGTCGACATGGTCGGTAGCGCGGCCGCTCTCGATTATCTCGGCGCGGCTCTGGTCGTCTCGCCACTCCCGATGGGCCGGGGTTTCGTGCGTGCGGCCCACGGCGTGCTCCCTCTGCCCGCCCCGGCCACCGTCGAATGCCTGTTCGGGCTCGCGACGTTCGACGGCGGCTTGGATTTCGAGTTCGTGACCCCCACCGGCGCCGCCATCGTGGGCGCGCACGCCGAGCGGTCGGCGTCCTGGCCCGCGATGACGCCCCTTCGCGTCGGTTGGGGCGCGGGGCACGCCGAGCTGGCGGACCGTCCCAACGTTTTGCGGGCGGTCCTGGGCATGCCCGGGGGCCCGGCTCGCGACGACCAAACGCGCTTCACCCATGCGGTGCTCGAGGCGAACGTCGACGACGCCAGCGGCGAGCTCGCGGCCAGTTGGGTCGAAGCGCTGCTTGGGGCCGGGGCCTTGGACGCCTGGGCGACTCCGATCACCATGAAGAAAGGGCGCCCCGCGTTGACGATCTCCGCACTGACGACGATCGCCTACGCCGGAGCCGTCGCCGACGTGATGCTCCGCGAAACGACGAGCCTCGGAGTGCGCCGCTACGACGTCGTTCGCAGCGAGCGGCCCCGGCATATCGAGATGGTCGAGACTCCGTACGGGAATATTCCGGTCAAGGTGGCCCTCGGACCTTACGGCCCACCCCAAATCAAGCCGGAATTCGACGCGTGCGCAGAAGCCGCGCGCGCGCATGGCGTGCCCGTGCGCGAGGTTCTGCGCGTGGCGCTCGTCCATGCGTCGCGCAAGCTCGCCTGACACGGGGGCCTGCGCTACCCTCCCGTCCCATGGGTCGACTCTGGGGTACCCTTTTTGCGTTTGCGATGGGCCTGTGCGCGTGCGGCGTGTCGAAGGCCGACTACGACGCCAAGACGCAAGAGGCGGAAACGGCCAAGCACGAGGCAGAGGCGGCCAAGCGCCAAGTCGGCCAACTGCAGCAGCAGCTCACCGCCGAGACCCAACAGGAGACCGACCTCAAAAACTCGCTCGGGATGGCCCAGTCGCAGGCCATTACGGACGAACAGAAGTCCGAGCTCGAAGAAGCCAAGCACGCGGTCGAAGAGGCGCAGGAGCGCGGCAAGCTGCTCGACGAGCTGCAGACCAAGTTCAAGAAAATGATCGACGCCGGTCACCTCAAAGTGACCACCCGTCACGGGCGCGCCGTCTTGCAGTTGCACAACGACGTCCTCTTCGGCGTGGGCGAGGCGGACGTCAAGCCGGCCGGCAAGCAAGCACTGGCCGAAGTCGCTGCCGCCCTTCGAGGCGTGGGGTCGAAGCGTTTCCAGGTCGCGGGGCACACCGACAGCGTGCCCATTACGGCCGCCACGAAGAAGAAGTATCCGACCAACTGGGAGCTCTCGACCGCGCGAGCGATTGCTGTGGTGAAGATCCTCGTCGGCGACGGCGTCGAGGCGAGCACGCTGTCGGCCGCCGGCTACGGGCCGTACGACCCCGTCGCGTCGAACGCCACGCCAGACGGGGAGGCGAAGAATCGGCGCATCGAGATCACTCTCGTGCCGCACATTCCGCAGCTTCCAGCGATCGAGCCCGACAAGAAATGAGATGAGGCTCGTCCGCGTCGGCCTGGCCAACGTCAACGCCACGGTTGGCGCGTGCACCTCCAATGTCGACCGCGCACTCGAGCTGGTGCGGGCCGCTGCCGCCGAGGGCGCGACGCTGGTGGCGATGCCCGAGCAGGTCGTGGGCGGCTACCCGCCCGAAGACCTGGTGCAATGGCGCGCCTTCGTGGCGGCCCAATGGTCGGAGCTCCACCGATTTGCTCGCGAGACGGCCCCCCTCGGGTGCGCCTCGGTCCTCGGTCTCGTCGTGGCGCGCGAGGCGCACGTCTACAACGCGGCGGCTCTGGTGCATGCGGGCCGGGTCTGGGGGCTGGTCCCCAAAGAAAAGCTGCCCCTCTACAACGTCTTCTATGAGGCTCGAACGCTCTCCCGTGGAGCGCCAGGAGTTCACGAGCGCCTCGAGGGTGTGCCCTTCGGCGATCTGGTCTTCGATCTCGATTTTGGCACGGTCGCGCTCGAAGTCTGCGAGGACGGATGGTCGCCCGATGGGCCGATGCGCCGGCGCTGTTATGCGGGCGCAGAGCTCGTGATCAACGTCAGCGCGTCCCCGTTTCGGCTCGGGATCAGCGAGACGCGGCGCGAGATGATCGCGACGCGTTCGGCCGACTGCCAAGCCACGGTCGCTTACGTGAACCTCGTGGGCGCCAACGATGGCCTGGTGTTCGACGGAGGCGGCTACGTCGTGCAAAACGGCCGAGTTCTTTTGGAGGCGCCGCGCTTTCGCGAAGGCGTCAGCAGTGTCACGGTCGATATGGACCGAACACGGCGTCTGCGTACGGAGAACACGACGTGGCGCGAAGACAACCAGGGGTTCGCGTTGGCGGCTTCGAAGGTGGCTCGAGTGAGTGTCGACGCTCCGACCGCGAGCCGCGGCGCCCTTCGGTACCCCACCCCGCCTCACCGGAGCTTCTTTTTGCCGGTCGAGCTGCCCATCGAGCGCGCACGGGACCATTTCTGCCAAGAGCTGCTCGATGCGCTCGCCCTGGGAGTCGGCGACTACTTCGAAAAGAACGGCTGCTTCAAGACGATCGGGGTGGCTCTCTCCGGGGGTCGCGACAGCCTCCTCGTGCTGGCGATCGCTCGCCGTTGGATCGACAAGCGATGGGGCCATCTCTCCGAGGGCGAACGGAGAGCCAAGGCCACCGCGATCCTGCGCGCGTTCTATCTACCCAGCCGTTATTCGTCGTCCGAGACGCGGGCCGCGGCGGAGCAGACCGCACGCGACCTCGACGCCCCCCTGGCGGTGGTCTCGATCGACGACGCCTTCGACCGAGAGCTGGGCGCGGTCGAACGGATGCTTCAGCCGGGCGAAACGTTATCGCGAATGGCTCGCCAGAACATTCAGGCGCGCGTCCGATCCGCGCGGATGTGGACGTGGGCAAACTCGGCGGCCGGTTTGTTTCTCCAAACGAGCAACATGAGTGAGAAGGCGGTCGGCTACGTGACGATCGGCGGGGACGGCGAGGGCGCCCTCAGCGTGATCGCCAACGTACCGAAGACCGTCGTCAACTACGTCATCGATTGGCTCTACGCGACCACGAAATGGGAGGGCATTCGGCTCACGCTGTGCAAGCCCGCGAGCGCAGAGCTGGCCGAAGACCAAGAAGACGAGCGCGATCTGATGCCATTTTCCGTGCTCGACGCGTGCTTTGCCTTGTTCGTCGGCGAAAAAATGACCATGGCGGAAGTGACGCAAGCCCTGGAGACGATGTTTCCCGACCAAGCGCCACGGCACCTCGAACAGTGGGGGGCTCGATTTGCGACCCTTTTTTCGGAATCCATTTACAAGTGGGTCCAAGCCCCGATATCGCTTCACGTCGGCAATCTGGACCTCGAGCGCGAACGAGCGTTGCAGCTGCCTGTCGTCTCTCGCAGGCAATGGCAGGAGCCGCACGACTAAACCGCCCCAAAACCCTGGCTCATGAGCACTCCCTTTCCCCAGCCGTCGATGGCGCTCGATCGAGCCCGCAGCAAAGCTTTCTGGCACCTCTTGCCGCTTTGCTTTCTCTGTTACGTGCTGAGCTACGTCGACCGCACGAACATCTCGATCGCCAAGCTCACGATGAAGGCGGACCTTCCATGGTTCACCAATTCCGTGTTCGGCGACGGGTCGGGCTGGTTCTTTCCGGGCTACGTCGTGCTCGCCATTCCTGGAGCGCTCATCGTCGAAAAATGGAGCGCGCGCAAGCTCATCACGGGGTCGATGTTCGCTTGGGGCGCGGTCGCGTGCGCCGTCGCGTTCATCGCATCGCCCTTCCAGTTCTACGCGCTTCGCTTCCTTCTCGGCGTGGCGGAAGCAGGCTTTTTCCCCGGCATGCTCGTGTACTTGACGCACTGGTTTCCCAGCCGCGACCGCGCACGGGCGACCGCCACCCTCATCATCGCGACCCCGTTCTCGCAAATCGTGAGCCCCAAGATTTCGGGGGCCATGCTCAAGCTTTCGTTTCTGGGGCTCAAAGGCTGGCAGTGGATGTTCATCTACTGGGGGCTGCCGGCCGTGATCCTGGGATTTCTGGTCCTCTTTCTCTTGCCCGATAGGCCTCGCGACGCGCGCTGGCTCACGGCCGAAGAGCGCGAGGCCCTCGAGGGCGAGCTCGATCGCGACACGCTCGTCCGATCGGGCAAGGGCAAGATCGGCGTCCTCGAGGCACTGGGTCACCCCAAGGTTCTGCTGCTCGCGTTCGCATACTTTCTCGCCGTCTCGGCCAACTACGGTCTCGAGTTCTTCCTCCCGACCATCTTGAAGGATTGGTACAAGCTGCCGCTCGACACGATCACGTCGATCCTGATGCTTCCGCCGGCTGCGGCGCTGCTGGGCCAGCTGTATGCGGGGTGGCACTCGGATCGGAGCAAAGAGCGGCGCCTGCATACCGTTGTGCCCCTGCTGCTGGGCGCCGCGATGCTCTTGCTGGCGAGCCGTTCCCAGGGTTCCCTCGTTCTCACGGGGGTCTGCTTCGTGTTCGCGGCGGCCGGAATCAAGTCCTATCAGCCCTCGTTCTGGGCCCTTCCGCCGCTCTTGCTGTCCGAGGCGGCGGCGGCCGGGAGCATCGGCTTCATCAACGCGATCGGCAACCTGGGTGGGGCGTTCGGGTCGTCGATGATGGGTCGGGTCAAGGCGGCGACGGGGTCGTTTACCGGGGGTCTCACTGTGCTTGCGGTGGCCATGGTGCTCTCGGCCGTCGTCATCTTTGCGCTCGGATTGGGCAAGACGGCCCAACCCGTAGCGGAAACGGGGTAGAAGCTCTACGCTGGCGGGCGCTCTACGCACGCCATGACAACGACGCCGACCCCCTACGTTTCCATGCCCAATTCGTTCCGTCGCGATTTGCGCGGACGAAAGCCGCTCATCGGCTGCTGGGCTTCCCTCGCGAGCAACATCACCACCGAGATTCTCGGATACGCGGGATTCGACTGGTTGCTGATCGACGGGGAGCACGCTCCGAACGACTGGAGCTCCTTCATCGCGCAGCTCCAAGCGCTCAAAGACAGTCCGAGCGCGCCGGTCGTGCGCCCCCAATGGGCCGAGCCGGTCATCCTCAAGCGTCTGCTCGATATCGGCTTTTTCAACTTCTTGATGCCGTACGTCGAGTCGGCGGATCAGGCGCGCGGCATCGTCGCGGCCACGCGCTACCCGCCGCAGGGCATCCGCGGCGTGGGCGTCGTTCACCGCAGCATCAAGTACGGGTACGTGCCGGACTACTTCGCGCGTATCAACGAAGACATCTCCGTGGTCGTCCAGATCGAAAGTCGCAAGGGCGTCGAGAACGTCGAAGCGATCGCTTCCGTCGACGGCGTCGACGGCCTTTTCATCGGCCCGTCGGATCTCTCGGCGGATTACGGCGTTCTCGGTCAAGTGAGTCATCCGGAGGTCGTCCGGGCCATCGAGCGCGTCGTCGCGGCGGGCCAAGCGGCGGGCAAAGCCGTTGGAATCCTCACGGGGGAGAAGGACGCTCGCCGCTATCTCGACATGGGCATGACCCTGGTTGCCGTCGGGGGCGACGTGGGCATTTTCAAGGCAGCGACCAAAGCACTGGCCGATCGTTTCAAGACCGACGGCGCCTGACGGCGTCCGCACGCAAAGCGAGGAGAAGCTCCGATGGTGAAGCTAGCCGCGAACCTCACGATGATGTTTGGCGAGGTCGACTTTCTCGATCGCTTCGAAGCGGCCTCCAAGGCCGGCTTCCACGGCGTCGAGTACCTCTTTCCGTATCCCTACAAGAAGGAGCAGCTTCTCGAGCGCCTTCAAAAAACGGGACTGACCCAAGTGCTGCACAATCTGCCCGCGGGCGACTGGGCCGCGGGGGAACGTGGGGTCGCCTGTTTGCCCGATCGGGTGGGCGAGTTCCAAGAGGGGGTCGGTCGCGCGATCGAGTACGCGACCACCCTCGGCTGCAAGCAGATCAACTGTCTTTCGGGGATCCCCCCGAAGGGTGCGTCTCTCGACCAGGTGCGCGAGACGTTCACGGGCAATCTGAAGTTTGCCGCGAAGGCCCTCGAAGCTGCGGGCATTCGACTCCTCATCGAGCCGATCAACACGCGCGACATCCCGGGCTTCTACTTATGCCATACGGCGCAGGCGCTCGAGATCATCGACGCGGTCGGCTCGCCGAACCTGTCGCTTCAATACGACATGTACCATATGCAAATCATGGAGGGCGACCTGGCCCCGACGATCCAGCGCAACCTGGCGCGCATCGGGCACATGCAGCTGGCCGACCATCCAGGTCGACACGAGCCGGGAACGGGCGAGATAAACTATCCGTTCTTGTTCCAATTCATCGACAAGCTCGGCTATGCCGGGTGGATCGGTTGCGAGTACAAGCCCGAGACGACAACGACGGCCGGCCTCGGCTGGGCCAAACCGTACCTAGGGTGAAACGGAAATGAGCAAAGTAGGATTCATTGGTCTGGGGATCATGGGGCGGCCCATGGCGGGGCACCTGCTCGCCGGCGGCCACGAGCTCTTCGTCTACGACGTGCGACCTCCGCCGCAGGAGTTGCTGGACAAAGGCGCAAAGGCTTGCAAGTCGAGCCAAGAAGTGGCGCAAAAGGCGGACCTCATCATCACGATGGTGCCGGACACTCCCGACGTGGCCGCCGCGCTCTTCGGCGAAAACGGGGTCGCCTCCGGCCTGACTCCGGGCAAGACCGTCGTCGACATGAGCTCCATCTCCCCGATGGAGACCAAGCGCTTCGCAGCGCGGGTCAACGAGCTCGGATGCGCGTACCTCGACGCACCGGTCTCGGGCGGCGAGGTCGGAGCCAAAGGCGCCACGCTCACCATCATGGTGGGGGGCCCCGAGGATGCGTTCAACAAGGTGAAGCCACTCTTTGCGCTCATGGGCAAGAACATCACGCTCGTCGGAGTCAACGGCGATGGGCAGACGTGCAAAGTGGCGAATCAGATGATCGTCGCGATCACCATCGAGGCCGTCGGCGAGGCTCTGCTCTTCGCTTCGAAGGCCGGTGCGGATCCGGCTCGGGTACGTCAGGCCCTCATGGGCGGGTTTGCGTCGTCGCGCATTCTCGAAGTTCACGGCGAACGCATGATCAAGCGCAACTTCGAGCCGGGCTTTCGGATCGAGCTTCACCAGAAAGACTTGGGGCTCGCGCTCAATGGGGCTCGCGAGCTGCAAGTGGCCTTGCCCGTCACTTCCACGTGCGCGCAGCTCTTCAATGCGTGCGCAGCGGCAGGGGGCGCCAAGTGGGACCATTCGGGCATGGTGCGGGCACTCGAGGGCATGGCAAACCACAAGATTGCGGAATGAGACCGGCCCTACGCGATCGCCAAGAGGTGTAGGTCGAGGAGGTTCGAGGTTCCCGGCCCGCGCACGAGACCGCCCAGGGCTTTGAGCGGCGCTTCGCTGTCGCACCGGTCGAGAGCGCCCGCGGGGTCGAGCCCTTGGCTTTGCG
>Ga0070761_10001444_pt1 | contig 14892 bp, 14 predicted proteins | sample HubBroMetageREF1_FD_66724 | JGI IMG/M metagenome (GOLD analysis project Ga0070761, IMG submission 66724) | Reference soil microbial communities from the Hubbard Brook experimental Forest, New Hampshire, USA - Hubbard Brook CCASE Soil... | ecosystem: Environmental > Terrestrial > Soil >... | reverse complement strand
GTCGTTTGTCGTTAGTCGTTAGTCTTTGGCAAAACCAGATTTCTGCGACCTCGAAGACGAAACTGGCGTGGCTCGCTAACGACCGCTGACGACGACTATCGACCGAACTTTCATCATAGGGAAGGCTCTCTGCTCCGTCAAACGCGCGGCTCGCCGCGAGTTTGTTAGAATCGCTGTTCGTTCGATGGGTTAGCAATGGGTCAGCAATAAGTTAGAGGGCATGCTTGTATCGCTATCTGGAACGCCGGCTGGTCGAACATTTGCGCGAGTTTCTTCGTCGTAATTACGACATGGAAATCGCGAACATCGTCGTCGAACAGCCGCCGAAAGTCGAATTCGGCGAGTATGCGCTACCTCTCGCTTTCGAACTGGCGCGGAAACTTCGCAAGGCTCCACGGAAGATCGCGGAAGAGATCGTTGCCGGAGTCGGCGCGATTCCCGGCTTTGAAAAATTCGAAGTAGCCGGCGGTGGGTACATCAACGTTCGCGTCAGCCGTGCGCAGTTAGCCGCGGCGCTTGTCGCTGATCGTTCTGACGATGACCGTACGGTCGATGATCGAACGGTCGATGGTCGATCGCCGGGCGCGGATGTTCCGGCCGGCAAGGTGCTGGTTGAGCATTCCAGCATCAATCCCAACAAGGCAGCGCATATAGGGCATCTGCGCAACGCGATTCTGGGCGATACGTTCGTCCGGCTGCTGCGGTTTGCGAGCAGGGAAGTGGACGTCCAGAATTACATCGATAACACGGGGGCGCAGGTTGCCGATGTGGTGGTTGGATTTCTGCACATCGAGCAAAAGTCCCGGGCTCAGATTAAAGCGCTCGCCGCCGGGCCTCGATTTGATTATGTGTGCTGGGATCTTTATGCCCGAGTCTCGCAGTGGTATGAAGAGGACAAGGCGAACCTGGCGGCGCGCGCCGCGGCACTGCGCGCGATTGAAGAAGGGAACAATGAGACGGCGGCGATTGCGGATTTGATTTCGGTGGCCGTGCTTAAGCGCCATCTCGAGACCATGGACCGGCTCGACATTGAGTATGACTTTCTGCCGCGCGAGAGCGAGATACTTCATCTTCACTTTTGGGATGCGGCGTTTAGCAAGCTTAAGGAAGCGGGCGTGCTCACTTACGAAGACGCCGGCAAGAATAAAGGTTGTTGGGTGATGCGGCGGGCTGGCACGGCCAAAGCTGACACGGCAGAGAACCCTTCGGCTCCGCTCAGGGCAGGCTCCGAGGAAAAGATAGAGGAGGAAGATCAAAAGGTTATTGTTCGTTCCAACGGGACGGTCGGGTACGTTGGCAAAGACATCGCTTATCACATGTGGAAGTTCGGGTTGCTGGGGCGCGATTTTGGGTATCGAAAATTCTATCGGTATCCCAATGGCCACGACTGCTGGATCTCGACCACGGAGGGCGAGCGCGATCATCCGCACTTTGGCGATGTGGCGGAGATTTACAACGTCATCGATACGCGGCAGTCCGAAGCGCAGAACACGGTGATCGAGGCTCTTCGTGGATTGGGGCACGGCGAAGCTGCCGATCGCTATACGCATTTTTCTTACGAGATGGTTGCGCTCACTCCGCGCTGCGCCGCCGAGCTGGGCTATACGCTGAGCGAAGAAGATAAGGGAAGGCCGTGGATCGAGGTTTCCGGGCGCAAGGGCTTTGGCGTGAAGGCGGACGATCTGCTGGATGCGCTCATCACCTCGGCTGGCGGGGAAGTGGATGGGCGCCATCCTGAGTTAAGCGAGGGCGAGCGGGCCAGCATTGCTGCGCAGATCGCCATTGGGGCGCTGCGCTACTTCATGCTGAAGTTCACGAAGACTTCGGTGATCGCCTTCGATTTCAAAGACGCGCTGAGTTTTGAGGGCGACACGGGACCTTATGCGCAGTATGCGGTCGTGCGGGCCTCCAATATATTTCGCAAAGGTGGATTCGACCCGGAGAGTTTCTGTCGCGATGCGGCGGGCCTTGTCTCCACATCCATAGGCAATGCCGCTGCTGGCGGAGACGAGGCTAGGCTCGTCTCTACCGGTGATTTTGCCAGGTACCTTGCTGGCGAATCTGGCAATGATATCTGGGAGCTTTGGATTGCGGCCGCGAAAACCTCTTATATCGTCAGCCAGTGCATTGCCACTACCGAGCCTGCTTATCTTGCCAAACATGCCTTTCAACTGGCCCAACTGTTCAATACGTTTTATCACCGCTATCCCATCCTGAGCGAAGCGGATGAGGGCCGCAAAAGGTTCCTGCTGACGACCTCGGCTGTAGTTCGCCGCGAACTGATTCGCGTTCTTGCGGTTATGGGGATCGGCGTGCCTCCGGTAATGTGAGCGAGTTACTCGAGTTCCTGCAACTCCGGGGCTCCGGGTGGCATCCTTAATAGTAGGGATCATGTTAGGGATGACATATATGAAAACAAAGACTGCTTTCGCGGGGTTTTTAACTCTGGTACTGACAGCTTTACTCACAACTTTGAGCGCCGCCGCGACGGGGGACGCTCCGAAGATGCCGCGCGTTCTGGCCAACGCCCGTTTCGTGTACGTAACCTCCTATGACGGCGGTCAATTCAATCCCGAGATCTTGCCGGAGGACCGCGCGGCCATTGATCGCGTCCAAACTGCGATCCAGAAGTGGGGCAAACTCACTTTGGTGTATCGGCCGCAGGAAGCCGACGTTATCCTGGCGGTACAATCTCGTTCGTCAGAGGATGTGCTGGCTGTTTATCAGGCGCACGGCGGTGATGAGCAGAGCGGGCCTTCGCAGACATTTCTGTGGCGTGTGATGGGACGCGGCGGGTTGCAGAAGGGCGAAATGCCGTTTTTCTCACAGTTCGAGACAGCCTGGGACAAGATCGCGAATTAGGACTTCTGGATCGCAAATTCGCGGAACGTGCAGAATCCTAAAGATCGCCGAAGCAAAGATCGCCGAGTCAGGGATCGGCGAAGCAAACACCGCAAATCTGTAGGTTGGCGAATCTTAGTCTGGCGCATCCTCGCGCCCATCGATTCTCGATCTGTTCTCCGTCGATTCTCCGGGTATCCGGTTGGTTGATACTGCAATCGGTTGCTGGCGTCTATAATTCTCGGCCAGCGAGGCAAACCGTATAAAATCTCTACGGTTTATATCGCGATTGCCTGGACCGGGAGTAGGCAGGTTCTCGGAGCCAGTCTCCAACGCATTGATATAAAAAGAGTTATCGATTTCCGTTGTGAGTTCGGAATGGCATCCCCCGTGCTTTAACCAGGGTGCGGGTCGGGATCGCGGATTTTTTGCGGGGATCCGATGTGGCGGAATCTTAAATAGACTTCAGTAAAAGGTATTTAGACTAGGAGCCTTGACCCTTATGAATCTCACGAAATTGAAATTGACGCTAATGCTGGCGGCGACATTGGCCGCGTCGATCGGATGTACCACCAAGAATTACGTGCGGCAACAGACGACGCCGCTGATCAACAAAACCAACGAACTCGACGACATGACCGCGCAGAATTCAAAGGACATCAAGGCTGTGGATCAGCGCGCTCAGGCCGGAATTCAGGATGTGCAAACCCGTGCGGCGGCTGTCGATCAGAAGGCAATGGCGGCGGGCAACGACGCCGACACGGCGCAACAGGCGGCGAACACCGCGTCGCAACGTGTGGATACTCTGACCAACGCGGTCGTCAATCTTGATAACTATCGACCCGTGGTGGAGACGGCGGTGCACTTCGGCTTCAACAAAGACAATCTGACGAAGGAAGCCAAGGAAGCCATCGACCAGCTGGCCGCGAGCGTGGCCACTACCAAGGGATACATCATCACGGTAGAGGGCGCGACCGACTCAGTGGGCAGCTCGGAGTACAACTACGATTTGAGCCAGCGCCGCGCCGATGCCGTGATTCAGTACCTGGCCTCGGAGAAAGGCGTTCCGGCCTATAAGATTTATCTGATCGGGCTGGGCAAGGATAAGCCGGTCGAGTCGAATAAGACGTCCGATGGCCGCGCCAAGAACCGTCGCGTGGATATTCGGCTGATGACCAACACCGGCGACGGAACGTCGCCGGCGCAGGCTCCCAGCACTCCGACGGCGAACGCGAATCCGCCGTCGCTATAAGTTTTCCCTCCTCCCCGGAGGTTTTGCCAAACCAGGCCGTCCAGAGATTGTGGACGGCCTGATTTTTTTGGTGGGCCCCTGTTTCTGGTTTAAGCTCGTCGGCCTTCGCCCGCGGCTGGGTCAATGAGCGTAATCGGGATATTACGCCAATTGACGCTAGGGGCGTGGTGCAAGTTATTTTCTCTGAGCAACTTGCCCTTCTCTTCCTACCGAGAGGCTACCCATGCGGGGACGGCTCCTGCCTTTGCCAGCTCCGCCTGGCGGCTACAAAAAAGTTTGCTTGACGTGTCGTCTTTTGCCCCGCGTTTCCGATCTCTCTATTAGTAGAGGTTTTCTCCAAACGGAGGACATTCCGCATGAGGTTCAAAATCAGCGTTGTGATCTACGTGACAATGGCGATGCTTTTTGCCACCGCTTCCAGCCACGCTGCGACTTGCAAGTACAGCTTCAGCACTGGCAAGGGCGTTACTTACATGCAATACTGCATCACCGCCAACGGCACCTTCGTGAACTTTCAAAGCCCCCAGGGCAACGAAATGCTCGATCAGGGTTCTTCCAATGAGGGCTACGGTATCTGTGACGAGAATAACGGTGTGGGGTACTGGGACTACGGCGACCTCGGGAACAGCGGGAACTGGGCCACGCCAGCCTTGGTTAGTCAAACCAGTTCGGAGGTCGAGATCACCCGTACCACCGCCGACGGCCGTTGGGTCTTGCTCGAGACGATTACCAAGGAAGGGGGCGGATCGCCCTACGCCAAGGTGGTGATGATGGTCCAGAATCGTACCGGCAGCTTAGACAGCATAAGCTTAGTGCGTTATGCTGGCTTCGTTCCGAACGGTGCCGCCTCGAGCGGTAATTATATGGAGAACTATGGCGGAACCGGGAGCAGTGTGTGGGGCAACACGGACTTGGGGCCTGGGATGATGCTGCAGCATTTCGGGGCCGACACCGGCTGGGACCAGGACCTCGACTACTGGCAAGCGGGCGTTCAGACCACTCGCTCGAGCCCTGGTACTCCCTGCGATTTTGGCAGTGTCGTATACGTACTTGACGGGTTAGGTGCAGGGGCGCTACAGCATGTGCTTGGGGTCGCCCCGGACAAATACGTCACGGTTACAGACAGGTACTTCGCGTTCTGAGATGGGTCCCACGCCTCGTCGCGTTTGCGAGGACTTCCAATCCCCCAGGGCCACAAGCCAGCCCCGCGAGATGTGGGGCTGTCGCCTTAACTTCTGTTATCAGGCGTTTGCGCTCGCGATGCGGGCAATGAGCTCGGAGGGGATGTTTCAGCAGCTTCGACCTCGTGGCCTACCTCTTGAAGTACATCCAGGCGGTAAGCGCCAGCAGGACAATCGTAACGATCCAGAGGGACGAGTTGCTCATTGCTGTTTTCTTGGCCATGAACCGCATTCTAAACCCGATATTGCGTCTGCGAAAACCGTAGAATCGTTGGACCGTACTGTTGTCGTAAACATCTGTCGTAAACATCCGCTCACGACCGGCTCAACAAACCAGTTCAAGCCTTCTGACGCGATACAATAGAGGCGTGCGTATCCGATTCCTGATTGTTGTTTTGGCGCTGCTGACGGCTGTCTCGTTGGCGCAGGATTCTTCGGACAAGACTACTTCGGACAAGCCTGCTGCGGACAAGACGGCCTCGGATAAGGCTGCTTTGGACAAGGCTGCCGAGGGCAATCGCGAGGCTGAGGAAAGCTCCAGCCGCTCGACGAGGATCGACCTTAGTCCGCCCAAGGATGACGCCAAGAATCATCCTGCCAGCAAGGCTGCGGTCGCGGATCTGGAGCCCGCTGACAACCCGGACACTTTCGGCATTCAGGAGTTCCATCCCTGGAACCCATTGAAGGCGTCGAAGGACGTCGAGGTGGGAGACTTTTACTTCAAGCGTAAGAATTATAAAGGCGCGCTCGAACGCTACAAGGATGCTCTCTACTACAAAGAGAACGACGCCGTTGCCAGTTTCCGTCTCGCCGTGTGCCAGGAAAAACTTGGCGATAAAGCCGAAGCCAGGAAATACTACGAACAGTACCTGAAGATTCTGCCGGAAGGCCCGTTTGCCAAGGATGCGCGGTCTTCGCTCGAAAGGCTCGCGAAGGCGCAGTGAGCGCTTCGAGCTACGGGCCGCGAGCTACGAGCTTCAAGAAAGCGGGTCCTGTTCGCGGTAGCCCTCAGCAGCTCGAAGCAATTTACTTCTCTACCCGCGAAAATTCCCCAGTCGACGCGTTCACCGCGACTCGCAACTTGGCGGTGTCACGGTCGGCTCCATAGATTACGTGCCACAACAGTTCGTTGGTCTGGCGGTTCCAGTCCAGCACATAGAAAACGGGCGTGTCGGGTTCTCTCTGCAACAGCTTTTCTCCTCCGTGCTGCTGCGCGATGGCAAAGGCCTTATCGGTATCCAGTTTGAGAAACTGGACATTGAAGATCTGGGTGCTGGAATTGGTCGGGCTGTAGCTGTCTTCGACGCCGTGAGAAATATCGCCGTTAGCCCAGGTATACGGGCGGGTCGCGCGCTGCGATGGCGAGGCGAATCCGGCGCGCCATTCTCCCGCCTTGCCATCGCGGCCTTTGGAGTCCGCGGTGGGTTCCGACTCCGCCCGGTAGGGTTGAACATCCTGCGCCCACAGGCGCGCGGAGACGTAGCATTTGAAGAACGCGCTGCTTCCGGTGATTTGCTCGGGAGCCTTCGGCTGCGGCTTGTCGGCGGGGGCGGGCGGGCCGGGCTGCGAAGAACACCCGGCCAGTAATGCTGCTGCTAGAATGGCAACGGCAAGAGGCCATCTCATCATGAATCGGGAGGGTAAGCTGGCGGGACCCCCAGGGGCTAAAGCCCGCTTCTTGGTCGGCTCTGGACGGCACGGCTGAAGCCGTGCCCTTCCCGAAACAAGGAATGCGATAGCTTCTAGTTTTTTCATCGATTTCTTCAGTAGCGCTTTCCAGGCAGCGCTTTCAGTTCGCGGATCATTTTTCGGAGATCGTTGTTTCGGAGATCATTGTACTCAACCGACGCCATGGATTCCTATCTCGAACGTTTGCGGCAGGAACTCGAAGATGCAACTCGGGACGCCAGCGCGGCTGACCTGGCGGAGGCTCCGCCGGGAAAATGGAATGCGGCGCAGATTCTGGAGCACCTTTTCCTTACCTACAAGGGCACCAATCGCGGAATAGAGAAATGCCTGAAACACGATATTCCGCTGACTACGCCAGTCACACTGAAGGATCGCTTTGCCACTTTGCTGGTCGTGGATCTGGGGTATATGCCGCGTGGACGCAAGGCTCCGGAACGCACGAAACCGCGAGGCATGCCGCCGGAAGAGGTGCGGCAAGCCATTGTGCCTGAGTTGCAGAGGATGGGCTCGGGGCTGGACGATTGTGAGCGCAAGTTCGGCGCGCGGACGAAAATCATAGACCACCTGATCCTGGGGCCTTTGACGGCGGAGCAATGGCGCAAGTTTCACTGGGTCCACGGGCGGCATCATGCGCGCCAGATTCGGGAGCGGTTGGGGAAATCGTGAAGGGTCTGGCAGCAGGGTGATTTGGGCCACTTGTTGGAGGCGGTGGTTCCCGCGCGGAAATTGTGACCTCAGCGGGTAAAGCCGCACTCAAAAATTGCAGTAACCGCAGCGCTGAAAGCGCTGCGCCACCCAAAATCAAGCGCGGCACCCGAAATCAAGCGCAGCACCTAGAATCAAGCGATCGGGGACGGGCGAGGCGCCCGTTGCTCCACTATTTGTTCTGGTTGTTGTCTTTGGTGGTGTTGTCTTTGTTGCTGTCTTTGTCTTTGTCGTCCTGAGCAATGCCGGCTTTGTGCGCCTGGTCCTGCAGGTCGTCGAGTTGCTGCCGCGCGGTATCCAGCGCTTTCTGCTTTTCATCGATTTCGCTCTTGTAGTGGGCGTCGTCCTTATCCCACTGGCCTCCGTCGCGTAATCGGAGGGTAGGATCGGCGTTGGCTTGCACATCCCGCAGATGAAGTTCGCGTTGATCGAGGTCGAGTTCGTGGTTCAGGGACTCAATTTTCTGTTTCTGCTGGTCGAGCTTTTTCTTCCACTCGTCGGATGCCTTCTGCCGTTCGATGGCGGACGTCGAGGGAGCGGCCGTGGCCGTTTTCGCATTCGCCGGCCCGGCATCGCTCGAGGGCGGCGGTCCAACCACGCTCAGACTTTCGTTGGTGGGGAGATTGTCATTGTCGAAATGGCGGCTGGTCGAACTGGGCTCGGGTTTATTCTTGCGGACGGCGCGCGCGTAATCGCCGAGGGACTGAGCGGCTGCTCCGCTGACCCCGAACAGGAGCAGGGTGCCGATGGCCATGCCTTGTGTGCGCTTCATCTTCATAATGATTTTCTTCATGATGATCGTCTTCATAGTCATAATGATCGTCCTTTCGCAAGCCGCGAATGCGATCGCGGCCGGTCGCTGACATCAGGAACTGGCTGATGTCAAGAACTGGTGGTGGCAGCCCGGGTGCCTCCCAGCAAACTGCCAATTGCTTGGTCTAAAGTACGGTCCAAATTTGCCGTTTCGCGGGCGATGGCCTCGACCAACTGATGCGTCAGGTCCGGGTCCCGGCTGCACGACAGGGAGCGCGAATGTCCCGCGATCGCAGCCAGGGAAGTGCGCAATCCCAGCGCGAGCTCCGACGAGATTTCGCGATTCATCTTCTGATCGTGGCGGATGCGCTCAATGTCGGTCTTGTCGGTGAGCACCAGCGTCGTACCCATGAGACTCGCGTCTTCGGCCAGAACCGGAGAGGCGGTCACTTCGAGCACGTGGTTCGCGCCCTCACGGGTGAAGTAGTTGAGCACCAGCCCTCGCACCGCGGACTTTCCCTCCAGAGCGGGCGCTAGAGCTTGCTCGACCGTCGCCGCGGGCGCCGGAGCCGAACCATTTTCTTGCGGGCGCATGGTGGCGTTGCGGAAAAGATCGGCGGCATGCAACCCCACGGGCGAGGCGAATCCCAGCAGTTTCCGCGCCGCCGCGTTCGCCTGCCGCACCAGACCGCTGGTATTTAAGAAGAGCACGCCGCAGGAAAGATTCGAAAGTATGGTGGAGCTCAGGGTGTCGGAGGCTTTGGCTTTTCTGCGCTCCGAGAGTTGCTGGGTGGTGAGCTCGTGCTTTTGCTGCTTCAGTTGTTGAATGACGGCGTGATAGGCGTGCACGGGCAATCCCTCGGCCGCCAATGGAGAGTAATTCGGCAATTCGGATTCCTGGGCGAGATTCTTCCGCATGCGGCGGATCACAAATAGTCCCAACCCGAAAGCTGCCACGGCCGCGAGGAGAAGCATGCCCATGCGCAATATCATCGGAGTCATCAGCGGATTCAGCAGCAGGTTCACAGCGACCTCCAATACCAGTGCAGGAGGCGGTTTCCAAACAGGAACGACAACAGCCCCATCGCGCCAAGAAACACGCCAAACGGCATCTCGTAATAGCGGAGCGCAAGACGTGCCGAATGCCAGGCGCGCCGCCGGGCGTCGATGGCGGGAGTGCCATGGGCCTGATTCCGGCGCGTGCGTTTCATCCAGACCGCGAGAACCGTACTCAATCCAAACAGCGAACCGGCCAGCGATGCGGCAAAAATCGTTAAGACGGTGAGCTTAGCGCCGAGGAAGGCTCCGATCATCGCCATCAGCTTGACGTCGCCAAATCCCATGCCTTCGACCCCGCGAGCGCGCAGGTAAATCGCGGCTGCGCCGTAGAGAAACGAGGCGCCGACCGCCGCTCCCAAAAGCGAATCTGACAGGGACCACAACCGCCACGAAATCTCGCCTCGCATCGCGGGCGATATCAGGCCGGGCATGATTCGCGAAGCCAGATCATCCACCGGAACGATGAGGCTGAAGAGCATACCCAGAGCCAGACCGGGCAGAGTCATGGCGTCGGGAAGAAGCTTGGTTTCCGCATCGGTAAAAACCAACCCGAGCAGCAGCCAGCCGAGCACGGCGCACTTCAGCATCGCCAGCGTCAGGCCAAAATGGGCGTAACAGCTGAGGAAGAGCAGGCCGGTAAGGATTTCGACCACCAGGTAGCGGGGCGATATGGGTTGCTTGCAGGAGCGGCACTTTCCGCGAAGAATCAGCCAGCTTAGTACGGGGAGGTTGTGGTAGAGCGGGATCAGGCTTCCGCAGTGCGGGCAGGCGGAGCGCGGCGTTATGACCGACTTGCCAAGCGGCAACCTGTAGATACACACGTTCAGGAAGCTGCCAAAGCACAGCCCATAAGTGAAGATCGCGACTGCGAGAAAAGGTTCCACGTTTTTAAATAAATGCTGGCTAAGTGTCCAGTATGCTTGGGTTTAAATGATTATATGCCGGGGCGGCTGGGGGTTCTAAGTACGAAGGTCACTGTACCTTCGATGTCTGGCAAGTCATTGGGAGCAGGGAGGAAACGTCCAGTTCAGGCCACGCGGCTGATTTCCTGGCGCTGAGGGATGAAGATTGAGAACACGGTTCCAGTAGCGCGGCCCGTCTCACGTCCTGCTGCCCGGCTCTTTACCCGAATCGATCCTCCGTGTTTTTGCACGATGCCGCGCGAGACCCACAATCCGAGACCAGTTCCGGTTTCTTTTTTGGTGGAGTAAAAGGGCTCGAAGATCTGCTGCAGATGGTCGCGGGGAATTCCGCTGCCGTTGTCGGCCACAGTGATGCGGACTCCCTCGCTACTATTCCCGTTGCCGTTCGACCAGTTGTGCCCGGTGGCCACGCGAACTTGCAGAGAGCCGCCGTCCGCCATCGCATCTACCGCGTTCACCAGAAGATTCGCCAGCAGCTGCCGTAGTTCTCCGGAATACCCGTTGATCTGGCAGCGGTTGCGGTAGCGCCGCAGGACGCGGATCCGACGATTTTGAAGTTTGCTGGAATAGAGCTGCAGAATTTCGTCCATGATGGCGGCCGGATCCATTGAACCCGGAGAACTGGCCTCACGGACAAACCCCAAGGTTTGTTGCGCCAATCGTGCTACGCGGCCCACCTCATGCTCGGCCTGGGTGAGATACTCCACGGCGTTGGTGGAGTCGTGGCGCGCCAGGTAAAGCAGGTTGATGACAGCCTCGAGCGGATTGTTGATCTCGTGGGCAATCGACGCGGCGAGGCGGCCTGCGGTGGCGAGTTTTTCGCTGCGGCGGATGGCTTCTTCGGACTGCTTCTCGGCAGAGATGTCACGGGCGATGGCGGATGCTCCCACGATTTCGCCGCGGGCATTTCGCAGCGGCGATACCGAGAGCAGCACCGGGCGGCACGTACCGTCCTTACGCATGCGTTCGGTGCGATACGGAGCCACGGTCCCGCCGCGGTTGAGCAGTTCCCAGTTGTGTTCCACTTCGTCAAGACGATTCGGGGGCGCCAATCGCGCTACCGGCATCCCGACTGCCTCCTCGGCAGTGTAGCCAAACAGAAGTTCGGCGGCGCGATTCCAGCTGGTGATAGTGCCGTCGGGACGGGAGCTGTAAATTGCGTCACAAGAATATTCGACGATGGCGGCCATTTCGCGGGTGGTGCGATCGGCGCGCGATTCCGCCAATGTTTTCTGCCGGGCCATACTGCTGGCGAACAGGGAAATGGCAAGAAAAGCCAGCAGCCGCTCGAGCTCGGCGGCCGTGCTGATACGAAAACTGAAGTGTGGCGGCAATACGAAAAAATCCAGGCAAGCGGCAGAAACCAGCACGCAGAAAACGGCGGGGCCAAATCCCAGAAAACGCGCGGTGAAAAGGACTGCCGCCAGCAAGAGCAGAAAAAGATGGCGGTGCAGCATGGGAGAAAAAGTCCAGAGGCTGAGGGCCACCCAGACCGCGAGCGCGGCTCCCAGGTATTGCGCCAGCGCTGAATACCGATTGCGCGCGATCCAGCTCTTCAGATTGGCCCCTATTCCAGACATTTCTCAGGACGCCGCCTGGCGGACTTCAGCAATGCTAGACCAGCATTATCAGACCAGCATTATCAGAATCAGCATTATCAGAATCAGCATTATCAGAATCAGGCGGGCAAGGGTGCTTCCGATGTCCTGAGAAACTCTAACAGCAGCCGGGGCGCGGAGCAACCACCGCGACCCTGCCTTTCCGAGCGCAAACGGAAATCGGAAGCACGAGGCCAATGCAGCTGCCGCGGACGGGAGTGTCCGTGCCACACACAAAAGGCATTCCGCCTAGCGTCAGTTTTTGTGGAGAAACTTGTAGTCGAGAATGGATGCGGCCAACCCGAAAGCGTCGTCGGCGTTGTCGATCGCGTCCTTGGTACGAATCAGCCTGCCCTGGCAAAGTACGTTGCTGTTTTTTTGTCCGGAGATTTCTTCCGGCATCTCGAAGATCATCTCGACCAAGGCGTTCGCCGGCAGCTGTTGCGGGCCATGAAACATTACGCCCGACTGGCTGATGTTCTGAATCACGCCCTCGTACCAGGTGCTGAGATTCTTGCCGCGGTATCGAACCGGAAGCTTCGAGCGCAGGCGCCGAGCCCGAGGCATCCAGGTCGGTTGCTTTTGACCGGAGCGGCGCCGGACGGTGGTGGTCTCCGCCTGTGGTTCATCGACCCGGTTTCCGCGACGCATGGTCTTCCAGTCGTACTGATAAGCGGACGCGCATACCAGGCAAACTTGGTAGTACTCTCCGTTGGCCGCGCGGCGCGGCCAGGAAAACTCGTGCGAACAGCGTCCCAGCATAAGAACATCCATGAGTTTTTGCGGCATGATGACGAGTCGAGCCCTCGAACCGAATCGGACAACTCCATCTTGCGACGACTGCGCCGTTCTGAACAGGTTACTTTCGTGTAGCACGGATAAAGCTTTATGCTTTGCCTATGGCAAAAGCCGAACGGTCGCGCATGGGATTTGTGCTCGCTGGAGGCAAAAGTTCGCGCATGGGCGTGAATCGCATGGGCGCACAAATCGATAAGGCTTTTCTCGAAATTGGCGGGCAGACGCTGCTGGATCGCGCGCTCAGCGTGATGGGCGCAGTCTGCGGCAGCATCAAGATTGTCGGCGACTCGGCCAAATTTGCGAAGTACGAATCTACGAAATATGGGCCGGTGGTGGCCGACATCTTTCCCGGATGCGGTCCCCTCGGCGGCATTCACGCCGCGCTCGTGCCTTCATCCGCGGAGTTGAACCTGATGCTTGCGGTGGACATGCCTTTCGTTTCTGCGGAACTGCTCGCGTTTATTCTCGCGGCGGCCGAAGACGAAAGTAACCACGCCATCATCACTGTGGCTCGCACCGGGAAGGGACTTCAGCCGCTCTGCGCCGTCTATCGACGCGAGTTTTCCGCGGTCGCCGAGCAGGCTCTGCGGGCAGGGAAGTATAAGATCGATGCGGCGTTTTCCGGCGTGTCCACGCGGGTGATCGAGGAGAGCGAACTGGCAGCGGCTGGATTCTCCGAGCGGAGTTTTTTCAACGTGAACACGCCGCAGGACCGCCTGGCGGCTTTGGGCGTGGATTTTGACTCCCATTCTAGATAGGTGGCTGGTCAGCCTCCCGTTTGTCCTTGATTCGGCTGGAATCCGGGCTACCGTCGTCGTGAGCGCTATGGACTGGTTTCGTCAACTATCCTGCCTATTGTTGCGACCATCTCGGGTGAAGTACTATTCCGAGCGATGCAGGAACTCGCTAGAGCCTATCGGACGAAAACCGACGAAGAACTCCTCCAGTTGGTGGCGAGTCCAGAACAGTTGACGCCCGAAGCTCACGCTGCTCTGAAGAGTGAATTGGCCAAGCGCCGAATCGACAGCACCGAACACTTAAACGCACAGGAAGAAAACAGCCAAACCAAGCTTAGCCAGCAAACGAGTAGCGGGACGCAGCTTCCCCGTGAGTCGCAATCAGTCGGTGAATTTGTGGGGGAGGTTCTCCGTGTTTATCACAGCCACTTTTGGCTTTTCGTCAAGCTCATCGCCCCTACTGTCGTGGTGGGTTACATCGCAATCCGTATGGGTCGCAACGAGGCACAGGAGATTGCACGCCATCTTCCCCGCGGCCTTGAACTTCTCGGGCACCAAGCCGAGATGCTTGAGATTTGGCTCGCAAACTTTGTCGGTTTCTTCGTTAGTTGGATGGCTTTTTGTTTTTCGTTTGGTGCTATTTGCTCAGCCGTAGGTCAAGTTGCGACGGGAATTGTACCGTCAGCTTCGGATTGTTTTACAGAGGTTCGCGAGCGGGTGGGCTCGTTTCTTTGCCTTTCAATATTGCTCTTCTTTTTGGCTCTTGTGGCGGTAGCAGGGACGGGCTTGCTAGATGGCGCTGTTTTTTGGATATTCCATCAGCGTCAGGCGCATCCTAGCTTTTTCATAATCAGGGTAGTCTCATTCTTGTTCGCGGGCTTAGCCCTGCTCGTTTTATCACGGTTTGGGCTCGCTCTACCTGCCCTTATCCTAGACAATTGCAGAGTTGGTCAAGCAATGTTCCGCAGTGACGAACTAACTGAAGGAAAGTGGCTTACTCTTGCAATTCTTCTCGCCAAGTCTCTGATTGGGGGCTACATTGCTGGGATGTTCCCCTTTTGGCTGGCGGGGTGGATTTGGGCCTATGTTCGGTTGCCCTTGCGGTTTCTTATCGTCGCGTCGATTGCGGGAGTGACAGTAGTCGAGCCGTTCATGTTCATCGGCTTTGCCCTACTGTACATAAAGATGACGGCGGCATCTTCTGCTTCGAACGGGGAACCGGCCTTTCAGCTTTCGTGATATCACCGTAGCACTCACAACCCCGGAATCGACTCGTCACCGGTGGTTTGCCGGCTACTCGAGAAATGGCCCACTACGCGTAGATACGCTACGTCTCGACACGTAGCGCTTGAGCCG
>Ga0070761_10001443_pt1 | contig 14895 bp, 10 predicted proteins | sample HubBroMetageREF1_FD_66724 | JGI IMG/M metagenome (GOLD analysis project Ga0070761, IMG submission 66724) | Reference soil microbial communities from the Hubbard Brook experimental Forest, New Hampshire, USA - Hubbard Brook CCASE Soil... | ecosystem: Environmental > Terrestrial > Soil >... | reverse complement strand
GCAGACGCAAGCGGGCGAGATTCTCCAGGAACTCGGTGAGATATCACGGGGTGTATTCGTCGTGGCAGCAGGAAGTGTCGAGGCGCTCGTACCGCCATCGGCCACCCAAGCCGAGTCGACGGATGAGTTGCTCTACCTTCTGACCCCAGGGGACTTTACCGGCGAGATGAGCACCTTGCGCGGCACTGGCGTGTTAGCGCGCATTCGCGTGCGTGAGGCCGGCTCAGTTCTACTGATCGATGCAGAACAGCTGCGACGCATCGTGCAGAACGACGCCGAGCTCAGCGAGCTGTTCATGCGAGCCTTCATCCTGCGGCGCATGGGCGTCATCGAGTCCGGCCGCAGTGAGGTATTGCTGCTGGGTTCAGACCACTCCGCTGACACCCTGCGGTTACGCGAGTTCCTGACGCGAAACACCCGTCCCTACGTGAATATCGACGTCGAGCATGATGCCGACGCTAAGGCGTTGCTCGAACGCTTCCACGTCCGCAGCGACGACATCCCGGTGGTGGTCTGCCGAGGCGGCGAGCTACTGAAGAACCCGAGCAATGCCGATGTCGCCCAATGCCTCGGGATGAACTCCCTGGCCGCCGATGATCGCGTGCACGACCTGCTGATCATCGGCGCGGGCCCTGCGGGTCTTGCCGCCGCGGTGTATGCGGCCTCGGAGGGCCTCGACGTCCGCATCGTGGACACGTTCGCTCCCGGCGGTCAGGCCGGAACGAGTTCCCGGATCGAGAACTATCTGGGATTTCCGACCGGCATTTCGGGCGCAGCGCTCGCCGGTCGGGCGTTATCTCAGGCACAGAAGTTCGGCGCACAGCTGAGTGTCGCCTGGCAGGCGGCGAGGCTTAAGTGTGACCACTGGCCGTACGCGGTCGACATGGCCGACGGCCCCTCGATACGCAGCAAAGCCATCCTCATTGCCAGCGGTGCGCAGTACCGGATACCCGATGTCGCCAACGTCTCTCGTTTTCTTGGCCGCGGCGTCTACTACGCCGCAACTCATCTGGAGGCCACGCTATGCGCGGCGGAGGATGTCGCGGTCGTCGGCGGTGGCAATTCCGCGGGCCAAGCGGCGGTTTTCCTCGCCGGCTCCTGTCGTCATGTGCACATGCTCGTCCGTTCCGATGGGCTGGCCGAGAGCATGTCGCAATATCTCATTCGCCGCATCCAGGACACACCGAACATCATCCTACATACGCGTACGCAGCTCACGGCCCTCGAGGGCTCGGATCGGCTAGAGCGCGTGTCGTGGATGCCTCGTAACGGCGAGTCGGTGGTGCATGACCTCAAGCACGTATTCCTGATGACAGGAGCGCAACCACACACGCGCTGGCTGCAGGGCTGCGTGGTCCTGGATGATCACGGATTTGTGAAAACCGGACCTGACCTTGGGAAGGAACAGTTGGCGGATGCACACTGGAACCTGCCGCGGCCGCCGTACCTGCTGGAGAGCAGCGTGCCGGGGGTGTTCGCTGCCGGTGACGCGCGCGCCGGAAGCGTCAAACGTATTGCTTCTGCGGTGGGCGAGGGATCGATCTGCGTACAGTTCGTGCATCGGGTGCTGCGCGAATTCGCCGAGGCCGGGAATCGGCCTACGATCGTTGCAGCTTACTAATGCCCGCTGCTCGCCTCCCCGCTTTTCAGGCGTGCTGATTCAGTGCAGTAGCAAGAGAAGGTCGTAGACGCGGTGACCTGCGCGGCGCGCCCTGTGGGAGTTAACCAATGAAATCCTGGCTTCGCCCGATTCTCGGCGCAATCATCGTCATCGGCATTGTCACAGCCGGCTTGCTGTACGCTTATTGGGACCAAGCGGTCCCTGTCGCGGCGATGGCGCTAAATTACTTACGCTATTCGTCTGCGCCTGCCGGGACCCTTGAAACGGAAGTCGCAAAGACCACAACTGCGCCGCAGCCGTCAGCGCCCACGGCTTCGGCCGCGCCCGAGGTTGCCTCCTCCGGAACCGAAGGAGACTGGCCAAGCTACAACAGGACACTCACGTCGAACCGCTTCTCGCCGCTGAGTCAAATCAACACAACGAACGCCGGCAAGCTCAAGGTTCTGTGCACTTATGACACCGGGCAACATACCGGCTTCACGTCCGGGTTGCTGGAGGTGGACGACGCCCTGATTTTCGTGACCGAGTACGACCTGTTCTCAATCGATCCTGCGACGTGCCGCGAGAAGTGGAGGACGCATGAAGATTACGCGCCAGCGACTCCGCAAGGCGTCAATCGCGGTGCGGCGTACTTCGACGGCATGCTCTTCCGCGGCACCCAGGACGGCCGCGTGCTCGCCTATGATTTCAAGACCGGTAAGCGCCTCTGGCAAACCTCGATCGCTGATCCAAAAAAGGGCGAGAGCGCGCCAGCCGCGCCCATCGCCTGGAACAGCCTGGTCTTCATCGGCGACGCGGGAGGGGATATCAAAGGCGTGAAGGGGCGGATGTACGCTCTGGACGCGAAAACCGGAAAAATCGTCTGGGAGTTCTATCTCGTGCCGAAGACCGAGGGGGATCCGACACGCGGACCCGAGGGCGCCTCGCCGCTCAACACGTCCACGTGGGGCAACACTCTGCAGGGAGTGCCGATCAACGGCGGCGCCACCTGGACTTCGTACAGCCTGGACCCGGATACGGGTCTGCTGTATGTGCCGGGTGGCAATCCCGCGCCCGATTTCGCCGCTGCCATGCGCCCGGGCCCGAACCTTTATACCGGCTCGGTCGTGGTGCTGGATGCGAAGACCGGCGCCTATAGGAACCACTTCAAGATCGTGCCCAAGGACTGGCACGATTGGGACGTTTCCAGCGCTCCTGCGATCATCCGCACCGCGGGCGGCAGGAAGGTGCTGTCGGTTGCTCCGAAGGACGGCCACCTGTACGGCTTCGACCTCGCTACGAACGCCCTGCTCTATCGCACGCCGGTCACCCGCATCGAAAATGCGGATGTGCCATTTTCCGCTGGCAAGCCCGTCCACTTCTGTCCGGGCTCGACCGGCGGCAACGAGTGGAACGGTCCCGCTTACGATCCGCAGACCAACCTCGTTTACGTCGGCGAGGTCGAGTGGTGTACCACCGCTTCGCTCATGCCGGCGGAGAAGATCGCGGCCGCCAAGCCCGCCACGCCGTGGTCCGGCGAAGCGTCGCTCAACCCGTTCAACACCTGGGGCAAACCGGATCCGATCTTCGACTGGGCGGGCTGGACCTACGCGGTCGACGCCGACACGGGCGCCTGGCGATGGAGAGCGAAGACGAACTACCCGATTCAAAGCGGCATGACGCCGACGGCCGGCGGCGTCGTCTTCTTCGGTGACATGGGCGGCAATTTCTATGCGCTCGACGCCACGGACGGACGCAAACTGTGGGGTCAGAAGATCGGTGGCGCGATCGGCGGCGGGGTCATCACCTACGCCATTAATGGAACGCAAAGGGTCGCCGTCGCGACCGGCCTCACCGAAGTCCTTTGGCCGACGGAGATCACAACCGCGAAGGTGTCCGTGCTCGGACTGGAGTAGCGCCTCCGGCGCCATACGTACGGTGTGTCGGGTCGGCAGCCCACCGACCCGTTATAAGCGATGAGAAGTTTACGGATCATGTCGGTCTCCGCCGCTGCCACACCGGACGCCGACCCAAATCAAGGGTTCCTCGCGAACGCCGGTATGTTCCCGCTCTCAACGCACGGCGTCGCACTAGTCTTCGATCGTGACCAATGGGGGATCGTCGGGATCCGGATTGATGACACCGAATTTCGCCGGGATGCGCGAGTACAACAGCCGTAAGCGCTCGGCGCGCAGAAGCGCCAGCAACGCACTCGTCTCCTCGTCGGTTACGATGAATTCCACCTCTACGGTGAGGGTGCCCGTGGGTTCGAAAAAACGCGCTTCGTGCAGCACATGGTGGCGGCCGAAGCCTGCTATGGCGCGAAACGCCGACCCTCCGCGGATCCCAAGTGCGTTCGCCTGCGTGAGCAGCCACTCCCAAAGGGGGCGATCGTGATGCCGATCGCGCTCGTGCACGTAGAACCGGAGGAATGATCCCTTCATGGTCCTCAGCTCCGCTGGTCTTGCCCGTCCTCTCTCGGCTTTCGTTGCTCTAACTGGCTGCGGTGACTGCGCCTAGTCCTACTGCCAGTGCCAGTAGCAGAGCCAACAGCACGTAGGCAATGTAAGCATTGATGTGCCCGTGATGCATCTGTGCCAGCTGACCCGCGAGTGCCATGACCCGGTTCTTCGCCGGCCGCAACAGGAGTCGATCCGCGATGTGCACGGTCTGGCGGTCGCGGCGGATGGCCATACGGAAATGCTCCGCCACCGTCTCGCGCGTGTCTTCGACAGTCGTCGGGCGGAACATCGCATCGAAGATCACCCGCACCGGGTTTGAGAATCCCGTTGCTGTATAGGTCATTTCCGGTAACAACCGCCGTACCCCGCCGTCCCAACGCACGCGTCGCATCCGCCGCCGGCTGCGGGTCAGCCACAAACGAATGACAGCCCAAGTCAGAACGAGCAGGCCGATCAGTGCCACGAGCATGTAGGACGTCGACATGGCGAAGATCACCGGATTCTGCGTCCCGCCGCGATGTAGCACTACCAGTCCGCGTCCTGGAAAAGCCCCCTCCCCCACCTGCGCGCCCAGGTCGTGGAACTCGCTGACGAAACCCGGGGGCAAAGTACTGTGCCCTTCAGCCGAGGCAAAGAAAGGCGGCACCAGCGCGTCGGCACTCGCGGCGCTCCACGGCAATTCACGACTCAATACCGGAATCACGTAGGTCGGGAGCACGCCCAGCAGGAAGCAAAGCGCGGCCAGGAACACCATGGGCACGATGGACGACCTTGGCGCTTCTACGGCCTTTGCAGCGCCGTCCGAGCGCGCCATGCCGAGAAAGCCCATCGCGAACATCTTCACGAAGCAGGTCACCGCCAGTGCCGCCGTGAGCGCGAGCCCGGCTCCGCACAACGCGAATACGATTTTGATGGGTACCGATGGCAGCTCGACCGACCGCAGCATTGTCTGCAGCGTCAGCCATTCGCTGACAAACCCGTTGAACGGCGGGAGCGCCGAAATCGCAAGTGTGCCGATTAACACGGCGCCCGCGGTGAACGGCATCGCCCGAATCAAACCGCCAAGTCGGTTCAGATCTCGGGTGCCGGCACGGTCATCCACCGTTCCCGCGCCCAGAAACAGCAACGCCTTGTAGAGTGAATGATTGATCATGTGATAGAAGGCCGCGATGAACGCGATGCCCGCCAGCATGGGCCGGCCGTACGCGCTGAAGACGATCCCAGCGCCCAGACCCGCGGTCACGATTCCAATGTTTTCACTGGAACTGTGAGCGAGCATTGCCTTGAGGTCGTTTTCGGTCGTGGCGTATAGAATTCCCACCAGGGCAGACGCCGTTCCGACGATAAGCACTACGATGCCCGCACCGAGCGTGATGAAGGGCACGAGATCGAGATTCAGGCGAACGATGCCGTAAAGGCCCAGATTCAGAATCACTCCCGACAGGATCGCCGACACGTTGGCAGGCGCTGCGGGATGCGCGCGGGGAAGCCAGGTGTTGACCGGTACCAGTCCCGCCTTGACGCCGAAGCCGAAGAACGTCAACAGAAAAACAAGCCAGCGCGCGAGTGGTCCCAGGTTCGCGCCCGCGGCTTTGAGCGCCGAGAATTCCAGCGAACCTCCCTGCGCCGCCAGGATCAGGAACCCGACGATCACGGCCATAAAACCCGCCTCACCCATGGCCAGCATGAGATAGCCAGCGTGGCTGCTTTCGTCGCGCTCGTTCTCGAAGTTGACGAGCAGGTAGCTCGTGATTGACATCCCCTCCCAGGCGAGCAGGAACAGCAGCGCGTCATTGGCGATCAGGATTAAGGTGATCGACGCAAGCAGCAGCAGATACCATGCGTTCAGCGCCTTGAGGCTGTAATGCCCCAGATACCGCTTGAGGTAGCTGGCGGAAAAGATGGAACTCGCCAGCATCACCAGCGCCGCCACGAACTGAAACAGTGCCGACAGACGATCGAGCGAAACGCTCAGTGTTCCCAGCGGCTCGATGGTCCAGAGTTCGCTCTTGAAGACACCGCCCGAGCGCAGCACGTCTGCGCTGACCCACAACATTGCCAGCGCCGCGAGTGACCCGACCCAGGCCAAAAACGCCGGAGTCCGACGCTCAGGTACAGCAAGTCCAGCCAGCGCGCCCGCACCACAAAGCGCGAAGACCAAGACCAGTAGCGATCCATCGGTGGTCATAAAGCTTTCCCGAGCGCCCGGCGCGCCAGGGCGCACCAGGGCGCGCAAGCTTGCATCAAGATGCCGGCAGCACGGCGAAAACGATCAGTAGAGCCAGAAATGCATAAGTCACGTACGCGTTGATGCGTCCGTGGTGCATCGCCGCCAGAGCGTGCGCGAACCACAGCGCCGCGAATCTGACCGGCTGGAACACCAGTCTGTCCACGAGATGCACGTGTTCCTTCTCGCGGCGGATCGCTATACGGAAATGCTCCGCCACCGTCTCGCGCGTGTCCTCCACGGTCGTCGGACGGAATATCGCGTCGAAGATCACCCGCACGGGGTTGGAAAATCCCGTAGCCGTATAGGTCATCTCGGGTAGCAGCTGCCGCACCCCGCCGTCCCAACGCTCGCGCCGCATCCGCCGCCGGGCACGCGTCAGCCACAAACGAATGACGACCCAGGTCAGAGCCAACAAGCCGGTCAATACCAGCAGCATGTAGGAAGTGGACATAGCAAAGACCACCGGATTCTGCGTGCCGCCGCGATGCAGCACTACCAGTCCGCGCCCGGGCAGGAACCCCTCCCCTGCCTGCGCGCCCAGGTCGTGGAACTCGCGGACAAATCCCGCAGGCAACGCACCGTGCCCTTGAGCCGAGGGAAAGAACGGCGGCACCAGGGTCTGCGACGCGCTGGCGCCTGCCAGCTGCGTCGACGCCGGGTCAAGCATCGGAATCACGTAGGTTGGCAGCACGCCAAACGCAAGACACAGAACCGCGAGGGTGGCCATGGATGCCAGCGTCCGCGGGCCGGCCTCGGTCACCCGCCGCTCACCATCGAGCCGGCGCATCCCCAGAAAACTCATCGCGAACACTTTCACGAAGCAGGTCACGGCCAAAGCCGCCGTCAGCGCAAGTCCCGCGCCGCATAGGGCAAATACGATCTTCGCGCCGATCGAAGCCAGCTCCGCCGAGCGGAGCATCACCTGCAGGGTCAGCCACTCACTGACGAAACCGTTGAACGGCGGCAGCGCGGCGATTGACAACGTGCCGACGAGGAAGCCGAGCGCGGTCAGCGGCATCCACTTGATCAGGCCGCCGAGCTGGTCGATGTCCCGCGTTCCGGTGCGTGTCTCCACGGCGCCGACGCCGAAAAACAGCAGCGCCTTATAGAGCGAATGATTGAGCATGTGGTAAAGCGCCGCTACGAAGGCGATCCCCGCGAGCACTGGATGATTCGTAGCGACGAATACCATCCCCGCGCCGAAGCCGGCGACCACGATCCCGACATTTTCGATGGAGCTGTGCGCTAACATCGCCTTCAAATCGTTGTCGGTGGTCGCGTAAAGAATCCCGAGCAGCGCCGAGACGGTCCCGATCACGAGTGCGACCAGGCCGGTCCCCGCCTGCGCGGCCGGCAAGAGATCGGCGTTGACACGCAGGATGCCGTACAGGCCGACGTTCAATGTGGCCCCGGCGAGCACCGGCGCAAACGCCCGGGGCGCCCCAACGTAAGCCCGTTGCAGCCAGGAATTGACCGGAACCAGGCCGGCCTTCACCCCGAATCCGAAAAACGTGAGGAGAAACACTGCCCAGCGGGCAGTGGAGCCCAGGGCGGAGGCACTGGATTTGACCGCTTCGAACTCCAGGGAGCTGGCCCCCAGCCCGAGCAGCAGAAATCCCAACGCGGCCGCGAGCGTTCCGGCCTCGCTCATCGCCAGCAGCAGATATCCCGCGCCGACCTGGCCGTTGTCACCCTCCCGGCTGCTTACCACGAGCAGGTAGCACAGGATGGACATGACTTCCCACGCCAGCAGGAACAGCAAGGCATCGCCGGCGATCAGGATCAGAACCACCGATGCATAGAGCGCCAGCAGCATCACCGTGAACACGCGCTCGCGACCGCTGAACGACTCGCCTCTCAATTCGCCGCCGGCATAGATCGAGGCCGGGAAAAGCACGAGTCCGGTGACAAGCACGAACGCCCCCGACAGCGGGTCGACGCGCAGCGTGAGCGTGCTCAGCCCCGGCAACGACCACAAGGGCTGGGTGAATACTTCGCCAGTGAGCAGCACGTGGGTGCCCGCCACCACGGCGGCGATCGCAGCCAGGCACCCAAACGCCGCCAGTACCAGGGCCTGGCGCCCCGGCCGCAGCGCGAGGGAGAGCAGGATGCCGGCGCCGCAGGCCGCGAAGAACCCGACGATGAGCGTCTCGCTGTCCATCATGGCTGCGCGGCGGCTGCCTGCTGCTCGGCCGGCACCAGCCGTTGCGCCGGCTTGCGGCCGACGGCGACGAGCAATCCGTGCAGGATGGCGAGCGGCGGCGGCGGATTCCCCGGCACCGCCACATCCACCGGCAGGATATCCGCTACGCCGTTAGCGCATACGAAGCTGTTGGCGAACACGCCGCCCGATAGCGCGCACGCGCCCACCGCGACGACTCGCTTCGGCGTCGGCATTGCTTCGTGGACCTTCTGCAGGGCGAACCGCGTCTGATCAGTTACAGGACCGACGACCAGCAGCACGTCGGCATGGCGCGGCGTCGGCGTGATGAAAAACCCGAGCCGGTGCATGTTGTAATACGGATTGTTGAGTTGCTTCACCTCGTTCAGACACGCACCGCAATCGCCCGCGTCCACCACCAGGATGTGGATCGACCGCCGGAACGCCTGTCCCAGTTCACGGCTCGACGACGAGCCAGCGCCCGCCCATTCGTAGCTCGGCTCCCAGTTCAGTGAGTGCTCGATGCCACGGACGCAACGGTAGCAGTGCACACAGCGCCGGGGGTCCACCGAGACCGTCCCCTGAGTCTGATCGAGTGCGCCGGTCAGGCATCGTGCCACGAGCGCGGGCGCGTCGCTGCCGAAGTCACCCCCGCGGGGCAGCCCGGGCGTGACGCCCGCGGCGCGTTCCGGCTCGCGCGGATACCTCGTGGTCCTGATCCCGGTGCGAATGCCCTTGAGAACCCATTGACTCATGTCTTCTGCCCTGCTCTCGCCGTTACCGGTCACTCTCCGCCACGGACAAATCGAAGGTGGCGAGAATGATGGGGAAATCCTGGAAGGCGAACTTCTCCGCAGCCAGGTGGAAGCTGTGCCAGTTGGTGAAAGACGGCGTCACGATCCGGTAGCGCGCGATCCGTCCGCCTTCATCCAACCTAACCCAATGGAACGCTGCACCGCGCGGCGCCTCGACCCAGCCCAGCGCGGCACCTGAACGGTATTGCACCGCCGCACACACCCCTCCTCCCGTCAGTGCCGTCACCGCCTGCGCCATGATGCGGACCGATTGCCGGCTTTCCGCGAACAACACCCGAAGCCGCGCGTAGCCGTCGCCTTCCCGCTCGCTCGGCACGTCGAAATTGAACGCTTCGTAACCCGAATAGGGCAGCACCCGGCGCAGGTCGCGGCTGAGCCCCGAGGCGCGCGCGACCGGGCCGACCAGGCTGTAATCCTTCGCGGTTTGCGCCGCTATGACGCCGACGTCCTCGATCCGGTCGAGAAAACTGCTGGATAGACTCAACCGATGTTCCAGTTCATTCAGCCGCTTGAGGATGTGCTGTGCCCGCTCGAGCGTCCCGCTGCAGGCCTCCGTTGGCAGATCGCATAGCAACCCGCCCGCGGCAAGCAGGCCGAACAGGTAGCGATGACCGGTCAGCGCGCCCGACAGGCGCAGCAGTTCTTCCTCGAGAAGGCCCGCCTGGCTGGTGGCAACCGCGAGCGCCGTCGATTCGCAGATTTCCTCGATCGCGCCGGCGTGCTGCCGCAGCCGCTCGAGCTCGGCCAAAAACACCCGTAGCGCTCGCGCGCGCGGCGGCACCTGCAGGCCGCAGACGGATTCGACGCTCTGGCAAAACGCCAGTCCGTGAGCGAAGGCCGTTGTCGCAGCGAATCGCTCCGCCAACAGGAGCCCTTGCTCGATGGTCTCGCCCTCGGCGAGCTTTTCGACCGCGCGCCACTTGTAGAACAGGCGGGTCGATGAGCGGATGACGTCTTCGCCGACGGTCTCGAGCAAGAAATGCACAGATTCCGTGATGCCGGAGAATTTCGGTCCTATGGGCATGATGAACGCGCCCGGTTCCTGGACGATGCGCCGGGGCCGCCAGTCGACCTTCGGACGGCGGTTGTGCATCGCCGTCTGCGCGTTGAATCCGTGACGCATCGGCTCGACCCCTTCCTGCCAGACGTCGTCGTGCAGCACGAAATCTCCGAGATGCGGGTGCCCCTCGAAACGCACGCCGAACATGTCCTCGGCTTCCCGCTCGTGCCAGTCTGCGGCGTGAATCCACTCGACGACGCTCGGGAAAACCTTCTCGCCGAGGGGGGCACTCACCAGCAGGTGCACCCAGCTGGCCTCACCTTCGCCGTAGAATGCGTACCGCAGCTGCCATGCGCTCGCCCCCTCCTCGACGATCAACCCGGCGAAGCTGCAACGCCACTCCTCGACCATCCGACGACACACCTCGGGAAGCACACTGCGCGTACATGTCACTTCGCCCGTCGACGTCGAGGCGACAACGCGGCATTGTGCTTGCCCAGGCCAGTCAGTTTCGATCTGCTTCTGCAGTGTGGAGAAGTTCACGGGCGCCTCATCGGGTCAACGTCGCAGCCGCCATCGCCAGAAGGTCCTGCAGTGCTTTAGGAACGTAGACTCCCAGGACGAGCACCGGTATGGCAGCGAGAACAAGCGCAAGCTCGCAACTGAAAGGCATTCGCGAGCGTGGGATTGCCTCCGGCCACGAATGAGCGGGCCCCGGCGAAGGGCTCATCGGCGCGCCGAAAACCATGCGGTTCACGTGGGCCAGGATGCCGAAAAAAGCGATAACGATGAAAATCGCGAGTAGCCCCGTCACCAGGTACTGCCCCTGCGCCAGACCGGCTTTGAGAATTGAGAACTCGCTGAGAAAGACCGCCAGCGGTGGTGCGCCGGCGATCGCAAGCGCGCCGAAAACGAGCGCAGCGCCAATGAACGGAGCGCGCCGGATCAGTCCGCGTACGGCGGCTATCTCTCGGGTTCCGACCATCAGCAACGTTGCGCCCGCTGCGAAAAAGCAAAAGGACTTGGTCACCGAATGGCTGACGATCTGCTGCATCGCGCCGTAATTGGCCGCCGATGAGCCAAGTCCGATCGCCGTCAGAATGATCCCCATGTGCTCGACGGTGGAGAAGGCAAACAGGCGCTTGTAGTCCTTGACCTGCAGCAGCAGGAACGCCGCAGTGCCGACGGAAATGAGGCCAAAGACAAGGGCCCAGGTCGCGGCATGCGCGCGTGGCACGGCCTGCATCACCGGAAACAGCCGCATGATCACGTAGAGTATCGAGGTGGTTTCGATTCCGGAGAGCAGCGCGCACACCGGCGACGGCGCCTGACTATGGGCATCCGGCAACCACGTGTGCATGGGCACCAGACCTACTTTCGTTCCGAGGCCGATCAAGATCAGCAGAAACGCCAACTGCAGAAGAACCGGCGGCATTGTGGGGGCTGCCGTCACGAGCCCCGTCCACGTATAGGTTCCCCCGCCGCCGGCGTGCAGGGCTGCGAACAGCACCATGAAACCGAACAACGCGATGCCCGCCCCCATGAGCGACAGCACCACGTACTTCCATGCCGCCTCGAGCGCCTCGCGCGTGTTGTCGAAGGACACCAGCAGCGCAGAGCAAAGCGTCGTCAGCTCCACCACGATCCACACCAGTGCGGGCTCGGCGAGCACCGGAATGGCGAGCATGGAAAAGATGAAGAGGTTGTAGTTCGCGTAATAAAGGCGGAGCTTTTTGCCGTCGACCTTTGAGTGTGCCAGGTAGCCGACGGAGTAGATCGCGGCGGTGCTTGCCACAAACGCGATGAGCAGCAGGATGAGCGCGCTCAAGCCGTCAACGGCCAGCCATCTCGACCACGCGGGCTCCAGCAGTTGCGCTGGCACGGCACCGCTCACGACCTGGCGAGCCAGCCGTCCGACCAGAATGAGATCGGCCACGCAGAATACGACCGTTACGCCCGGTACCCAGCGCCGGCCGAATGGAATGCAAACGAGCAAGGCAGCGGCTAGCGGCAGCAGCAGAATGACGATGACGCTCACAGGGGTCCTTCGTCCGCCGCCGGCATCGTTGCCGTCTCCTTGAGACTCGCCAATTCCCCAACGGCCGTGGTGCCGGCCTGCTTCTGCACGGCACGGACCAGCACGCCCATGATGAACACGATGATCAGGCCGTCCGTTGCGATGGCGAGCTCGACCAGCATTCCCAGGTCGCGGGCGATAGAGATGCCGGCGAGAAACGCGCCGTTCTCCATCACCAACAGACCGATCAGCAGCGACAGCGCCTCGCGCCGAACGGTGAGGGTGAATGCCCCGAGCAGCAGCACGGCGATACCGATCGGCACGTTCGGCCCGCGGAATTCCGGCCCGACGGCATTGGCGAGCGGAGTGCCCACAAAATACGCGCCGATCGCAAGCGCCAGAGCGATAAGCAGAGCAGCCGGAATGTTCAAGACCTGATCGATCTCACGCCGCGTGTAGATCTCTGCCGGGGACGTTCTGCGCAGCAGCCAGGGCACGATGATCGGCTTGCTGATCAGGTTGACGAGCGCTACACCGTAGAGATGCCCCGAGTGGTAGCGCAAGCCCAGCAGCGCCGCGGACGCCGCGAGCAGCAGCGACTGTGCGATGAACAGATTCAGGCAGCCTCTGGCCTGGCGCATCGCAACAATGCCAAATGCCGTGAGCAGGAACAGGCCCGCCGCCAATGCGTTCAGGTTCTCCAGCAACTCCTTTGTTGCAACGCTCATGCTTCGTTCACGATAAAAAGACCTGCGACACCATCGCTGCAACGGCGGTGATGAACGCAGCGCCCAGGAATTCGGCGATGCGGAACAGTCGCAGCTTGGAGAGGGACGACTCGATAACCACCAACACGAGGAGGAAGCAGAAAACCTTCAGGAGGACCGCAGGTATCGCGAGCAGCACGGCCGCGAAAGTCTGTTCACTCGCTAACCCCCACGGCGTTACCAGCACGTTCGAAAAAACGCACAGCAGTACGAAGAACTTCATCTGACCGCCCCATTTCACCAGGGCGAAGCCGCGACCCGAATATTCGAGGGACTTGGATTCGTCGATCATCGCCAGCTCGAAATGCCCGGTCGGGTTGTCGACTGGGATGCGTCCGCCTTCGGCGAGAATCAACATGAGGAACGCCAGCACGAGCAGCACGTGTGACGGCGCAAAGAAATTCGCGAACGGCGTCACCCATCTCTGCTGAACGATGTAGGGGATGGTAGAGCCGGCTACGAATGAAACGGTGAAGAACACGATCATGAATACCGGTTCAGCGAGGAAGCCGACCATGCGGGTGCGGCTCGCTCCGATGGGCCCGTAGGGGTTGGCGGTATCAACGGCCGCGAGCGCGGCGAAAAAGCCCGCTAGTGCCAGCACGAAGCCGACGCCGAGCATGTCGGCCATGAAGGCGAAAAAGAGCGGATAGCTCGTCAGCACGGGAATCAGCAGCGCGACAAGAATCGGTGCGACGAACACGATGTAAGGCGTAAAGCGAAAAATCCATGAGCTGTCTTCGGAGACAATCTCGTCCTTGTGGAACAGCTTCCACAGGTCCCGGTAGGGCTGAAAAATGCTCGGTCCGCGCTTGGACTGAACCATTTCCTTGAGCCGGGCCAGGACCCCCGCCGCGAGTGGCGCGGCGATCATCACCACCGCGACCTGCAAGAGGTTGAACAGGATGCGCGCGATCACGCCTGCGCTCGCCGGCAGATGGAGGGAGCGCCGGTGTGTGTGCCCAGGCAAGGGCGCAGCAGGGACTGGATCGCCGGCCAAATGGTCATGCCTATCCTCTTCTCCGCAGAGAATTCAGGTAGGCATCATCAGCCGGTCAGGCGGTTTTTTCTTGTAGGAGGAATGCCATCTCCCACGTTGATATGAGCGTACAGAGAACAACGCACCAGATCAAGATCGGCGCGCAACTTGTTCGGGGCTCCGGACAAAAAAACAGTCGACGCTAGCGGTCTTCGGGCGTCAGAAATTTACATTTCGGCCCTCTCGCCCTCGAAAAACTCATGTCCAACGCGGCGAGTGAGAGGTCGAGCGCTTCGGAGACTGGAACATACCAAGCATCATGCCTCGTGAGGTTATGTCGAAGCTCCCGGATTTGCTCTGCAAAGGGTTCGAAGGCGAGCAGACCGCCGGAGAATATTTGTCACCTCGACCCGCATTAGCTCCGGCGCGTTAAGGGAAGCGCTCGCAGGCCGCCCGCCCCAGGACTCGCTAAAGAAAGCGGTGCCTAACGCTCGGCCGCCCTGTCGATCAGCGCCACGGTCGAGCTCTCCTCCACGCGATCGAACAGGATCTGGAAGCCGCGGTTTACTGCTGCCCCGCCCATGGCGCTGTTCACACCCTTGTTGTGCGCGGGCTTCACATCACGACTCTATGCAGCGATGATACGAGCAGCGACTTACCGGCGACGAGGCAGGCATGTCCCACATCCTTCCTGGAGCCTCCCATGCCTAAGCATTCCAAACTTTGGAAGAACAAACCCGACAGAGAGGATTTTGGAGCGGCACAGTGCTATCTGTCGCTGATCTATCCGGCATCACACACCCAGAGACTGGTGCGCGCACTGCGCTCGGCCAACACCATTGAGCACGCCGCCAAGGACCTGCT
>Ga0070761_10001442_pt1 | contig 14897 bp, 13 predicted proteins | sample HubBroMetageREF1_FD_66724 | JGI IMG/M metagenome (GOLD analysis project Ga0070761, IMG submission 66724) | Reference soil microbial communities from the Hubbard Brook experimental Forest, New Hampshire, USA - Hubbard Brook CCASE Soil... | ecosystem: Environmental > Terrestrial > Soil >... | reverse complement strand
AGCGTCGATGCAGGCCCAGGTGGGCGTAACTATAAGATTTTATTTGGAATTGGCGCGCCCGGCGGGATTCGAACCCACGACCTGCAGCTTCGGAGGCTGCCACTCTATCCAGCTGAGCTACGGGCGCGTTGGGGCCGGCGATCATACGCGCGGTCTGAAAAGTCGTGCAACCGCGCGCCGCGGCGATGGAAGTTTCCATCCTGAGCAACATGTGAGCAGCGCGCGCGAGTCGCGGCCTTGAAGTCTGCGGGTAGCGGAGCGGCTATACTTCGCCGCTAAATTGACCCGCGGCGACGGATAATAAAGTGAGCAAGCAGGACACCCATTTTTTTAACGTTTTCAGCATGGTGATCGGGCTGCTGCTCGCGATCGCCATCGGCATCTTCGCGCTGGCGCGCATCGTCGCGAGCCACACCCAGGACCTGCAGGTGCTCTCCGAGCCGGACTACGCGCGCTCGGTCGACGCGCGCCTGCAGCCGCTCTCGCATGAAGCGGTCGCGGGCCAGGACAACTCGGCGCTGGCGATCAAGGTCGAGACGCCAGCCGCGGCCGGTTCCGCCGCGGTCGCCGCCATGCCGAAGAACGGCACCGAGATGTTCGAGCAGACCTGCAGCGTCTGTCACGGGCAGGGAATCGCCGGGGCGCCCAAGGCCGGCGACAAGGCGGCCTGGGGTCCGCGCATCGCCGAAGGCAAGGCGGTACTTTACGAGCATGCCCTCAAGGGCTTCCAGGGCAAGACGGGCGTGATGCCGCCCAAGGGCGGCCGCATGGATGTGCCGGATGCCGTGGTCAAAGAGGCCGTCGATCACATGGTGCAGATGGCGCAGTAGCCGCGCGCCAGCCGTCGGGCAGACTGCGTTGTTGCAGCAGCGGCTCGCGAGCGCCGCGGTCCAGGCATCTCAACATCACCGCCTCAGCCACCTGCGCGGCGCCAACCTGCGGCGCGCGCTGCAGATCCGCAATTGTGCGGGCGACCTTCAGCACGCGACTGCGGCCGCGCGCGGAAAGCCCGAAGCGTTGCACCGCTGCCTCGAGCAACCGCCGTCCCGCGAAGTCCGGCGTACACCAGCGCGGCACATCGGCATCCGTCAGGCGGGCATTGCATGCGTCCTGCCGCGCGCGCTGAATCCCGCGCGCCTCGGCCACCGCCGCCGCCACCGCCACCGTGCTGCCCGAGGGGTCCGCGCCTGCGGGCGCGTCGAACTGCGCCGGCGCCACGCGTGGCACTTCCACGTGCAGATCCATACGATCAAGGAGCGGCCCGGAGACACGCGCGCGATAACGCTGCACCTGGGCACTCGTGCAATGGCACTCTCCCGCGCTGTCTCCCAGGCGCCCACAGGGACAGGGGTTCATGGCGGCGATGAGCTGAAACACCGCCGGGTACTGTACCTGCAAGGCGCAGCGCGCCACCGACACCGTGCCGGTTTCGAGTGGCTCGCGCAGCGCCTCGAGCACGGCACGCGCGAATTCCGGCAGCTCATCGAGAAACAACACCCCGTGATGTGCAAGGCTCACTTCGCCGGGCCGCGCGCGGGCGCCGCCACCGACGAGCGAGGCTGCCGAGGCGGTGTGATGCGGCGTGCGGAACGGACGTTCACCGAGCCGCGCCGGATCAAAGCCGGCGACGCTCACCGCGGCGATGGCCGCGACCTCCAGCGCCTCATCCGGGGTCAGCGCCGGCAGCAGATCCGGCAGGCGTTGCGCGAGCATGCTCTTGCCCGCACCGGGCGGGCCGATCATGAGCAGACTGTGGCCGCCGGCGGCGGCGATGATGAGCGCACGCTTCGCCAGAGCCTGGCCGCGTACGTCCGTCAGATCCATGCGGGCGCTGGCGCGTGCATCCGCGCCACCGCTGCGCCTGGGGGTGCGCGGCGCGGTGCATAGCGGCAAGGTCGCCGCCCCGCTCAGGTGGGCGCACACCTCGAGCAGGTGTCCGGCCGCGCGCGCCTGTGTGGGAGCAGCCGCGCAGGCCTCAGCCGCGTTGGCGCACGGCACGATGAGCTCGTGGCCATGATGCTGCGCCTGTGCGGCCGCGGGGAACAGGGCCGTTACCGGGTTCAGCTCGCCGGTAAGCCCGAGTTCTCCGTAATACTCACAGCGCGCCCACTCACCAGCGGCTTTGCCCGCCGCCGCCCGCACCTGCCGCGAGGCGAGCAGAATTCCAAGCGCGATGGGCAGATCGAAGCGGCCGCCCTCCTTGGGCAGATCCGCAGGCGCCAGGCTGACCGTGATGCGTCCCGCAGGGAATTCGAAACCGGAGTGGATGAGCGCGGCGCGCACCCGCTCCTTACTTTCCCGCACCACGGTCGCCGCCAGTCCCACGATGCAGAAAGTGGGCAGCCCGCTCGCGAGGCTCACCTCGACCTGGACCAGCGGCGCCGTCAGCCCGAGCTGCGCCCGGCAGGCCACGCGCGCCACGGCCACGAACGAGCCCCTTAAGCGTGCAGCGCGCGGGCGCTAGCCCGCGCCCGGAGCCTTGCCGGCCGCCGGCGGCGTGCCGCCTTCGAGCGCTGCCAGGCGCGACTCGAGGGCTTCCAGCCGCGAACGCGTGCGCTCGAGGACCTTGGCCTGCGCGTCGAACTCGTCCCGGCTCACCAGGTCGAGCTTGCTCAGGCCCTCGCGCAGCACCGCGCGGAAATTGGTTTCCAGATCCTTCTGCACGGTGCGCAGCGCCGGCGGCACGCTCTCCAGCAGGCGCCGCGCGATCTCATCGATGCGAAATGAATCCATGGTTACTCACCTTGCCGCTTCTTGCCCCGAATTGAGGCAGCGCCCCGATTGGCGGCCCCAGCGCGGTGCAGTCCAGGCGCCATCGCAGGGCGCCGGCCGCCCGAATCAGCGGCGGAACCTGCGTGGCACGGAATCTGCACCCAATCTCGCGACGCTAGCTTACGCGCCGCCCATGGCGCGTGCAGTCAGCGTTTGCAACGTGAAGACGCAAAAAAGGCCCGTCATGCCCGCTGCCTCAAAGACCGCCCGCACCTTCACTCGCCTGGCCGCCGTGCTGGCCATGCTCGCACCGACACTCTCTTATGCAGCCGACGCCGCGGTGCCCAACAAGGGCGACACGGCATGGATGCTGACCTCCACCGCGTTCGTATTACTGATGTCGGTCCCGGCGCTGGCGCTCTTTTACGGCGGACTCGTGCGCACCAAGAACATGCTGTCGGTGCTCATGCAGGTGTTCGTCGGGTTCGCCCTCATTACCGTGCTGTGGTGCATCTACGGCTACTCGCTCGCCTTCACACAAGGCAACGCCTTCATCGGCGGCCTGAGTCGCGTGTTCCTCAATGGCACCTTCGATCCGAAGACCGGGGCCTACTCGCTCGTGTCCACGTTCAGCAAGAACACCCCGCTGTACGAGCTGGTGTATGTCGCATTCCAGTCGACCTTCGCGGCCATCACCTGCTGCCTGATCCTGGGAGCGCTCGTGGAGCGCATCAGGTTCTCAGCGGTGCTGCTGTTCCTCGTTATCTGGTTCACGTGCAGCTACTGCCCGATCGCCCACATGGTGTGGTACTGGCCGGGGCCTGACGCCTACACCTCGGCCGGCAAGGTCGATGCGGTCAACGCGACTGCCGGGCTCATCTGGCAATGGGGCGCGCTGGATTTTGCCGGCGGCACGGTGGTGCACATCAACGCCGGCGTCGCAGGCCTGGTGGGCGCGTTCGTGCTCGGTAAGCGTATCGGCTTCGGCCGCGAACCGATGGCGCCGCACAGTCTCACCATGACCATGATCGGCGCCTCGCTCCTGTGGTTCGGCTGGTTCGGCTTCAACGCCGGTTCCGCTCTTGAAGCCAACGGCTCCGCCGCGATGGCCTTCATGAACACCTATCTCGCCACTGCCTGCGCGGTGCTGTCCTGGATTGGCGGGGAGTGGCTCATCAAGGGCAAGCCGTCGATGCTCGGCGCCGCAACCGGGGCGGTGGCCGGACTGGTCGCGATCACGCCCGCCGCCGGCAACGTTGGCATCCCGGGCGCGTTTGCGATCGGCATCGGCGTCGGGCTCGTGTGCCTGTGGGGCGTGACGGGGCTGAAAAAGCTCCTCAAGGCTGACGACTCGCTCGATGTGTTCGGCGTGCATGCCGTGGGCGGCATTTTCGGCGCCCTCATGACCGGCATATTCAACGCGCCCATCCTCGGCGGCCCGGGTTCAACCGTGGATTGGGTCAAGGGCACCACGGGCTACCCCGGCATATGGACGCAATTCCTCATCCAGCTCAAGGCGGTGTGCCTGGTGTTCGTGTGGACCGCCGTGGTCGCGTTCATCGCGTTCTACGTGGTGAACCTGCTGGTGGGACTGCGGGTGCCGGAGGAAGAGGAGCGGGAGGGCCTCGACATTACCTCGCACGGTGAACGGGCGTACGACCTGTGATTTTTGGCCTATATTTGTAGGCTAAGGCCTGGGGCGAGGACGGCCTGTCCTGCGGGTGTGACGGACTTCAAAGGCCGCCCGGCGCCCAAGCCGCCATACTGTGCCGGCTCGGGAGGTCCCTATGCTGCGATTTATATCCATTGCTGCCCTGATCGTTGCCGGCGCGGTTGCGACCGCCCAGGCTGACGTGTACCGCTGGGTCGATGAACACGGCCAGCCGCACTACAGTGATCAGTGGGTCCCCGGATCGGAGATTATCAAGACCGGCAAAGGCCACCCGCCCGGGAGCGAGGCCGCGGCGCTCAACGCCGAACAGAAGAGCCTGAGCGCCTCGAACCAGCGGGTCGACACGCAGCTCAGCGAAGATGCCAATGCCAAGGCCACTCAGCAGGACGTGGCCAAGAACCGCGAGCAGCAATGCAAGGCCATGAAGGCCCGCTACATCTCCGCGGTGCAGTCACGACACATCTATAAGACCGCGGCCGACGGCACGCGCGAGTTTCTTCCGGATCCGGATGCCGACGCTTACCGCGCGCAGGCCCGCAAGGACGTGATGGACGCCTGTGGCAGCGTACCGGAAGTGAACTTCGACGCGCCGGCGCCAACGGACACGCCGGCGCCACCGCCAACTCCGGTCCCCCAGTCCGAGAACCTCGACAAGTAGCCGCGGCGGCCGCCGGCCGCCTGCCTGCTGTGCTTCCTTAGCTGACGCAACCCCGCAGGCCGCCCGCGCCGCGCACATTCCGTGCACCCAGCCAACCCTCTATAGTGACGCCGCGGCCGCCGAAGGCCGCATGAGCAGGACGAAGAAAATGCGCGCAGGTTTCGTCGGGCTCGGCGCCATGGGAATGCACATGGCGCGCAATCTGCATCGTGCGGGGCTGCTGACCGCGGTCTGGAATCGCTCGGCGCCCAAGGCACAGGCGCTCGCCGCGGAGCTTGGCATCACCGCCTGCACGAGCCTGGCGCAGCTCGCCGCCAGCGTCGACGCCGTGGTGTCGTGCGTGTCCGCCGACGCGGACCTGCTGGAGGTGACGCGCGGCGTCGCCGCGGATCTTAAGGCCGGCTCACTCATGATCGACTGCTCCACCGTCGGCGCCGAGACCGCACGCCAGGCGGCCGAGCTCCTCGAGCCAAAGGGCGTGGACTTCCTTGACTGCCCGGTAAGCGGCGGCGTCGAGGGCGCGCGCGATGGCACGCTCGCCATCATGGCCGGCGGCTCGGACACGGCATTCACCCGTGCCATGCCGATCTTAAGTGCGCTCGGCCGCACCATCACCCACTTTGGCCCGGTGGGCAGCGGCCAGGCGGCCAAGGCCAGCAATCAGATCATGTGCGCCGGCATCATCGAGGCGATAGCCGAGGCCATGGCGTTCGCCCGCGCGCAGGGCCTGCCCCTGGATAAGCTCATCGACACCCTCGGCAAGGGCGCCGGCTCCTCGTGGTACTTCGTGCACCGCGCCCCCAACATGGAGCGCGAGAGCTTCCCGGCCGGGTTTCGCGTGCGGCTGCACGCCAAGGACCTCAAGATCTGCCACGACATGGCGGCGCGCTTCGGCGTCACCCTGCCGGTGGTGGAACGCATGCTGGCGGAGTACGCCGAACTCATCGCGCGCGGCTACGGCGATGAGGACATCTCGGCCACCTTCCGCCTGAAGGCGGAGCTGTTCGAACGCACCAACATCATGAAGGCGCCCACGGGCACGCCGCGCCGCGACACATGAAGACCGACCCGGGTAGCGAGAACGCTTTCTACCTGCCGGACTTCTGCGCGCAACGAACGGCGCTGGCGATCGTGCTCATCGTCGAGCTCACGGCGCTGGTGTTGACGCTCGCGCGCCAGAGCGTGATCGATTTCTGGACCGACCTGGCACGCACCTCGATGTTGCTGCTGTGGATGGGGCTCACGGTGGCGGCGCTGCTGTGCGCGCTGCGCGACCGGCTGCTGCGGCTCACGGTGGCGGCGGGCTCGGCCGCGGTGCTGCTCATCGTCGTCGCCGTGGTCGCGACGGTGTCGACCTGCGCGGCGCTCTTCGGCCATACGCAGCTGGTGCTCGAGTCCGTGGGCGCGGCGCTTTTCCCCGGCGACGCGCGCAGCTTCGCCCTGCGCAACGTGTGCATCAGCCTGGTGGTGACCGGCCTCACGCTGCGCTACTTCTACGTCTCGCAGCAGTGGCGCCGCAGCGTGGAGCTGCGCGCCACGGCGCGCGTGCACGCGCTGCAGGCGCGCATCCGGCCGCATTTTCTCTTCAACAGCATGAACACCATCGCCGCCCTCACGCGCAGCAACCCGGCGCGCGCGGAAAGTGCCGTGCAGGATCTGGCGGATCTGTTTCGCGCCACCTTGAGCGACCAGCGCGACACCATCACGCTGGCGGAAGAACTGGAGGTCGCGCGTACCTATCAGCGCATGGAACAGCTGCGCTTAGGCGAGCGGCTCAAGGTTGAGTGGCACATCGACGCACTGCCGGCGCAGGCGCTCGTGCCCCACCTGATGATCCAGCCGCTGCTCGAAAACGCGGTCTACCACGGCGTTGAGCCGCGCCCGGAAGGCGGCACCGTGACCATCAGCGGCGAAGTCAACGCTGGTCTGATCACGCTGGTGGTGCGCAACCCCTTAGGCACCGCGCTGAGCATGCGTGACGGCAACCGCCTGGCGCTCGCCAACATCCGCGAGCGCCTGAGCCTCATGTACGGTGAGCGCGCGCTGATGAAATCGGGCCGCTTCGACGCGGAGTACATCGTGACGCTGCGCTTCCCGCTCATCGAGAAAGCCGCCGCACCGCTCACTGCCGGGGCCGCCGTCACGGTATGAGCGGGCCTGGGGCGCTGAAGGTGCTCATCGTCGACGACGAGTCGCCGGCGCGCGAACGCTTACGCAGCATGCTCGCGGAAATCGCCGACATCGAAGTGATCGGCGAGGCCGCGAACGGCCACGAGGCACTCAAGGCGACTGCTGAGCTGAATCCGGATGTGGTGCTGCTGGATGTGCGCATGCCGGGGATGGATGGGCTCGAGGCGGCGCGGCACCTGAACGTCCTGGAGGAGCCGCCGGCGGTCATCTTTACCACTGCCTACGACCGCTACGCGGTCGAGGCGTTCGAGGCGCATGCCGTCGGCTACCTGTTGAAGCCGGTGCGCAAGGAACAGCTGGCGACCTCGCTGGAGCGCGCCGGGCGCCTGACGCGTGCGCAGCTGCAGCGGCTCGCCGCCGGTGCGGAAGCGCGCCGCACCCATATCGCCGCACGCCATCGCGAGGTCCTGAAGCTCATTCCCATCGAGGAGGTGCAGTACTTCCTCGCCGACCAGAAATACACCACCGTGCATCACCTGCAGGGCGAGGATCTGATCGAGGATTCGCTGCGGCTCCTCGAGCAGGAGTTCGGCGCGGCATTCGCGCGCATCCACCGCAATACCCTGGTGAGCGTGAAATACCTCGAGCGCATCGAGCGCAATGCCGATGGTAAGTACCAGGTGCATCTGCGCGGCTGCGCAGCGCCGCTGGAGGTGAGCCGGCGCATGGCGGGGGAGCTGAAGGAGCGCTTCAGGATCTGAAAGCCGCTTCAGCGCCGATCCGGCAGCCAGCCGTGTCGTTGATGACCACCGTGGCACCCCGCGCGCGCAGATCACGAGCCGAATGTTCGGATTTCATTGTTGGTGAGCCTCTGGAGGCGTCGAGGCGAGTCAGTTCGATGCTGGCGGGATGACGCAAGGATTCAAGCCGGGCGTGGTAAATCCGCAACGGTCGTCGGCAGCTCGTATGTGCGCATATAATAACGTAATAACGTCGGCGTCCCGGGAGCGGTAGTCTTTCCGCCGACAAACACTGGAAGGGGAGCAAGCACATGGTTTCGACCACAACTGGCAGCCGCATCGCACAGGCGGTCGCGATCGCAATGGGACTGGCCCTCGCCGACAGCGCACACACGCAGGCCCAGGCGAGCGGCGATTCCGGGGATGAGCTTCAAGAAGTGGTGATCACCGCCAATAAGCGCGAGTCGACTGTGCAGAACACCCCACTCAGCGTCACGGCGATCTCGGCGAGCGATATCGCCAACAAGGGATTGACCGATTTCAACAGTCTCGCGCAAACCGTGCCCGGCATCGCCATGCGCACCGCCGGTCCCGGCCAGACGGAATTTGAGATGAGGGGCCTGAGTTCCGCGGGTGGCAACACTTCCGTGGTGGGTTTCTACCTAGACGAGACTGCGCTGTCGTCGCCGGCCTCCGCCCAGCTGGGCAAGATCGTCATCGATCCCAACCTCTACGACCTGAACCGCGTGGAAATCCTGCGCGGCCCGCAGGGAACGTTGTACGGTTCCAGCTCCATGGGGGGCACGGTGAAGGTCGTGCCGAATGCCCCGCAGCTGGGTGAGTTCGCCATGAGCGGCGAAACCGTGGTGTCCGAAACCAACTCGGGCGGCGGCACTAACTTCACGCAGAACGGCATGTTGAACCTGCCGCTGGAAACGGATGCGGCGCTGCGCATTGTGGGCTCGTCGGACTCGCAGAGCGGCTGGCTCAATCGCTACGTGTTCGCCGATGGTGCGGTGACGACCGACGGGGCGACCGGCGCCCGGCCGGCCAACTTTTATACCGCGCCGCTGGCGGAGACCGTGAGCCAGGCCAATTCCTCGACGCTCGACTCGTTCCGCGCCTCACTTCTCTGGCGTGCCTCTGACGCACTTTCCATTACCCCGGCATTCATGTGGCAGCACACGCACCAGGCTGGACCGAGTGCCGTGGACGTCGACGGCAACCCCAGCCACCCGTCCTTGCCTTCGGCAATGGGGCACTTTGAGATCTACGACACGCCCGAGCCGCAGGATGACGTGTTCGCCCTGGGCAGCCTCAAAATTGAATGGCAGACCGAACACTTCCTCGTCACTTCGGCCACGGCGAACTGGAACCGCACCACTGTGGTCTCGCAGGACGGTACCGAGGAAAACGCCGGGCCCTCGGGGCTCGGGTCTCTCGGCAGGGCCGATCCCTACTCCGACTACGGCCCGACCGGCCCCGGACCCACCGGACCGGGGGTCCAGGAGCGCGATGGCACCGCACAGCTGAGTGAAGAGTTGCGCCTGACCTCCACCGACAAGGGACCCTTCCAGTGGCTGGTGGGCTATTACTACCAGCGCCTCAAGTCCGAGTGGTCAATGTGGTCTATCAACCCGCAGCTTATATCGGCGGGCGTCGGCAACGTCTACGTTGACGACATGCCCCAGACCATCACGCAGAACGCTCTGTTTGGCGACGCCTCGATGGAGTTCGCCGAAGGCTGGAAGGCGACGGTGGGACTGCGCGCCTACAAGTACAAGTACGACCAGACCAACACGGAATACGGTGATTTCACGCCGTTCGGCTTCGATAATCTTTTCGCGAGCCCTCCGACACTGGCGGGCAACACCGCTCCGTTTAACACGTCGGCCTCCGACAGTGCGAACGGCGTCAACCCGAAGTTCGATCTGTCGTGGCAGGTTAATTCGGATCTGCTCCTGTATGCAACGGCGGCCAAAGGCTTTCGTTTGGGCGGCACCGATCAGCCGTTCACCGGCTATCTGACCAACGTGACGCCGGCTAACTGCGCGGGTCTGACGATCCCGACTCTGGCAATCCTCCTGCAGTGCGGCTTGCAGACCAAGCTGTCGGCGACGGCCACTAACCCCGGAGGTTACTACGCTCCCAACGTGCAGTTCCCCAATGCTAACTCGCAGGGTGTGCCGGCGTTCAACTCCGATTCGGTATGGAACTACGAGGTGGGCGAGAAGGGGGAGTTCTTCGATCGCCAGCTCACGCTCAACGTGGATGCCTACTACGAACGTTGGACCAGCCCACAGCTTGCCACCAACATCGGCGGCTTCGGGTACACCGTCAACGGAGCGGACGCCAGAATCATCGGATCGGAGGTTGAAGCGTGGCTCAAGCTGCCGGCGGGTTTCTCGTTCTCCGGGAACCTCGGCTATGCGGACAGTAAGTTCCTGGCTGACAGCGCCATCACCGGCTATCTGTCGGGCACGGCCATACCCGATTCCCCGAAGGTCACCAGCTCCCTGACGCTGCGCAATGTGCTGCCGCTGTCAGCCGGGCTGGAGCTGACCAGTTTGCTGTCCTATAACTACATTGGCGAGCGCACCAATGCTCCGTACGGGGAGACCATCACGCTCTACAACATGAACCAGCTGCTGGTGCATCTGCCTTCGTATGGCCTGGCGAATCTGCGTGTGGGAATCAAGTCTGACAATTGGACCACCAGTCTGTTTGTGAACAATCTGTTCAACAAGGAGACCCTGCTCGACACGCAGCCGCAGATCAATCTTCAGAGTGCGGCCTTTACCCGCTATATCGTCAATCAGCCGCTCACCTACGGTCTGGACGTGAGTTACAGATTCGGGCGCTGAAGGTCGCCATAACGTGCTTTGGACGGGGGAGGGGCTATTGCCCCTCCTCGACGCGGTCAGAGGATGTAGCGGCTCAGGTCCTCGTCCTGGACGAGCTTGCCTAAGTGATCATCGACGTACTTCGCGTCCACGGTCACGGCGGCCGGCGCGCCGTTGGAGTTGCCGCCCTGCTCGGCCGCCTCGTACGAGACGGTTTCCAGCAGGCGCTCCATGACGGTGTGCAGGCGCCGCGCGCCGATATTCTCGGTGCGCTCGTTCACCTGAAAGGCGATTTCAGCGATGCGCCGGATGCCATCGGCCGCGAATTTCACCGTGACGCCCTCGGTCGCCATCAGCGCCGCGTACTGCGCGGTGAGCGAGGCGTCGGGCTCGGTGAGAATGCGCACGAAGTCCCCGACCGCCAGGGAGTCGAGTTCGACCCGGATCGGCAGCCGGCCCTGCAGCTCGGGAATGAGGTCCGAGGGCTTGGAGAGGCTGAACGCGCCGGAGGCGATGAACAGCACGTGATCGGTTTTCATCTGCCCGTACTTGGTGGCGACGGTGGAACCCTCGATCAGGGGCAGAAGATCGCGCTGCACACCCTCGCGCGAGACATCCGCGCCGAAACTCTCCTGGCGGCGCGTTACCTTGTCGATCTCGTCGATGAACACGATGCCGTTCTGCTCGGCGTTGGCGAGCGCCTGGATCTTCAGCTCGTCCTCGTTGATGAGCTTGCCGGCTTCCTCGTCAGTGAGGAGCTTGAGCGCCTCGAGCACCTTCACCTTGCGGGTCCGGGTACGGTTGCCGCCCAGGTTCTGGAACATCGACTGCAGCTGTTGCTGCATCTCTTCCATGCCCGGCGGCGCCATGATGTCGACGCCGACCGGGACGGCGCGCAGCTCGATCTCGAGCTCGCGCTCGTCGAGCTCGTGCTCGCGCAGCATCTTGCGGAATTTCTGGCGCGTCTCGCCATCGCGCGCATGCGCCGGCTCATCGGTGGAGAAACCCATCATGCGCGGCTTGGGTAACAGGCTATCAAGCACGCGCTCCTCGGCCGCGTCCAGCGCCCGCTCGCGCACCTTGGCCATGGCCTGCTCGCGCGTCATTTTCACGGCGACGTCGGCCAGTTCTTTGACGATCGAGTCGACGTCGCGCCCGACGTAGCCGACCTCGGTGAACTTGGTGGCCTCGACCTTCACGAACGGCGCGTTGGCGAGCTTGGCCAGGCGGCGCGCAATTTCGGTCTTGCCGACGCCCGTCGGTCCGATCATGAGAATGTTCTTGGGCGTGATCTCCTGGCGCAGCGGTTCCTTGACCTGCATGCGGCGCCAGCGGTTGCGCAGCGCCACGGCCACGGCGCGCTTGGCGGCGTGCTGCCCGATGATGTGCTTGTCGAGCTCCTGGACGATCTCACGGGGGGTAAGGGATGACATGTTGGTTCAGACCTTGGCAGCCTGGGCCTGCCGCAACTCCTCGATCACGAGATTGCGGTTGGTGTAGATGCAGATGTCGGCGGCGATGTTGAGTGAGCGTTCCACGATGCTGCGGGCGTCAAGGGCCGAGGCCTCGACCAGCGCGCGCGCGGCCGCGAGCGCGTACTGTCCCCCGGAACCGATGGCGGCCACGTCGTGGTCAGGCTCGATCACATCGCCGTTACCGGAGATCACGAACAGCTTCTCAGGATCACCGACCAGCAGCAGCGCCTCCAGGCGCCGCAGGTAGCGGTCCGAGCGCCAGTCCTTGGCGAGCTCGATAGCCGCGCGCGTGAGATTGCCGTATTTCTCCAGCTTGCCCTCAAAGCGCTCGAACAGCGTGAAGGCGTCCGCCGTACCGCCGGCAAATCCGGCAATCACCTTGTCGTTGGCAAGGCGGCGCACCTTGCGGGCGTTGCCCTTCATCACCGTATTGCCGAGCGTGACCTGGCCGTCGCCCCCTAAGGCGATCATGCCGTCGCGGCGCACGCCGAGGATGGTGGTGCCATGGGGATTGAAAGTTGCCTGCTCGCTCACGTGATTTCCAAGCTATGCCTTGCGGCGCGCCCGCGGGTGGGTAGCATCGTAAATGCGGGCAAGGTGCTGGAAGTCAAGGTGGGTGTAAATCTGGGTGGTGGAGATGTCCGCGTGTCCCAGCAGCTCCTGCACGCCGCGCAATTCCCCACTGGACTCAAGCAGATGCGAGGCAAAAGAGTGCCGGAACAGGTGCGGGTGCACGTGCACGCCCAGCCCCTGGCGCCGCGCCCAGTAGGCCACGCGCAGCTGCACCGCCCGCGGACCCAGCCGGCCGCCGTTGCGGCCGACGAAGAGCGCGCTCTCATCCGCCCTGACCAGCGCCGCGCGTTCCTTCAGCCAGGCCTTGAGCGCCTCCACCGCGGCGCGCCCGACCGGCACGATGCGGGCTTTGCGGCCCTTGCCGACGACCCGCACCACGCGATCCTTGAGGTCCACGCTCAGCACATCGAGGCTGACGAGTTCCGCCAACCGCAGCCCCGAGGAATACAGCAGTTCCATGATGGCGCGGTCGCGCGCGGTGAGCCCGTCGCCGGCGGGAATTGCCAGCAGGCGGGCCATCTGGTCCGCATCCAGCGTGTGCGGCAGGCGGCGCGCCGCCTTGGGTGCGCGCACATCATGCGCGGGATTGTGGGTCACACGGGCGCGGCGCGCGCCACCCGCGGCCGCGGTGTGCCCTTCGCGCAGGAGGAATTCGTAGAAGCTGCGCACCGCCGACAGTCGCCGCTGAATGCTGCGCGGCCCTAAGCCTCCGGCATGCGCGTGCGCGGCGAAGGTGCGGATGTGCTGCGTGTCCAGGGCCTTCCAGTCGGCGAGCCCGTTTGACACGCAGAATTTCACCAGCGCCGCCAGATCGCGGGCGTAACTCTTATCGGTGTGCGCGGAAAGGCGCCGCTCGGTACCCAGGTAGCGCCGGAAGCGCGCCACCCATTCGAGCGCGGCGGGAGTCATGCCCTCACTCTAGCGTGCTGGGTCGCCGGTCAGGGAGTCGGTGATCAGCTCCGCCAGGCGCCCCAGGAACTCGGTGCTCATGCCGGGATGGAAGCGCTCCTTGTCCGGACTGCCGAGCGCCAGCAGGCCCAGCGAGCCCTTCTCGCCGAGCGGCACCAGCGCGAGCGAGGCCATCTCGTTGCCTTCGGGCCCGAAGAGAAAATCGCGCTGCGAGTCGCGCGCCTGGCCGCAGCGCGGCTTGCCGGTGCTGAACAGCGACTCGAAGGACTTAAGATTCGGATCATTCGCCGCCACCGTGCGCACGAAGGTGTGTGCGGCCAGATCCGGGTGTTCGCCGATGAGCACCAGCACCGCATGAAACGCGTCGAAATCCTCGCGCAGACCCGTTTCGATGCGCGCAATCGCCGCCGCGCGCGGCACCTCGCGCAGCAGCCGGCGCGTGAAGCGATGCAGGCGCTCGGCGATAGCGTCATTGGCGCGCGCCACCCGCAGCAGCTCTGCGAGCTTGGCTTCGAGGCCGGCGAGCTTTTCGCGCAGCACTTCGATCTGGCGCTCGACCAGCGAGATGGTCGCCCCGCCGCGCACGTGCGGCAGCTTCAGGCGCACCAGCAGCGCCTGGTGGCGTTCGAAGAAATCAGGATTGCGCTGCAGGTAGCCGGCGATGGATTCCTCTTCGGTCTCCACCGCGGTAAGTCCGCGAGCCTCTCGTGTCGTCATAGTGCTTCAGACCTCGAAGTGACCTTCGAAAGAGATTTCAGTTGGTCCGGTTAACCAGACGTGCCCCCCCGGACCCGCCCAGTTTACGCGCAACTCGCCGCCGCGCACGCTCACCCGTACCTCGGCCTCGAGGAGTCCCCGGCGGCGCGCGACCGCCACCGCGGCGCAGGCGCCGGTGCCGCAGCTACGGGTCTCGCCCGCACCGCGCTCCCACACGCGCAGGCGGACCTGCGCGCGGTCCACGATCTCAAGGAAGCCGGCGTTGACGCGCTTGGGGAAGCGCGGATGCCGCTCAATCTGCGGGCCGAGCGTCTCGACGGGCGCGGCCTCAACCGAGTCCACCGTCAGCACCGCGTGCGGGTTGCCCATGGACACCGCGCCAATCGCGAGCGTGCGGCCAGCCACCTCCAGGGAATAACTGTCGGCGGCGGGTTGCGCCTCGAAGGGCAGCGAGCGCGGATCGAAATC
>Ga0070761_10001439_pt1 | contig 14901 bp, 22 predicted proteins | sample HubBroMetageREF1_FD_66724 | JGI IMG/M metagenome (GOLD analysis project Ga0070761, IMG submission 66724) | Reference soil microbial communities from the Hubbard Brook experimental Forest, New Hampshire, USA - Hubbard Brook CCASE Soil... | ecosystem: Environmental > Terrestrial > Soil >... | reverse complement strand
TCGCTCACGCCCGGCTAGACGCCTCAACTTCAATCGCGTCTTCTTTACTCATCGTCTCCTTGAAATCAGTTCTCAGTTGCCAGTTCTCAGTTCTCAGTGTTGACTCCAACGGCTCTCACTGAGAACTGAGAACCGGGAACTGAGAACTCTTCTTCACTGGGTCAAAATCATGGGCCCTTTTCGCGTTACCGCCACGCAATGCTCAAAGTGCGCGCTGTAACTGCCGTCTACCGTTACGGCCGTCCACTTGTCGCTCAAAACCTTGGCCTCGGGACCGCCCGAATTCACCATGGGCTCGATCGCCAGCACCATGCCTTCGGTCAGTTCCGCGCCCTGACCCTTCTTGCCGAAGTTCGGGATTTGCGGCGCTTCGTGCAGCTTTGTCCCGATGCCATGCCCGACAAAATCCCGCACCACGCTGAACCCGTTCGCTTCCACGTGCTTCTGGATCGCCGATCCTACGTGTCCAACGGTGTTGCCAATTTTCACCTGCTCGATGCCTTTGTACAACGAAGCCTCGGTCACCTCGAGCAGCTTCTTCAATTCCGGTGTCACCGTCTCGCCCACCGGCACGGTGATGGCCGCATCTCCGTAATATCCATCGCAAACCACTCCACAGTCGATGGATACAATGTCCCCCGTCTTCAGCGTTCGCTTTTCCGACGGGATCCCGTGCACGATCTCTTCATTGATCGAAGTGCACAGCACGCAGGGATAGCCGTAATATCCCTTGAACGCCGGCGCGGCTCCGAGTTCCGCGATCAGGTGCTCGGCCGCCTTCTCCAGATCCATCGTCGTAATGTCGGCCGCCACTATCGTCTTCAGGTGATTCAGAACCTGACGGACCATCTTCCCGCTCCGCCTCATCTTTTCGATCTCTTCCGGCGACTTGCGGATGATCCGGTCTTCTCCAAAACTCATAATTGCTTCTAGCTTCGTTCCATCCCTGGGACTCGCCTGACCGCAGGCTAAACCAGTTCCTAACATCCATCCCGACAATGACCGTCCAGGAAACGACCGTCAATCACGCCGAAAATCTGCGCCGTGATCTCTTCCATGCTGCGGTCCGCATTCACCGCTACCAGCCGCCGCTGCGCCCGGTAATACTGCGCGACCGGCCGGGTCTGCGTCTCATAGGCAGCCAAGCGCCCCGAAATGACTTCTTCGCGATCGTCGTCCCGGATCACCAGTTTCGATCCGTCACAATCGCACAACTCGTCGACCAGAGGTGGCTGAAAGTGAATGTTATAGAGCCGTCCACAGGTGGGACACGAACGCCGCCCGGTAAGCCGCAGCAGTAATTGATTATAGTCTACGAGCAACTGGATCACAATCGGCGGGCACGTCTCCGATTTGTCCGGGTTGCCGACCTTGTTGTCAAAGACCTCTTTTTCCAGAAAGGCATCCAGCCATCCTGCCTGGGCGGCCGTCCTCGGAAAGCCGTCCAGCACAAATCCACGTTTGCAATCGGCTTCCCGCAGCCGGCTCGCCACGATCCCGTACAGCAACTCGTCCGGCACCAACTCGCCGCGGGCCATGATCGCCTTGGCTTCCAGTCCCAGCTCTGTGCCGCGCGCTACATGATCCCGTAAAAGATCGCCCGTCGATATCTGCGGGATGCCGTACCGTTCGACGATCTGCCTGGCCTGCGTGCCCTTCCCGGCCCCCGGGGGACCGAGAAGAATCACTGGTCCAATATTTCTATTTCGCGCGGCGTCGTTAGCCGTCGTCCTGGACGTCTCGTTGGCCATCGAAATGGCCCCTTTTACTCGTATTTTCCGCCGCGGAAAATACTGCCCGGCTCCGCGCCTGCTAAAACAGCTCTCAGTTCCCGGTTCTCAGTTCTCAGACAAAACCCCAGGTTCCGCAGCTCTTACTGAGAACTGCGAGCTGAGAGCTGAGAACTCTTCCTTACCACGTCCGGCGTCCGCGAATCCGACCGCTGCGCGGTGTGAAGCCATCGTAGTGCCGCATGATCAGCTGCGCTTCGATCTGGGTGACTGTGTCCATTGCCACGCCCACTACGATCAGCAGCGAGGTGCCGCCAAAATAAAAATTCACTCCCAAACCGTTCGTGACCCAGGTCGGTAGGCCCTCAAAAAGCCGACCCACGAGCAAAAGGTGGTTCAGCTTGATGCCCGCAATCATCCACTCTGGAATCAATGAAATCAGAATCAGGTAGAGCGCGCCCACCAGCGTGATGCGGGTAAGAACATCGTTGATAAAGTCCGAAGTCCGCTTGCCCGGCCGTATGCCGGGAATAAAACCACCCCACTTCCGCATGTTGTCCGCCACCTCGTTCGGATTGAACACGATCGAGATATAGAAATAGGCAAAGAAAATAATCCCCAGGCAATAACACAGGGTGTACAGCGGCTCGCCCCATTTCAGCCAGTCGAGCATCGGACCAATTACCTTGTTATTGCGGAAGGCCGCGCCCAGCATCTGCGGCAAGGCCAGAATCGACGAGGCGAAAATCACCGGCATCACGCCGCCGGCATTTACCCGCAGCGGCAGGTGAGTGGATTGCCCGCCCATCACTTTGCGCCCGACTACGCGTTTGGCGTACTGCACCGGAATGCGGCGCTCGCTTCGTTCGACGTAGACGATGAAGGCGACCACCGCGATCATAAGCACCAGCAGCATCAGTATAGCCGGGGCCGTGAATACGCCCCAGGCGTTGGTGCTGGCCTTTTGGTAGAGGTCGGCCACGCCGCGCGGCAAGCCGACAACGATGCCGGTAAAAATCAAAAGCGACATGCCGTTGCCGATGCCGCGCTCGGTGATCTGCTCGCCCAGCCACATGATGAACGCGCTGCCCGTGGTCAGCGTGAGCATGGTCATCAGCACAAACGCTGGCCCGGGATTGTTTACAAAATCGCCGGCCTTCTCCAGGCTGATGGCAATGCCGAACGACTGCACCGCGCTCAACACCACCGTGAGATAGCGCGTCCACATGGTGATTTTCTTGCGGCCCATCTCGCCTTCTTTTTGCAGCTTGGCGAGCGGCTCATAGACCACCGTCAGCAATTGCAGAATGATCGATGCCGTAATGTACGGCATGATTCCAAGGGCGAAAATTGTGAGCCGCCGCAGGTTGCCGCCGCTGAACAGGTCGACAAAGCCCAGCACCGATCCCCGGTTCTGCTCGAAGAACTGCGCCAGCCGGTCGCCGTTGATGCCCGGCGTCGGAATGTGGCCGCCGATGCGATACACCGCCAGCAGGCCGAGCGTGAACAGCACGCGCTTGCGAAGGTCGGGAACCCGGAAGATGTTCGAAAGCTTTTCGAGCATTACTGCAAGACCTCAAACTTGCCGCCAGCCTTGGTGATTTTTTCCTGCGCCGACTTCGAAAACTTGTGCGCATGCACGGTTATCGCCGTCTTTAGTTCGCCGTTGCCGAGGATCTTCACCGGCGACTTGCCATTCACCACGCCCGCCTTCTTCAGCACTTCGGGCGTGATCTCGGTTTCGCCGAGAGTGGCCAGACGGTCCAGGTTCACCACGTCATATTCCTCGCGGAAAATGTTGGTGAAGCCGCGCTTCGGAATGCGCCGGTGGAGCGGCATCTGACCGCCTTCAAACCCGCGGATCAGTCGCGCTCCCGAACGCGACCACTGCCCCTTATGGCCACGCGTCGAAGTCTTGCCCATGCCCGACCCCATGCCGCGGCCGACGCGTTTCTTCTTCTCCGTAGACTTCTTCGGAGCCCGTATTGTCGAAAGATTCATAAACGTCTCTCTAAACTCTTAAACCGTTGTCATCCTGAGCGAAGCGAAGGACCTGCCTTTTACCCTTCGACGATCTCCACTAGATGCGGAATCTTCTTCACCATGCCGCGAATCGCCGCCGTGTCCGGCCGCACAATCACCTGATTCAGGCGGGTGAACCCTAACCCCTTGACCACTTTCCTGTGCTGAGGCGGAGTGCAGATTATCGAGCGCACCCACTTCAACTGAATCTTGCCGCTCGGCGTAGATTTCGATGTCTTAGTTGTCATTTCATTCCTCGGTCGTTAGTCGTTAGTCGTCGGTCGTCAGCAAACGGCGAACGACTAGCGACCACCGACCACCGACTAGCTCTGCTATAACTCTTCCACCGACTTCCCGCGCAGCGCCGCGACCGCTTCCCGGTTCTTGAGCTTCTTTAACGCCTCGAACGTCGCCTTGATCACGTTATGCGGATTGTTCGTGCCAATCGATTTCGTTAGCACATTCTGAATCCCCGCCGACGTCATCACCGCCCGCACTGCTCCGCCCGCAATCACTCCCGTGCCTTCCGGCGCCGGCTTCAGCAGCACTCTGCCCGAGCCAAAGCGTCCGATCACGGTGTGCGGCACCGATGTCTGCGTCAGGTTGATCCGCATCAGATTCTTCTTCGCCGACTCAATCCCTTTGCGGATGGCCTGCGGAACTTCTTTCGCTTTGCCCGATCCGAAGCCAACTACCGCCGCCGAAGGATCGCCGACGACTACGAGCGCCGCGAACGACATGTTCTTGCCGCCCTTAACCACTTTCGTCACCCGGTTAATCGAGACCACCTGGTCTTTTAACTGGAACGAAGCCGCATCGAGTTTTTTAGTAACCCTTGGCATTCTGAAATCTCATTTCCATTTTTGTCGTTGGTCGCTGGTCGTCAGTCGTTAGCCGTCAGCGAGCTATGTTTGCCAGCAACTAGCGACTAACGACCAGCGACTAACGACTAGAATTGCAATCCCGCCTCACGCGCCGCATCGGCCACGGCCTTAACCCGGCCGTGATAAATGTAGCCGCCCCGGTCGAATACAACTTTCGTGAAGCCCTTCTCTTTGGCCAGTTCGGCTATCTTTTTTCCAACTACCTTCGCCGAGACCACATTGCCGCCGGTCACCCGCGCGCCCTTCCGGTCGTCCGCCGTCGAGGCCGCCGCCAGCGTGACACCCTTCAGGTCGTCAATCAACTGGACGTAAATATGATTCAGCGACCGGTACACATTCAGCCGCGGACGCTCCGGCGTACCCATCACTTTCTTCCGTATACGGTCATGCACCCGCTGCCGCGTCTGATTCTTTGAAGCGATTCTCAGCATATTGAAACCCTCTGTCGTTGGTCGCTAGTCGTTAGTCGTTGGCAAACTTCGCGAACGACCATCGACCAACGACCAACGACTATCGACCGTTACTTGGCTCCCGTCTTACCCACCTTCTTCTTCAAGCGCTCGCCCGCATAACGCACGCCCTTGTTCTTATACGGATCGGGCGGACGCAGCGACCGCATCTCCGCCGCTACCTGGCCGACTTTTTGCCGGTCGATTCCGTTCAGCGTCAGCTTGGTCAGCTTGGCATCCACCGCGCAATCCACGCCGCTCGGCAGCGGATACTCAATTGGATGCGAATAACCCAGGCTGAAAACTACGGTCCCTTTGCCCTTCATCTCGGCGCGATAGCCGATGCCGACGATTTCCAAATCTCTCGTCCAGCCTTTGGTCACGCCTTCGACTGCATTATTGACCAGCGCGCGCGCCAGTCCATGCACCGCCGAATGAGCGTCGTCCGGACGGATCGCCACCAGGTTACCGTCCTTCTGTTCCATCGTGATGCCGGACGGTAGAGGTGTATCCAGCTTGCCTTTCGGCCCCTGGACCATCACCGTATTGCCTTCAATTTTGACCGTCACGCCCTTCGGGATCGCGATCGGTTTTTTTCCAATTCGTGACATAAGTTCAGCTCTCAGCTCTCAGCTCTCAGCTCTCAGTTTCTACTGAGCCGCCGTCACTGATCGCTGACGGCTGATAGCTGAAAGCTGTTTCTCTACCAAATCTCGCACAACAATTCGCCGCCCAGGCCCTGGCGGCGCGCCTGGCGTCCCGTCATCACGCCTTTCGGCGTGGTCAGGATGTTGATTCCCATCCCGCCGAGCACTCGCGGAATCTCCGTGCGGCGCACATAGACGCGGCAGCCCGGACGCGACACCCGCGACAGGTTCGTGATCACCGCCTCGTTGTTGTTGCCGTACTTCAAATACACGCGCAGGACCTTGTGGCCCTCTTCTTCCGCCGGCTTGAAGTTCGCGATATAGCCCTCTTCTTTCAGGATGCGGGCAATCTCCGTCTTCAGCTTGGAAGCTGGTACGTCCACTTTCTGGTGCCGTGCGCGGATCGCGTTGCGGATGCGCGCCAGCATGTCTGCGACCGGATCGGTCAACCTCATCGTTTGCTTCTCCTCGAGCCGCCCGTTCGCTCCGTATCGTTAATTAACGATCAGCGGAGAACCTGTCGGCAGCTTAACTTCTTTCGGTCGTTGGTCGCTAGTCGTTGGTCAACAACTGCCAGCGAACAACTACCCAAAACCACTTTGCTCGCGGTAAACCCGCGCTGCATCCGTCACCCGTCATCGCGAACGACTAACGACTGACGACTAACGACGCGTTACCACGACGACTTCGAAACTCCCGGAATCTCGCCGCGCAGCGCCAACCCTCGAAAACACAGGCGACAAATGCCAAACTTCCGCAGATAAGCTCGCGGACGTCCGCAAATCTTGCAGCGGTTATGCTTGCGCGTAGAGAACTTCGGCTTCCTCGCGTCCTTCACTCGTTTTGCTGTAGTTGCCAACTTAGCTCCTAGCTGCTAGTTTCTAGCACACCATTTACTGCTAATTACCGCTCTTACTTCTGCAATCCGACCGCTTACCTCTGACTTATGCCCTAAACGGCATTCCCAAATGCTTCAACAGCGACCGCGCCTGATCGTCGGACCGCGCTGTGGTCACAATCGTCACGTTCATGCCTTTCAGCTTGTCGACCTTCGCGTAATCGATCTCCGGAAAAATCAGCTGATCGTGCAGACCCAGCGTGTAATTGCCGCGCCCATCGAACGACTTGGTCGAGACGCCGCGGAAGTCGCGCACGCGCGGCAGCACGATGCTGACCAGGCGATCGAAAAATTCGTACATGCGGTCGCCGCGCAGCGTGACCATCGCGCCAATCGGCATGCCCTCGCGAACTTTGAATGCGGCAATCGATTTCTTAGCCCGCGTGATCACCGGCTTCTGTCCTGCGATCTGTCCCAGTTCATTCACCGCCGGGTCGATCAGTTTCGCGTTCTGCGTAGCTTCGCCCACGCCCATGTTCACGACGATCTTATTCAGCCGCGGCACCGCCATCGGGTTCTTGAGTTCCAGTTCCTTCATCAAAGCCGCAGCCACTTCCTTCTCAAAACGCGCTCGCAGCCGCGGCCGCTCCTTCGCCGCGTGCCGTGGAGCCTCGGGACCCGCCTTAGCCTCCGCCGGAGCGCCCTTCTGCTCGCCCTTCGCCGACTTCGGTTTCTTCTGCTGCTGCTCGCCTTTTTTCTGCTCGTCTGCCATTGCCTATGCTGCCTTGTCTCTCACGGTTTCGGATTGTCGCTTCTTAGTTCGACGTATACCGGTTCGTAAGTCTCAAACTGTTCGCCACTGCCGCCTGCACTAACTGAAAACTGATAACTGAGAGCTGACAGCTATTTATCCAGCGTCGTCCCGCACTTCTTGCAAACTCTCACCTTGCGATCGCCGCGCACTTCGTGTCCAACCCGCACGGGACCGCAGGTTGCGCACACCAGGGCCACATTCGACAGCGGAATCGCCCGCTCCTGCTCGGCAATTCCACCCTTGATGTTGCGCTGCGGATTCGGGCGCACGTGTTTCTTCACCGTCATCACGTGCTCCACCAGCACCTTGCCTTCGTCGGGAAACACGCGCAGCACGCGCCCTTCTTTTCCCGTATCCTTGCCGGTCATCACCTTCACGGTGTCGTTCCGGCGGATATCAACGCGCTTATGTTCGGTAGTAGTCGCTGTTCCCATACTTAGTCCTTCCAATCTCTTCGCGTAGAGACGCGGCTTGCCGCGTCTGAGACAGGGCACGCCCCGTCTCTACCCGCTAAAGCACTTCCGGCGCCAGCGACACAATCTTCAAAAACTTCTTCTCGCGCAATTCGCGCGCCACCGGACCAAACACGCGCGTGCCCACCGGCTCGCCCGTCTCGTTAATGAGTACCGCCGCATTCTGGTCGAAGCGGATGTAAGTCCCATCCCGCCGCCGATGCTCTTTCCGCGTCCGCACGATGACCGCCTTCACCACTTTGCCCTTCTGCACCTGACCGTCCGGCGCAGCTTCTTTCACGCTCGCCGTGATCACGTCGCCGAGGCCCGCGCGCAGACCGGTCGAGCCGCCGAGCGGCAGGATCATCTGCAGCTTGCGCGCGCCGGAGTTATCGGCGACCTCGAGCATCGATCTCATCATTACGGCCATCGTATTTCTCCTCTTCCGATTTCTCCCGCGCCACTTTCTGTCTCTGTCATCCTGACCCCGAGCACAGCCGAAGGGGAAGGAACTATGCACTTTGCCCGCGGCGCCGCCGCGTCGACTCCCTTGCCGCTACTCGTGTCTAGTCACTTCCAATTGGCCCAATCCCGCGTCGACGTCAACTTCTGGCACCAGCGCCGCCTTGCGCACAATTTCCTTCAGCGTCCAGCGCTTCAGTTTCGACAGCGGTCGCGACTCTTCGATCTTGACCACGTCGCCGGGATGAGTTTCGTTTTTCTCATCGTGCGCGTAGAACTTTTTCCGGATCGAGATCACCCGCTTATACATGGGATGCGCCTTCTTGCGCGTCACCTCGACCACGATCGTCTTCTGCATCTTGTTCGAGACGACGGTGCCGATCAGTTCCTTGTGGTGAGGCTTGCGTGCTTCGGCTTGGCTTGTGGTTTCCGCCATTATCGTTTCTCCGTTCCGCTGGTCGTCGTCTTGCCAATGGTCGTCTTGCTGGCCGCAGTCTTCGCCGCGGTCAGTTCCTGCTCGCGCAGGACGGTCTGGACGCGTGCAATATCCCGGCGCAGCCCACGAATCTTTTTTAGGCTCTCAGTTTGTCCCATATTCATCTGGAACTTCAGCTTGAAGAGCTGGTCCGCCAAATCCCGCTCCTGGTGCTTGAGCTCGACGTCGGTCAAGTTGCGAATCTTTTCTGCCTTCATAAAATCAGGTCTCAGTTCTCAGGAGTCAGGAAAAGCTCTCTTATTCGCGCACTTCGCTTTTCACTTCTGCAATCTGACTTCTAACCTCTGCATTTCTACAGCACTTCCCTTTTCACGAACGCCGTCCGCAGCGGCAGCTTGTGCGACGCCAGACGCATCGCTTCTTTCGCGTCCGTGATGGTCACGCCTTCCATCTCAAACAAAATCTTTCCCGGCCGCACCACCGCGACCCAGTGGTCGGGCGCGCCTTTGCCTTTGCCCATACGGGTTTCGGCCGGCTTCTTCGTGACCGGCTTATCCGGAAACAACCGGATCCAGATCTTGCCGCCGCGCTTCACAAAACGCGTCATCGCTACCCGGCTCGCTTCGATCTGCCGGTCGGTGATCCATCCGGGCTCGAGCACTTTCAGCCCGTATTGACCGAACGACAGCTCGCTGCCGCGCCACGCCTTCCCGGTCATGCGTCCGCGCTGCTGCTTGCGGTACTTGACTTTCTTCGGCATCAACATAAAAATCAGTTCTCAGTTCTCAGCTGTCAGTTCTCAGGAAAATCTCCCCGTCAGCCGCTCTTAAACCTCTGCAATCGAACCTCTGACCTCTAACCTTCTAAAACGCGCCCGTCGTGCTCACTTCGCGCGCCGGCGTCGCTTCGCGCTTCTTGGCCGGCAGAATTTCGCCCTTATAAACCCAGACCTTCACGCCAATCACGCCATAAGTCGTGCGCGCCTCGGTGAAGCCATAGTCGATATCGGCGCGCAGCGTGTGCAACGGCAACCGCCCCTGCAGATACCACTCCGAACGCGCGATTTCATTGCCATTCAGCCGTCCGCTCACGCGAACCTTAATCCCTTTGCAGCCGAAACGCAGCGCCGAATCCACCGACTTGCGCATCGCCCGCCGGAAACCCACGCGCTTTTCCAGTTGCAGCGCGATCGATTCCGACACAAGTTGCGCATCAAGCTCCGGCTTATGCACTTCCTGTATATCGACATGCACCTCGCGCGTCGTCTTCTTCTGCAGATCCTGCTTCAGCTTGTCGATTTCCGCGCCCTTGCGCCCGATAATGATTCCCGGACGCGCCGTCTTGATAATGATGCGCAGCTTGTTGCCCGGACGCTCGATCTCAACCGAGCTCACGCCCGCCGACTTGAGCTTTTCCTTCAGCTCGGTCTTGAGCTTGTAGTCTTCGAGCAGCAGCTTGTCGTAATCCTTCTCGACAAACCAGCGCGACTTCCACGGCTTGGTATAGCCGAGCCGGAATCCATAAGGATGAACTTTTTGTCCCATGTGTGTAACTCCTAAAACCTTCTTAGTCGTTAGTCGCTGGTCGTTAGTCGTTAGCAAAACCGAATCTCCGAACGACTAACGACTATCGACTATCGACTGCCCTACTTCTTAACCGTCGCCTTCTTGCCAACCGCCTTCTTCTTCGCCGGTGCCTTCGCCTTGGCTTTTGCCTTCGGTCTGGGAGGAGTAGCCTTCGCCGCTTTCCCGCCCGCCGCCGGAGTCGTTCCCGTCCCGACCGGCACGCCGTTCCGGTTTTTCTCCGCCAGCACAATTTCCAGATGCGCGATGCGCCGCACATAGTGGTAGGCGCGTCCCATCGGCGCCGGACGAATCCGCTTCATGCGCGGCCCATCGTTCGCCACCGCCTGCTTCACGTACAAGTTATCGAGATCGACATCCAGCCCCTTTTCGGAGCTCAGGAAATTCGCATTGTCGATCGCCGACTGCAACAGTTTCCCGACCGTCGCCGCCACGCGCTTTTTAGTGAAGGCCAGCGTGTTCCGCGCCTCTTCCACGCGCCGCCCCTTGATCAGGTTCAGCACCAGCCGCGCCTTCTGCGGCGAAACCCGCATGTATCTTGCTTCCGCTCGAAATTCCATAATCTCTTTACCTTTAGCTCGCCGCTCGCCGCTCGAAGCCGCCTTTACGCCTTCGGCGCCGCCGGCGCTGACGGAGTGATCGCTCCCGGTCCGCCGGGCACGCCCGCCGGTTTCGCCGCCACTTCGGTCGCCGCTTTCATGGAGTGCCCCTTGAACTGACGGGTAAAGCTGAATTCCCCCAGCTTGTGTCCCACCATGTTTTCGGTCACGTACACCGGGATGAATTTTCTCCCGTTGTGCACGGCAATCGTGTGGCCGACCATCTCCGGAATAATCGTCGAGCGCCGCGACCACGTCCGCAGCACTTTCTTCTCGTTGCGCGCATTCATGGCTCCGACTTTTGTCGCCAGGTGCGCGTCCACGAACGGTCCTTTTTTTGTTGATCGAGCCATAAGTCAGTTCTCAGTTCTCAGCTCTCAGTTCTCAGTAAGTCCGAACCGAGGCTTCTGATTTTTTCCTTGTCACCTGGTCACCTGAAACCAACTCCCAGTTCCCCTGTCGCCGCTTTAACTAGATGACTAACGACTGATAACTGAAAGCTGTTAACCCTTCTGCCTGCGGTCTTTCACGATAAACGCATCCGTGCGCTTATTGTTCCGCGTCTTGTATCCTCGCGTCGGCTGGCCCCATGGGGTCACCGGATGCCGTCCGCCGGAGGTCTTGCCTTCGCCGCCGCCATGCGGATGATCCACCGGGTTCATCGAAACGCCGCGGTTATGCGGACGCTTTCCCACCCAGCGCGTGCGTCCCGCCTTGCCCCAGGTAACGTTCTCGTGGTCGGTGTTCCCGACCTGCCCGATGGTCGCTAAACAATCGAGCAGCACCTTGCGAGTCTCGCCCGAAGGCAATTTCACCAGTCCGTAGTCGCCTTCCTTGGCAATCAACTGCGCCGACCCGCCCGCCGAGCGCACCATCTGCGCGCCCTTGCCAGGCTTCAACTCGACGTTGTGAATGGTCGTGCCCGGCGGAATATTCCGCAGCGGCAACGCGTTCCCCACCAGAATATCGGCCTCGGGACCGCTCAAAATCTTCTGCCCAACCTTCAGTCCGTCGGGCTGCACAATGTAACGCTTCTCGCCATCGGCATAGCTCAGCAAAGCTATACGCGCCGAGCGGCCGGGATCGTATTCGATGGTCTCGACCGTCGCCGGAATCCCGTGCTTGTCACGTTTGAAGTCAATCGTGCGCAGCTTGCGCTTGTTGCCGCCGCCGCGGAAGCGCATGGTCGTATCGCCGGAATTGCGCCGCCCGCCGGAGCGTATCTTGCCCTCGACCAGCGCCTTGTGCGGCGTGGACGAAGTGATATCGTCGGTCGTAACCGAGGTGCGGTAGCGCAAAGTCTGCGTTGTCGGTCTGTAGGTTTTAATTGCCATAATCGAGCTCGCTAATCTTGACTCTTTAACTCTTGGTCGTTAGTCGTTAGTCGTTCGCGATCCGGTTTTGCCAACGACTAACGACCAGCGACCGTTTTACAAATTCTGCGCGTACTCCGGCATCTTCTCGCCACTCTTCAAGCGCACGTACGCCTTCTTCCAATCCGGACGGTAGCCGGTAAACTTGCCCCGCCGCCGTTCTTTTCCCGGATAATTCGCCGTCCGCACCGACGCAACTTTTACTTTAAAGATCGACTGCACCGCTTCTTTGATCTCGGTCTTGGTCGCCTTCGGAGCGACCTGGAACACCAGCGTATTCTGCGTCTCTTTAATGCCCAGGCCTTTTTCCGTAATCACCGGCTTCTGAATAATCTGATAGGCGGATTTCATCAGGCCACCTCCGCCTTCGTCTTCGTTTTACGCACGCGACGTGCCGGTTTCTTTTTTTCTTCGACCGGCTCCGCCTCGTGCGAGCGCCGCGACGCCGACTTCTTCAGCGAATCCTGCAGCTTCTCAAGAGCCGGCTGCGCAAACACGACATGCGTGTAGCGCATGATGTGATAAGGATGGACCTCATTCGCCCGCACCAGTTCCAGCCCGTCGATGTTGCGCGAGCTCAGTTCCAGATTCTTGTTCTCGGCCGTCGAAACATCGACCAGCAGCGTGGTGCCGTCGATCTTCAGCTTGTCGAGCGCTTCGCGAAACAACTTCGTCTTCGGCTCTTTCACGTCAAATGCCTTGACGACCATCAGCTTGCCATCGGCAAACTTCGAAGCCAGCGCTGAACGCAGTGCGCCCAGCAGTTTCTTCTTCGGGAAAGCGTAGTCATAGGATCGCGGCTGCGGTCCATGCACCGTGCCGCCGTGGCGCCACAGTGGCGAACGGATGGAGCCGATTCGCGCCCGCCCCGTGCCCTTCTGCTTCCACAGCTTCTTGCCCGATCCGGAAACCCGCCAGCGGTTCTTGGTGGCATGCGTGCCCGCCCGCGCCGCGGCGCGATAGTGCGTGATCGCCTCCCAGAGCAAGTCTTCGTTGACCGCGCCGAAAACTTCCTCGGCCAGGTCCATCGACCCGGCCTTGGCTCCGCTCAGATTGTGAATATCAATAGTTGCCATAGATCTCTCGTCTTATGTAGAGCGGGCGCCCTCGCCCACTGCCTTTGATCTCACTAGCGACTAACGACCAGCGACTAACAACTAATGACCGACTTACCCCTTCTTAGCCGCGCGTTTCGCCGCCTTCAACGGATCGACCGTAGCCGAACCAGCAAATCCGCGGCGCTCTCGTGGCGGCTTCTTCGCCTTGTTGATCACGATGTAACCGCCGTTCGCGCCCGGAACGCTGCCCTCAACCACCAGCAGGTTCTCGTCTTTATCCACGCCCAAAATCCGCAGGTTGCGCGTCGTGATCCGGGCGTCGCCCATGTGGCCCGACATCCGCATGCCCTTGAACACGCGCGAAGGAAATGCCGACGAGCCAATCGAACCCGTAATCTGGAACATCGAACCGTGCGACTTGGGACCACCACCAAAATGATGCCGCTTCACCACGCCCTGAAAGCCGTGCCCCTTGCTGGTTCCGATGACATCGACAAAACGCTCGCCTTCGAAAATATCGACCAGCACGCGGTCGCCAACTTTAATCACACCCTCGGTCGTCTCGCCCGGAGCGTCCACTTCCACGGTAACCTCACGCAAAAATTTCACTGGCGGAAGATTGTGCTTGGAAAAATGTCCACGCATCGCCTTGGTCAACTTTTTTTCTTTGACAAATTCGACCAGGCCGATCTGCGCCGATACGTAACCGTCTTTCGTCTGGGTCTTGTGCTGCGTAATCACGCACGGTCCCGCCTGCAACACCGTCGCCGGCCGCACATCGCCCTTCGAATCGAAGAGCTGCGTCATGCCGACCTTCTTGCCCAGAATTCCCGTGACTCTCGCCATTTCCGTCTCCGTTCCCAGCATGGCTCGCCAAACACTGACGGCGGCTATTGGCTGGGTGTAGGCCTAATATGCGCCTTCACACGACCTGTAACTGGAGGCCTCAGCTTCAAATACTCGTCGTGGTTCTTTTTATTTCTAAACCCCCTCCAAATACCTCCTGCCATAAACAGAAGAAGAGCCGCAGACCCCATAATCCGATAACTCATCGGAGGATGGCCTCCCGCAAATACGAACGCCCAATACAAAAGCAAAAATGCCACCGCGCTCAAGATCCAAGGCAGGTCCATTCTGTCGCGATAGCCGCATTTCGGACATCTCTGCATCGTCTTCCTAGCTTACTAACAGTAGGAGCTACTTATGCTCTTTCCCGAACGCCTTGATCTCCACATCCACACCCGCCGGCAGGTCGAGCTTCATCAGCGCGTCGACTGTCTGCTGCGTCGGCTCGAGAATATCGAGCAACCGCTTGTGGGTGCGGATTTCAAATGCTTCCCGCGATTTTTTATCCACGTGCGGCGACCGCAGCACGCAGTATTTGTTCTTCATCGTGGGCAGCGGGATCGGTCCCGCGATTTGCGCGCCGGTACGTTTCGCTGTCTCGACGATCTCGCCCGTCGACTGATCGAGAATGCGATAGTCGTAAGCCTTCAACCGAATTCGAATTCTTTCTTTTCCCGTCACTGTGTCACTCTCTTTGCCCCTCCCGGC
>Ga0070761_10001436_pt1 | contig 14926 bp, 14 predicted proteins | sample HubBroMetageREF1_FD_66724 | JGI IMG/M metagenome (GOLD analysis project Ga0070761, IMG submission 66724) | Reference soil microbial communities from the Hubbard Brook experimental Forest, New Hampshire, USA - Hubbard Brook CCASE Soil... | ecosystem: Environmental > Terrestrial > Soil >... | reverse complement strand
ACGGGAATCAGGCCGTATCGCTCCCTTACAGCCGCCGACACTGGCCCCAGGTTCGGCGCCGCGGCCAGCTTGCCGTCAAGGCCGTAACTCCACGAGTGGTAAGAACAGCGCAGATACCTCTTCACCTCGCCGGATTCGGCCGGGCAGAGCCGGGCGCCGCGGTGCCGGCAGAGATTGAGAAACGCCCGCACCTGGCCATCGGCGCCCCGGACGCACAGCACGCTTTCCTGCGCTACCTGGCAGCTGCGGAACGCCCCTGGCGCTGCCAGGTCAGCGATCCGGATCGCGCAGAACCACATGCAGGAGAAGATGCGCTCCTGCTCTCGGGCGAAGATCGCCGGATCGGTGTAGTAGTGGCCGCCCAGGGTCGGCGAGAAGGCGGCTGCCCAGTCAGCGTCAGCAGGAAGGGACGTGATCACTTCGCTCTGAGTCATGGGCCGGCCACCTCGCGTTCTGTCCGTCCCGGCCGAGCCGTACGGTCACTAATGTTGTTGCTTATAATGCGACTAGTTCCGTCATTAGAAACAGGATGCGTCGCCGCTCAGCTCATGTCAAGCCCGCGCCGAATGAACCGCCCGCCAGCCGATGGCGTAGCCCATTGCGTCGGATTCACGCGGATCGAACGGATGGCGCAGATGTTCAGCAAGCACACGGAGATGATCACGGCTTCGGCTGGTCAGGGGGCGCGGGCTTTGCCCGCTCGCCGAATGCGCACGGCGCTGGCCGGGGCGTTCCTGGCAATGGTGGCCCTGGTCGCCGGCTGGCCGGCGACGGCGAGCGCTGCGACCGCTGGCCAGCCGGCCCGCAATGACGCACTGTACGGGGTGTCGTGCACCGCCTGGACGCAGTGCATGGCGGTCGGCAGCCGCGCGGCGGGGGCGGCGGCAAACTTCCGTCCGCTGGCTGAATGGTGGGATGGCGCCAGCTGGCGAGTGCTGCCGATGCCAGGGCCGGCCAGGCTGGCCCGCACTCAGCTGTCGGAGGTCTCGTGCCTGACGTCGAGCGATTGCGTAGCCGTCGGCTACCACTACCGTTCCGGCGGCCAGGACACAGCAGACCTGGCTGAGCAATGGAACGGTAATAGCTGGAGCATTATCCAATCGCGGGATCCGGACGGAGCCAGGTCAGGGTTCTTGAACGACGTGTCCTGCCGCGGGTCGGCCGGCTGCCTGGCCATCGGCACCTCCCTAGCCAGCTCAGGGAACAGCCGCGCCCTGGCCGAGCTGTGGAGCGGTGGCCGCTGGCAGTTGCTGCGCGTGCCCGCGCCGGCCGGCGCGCGGGCATCGGCGCTCAACGGCATCAGCTGCGGCGGCGCCTACTGCATGGCCGTTGGCATGTACAAGAACGCCAGCGGCCAGATCCTGACCCTCGCCGAGCGCTGGACAGGAAACTCATGGCACCTGCTGCGCCCGGCCAACGCCGACGCGCCCGTCAGCGTGCTCGACGATGTGTCCTGCCATCTCGCGACGCTGTGCATGGCGGTCGGCTACTCGTTCCCGACGCAGCAGCAGCCGCTCACAGAATTGTGGATGAACGGCCGCTGGCAGCTAGTGTCCGCCGGCGACCTGGCCGATGGGGTGCTTGACGCCATTTCGTGCCCGGGTCAGGCACTGTGCATCGCCGTCGGATCGGTCGCCGGCCAGCCACTCAGCGAAGCGTGGACCGGCGGCGACTGGCGGGTCCTGCGGACAAGCCGGGCCAGCGGCCAGCGCGCTGGTGAGCTGAACCATCTGTCCTGCAGCAACCAGACGCTCCGCTGCATCGCCGTAGGTACCTGGTACGAGCCGGACCAGATCGCCGGCCAGACCACTCTCGCCGAATCATGGAATGGCAGCTCATGGCGAGCCAGCCCGACCAGGAACCCGTAACAGTGCCGCCCCAGCCGGGAGCCCGCAGTGCTGCACCAGCCGGGAGCCCGCAGTGCCGCCCGATCCTCCGTGATCATGATCCGCCGGGTGATCACGGACGATCACGCGGGCGAACACGCGCCCGGAGTACCGGGATCAGGAACCAGTTCATGATCACGGCGCCTCACGCGGGTGACCACCGGGCGGCCTCCCGCCCGGCCGGGCTTCGGCCGCCCGGCCGGGAACCCCGCAGCCGCCCGCACGGCAGCAACAGCCCCCGCCTTGCTCGCCACCCAGGCCGGCCGGGACGGCCGGAGCCTGCGGTGCCCGCCCGGAGCGCCGTGATCATGGCCCGGCGGGTGGTCACGGAAGATCACGCGGGCGAACACGCCCCCGGAGTACCGGGATCAGGAACCAGTTCATGATCACGGCGCCTCACGCGGGTGACCACCCGGCCGCCGCCCCGGGCCGGCCGGGCTTCGGCCGCCCGACCGGAACCCCCCGCAGCCGCCCGCACGGCAGCAACAGCCCCCGCCTCACTCGCCACCCAGGCCAGCCCGGAGCCCTGCGACGCCCCGCCCGGAGCACCGTGATCATGATCCGGCGGGTGGTCACGGAAGATCACGCGGGCGAACACGCGCCCGGAGTACCGGGATCAAGGACCAGTTCATGATCACGGCGCCTCACGCGGGTGACCACCGGGCGGCCTCCCGCCCGGCCGGGCTTCGGCGGGGGCCGGCCAGGCGCAGGGTGGTGCTGTCAGGTTCCGCAGGCTGAGTTGCTCGCCTACGCGATCGGCACGGGACTGGCGGTCGAGGTGTACAGCAACCTGACCCCAGGCCCGCGTCGATCCCGACGGCACCTGCCACGTTTCCCAAGGTCAGTGGCACGCCACCAGCTCAGCTCAGGAGGCTCGCTGGGTGGGCGCGCGGGCGCCTCGGGCGATTGCGCGGCGCGCGGTCTACAGCTTGACCGGTCCCTTCAGGGTAATGATCAGTTCGCTGGCGATTGTGCCCCCGCAATCACCACTCGCGTTACGGACAGCCACTGACTGCGCATTGAATGCGAAGCCGCCTGACCCGCTGATCCTGGCATAATTACCTTTACCGTCATGAATCTTGTAAGTACCGTTCCCCTGGCTGATCGTCAGGCATGTCCCGGGGAAAAAGCCGGTCGCGCCGCTGAACTTCCCGGCGGTGATTTTGAAGGTGCCACCTGGCAGCCTCGCGGTGTCGGTTCCGCCCTGCGCCAGGCTGCCAGTGAAGGTCCCGGCGGTGGTGAACGCGCCGGTCGCGATGACCGTCGACGTCGCGGAGTTCGTTGAGGTCGACATGGCCTGGAAGCTCTCGGCTGATGACCTGGGCGCACCGGTGTTCGCACTGGCCGGCGCCGCGCCGAGCATCGCCGCCGTTACTATGGCCAGCGCGGCCGATCCGGCGGTCAGTGCCAGTGCCAGCGGGGTGATCCTGGCTTGCGCGCGGGAACCTGTGACGTTGTTGAAGGCGCGTACCTTCATGTGTGTTTCTCCTTGGCTCGCTGGCCGGCCTGCGGTATCGCAGGCCGGCAATGGATAGTCTCTGAGCTTGTTACTGCCGCAATGGATGATGACCTTCAATACCCGGCCGGGCGCCCGCAGCCCAGAACGGCGAGGGACCATTGCACTTGTCCTGGGGGCACCTGGGAGGCCGCCTCCGCGGATTCCCGCTCACGAGGCAGGGTTCGCGGGGCGACTCCTGTTTCTGATGGCTTATCTCCCTGCGGCCTCGTGAAGTTGGTTGCGGCGCGCCGCGGTCAGGGCCGAGATCGGTTGTGGCACGCTGACTCGGCGGGATGAGAAGCAGTCGCTGAAGGAGTCGCCGGTGCGCGAGATCGAGGTGAAGTACCGGGTATTCGACCTCGATGTGCTGCTGGCTGTGCTGGCTGACTGCGGGATTGGTCTCGGGGACTGCATCGTGCAGGACGATCAGGCATATGCGCCTGCCAACTGGGAGTACGGACAGTCGCGGATCGGCGTTCCGTTCGCGCGATTGCGCACGGTGGCCGGCCAGCACGTGTTCACCGTCAAGCGGCCGACAGAAAACGTGCTGTCGTGCGAGGAACATGAGAGCACCGTCGCGGACCGGGAGGAGATGCACTGTGCCCTGCTGGCGATGGGCTTCCGGGCGACGCAGCGGATCCGCAAGTCACGACGCTGCGGTTCCGCGCTAGCGGGCGCGGTGTCGGTGTGCGTCGATGAGGTGGACGGCCTGGGCGTGTTCCTGGAGCTTGAGCGCATGGTGCCCGAGGATCTGCCCGGCGAGATCATCCAGGCGGGGCTTGCCGCGTTCGTGGCCTCGCTCGGGGTTGAGGCTGAGCGGGTCGAGGATACTTATGACGCGCTGATCCGGGCCGCTGCGTCCGTGTAGACCGGCGCTCGGGCAGTGGCTGCGATTCAGAACAAGGTCGCTGCGATTGGCGGAGTGCGGGGCAACAACTCGGGCGGTTCGATCTCTAGCTGCGCGGTGAGCGCGGAGTGGTCGGTCAGCTTGTCGAACCGACACTGGTGGAGGTACTCGCAGCCGCTAACCAGGTGCTCAACCTCGGCGGAGCAGAAGACATGGTCGTAGCGGTACCCGTCGCCGGTTCGACCGACCCAGCTGTGCTCGATGGCGTCGCGATGGCGCAGGCGGAAGACGTCGGTCATGTTCAGGTCGGTAACGAGCGCCCGGTAGAAGTCGTACTCGAAGGGGGCGAAGAACGGATACCGAGGCCTGTGATCAGGTTCGAGTATGTTGAGGTCGCCGAGGAAGACGGCCGGGTACCGGGGGTGGCGGTCGGTGAGCGCGGCGTGGCAGCGAGCGAGCCAGGTACGCTTGCGCTCGGTTTTCTCGGCTCCGGCGTCGCGGGAGGGGACGTAGGCGCCGATGACTTCCAGCGGCCCTGACGGCAGCGGCAGGATCACGGACGCGGCCCGGGCGGGCAGGTACCCGACTTGGTCGCCGAACGGTCCCGGTTCGGCGCGGACTGTCGTGGCGATCATGACGCCATATCCGCCGGGCTCGGGGACTGGATAGCTGACCTGCCAGCCCGCCTCGGTCAGCCCATCGACCAGCAGTCGGCAACCGGCGCTCGCCTTAGTCTCAGTGAGTACCAGCACATGTTCCTGGCGGGCGGCCAGCCATGAGAGCTGGCGCCTGGCCCGCTGCTCGGAGGGGTTGCCGATATTGAGCGTCAGGAACGACAGTTCAGCTGTCATGACTCTCCGGTTTCGAGCTGGCGAATGATGCGGCTGGTGACAGTGGCGGCTGCCTCGGCGGCTGAAATTGCGGTGGTATCAATCTCGCAGACGTTCCAGCCAAGCGCGGCAAGTCTGGTGGCAGTATCGCGATAAAGATCACGCTCTTTGCCTGGGCCATCGGCAGCGCGCTCGAAACGGCTGTGCGGCCCGCCGCGCCCGGACATCCGCTGGCGCAGGATGACCGGGTCGGCGTTCAGCAGGATCGCGAGGTCGGGCACTTCTGCGCCGTGATTGAGCTGCCAGATGACGGGCCAGGTGACGCTGTCGATGCGCTGGAGGACCAGGCTGGAGGGCAGGTACCGGTCGGTCAGCACGATTACGCCCGCGTCGAGATTGGGCCGGATCACCGTGTCCAGGTGGTGATGGCGGTCGCCGGCGACCAGGCAGGCAAGCGACATGCCCGAGTAGGTGTCCGTGCTGGCGCGAATCAGGTTCCCGAGCGGAGTCGGCGTGGGCTCGGCCGTCGGGCAGGTGCGCAGGCCGAGGCCGGTGAGGCTCAGGCTGACCAGGCGCAACACGGTTGACTTGCCGGCGCCGCCAGGCCCGTCGATGCTGACGAGCAGCCCGGCCCGGCTCATGCCGGGGTCAGCGGCAGCAGGTTCCGGCCGGCCGCCGAGACTGGGCAGACTTGCGAGTCGAGTGCGCCGATCCGCTCACCTGCGGAGATGACGGCCGCTGGGCAGCCTTTCCCGCAGCTATCCGCCATGGTGCAGGCTGTGCAGGTGGCGTTGCTGCCCATGCGGTGGCGGTAGTCGAAACGGTAGGCATCCAGCCTGGCGGCTATGTCCGGGTCGGTGAAGATGTTGCCGACGATAAACTCCGCCGGGTCGTGCCGGGACTGCGGCGTCCTGGCGGCGAAGACCAGGTACGGGCACACGGTGACGTCGCCGCCGGTGAACACGTAGATGATGGTGCCGGCCTGGCATCCGGCCAGTGGCTGGCCAGCGGACGGGAACCTGATGTGCACCACGTCCAGGTCCGCGGTCTCAAACGGCGCGGTCAGCTCATAGATATGGCGCATCTTATCTTCAGGCGCGGCCAGGCGTTTCTGTGCCTTGACGCCCCTGCCCATCGAAGACAGAGGATTCAGCAGCACGTACTCGGCGCCCTGCTCAGCGGCGAATTCACACAGTTCGCGATATTCCTCGTCCTCGGCGAATGAGTTCGGGGTGCACAGCAGGCCCTGTAGCAGGCCAGCCGAGGCCAGTTGCCGTACCGTCGCTACCGTCCGGTGGAAGCTCTGCTGATCACCGCGGAACCGGCCATGCGACTCCGGCCTGAAGCCATCCAAGGAGACGTTGCAATGCACCCCGCCGAGTGACGCCAGGGCCTCGATATCCGATGGTTCCAGCGTCGTGGCGTTGGTGCAGACGCCGACATGCATCCCGGCATCGCGCAGGGCACGCACGATCCTCAGGAACTCCGGATGGATGGTCGGCTCGCCGCCAGTCAAGGTAACCCGCTCGACCCGGCACTGCACGAGACGGGGGATCGCGGTCTGCGTGACCTGCTTCCAGGGCATAGACCGGCCCCGCTGCGTGGCCGACACGAAACAGTGAGCGCAATGTAAGTTGCACCGTTCATCGATTTGCACCAGAGCCTTACGAGTATCCCCGTCCGTCGTCGTGCGGAAATAACAAGACTCCGCCTGGCCGTTGCCAGACACTTTCCGAGTTGACATCTGAATCCTCTTCCCGGTTACGAGATTTCTGGCTGTTCAAGCCCATGCTTGCGGGGCATCGCTTGATCTCGCTGAGCTTTGCCGGCCCCATATTGATTACACGTGTGAGCCGAGAACGCATAGTAGGGGTCCTTAAAGCATGGCCCGCATGATCAGGGTCTTGATTTGCTTTCTCAGGCTCTCCTCGTCATCGGCGGTGAGGACGAGCGGCGGCTGCGTCTCGGTCAAGGTCGCGGTCAGTTTCCCGCCCCGCCCGACCCGGATATCCCAGTACGGCCCGACCTGGTCAGCCTCGTCCTTCGGTCCGGTGGTAGCGTTCTCACCGCTGCAGCCACCCGTGGGAGCTTCGCTCGTGTGTATGGTGGTCATCGTGCCGCAGTCGCTTTACTGATCAAGCTCTCTGACTCCTCCACGGACATCGCGGCCATAGATATGGCATCAAAGCCGCTGGGCAGCGCCGATGCGGTAGTGCCGCGCCGAATCAAAGCGAACTGTCCTTCAGAGCCGGCGCGACTGGTGGCACGGGGGCTTGGCTGGCCAAGGGCTTGTCTCCGATGTCCTTGCCTGTACCCTTGCCAATCAAGACCACTCCTAATGCCCGATAGTCGTCTATATGCGCCATGCCGTCCAACGGTCCGGCTGTGAACCAGCCTGGTCATTGAGCAACGGTCATTTCAATTCCGTGCCGTCATTGAGCCGACTGCAGCTTTGATGACAGATTGGAATGACGGGCCGACGGAGAACCCGTTTAGGCTGATAGTCCGGGGCGCGAGCAGGCCAGGGAAGGGGGCTGGAGACAGGCAATGGCGCATGACCGGCTATGCCCGGCGTGCAGGAAGACGCGGCTGTCGCGGTATAACCATGACCCGCTATGCGCGCCATGCATGCGAGCGTCGCAGATCGCGCCTCCGCTGCCGGAGCCGATCACGCTCGCCTGGCTCTGGGACTCGCTGCCGATGCGGGAAGCGCTGGCTCGGGTCGATCTGGCGGCAGTGGTGGCCGTGTTCCGGGCTGCGGCCGGGCTGTCCCAGCATGAATTGGCTGACATTCTAGGCTGGTCGCAAAGCAGTCTAAGCTTGTTCGAAAGCGGCCATCGGAACACGCTTTATGACATCAGGGAACTGCTCCGGTTCACTGACGCCGTGGACATGCCGCGCGATGCGCTGCTGCCCCTGATACTCGGGCAGGCGTTCGCGGCCCTGCCCGATGTCCCGCTGGCCGACATCGGTGGGCTAGAGGTGGCGAACATGGATCTGGACCGCCGTGGGTTCGCGACCGCGATAACAGGCGCTGCGACCGCCGTTATGCTGACAGAGCCATCGGTGCCGGTCAAAGTGACTGCCTCACATGTGCGTTATCTGAAGACCTGCGCCGAAAACTTGTCGAGCCGTGACCAGGCGATCGGCGGCGGGGCACTGCTGAAGCAGGCGGTACGCCAGTGGCTGCGGGCCAAGCGCATGCTGGACGAGTCCGACTACACCGAACCGGTCGGACGGGAACTCCTCAGCGTGACCGGTGACCTCGCGGTGACCGCAGAATGGCTCGCCTTCGACGCCGGCAATGTCAACCTGGCCCAGCGCTTGGACGCCGAAGCACTCGCGCTAGCCGGCGGGGTAGGCGACGCTGGCCTCGCGGCACACGTCCTGGAGCTATCGTCGATGCTGTACTCGCATATGGCGCGCTTGGATGGCGGAAAGGGCCGTGCGCGTCAGGGACTTCGCCTTGCCGATCAGGCGGCAAACGCGGCGGCGCATGAACCGATGCCGCGATTGCACGCGCTAATAGCGCTCCGGCGAGCCAGCGCCGCATCGCTGCTTGGTGACGAGCACGCCTTCCGCGCATCTATCGGTCGCGCGCGCCATGAGCTCGACAGGGGTGTCAGCCCGGACGACCCCTCGTGGATCCAGTTCGTCGACGAGTTCGAGATCGATGCGCAGGAAGCCATCGGTCATTCGAATCTGGGTCATTACGGCGCGGCCATTGAACTTCAGCGCATGAGCTTGGCCGGTCCCGGTGTGGCGAAACGGAACAGTGCGTGCACTCGTGCTCAGCTTGCGTCCGCCTTTGCTGCCCAGGGCGACGCGAATTCTGCCCTGAGCGAGGCACGAGCTGTCCTGCCTGTTCTCGCAGACGGAGTTAGATCGGTACGTGCGCTTAACGAGTTGCGACCTGTGCGGGTTGTGGCGCAGCAGGTCAGGGATGACGAGTTCTGCGAACTTTTTGATTTGGTCGGCGACGGGCTATCGGTCTGATCAGACCGTCGGCAGAATGCCGGACGGTACTCGTCCGGTCCAGGTCTCTACGCGGGCAACGGAAGGATAAGCACGTCGAACAGAGGTGCGTCCGGCCAGGTAGGGCGGAGACTAGCAGCCTTGCGCCAGCCCCAGCGCCGGTAGATCCCGTAGGCAGCTTCGTTGGCCGGGTTGACTAGCAGCGTGGCACGGGCCTCGGATCGGTCGCGTAGCAGTTCACCATGGAGCGCACGAGCGATGTGCCTGCCGGTATAGGCCCGATCAACCATCAACTCGGAAAAGGCGAACGTGCGCGTGCCGTTCTCGGCGGTAAAGTCCGGTTCGGGTTCGGTTGTGAGCCCGTCCCACCACTCGGTGTCGCTGGCCAATGGCCAGCCCCAGGCCTGACCCACTGGCTGGCCGTCAAGGCAGGCGACGATCAGGTCGAAGCCTGCGATCGCCGTGTAGGAGTCGAATCTGCTCATAAAAGCGTCGTCCGTGCTGAACGGATCACCGCTCTTAATCCGCTGGGTATACGCTGCGCAGTGGATGGCGGACACCGTGTGGCGAACTTCCTGAGCTTCGGCCGCGTCGTAACGCCGGATGTCCAAGCCGGTGGATGCCGACATAAATACCTCCTGTTTGGGCGGCTAAGACCCACAGATCCTCAAATATCCTTGGCGCCGCTCGGTCGCCGTTGTTAGCTGGCTGTGTCTTGACTGATGTCGGCTCCGTTCGTGTGCTTCACCCGATCGTGCCGTTAAGTTCCAGCAGACCGCAATATCGGCGCTATTGCACATCGTTATCATGGCTGGCTGGCGGTGGCGCAGCGCGAGAGTGATCACTGAACATGCTCGTGAGCGAGCGCCTTCGACTCGGACGAGCGGCGGGTCGGTCCCCAGCCAATCAACGGTGGTCTCAAGCGCGTGCTGGAGATGGGTCAATCGCGCATCAGCCACCGTCCTCCCACTGTCGGCCTGTAATCCATGACCGCTCCAGCCTGGTGTTCCTGCTTACCGGGTCGCCACCTGCAATCGCGGTTTCTATCGGCGGGTCGCGATATGCGCTATATTGCACATTGTCATAACCGGCGCTTGGCGTTAACGGCGGAGTTTAATCATGATGGTGACCACCGCCGACGCTAGTTAGACGAATTACTGTCGGCGCCGTGATGACCGATGTTATATCCGAGGAATCTGGTGACCTCAATGAGCGAGGAAACGGCTGCCGCGTGCCTGGTGGCAGTGAGGCGCGAGCCGGAACGGGATGAAACAACTCTTTGGCCGCAATACCCGGCGGGTCGCGAGGTGCGCTCGGCGATGGCGAACGCGACCATGGGCGGGGAGTTGGCTTCAGAGTTCCTGACGCGAAATCTGGCCAGGCTCGCCGGGCCGTGCCTAGAAATGCGTGCCGTGGCCGGTGCTGTACCTCATGCCCGGCATCACACCCGCCAGCTAATGCAGGCCACGGGCATGAAAGAACTAGCCGGAACGGTTGAGTTGATCGTCTCAGAGGTCGTCACTAATTCCGTTCGCGCCTGCGGCGGCTTGGACTTTAACCGGCCGGTGATCAGCGATCCGTCACCGGCCATCCGGCTCTGGCTCGCCTCCGGTCATAGTTGGGTGCTCGTGCTGGTCTGGGACATCAGCCCCGACAGGCCGCTGCTACAGCAGCCTGACTCCGATGCTGAGCGCGGACGGGGACTGCTGCTCATCGATGCCCTGAGCACGGCGTGGGGGTCATTCGAACTCGCGGGAGAGCCGGGAAAGATCGTATGGGCAGCATGCCGGGACTGAATACAGTGGCACTGCCCAATTCCGGCATAGCTGACCAAGAAACAGAAGACGGTCAAGGGGCCAGCGGGGGTGTCATTGCAGTTGGCATGCTGGTGATGGTCTCGGATGCCAGCCCGACGGAGCCGAGCCTCCAGGCGCCGGAACCAGAGGCCGAAGCGGTCGAGGCCAGCAGTTCGTGAGGTGGTACCGGGGTGGCTGATTTCGTCGGTAACGACAACAGCGGCCCAGCGTTGCGTCCCGTTCCTGGCTGGTAGCAGCAACAGAGCGTCAGCGACGCCACCCTGCCGACCGCAGGGCTTCCCCGCCGATCGCTGGTGGCGGCTTTCGCGGCTTCGGTGATGAGTGCGAGGCGTCGGGCGGGTTCGTGGCCAGCATGGGGCCTCCTTGGGCGTTTGGTTCGCATTACGATCAAGCTGCGCGCATGCTACACTTCGGTCAGGATAAATCGCCCTTGTAGCAGCGTGACCGTACCCGTGATTCAGCCAGCCATCCGCGTACCGTCCCGACCGCCGCCCGGTCGGCGAGGCCGCGAGCCCTCGAACCGGCGAGGCGTTCCGCACGTAGCCATACAAGGATTCCCGGGCCCGCGCGGGCGGCCACTCAGCAGCCCGGATCGATTCCGCCCGGAGCGAGGTGAGCAGACCATGTCATTGTGCAGCCGCTCTAGCGGCCACCCCCGGGCTCGTGCGCACGCCGTCGCGGCCGCCTTCGCCGTTTTCGCGCTTGTGAGCCTGCCCTGGGCCGCATCGGCCGCCAAGGCAAGCACCGTGCTCCGGCATAGTGCGGCGCGCGGATCGCATTCGTCGCAGCCCGGCCAAGGCAAGCTGCACCGGGAGATCCTCGCCCTGAACAAGGGCAGGCTCCCGGTGCCGGTAACGACCGGCAGCGCCGACCCGCAGTTCCTGGCGAGCTTGCTGGCAGGTCGGGGCGCCGTCGCCGTCCCGCCCACCGCCACCGTATCTGCCCCTCCGCCAAGAGCCACCCCGAGCCCATCGGCGACCGCTTCGCCCAGGTCGACGAGGACGCGCACCAAGCCAACCACCGTCGCATCCCAGCCTGGGTCTCAGTGGCTCGCACCGGGGGCCGCGATCGCTGGTCCGATCCTGCTCGCGATGCTGGCCGGCTTCGGTCTGCTGATCGTGCGAAGACGCGGCACACAGGTGCGAGCCACGGACTCGTCCGCCCCTCCGGGCAAATCCGCCCCTCCAGGCAAATCGGCAGCGGGCAAATCGGCAGTGCTGGGCGAATCGGCAGCACCGGACAAGTCGGCAGCCAAGTCGGCCGTGTCCGGCGATCCGGCGTGGCTCGGCATCCTCGACCCGCCCGACGCCCTGGCCTGGCTCGACGCCCCTGACGGATCAGCCCAGGCGATCGGGAGCCGCCCAGACAGCACGGACCCAGACAGCACGGACCCCGATGACATAGACCCCGATGACACGGACCTAGATCGCACGGGCCTGGACAGCACTGCCGATAACTTCCTGAATCCTGAAGACGCGGACTCTGGCCGCACGGAACCTTGGGCCGCGATTCCGGGCTCATCCACCACGCTGGACGCTCCCGTCGCGGTTGCCGGGCTGAGCGAACCCGCTGAGCCAGCCGAGCCCGCTGAGCCCGCCGAGCCCGCCGAGCCAGCCGAGGCAGCCTGGCCGGACTTCCTGAAGCCTGCTGCGTCACATCACGCTGAGCCGCCCGACGACTCTTCTCTGGCGCCACCCCAGCTGCCACCCCAGCTGCCACCAGAGAGCACCGGCCCGGAGGCTGACCCTGAAGACACGCCGCAGGACACGTCACTCTCACCAGTGGCACTGCGAATACTCGGCGCGCAGCGGTCGTCCACGCAGCTCGCGCAACTTCGGGACGTGTCGGCCCGCAGGCATCGAGTGGCTCTGGGTGACGACCGGATCGAGGTGGTGCTCACGGAGACCCCGGCCGTCGGTCCCGCGGGCAAGCCAAGGAACAGTCACACCTGGCTGGCCGCCAGCCCGTACCTGGTCTGGGCACCGCTGCCGTATGACGTCCCTGAGGGCGGCGTGGCCTTCGTCTGCCTTGGGGCCGGGGACGAGGGGTGCCTTTTCATCGACCTCGCGGCGTCACCAGGCGCCGTAGCTATTGGCGGCGATCGGGCCGCCGCTGGCCGGCTAGCGGAGTCGATCGCTCACCAGCTGTCAGCGTCCGCCAGTTCAGACCGCTCGTGCGTCGTGATCGCTGTCGGCGCGGCTCTCCCCCAGCCGCTTTTGCCGGGCGCGGCCTGGATCGGCTCGCTTCGCGAACTTGGGTCGGTCCCTGCGCCTGGCAAGGACGACGACACCGAAGTCGTGTTCTGCGAGCTTCGCTCGAACGAGGAGGCGTTCGCGCTGGCCAGGTACACCAACAGCGCGTCCCGTCGCGTGGTGCCGGTGATCCTGGCGAACCTGCCGGACGCGCCCTGGTCGTTCACCGCGCAGCCGAGGCGGCCTCCAGGCGAGCCATTGCGCCAGGTGGTTAGCTGACCGCGCGCCGGCATCGCGCGGTCACCCCTCGGCCATTGTCACCAGGAACGGAGCGCCGCGATCGTCGATGCCGATCGGGGGTGCGGCACGACCGGCTCGCCGGCCGAGCACCTGATCATCGGTGGCGGCTTCGCCGCGCAGCGCCGCGGCCGTCATGAGGCGTTCGAGCACGCGGCGGTCCATCTCGTCGAGCGGCTCAGCGACTAGCTCACCCGTGCCCTTGCCTGGAGCTGCCGCCAATTCCCTCAGCAGGACCCTGAGCAGCGCGCCGATCTGGCCGGACGCCGGCCTAGACGGCTCGACCCTGAGCACCTTGTAGGCGGTGCCCGCGGCGAACAGAATCTCGTCGCCGCCCGCGTCCGCGGCAAGTGCGGCTATCCGCTTGCCGGCCTGGGACCAGATGACGTATTCGATGTTGCCTTCGAGCGCAACCAGGGCCGACGACGTGGCGTCCACGAACGCGGGCTCGACGAGGGTCAGGCCGACGACGTAGCCGCCAGCCGCATCAGGGGACAAGCTGGCCGAGCTGAACACCGCTCCGGTGAACGACGGCAGGCGGCGCAGACCGGAGATTACGCAGGCGGTCCGCGGATCACCCGCGGTTCCGGCCCTGGACGCCGCCGCCGTGCGACGCTGGTCATCGGCAAGGAAGTCGAGTACGGCGGCGAAGTCGGTCACCACCGCGGCCTGCGGCTCACCCGCGGTCGCCGACCGCAAGCCCGGGCGCTGGGTCAGCATGCGGCGCACTGCCAAGGCGTGCGTCTGGTAGTTAGTCGCTGATTCACGATAGAGCAAGCGTTCTCGCTCCGATGACCGATGATCACGGTAAAGGAGCGCAACCGTGGCCGCCGTTTCCTGCGGGCGGGCGGCACGGCGGCTGGTGCGGGGCGAGCATTCCTGCCACCCGCCAGCCGGTGCCCGCGCTCCGGCGGCGGCCGCGATGACAGCTAGCCGGCCATCCGGCGTCACTGTCCACGAGCCAACAGGCACGATGACCGTGCCGCCTAAAGTATCGGCCAGGAACTGGGCATACGAGTCCTGACCACCCGAGCCCGCCCCGGCCAGCAGCAGGCGCACGCGGGCCGTCGCCACCGCGGGCAGCCGGCCGAGCACGTTCTCCAAGTCCCGCTTTACCTCAGCGGACCGGGCATCGCCGCCGACCACGATCGTGCAAAGTGCCGGGTCAGGTATCACGCTGCGCGCCGCCGCCGTCAGGCTGCTCGAGGCCGGACCCGGCCGGCAGACGCAGAGCCCGGCCGGGATGCGCTCCACGCGCACCTCGGCGTCCGGCTCGCTCAGGTCGGCCTGAGCGAGCCCGCGCTCCCATCCGGGCGTGGGATACACCGATCCGAGTACGCGCACGTCCGCGTTGCTGGTGAATCTCAGCCACGGAGCGGCCCCAGCCGGACCATGGCAGATCCCGCCGAAGGCACCACTGGGGCTGACATCCGCCGCGGGCACGATCAGGTCGGTGCTCGCGCTGCTTGCCAGTTCCGCCAGCATAGAGTTCGCAGGCCCGGCGCCGGCTCGCGGCCAGTAGAGGCGCACTCCGTCGGTCGAGCTCAGCGGCAGCAAGGGCAGCAGTTCAGCCAGGCCGTCCCG
>Ga0070761_10001434_pt1 | contig 14938 bp, 12 predicted proteins | sample HubBroMetageREF1_FD_66724 | JGI IMG/M metagenome (GOLD analysis project Ga0070761, IMG submission 66724) | Reference soil microbial communities from the Hubbard Brook experimental Forest, New Hampshire, USA - Hubbard Brook CCASE Soil... | ecosystem: Environmental > Terrestrial > Soil >... | reverse complement strand
GATCCCCAAGAACTGGTCATGTTCTCGGTGTATCTGATTGTGCTCGGATTTCTGCTGGGCTACATGTCGGAGAATCAGAAAAAAGTGCGGGCCGAGCGCGCCGTGATCACGCGTGTTCTCAGTTCAACGCGAGTCGAGGCGGGACTGACTGGGACCATGCAGCAGATTCTTGGGGAGGTGATGAGCATCTACGGCGCGCGCCGGGTGCTGAGCGCCTCGCAGGAAGCGCAGAGTTACCGGGTATTTCTGGCCGAGGTGAGTCGCGGCTCCGGCGGCACTGAAACGCTGCGCTGGCGCGAGGCTTTGCCGGAATGCGAAAAGGTGTATCTGTTCGACTCATCCGCGGACGCGATTTTCGCCTCACGCACAGCCAAGGGTTTCCACACCGTGCTGCTGGACCGCGCCGGAGTGCGGCTGCGCGATGCGAGCACCGAATTTCTCGAGGCCCTGGCGCGGGTGGAAAAATTTGACGCGATCGTCTCCGTGGGATTGGTGTTCGGCAGCGGCTGGTCGGGCCGTGTGTTCGTGTTCGATCCCGAGATGATGGGGGACCCGGAAGAGGAATTGCGATTCTTGCAGGAGTTCGCGCAGCAAGTGGGCCCGGCCATCTACAACGTCTACCTGATGCGGCGCTTGCGCGAGCGGGCCGGAGCGGTGGAGCGGGCGCGCTTCGCGCGCGAGCTTCACGATGGAGCGATTCAATCGCTCATCGCGGTCGAAATGCAGATCGACGTGCTGCGGCGCCAGTCGGGAACGCACTCGCCAGTGGTGAAGACGGAACTGGGACGGATCCAGAAACTGATGCGCGAGGAAGTGCTAAAGTTGCGGGAGTTGATGCAGGCGATGAAGTCGTTCGAGGTGGATGCGGACCGGCTTCTCGGCTTTATTACCGACACGGTCGAGCGTTTCCGGCGGGAGACCGGAATCGCAGCCGAGTTCGTCACTGAACTGGACCGCGTGGATTTGGCGCAGAAAGGTTGCCGCGAACTGGCGCGCATCGTGCAGGAGAGCCTGGTGAACGTGCGCAAACATAGTGGAGCAAATCACGTGCTGGTAAGGCTGGCGCAGCGGGCGGGTAATCTGCAATTGACGGTGGAGGATGACGGGAGGGGATTTTCTTTTTCCGGAAGGCTGTCAAATGCGGAACTGGAGACCACGGGTAAGGGTCCGGCAGTAATTCGGGACAGAGTGCGCCTGCTGGCGGGCGAACTCGCGATAGAATCGACTCCGGGGCACGGCGCAAGGCTGGAAGTGCGGATCCCGCCGGCGAGAAAGGGGAATCATGGATAGGCCAACCGATAAGCCAACGATGGATAGGCCGACAAGCGATCGGCCAACAAGCGATCGTCCTACAATGGATAAACGAACCCATTCCATACGCATCGTAATTGCCGACGATCATCCTATCTTCCGCGACGGGCTGCGGCGTCTGCTGGAATCGGAAAGCGATATGAAGGTGGTGGGCGAAGCCTGCGACGGCCGCGAGGCGGTGAAACTGGCGACCGACATCAAGCCCGACATTCTTCTGCTCGATCTGGCCATGCCGCACCACACCGGTCTGGAGGCGCTGCGCGACCTGAACACCCGCGCGGGTGGGGCGAGCCTTGTGCGCATCATTCTGCTGACGGCGGCGGCGGAAAAGAAACAGATCGTGGAGGCGTTGCAGTTGGGAGCGCGCGGCGTGGTGCTGAAAGATTCCGCCACTCAGTTGCTGCTCAAGGCCATTCATGCGGTGATGGCCGGCGAGTACTGGGTGGGCCGGGACAGCGTCTCGAATCTGGTGCAGTACCTGCGCAACCTGATGCAGAGCACGAACGAAGAAACGAAACAGAAGAAATTCGGCCTGACGCCCCGCGAACTGGAGATTGTCTCGGCCGTGGTTGCCGGCTATGCCAACAAAGAAATCGCCGAGTATTTCAAAATCAGCGAAGACACGGTAAAGCACCACCTCAGCAACATCTTCGACAAGCTGGGAGTTTCGACCCGTCTGGAGCTTGCGCTCTTCGCCGTGAACCAGGGCCTGCCGCTGAAGACGATTGTGTAAACGAGGCATATCCACACAGTGGGTGCCCCATCCTTGCGCGTTCTTTGCGCAAGGGTGGGAGGCAGGCTGATCGTACAAGGGCCGTTGCCCTTGACGGCGGGTGGCCCTGCCCATCGCATCTAGCACCACTCCTCAGGGTGCCCGTCCAAGCTCCGCTTGGGCGGGGCCTTCGACCTTTTCCGCGAATAACCCTTGACAACCCGACCCGCAATAGAAATAGAGACAAACAAGAGAACATAAGTGCGCGGCCGATCCACTAATAACTCCGCGCTTAGCCGTGACCTATCCGGCGGATAAAGGACCCAACCCCACCAACCCACGAAGAATCAAGACTTTACCTGTAACTATATTCATTTGAAGACTTTGCCGCTAGCCTGCCGCCAAGTCCATGATTCTAATATACCGGATAACAGGGGGATATCCCACTAACATCGGCAATCAAGTAGAACGCAGCCAGTAACGTCATCACTTACTAAGGAGCAATCATGCCATCTTTCTCTGCACCACGTTGCCGCCACATCAAGACCAACGGAACCCAATGCGGCTCGCCCGCACTCCGCAACCAGAATTTCTGTTTCTACCATCACCAGGATCGTCCCTTCAAGGTTCCGTGCTACTACAAGCAAGAATATCCCCTGGGCGAACTTGACCTGCCCTATTTCGAAGATGCGCACTCGGTTCAGACCGTCATCCGCCAGGTCGTGCAGATGGTCATGCAAAAGCGGCTGGAACGCGAAACCGCCAGCCTCCTGCTCTACGCGCTCCAGATCGCCTCTTCGAACCTCAAGCGCATCGCCCTCGAAACGCCGCCACCCGAGCAGGTTGTCACCGATCTGGTACAGGACCAAAAATCGGTAGCTCTTATCGCTGCCCCTCCCGAAGACGAAACCGCCCGCGAGATCTCGGACAGAGGCTCGGACAAAAACTCAGACGAAGAAATCAATCGCAACGAAAGCGAGCAAGAGCTCCCGCCCGGAACCATCCACGCCTGCTTCCGGCCTCGTTCTGCTTCAGGACATCAGCCACGGCCGCTGCATCGTGAATTCAACGACGCCACAAGAAACAGACGCTCATGCCCTGTTCTCCGCAATCGTGATGCTGCGCCCCGAGCGCCAGATCATCCAAACTAGAACGCTCATCAGCACGACGGAGACTTGCAGATGGGTCCAGCGGGCGACTGGACCTCCTGCGAGCGGTGACAGGTAGGCCAGGTAAAGAACGACTTTCATTGATATTGATGAAGATGAATTGGAACTCGGCTGCTGCGCGATAGTCGAGTGCGCAGTCGAGTGAGCAGTCGAGTGCGCGATCAGCCAGTCCGCCAGCAACAGAAATACCGGAGCGAGAATCACCAGGTCATACACGATCAGATGCGGCGCCACCAGTACGCTTGCGAGCAAGAGCGACGAGTAGCGCAGAGCCAAAGGAACCGCCGGCCGGCGAGTCCACACTGCCACCGTCAATCCCAGGATCACCAGGGCGCTGAGGATATAGAGAGCAAACGGCAGTGCGCGGCCGGGAATAAGCATGGCCCAAAACATGCGCAGGTTGTGGGTTTGATACGGCCGGGGCTCCAGCAGCGGAACGTTATACACCACGCTGCTCAGGGCGCGCATCCAGGCGCCGAGCGATTCGGTACCGTAGTAGATCGCTGGCACAGCCAGCTGAGCAGCCGCGGACAATATGCCTCCGGCGATAACTCGCCATGCACGCGTGTATGCGAATACCAGGGCTGCGGCGATTCCCAGTTGCGGTTTGAAGATCAGGCACCCCAGCGCCAGTCCTGCCAGAAAAGGCCGTGCATTTTCATTTTCATTTCCATTGCGCAAAAAGAAAAACGCAGCCGTGAAGCACGCCAGCGCAATCGCCGACGTCTGTCCCCATACCATCAAGTGGAAAAAGCCTGGAAACGCGATCGCCAGCAGCAGCACAGTCCAGCGCTCGTTTCGCAGCCGTGGGCACGCCAGCCACAGCGCGTAGCAGCAGAGGCCGTATACCAGCGCGCTTACGGCCAACCATATAACCAGGGCTGTGCTGTAGGGCAGAGCTGCCAGTGGCGCGAAGAAGATGGAAATCTGCGGCGGGTACAGCGGAACATATTCGATTCCGGCCGCGGCGGGAATCCGCTGCGCTGTGAGTTCGGCTTGCGCGTCCGCGTCGTACAGGTCCACCGTACGATGCGCCAGCCCCACCGATCCCAGCGTATACAGATGGGAAAAGTCGGTTCCCTTCACGTGTCCGTTACGGTCGCTGAGACCTGGCGCTGTGATGTTCCAGCCATAAACCGACCACAAACAGAGAGCCAGAATGACGCCGTGAACGCGCAGCCGCCTGCCGTTGACCCACGATATCGAAGCACCAGACGCGGAAACAGACGGCGAGAAACCGGTGGACATTGAGGTCAGCCTACGAAGTCAGCCTACAATGTAAATCAAGCCTGTTCATTCAAAATTTGCTAATCGACCCGTAATCAATGGGTTGGCTGCATCTAAGGGTAATCCCCCAGTAATGGCACGATAGTGCCATTCGGAGTCACCGCTGTGCTATTGGGGGGCGGGGCCGGTTCACGATACCTTAATAACACACGACGGCGAACTGCGTCCCGAGGAATAAGGGCTCGGGCGTGTCGTCGATTGGGGGCAAACAAGTGAGCAAAGTAATGCGCCAACTTTGGTCTGAGGAAAGTGGACAAGACGTCGCCGAATACGCGGTGATGCTTGCCGTAATACTCGTTATCGTGATTGGCACGGTCAAACTGATCGGCAGCAACGCCAACAACGTGTTCTCGCAAGTCTCAAGTCAGATGACGCAATAGTTGCTGCCAACAGCCCCGCTGCGTCTGGCAGCGGGCTTCCCCTGGTTTTTTCTTCCGGTTTCTCTCCAAAACAAAATTTCAAAGTTGCTAAGGTTTCAGCTAACGCTCTTGGGTGTCGTCGCCAGCAGAGTGTGTCCCCGTGCGGTTCGAACCTTGCAACCTCGAAACTTTGCAACCTTGAAGCTTGGCCCTTTCCTACTGTCCCGACGGAGCAGCCGCCGTTTTCTCCGGAGCGGGAGCCGTTTTTTCCGGAGTCGTGTCGCCCAGCCGGGTGAGGAACGGGAAGAACGGCGTAACTTCGAAGGGCATCTTCTCCGCAGCCGTGGTGATGGCCACCGGCTTGGTCTTAATCAATTCCAGTTGATTGTTCCAGGGATCAATCTTGACCCTGCCGCCCAGAGGAAGCGCCGCGACCTGGTCGGCCTTCTTCGGGTCGAATTGCGGCGAAGCAGTCATCAACGACGACATCCTGGTGGCGTCGCCATTGAGCAGGCTGTCGCCAAGGTGCGCCCGGATCAGGTTCTTCAGTTGCGGAGCGCGCGCCTGCACCGCTTTCAGGAACAAGCCCGCATTGCTGAGCTTGTCTTTGTAGGGCGAGTTGTTGAGCAGTTCGATGGCTTTCTTGTCGGCGGCTTCCTCTTCGCCTTTATCGCGCGCAAAGTCCATGCGCTCGAAGGTGCGCTCATCGGGAAAGAACATGCGGTCGTTGAAGGCCAGCTTGGTGTCGAGATGATGGCCAAGCACGATGTGCGACAGTTCGTGGGTCAGAATCATGGCCAGTGCGGCTTCGTCGGGCAGCACGTCTATCATGCCGCGGCTCACGACAATCGTGTGGCCGATGGTGAAGGACTCGAGCGGCGTGGTCATCAGCACGCGGCAGCGGATCTCGGGTTGAATATCGAGATTATTGGTGACCATCACATTGTTGACGACGGTCGCCAGCACCTTGTCGATTTCGCCTTCCGGCGCCAGCAGCCCTATCTGCTGCAGGCGGTCAAGCACGTTGATTTCCGCCTGACGTTCCCATTGCCGCTGTGCTTCGATGGGCGTCGCGTCCTGGGCCTTCTGGCTCTGGTCCTGGACCGTCTGCGGCGCGTCGATCGTGATCTCAGTGAACTCGGAATTGCGGCGGAGATCCTTCAGGTTGTAACCCCAGAGCCGCGTCTGCGCCTTGTAATTCAGCGTCTGGCCGAGATGATACTTAAGATCGGATTCCTCGGAATAAATCATCGAAGGCAGCCATACACCGCCCGGGCGGAGATTCTGCCGCCAACTGTCAAAGTGCAGGTAATAGCTATTGCGATGCGATTGCGTATAGGTGCCGTTGAAGCGGACGATGTTGTACCCCTGGTCCTCGATCCAGATGCGGCCCAGGAACTTCCCATTGCCGGCGCCCTTCTTCGGGGCCACGTCCATAACCACGCAGCGGACTTCGCCGAGGAACTCGCGGCGGACGAAAGTGAAGTCGTAATCCTTGCGCTGAAAATCCTGATCGAGGATTACCATCTGGGCAAAGCCCAAGGGGTAAAACTTCATTTCATATACATTCTTCAGTTTGCTCAGCATGCGTTTGCCAAGCCCGGCCGTGGTCGGCGACGTGAAGGCGCGGTCGTCGGTACCTTCGCTCATATCCAATCGGCCCAGGAAGTACACGTCGCTGCTGGGCACGGGGGCGCCGAGGTCTTTGTCTTCCCGCAGATTCTGGAGATAGGTTTCCACCAGCGGATGCAGTTGCTTCATCTGCGCCATGAAGAAATGTTCACGCTCAATCGCGCGATCGACAACCTGATCGAAGCTGCTGGCCGCGGCGCTAGCCTGTTGAGCGGCGGCGTCTCGAGTGGAGAGCTGCGGTTCCGGCGCGCCCTGAACCGGCGAAGTCTGAACCGGCGAAGCCTGAACTGGAGAAGTCTGGGAAAGCGAAGTCTGCGTGAACAGTAGAGCAGCACAGCAGACCAGGAAGGGCGTAAGACGAGCAAATGGGGAGCGCAACATTTTAACCTGATTCATTCTATCGCAACTATTGCCGAACTATGGCCGAACTATTACTGTGACCGAACTATGGCCGAACTACAACCTGCTAGAACGGACCCTACGATGCCAGGAGAAACTCTATGTGTAATACCGCCTCGAAGTCCGCCGGGTGACCGTCCTTCTGGGCGGGCTTGAACTGAATTTTCTCCGCCGCCTGCACCGCCGATTCGTCCAGACCATGACCGAGACCGTGCACTACCTTTACGACGCGAATCTGCCCGGTGGATGAAAATACGACATCGAGCAGAACCTCGCCCTCAATCTTAAGCTTTCGCCCTTCGTCAGTGTAAGCCGGACGGGGCTTGAATGTGATTTCAACCGGCAGGGTTTTGACCACGGGATCGGCCGACTTGGCTTTGGGCTGCGATGCCGCGACCACGTCGGCGTCTCCGAAGCCGCCTTGGCGAACCGCGCCGCGCGAGCCAGAAATGCCGGAACCGTCGCCGGTGGCGACCCCGCTGCCGAACCCCGTGCTCGCAACCACTCCGCGCGCGCCGTGCGCTCCGCCCGTGCCGTTACCATAGCCCGGGCCATAAGGCATGTCAGTGGACCCTGCCTGCGCGATCGTAACCGGATGGCCGTGAGTATCCGATGCGGGAACTCCGTTGGGATCGCCGAAGCCGCCGGTTTGTACTTTCGACGGCGCGGCCGCCATGGTCGGCGTAGCCGAGCTTCCGTTGGAAAACACATTCGTCTTTACCGGAGGCCTGGGAATCGTCGGCTTCACGTCCGGCAGAAGCTCCTTCTTGGCAGCGAGCGTTACCTTCGGTGCCTGCTCCTCGGGCACGGGTTGCTTTTTCTGGACCAATTCGGCGGGAACGCGCATGGCTTCGGGACGTGGCGTTACCGGTTCGGTAATCTTAGGAGCCGGAACGGGAAAATGTCTCACCGGCGCGGGAGCCTGTGGAATCGGGGGCGGTGTGCTCACCAGGCTGACGAAATGGTAGTCGTGCGCCTGGGGCTGAAGAACATCCGGGTGCAAGACGCCAATAGTCACAAAGAACGCCAGCACCACCGACTGCCCGCCATAACTGAGAACGAACCTTCCCCAACGCGTACCAGGCTCGGGAAGAAGGCCGAGGGTCATTTGTGAAGCCTGGGAATTCATGTCCGGTACCTCAACATTCACTAAGCTGCGTGATACTTGCCCGAGAAGCGGTCAATCCCGCGACCCGGCTGTCTAGGAGCTGAGGGAGACGGGCCAAAGGTCGACATCTACCCCCTTGCGGAATGCACGTCAATGGCCATTTTCGACGGAGGCACTCCCCATTTAAGATGCTGCTAAGAGGCTATTTAGGTAAGCAAAATCTCATCCTAACAGTCGGAAAAGCCCACCGTGCAACGTTTTTCCTATATAGGGAAGGGCAAATTTTGTGGGAAAGCCGGAAGATTTTGCCTGCCAGGAGCCTGATTTTTCGCCGAGAGCAATTAGGCGAACGTAACTGTTCCTCGGCCGCCCATAAGCGCGGTCCTTTCTTGTTCAGCGGAATCTACTCTTCCTCAAAACGAGAATCTGAGCACTTTTGAACACATTTGAACATCGGCTAATTACTGTAGTTCGCTAGTTTCAGAGAAGGGAACTAAAAGCGCGCCAGTTGAGGTTTGCTTGGAAAACCTTGAAACCTGACTTTTCTACTCTTCTTCGTCCTCGTCGAGTTTGATGCGGAGCGACTTGAGAAACTTGAGATCCTGATCGCTGATCTTGAGCTCGGCATTGCTGCTGAGCGATCGTGCGGAGACCAGTGAAGCCTGGTCGGTGGTCTGTTCCCCTTGCTTGCTGACGCCAATGGTGGCTTCGAGAACGAGGAAAATGTCGTAGCCGCCTTCCTTGATGCGGGCCACCACTTCAGCGATCGATTCGGAATCGGACAGCGACTCGTTGATCGCTTCTCCCAGTTCTTTCATGAGCTGCTTCAGTTGCTGATCCACGAATCCCCCTGGAATCGGACGCCGCTGATGGTCGACATCACAGCTGGCTGTGAGGCCGCCCACGGTCATTGTACGCCCGCCCGCTGCTAAAATCGACTGATAGTGACCGATTCGAGTGCCCGATAGCGGCCGACGGAAATTCCGACTGGAGTAACCGGCAAAATGATTGACAGCCAAGCGGTGAAAAAAATCGCGCTGATTTTCCGTGCGGCCGTCAAGGCGGTCGTCAACACCGTGCAGCTTAGCCGGACGGGACGGGCCCTGCTGGCCGGCATGCGCCAGACCGCCCGTTCTGTCGGCGAAGTGCTGCATCAACTCTGGCTGGAAGTGACTGGGTTCACATTCCTGGCGATGGCTGGCGTCGGTGCCATGGCTGGCATCCGCGAGTATGCGAAGTACCAGTCCGGCCACGCGACCGGACCGGGTAGGTTGTTGCTTGCGGTATGCTTCACCGTCTCATTCGCCTGGTTCGGATTGAGTTCATTCTGGCGAGTAAAGCGAAGAGCCAAGAGTTAGAAGCCAGGGAGCTAGAAGCATTCAGTAAAGAAACGCAGGCGCACATGACGGAAATCAAGACGTCCGAATCCGCACCCAAGCGGCCAGCCCCCGTCCCAGCACCCGTCCCGACCCCAGTTCCGACCGAGGAGACATCTTCTCATATTGCCGTACATCCTCTCTACACACCCGCCGATCTTGCGAGTTGGGACTGCGACCGCGATCTTGGATATCCCGGAGAATTTCCCTACACCCGCGGCGTGCAAGCCACCATGTACCGCGGACGCCTGTGGACCATGCGCCAATACGCCGGCATGGGCGATGCCGAGGAATCGAACAAGCGCTACAAGTATCTGCTCGCGAACGGGACGACAGGATTATCTGTGGCGTTCGATTTGCCGACGCAGATTGGGCTCGATTCCGATCATCCATTGGCCGCGGGAGAAGTCGGCAAAGTGGGCGTGGCGATCGATTCCATAGAAGACATGCACCGCCTGTTCGATGGCATCGACCTGACTGCGATTTCAACCTCGATGACCATCAATGCCACGGCGTCGATTCTGCTGGCGTTATACGTGGCCGTGGCGCGGCGGCAGGGTAAAGACATTCACCAGCTCTCCGGCACTGTGCAGAACGACGTGCTCAAGGAGTACATCGCACGCGGAACCTATATTTATCCACCGCAGCAGGCGATGCGCATCATCACCGATCTTTTTGCCTGGACGAATGAGAACGTGCCGGAGTGGAACACGATTTCGATCTCCGGCTATCACATGCGCGAGGCGGGATCGACGGCAGTGCAGGAAGTGGCCTTCACGCTGGGCAACGGCATCGCCTATGTGGAAGCGGCCATTCGCGCCGGCCTCGATGTCGACAAGTTCGCCCCGCGGCTGTCATTTTTCTTTAACGCGCACAGCAATTTCCTGGAAGAAGTAGCGAAATTCCGCGCCGCCCGCCGCATGTGGGCGAAGATCATGCGCGATAAATTCAAAGCGAAGAATCCAAAGTCGTGGATGCTGCGCTTCCACGCGCAGACGGCCGGCTCCACGCTAACGGCGCAGCAACCGGAGAACAACATTGTGCGCACGGCGATCCAGGCGATGGCGGCGGTGCTTGGTGGAACGCAATCTCTGCACACCAATTCCTATGATGAAGCGCTGGCCCTGCCGACCGAGGCGTCGGCGCGCATCGCGCTGCGCACGCAGCAGGTGATCGCATTCGAATCGGGCGCGCCCCAGACGGTCGATCCGCTGGCGGGTTCGTATTACATAGAATCGCTGACCAGCGAAATCGAAAAGCGGGCGATCGATTATCTGGAAAAAATCGAGGCCATGGGCGGCATGCTCAAAGCCATCGAACGCGGCTACGTGCAGCAGGAAATCCAGAACGCAGCCTACGAATATCAGCAAGCGGTCGATCGGGAGGAAGCGGTGGTGGTCGGCGTGAACCGGTTCCAGATAGAAGAAGAGCGTACGGTGCCGATCCAGCGCATTGATCCGGCGCTGGAGCCGAAACAGGTAGAGCGCCTGCGGGCCTTACGCGCGAAGCGCAATGCCGAAACCTGGAAAGCTGCGCTCCGCGCTGTCGAGGACACGGCGCGCTCGGGAGAAAACCTCATGCCGCGAATTCTGGCGGCGGTGGAGGCCAATGCCACGGTCGGCGAAATTTCAGACGCCATGCGGAAGGTGTACGGAGAGTACAAGGAAGCGGTTGTGATCTAAGGAGCGAGAAAATGTTTAATTCAATGACGCCTATGCGAGTAGTGCGAGGGATGTTCCGGTTCCTCGGCATCCTACTACTATTGTTGCTGACCTGCGGCTCGCTCTCAGCGCAGCAGCACGATAACGACCATCATGTTCGCAATATTGTTCTGGTCCACGGCGCCTGGGCCGATGGTTCTGGCTGGAAGGGCGTTTACGACATTCTTGTCAAGGATGGCTTCAAGGTCAGCATCGTTCAGGAGCCGGAGACGTCTTTCCAGGAGGATGTCGCCGCTACGAAGCGCGTCCTTGCTCTACAAGATGGACCGTGCATTCTGGTCGCTCACAGCTATGGGGGAGCCGTAATTACCGAAGCGGGGACGGACCCATCCGTCGTTGGTTTGGTCTACATCGCAGCCCACATGCCGGACGCGGGAGAGAATGAGTCTGACGACGGAAAGCGATTCCCCAGCGATCTCAGCAAGTCGAATGTGATGAAGAAGACAGCCGACGGCTTCACTTATCTTGACCCGGCGCAGTTTCATGAGTACTTCGCAGCCGACCTGTCGGCGGAGCAAGCTGCCTTCATGGCGCGATCGCAAGTGATGAACAAGGCTGAGAATTTCAAAGGAGTCATCACCACTCCTGCTTGGAGAAGTAAACCAAGTTGGATGCTGGTTGCCGGAAGTGACAGAACCATCAACCCTGACCTCGAACGTTGGTATGCCACACGAGCCAACAGCCACAAAGTCGAAGTCTCAGGCGCCAGTCACTCGGTCTACGTCTCCCACCCGAAGGAGGTTGCAGCTCTGATCGAAGAGGCTGCATCGCACACCCGGTAGAAGCGGTTTGGATGTGGCATTGTCGGAGAGAAGTTTTTTTCCCCTAAGCCTGAGCCGGCGCGAGAAAACGTTGAAGCAGTCAGCGGCTGGGTGGGTTGGCTAATTTGTAGTCGCACGCGGTGCGGCAGGCGTCGCAGTACAGCAGGCCATCGGTGCAGAGGCTTACTTCGAGTTGAGACTGGCACAACACGCAAAACTTCTCGCACTGGCAATGCTCTTCCACCTGCTCACATTGGGCGCAGACGATGCGGCGGAGGCTCGGTTTAGAAGACATGGTTAAAGTTTAATTCGGCGCCGGCAGCGAAGAAACGTAACCGAAGTCACAAGGGCAGGTCTCAGGTGTCAGGTCTTAGGTCTCAGGTCTCAGGAAAAGCAACCCCTTGTTTACGCGCGACTTTTGTCCTTCTCGAGTTTGGTTTTCCTCAGACCTGACACCTGACACCTGCCCTTGTGTTAACTTAAACAGTTCCAGATTCCCGAGGCCTTCTTGTCCACCGTAGAAACCGCTTCGCCTGTCGTCCCAAGCGTCCGCAAGACTGCGCTCAACTCCGTCCATCGTCAGATGGGCGCGAAGATGGTGGAATTTAACGGCTGGGATATGCCCGTTGAGTATCCCGCATCAATCGGATGCGGCATCGTTAACGAGCACATGGCGGTCCGCACCGGCGTCGGTATCTTTGACGTCAGCCACATGGGAGACATCCGCCTGGCCGGTCGCGAAGCGCTGGCCGCCGTGCAGCACATCTCTATGAATGACGCGTCGCGTCTGGCGATTGGGCAGGCGCAGTATTCGGCATTGCTCTATCCCCAGGGAACGCTCGTGGACGACGTGATCGTTCATCGCCTGGGGGAAGACGAATACCTGCTCGTAATCAACGCCGGCACGCGCGAGAAGGACTTCAGCTGGGTTCACGACAATGTTCGTGGCCACACGCGGCCGTTCGACTGCGCCGTTGAAAACCTATCGGACGACTTCACCCAGATTGCGATTCAGGGTCCGAAGGCCGTCGATGTTCTGCAAAAGCTGACCGACGCCGACCTGAGCGCGGTGAAATTCTACTGGGTGACGCGCGGAACTTTGTGTGGCCTGAAAAATATCCTGATCGGCCGCACGGGCTATACCGCCGAAGACGGCTTCGAAATCTACATCCCATCGGACGAGGCGACCAGCGCCCGCGTCTGGTACGCGATTCTCGAGGCAGGAAAAGAATTTGGCGCTGTCCCCTGCGGCCTGGGTGCGCGCAACACGCTGCGCCTCGAAGGTTGTCTGTCTCTCTACGGACACGAAATCTCGGATACCATCAACGTGTGGGAAGCCGGACTGGATCGTTTCTGCAAGATGGAGAAACCAGATTTTATCGGTCGCGCCGCGCTCGAAAAGGCGAAAGCCGACGGAGTGAAGAAAACCCTCGTCGGACTGGAAATGGTCGACCGGGGCATCGCCCGCGACGGATACAAGGTTCTCGACGAGGGAGGACGCGAAATTGGCTACGTCACTAGCGGCTCTCCAGCGCCGTTCCTCAAGAAAAATATTGCGTTGGCCTACCTTCCGCCTACGCAGGCTGCGATTGGAACAACAGTGAAAGTCGAGATCCGCGGGCAGGGTGTAAAAGCGCAAGTAGTACCGACGCCGTTTTACAAGCGTCCGAAAAAATCTTAACTACCAGCGGGTGCCCCATCCTAAAATGTCGCGCCTTTTGCGACGTTTAGGATGGGTCCAACAAGCAAACGAGCGAACGACGACCAGCGAACTGTCAGGAGCGAAGCAACAAATGGCATCCCCAACCGACCGCAAATACACCAAAGAACATGAGTGGATCACCGCCGATGGCACCATCGGCATCACCGACCACGCCCAGGATTCGCTCGGCGACATAGTGTTCGTGGAACTGCCCAAGGTAGGAACGGAGATCACGGCCGGCAAGCCCTTGGGCACGGTAGAGTCGGTAAAGGCCGTGTCCGATTTGTTCGCTCCGGTTTCGGGGACCGTGACCGCCGTGAATGAAGCCCTGGCCACAGCTCCCGAGCAGGTCAACAAAGATGCGCACGCCGCCTGGATGCTGAAGGTCAAAGTGAAGGATCCGGCGGAGATGAATGCGCTCCTCTCGGCGGCGGACTACGACAAGTTTGTGAGCGAAGAGGCGGGACACTGAAAAACAGGGCAGAAGTCAGAGGTCAGATTGCAGAAGTGAAAGGCTCGGTTTCCACTAATTTCAGTCGAAGCCGAGGCTTTTACTTCTGCAATCTCACCTCTGCCCTCAGCAATCGCCCAGGGTTTCACCTCTGCAATCTGACCTCTGCCCTCTGCAATCAATCGAAACCGCCCCATCCATCATCTAATAAAGGTTTCTATGAGATATCTGCCTAAATCTCCCGCCGATCGCGTCGCCATGCAGCAGGCGATCGGCATCCGTTCCATCGACGATCTCTTCTCGCCCATTCCGGCCGAGTACCGCCTGACCCGCGATCTCGCCGTCCCTCGCCAAATGGCGGAGTCGGAAATCGTGGACTGGTTCAAGCAGCGGGCGAAAGAAAACGGCGAGGGCTACACCAGTTTTCTCGGCGCCGGCGCTTACTTCCATTACCGTCCTGTGGTCATTGACGCGCTGGTGCAGCGAGGGGAATTTCTGACCTCCTACACGCCGTACCAGGCTGAATTTGCGCAGGGTACGCTGCAAGCCATCTTCGAATTCCAGACCATGATCTCGGAACTCACCGGCATGGACCTGGCCAACGCCTCAATGTATGACGGCTCGACCGCCGCCGCCGAGGCCGTAATGATGGCGGTTCGCGTCACGGGTAGGGATGCAGCGGTGATCGCGCGCAATCTGCATCCCGAATATCGCGAAGTGCTCAATACCTACGCGACGCATCAGGAGATTAAGCAGCAGTTGGTCGGGTTCACGGGCTCGGGCCAAATCGATTTGCAGGAACTAGAGAAGTTAGTAACCGACGACACCGCCTGCGTCCTGATTCAGTCGCCGAATTTCTTCGGGACAATTGAAGATGTCGAAGCCATTGCCGCGATCGCACACAAACGCGGAGCCCTGCTGATTGTCTCAATCGCCGAAGCGGTATCGCT
>Ga0070761_10001430_pt1 | contig 14956 bp, 9 predicted proteins | sample HubBroMetageREF1_FD_66724 | JGI IMG/M metagenome (GOLD analysis project Ga0070761, IMG submission 66724) | Reference soil microbial communities from the Hubbard Brook experimental Forest, New Hampshire, USA - Hubbard Brook CCASE Soil... | ecosystem: Environmental > Terrestrial > Soil > Temperate... | reverse complement strand
ATCTTCAATTCCTCGTCGCTGATGTCTTCGTTCTTCAGTTTTTCAATTTCGACATGAATGGCCTCCGCCATTTCGTCGGGCTTATGTCCGGGGAGCGGAAACGCGTAGAAGGCAAAAAGATGCGGATACTTGTTGCCCGGCAGTCCGGTAAAGCCCGCCGAATCGGAAGCGATTTTCTTGTCCCGCACCAACGCGCGGTAGAGCCGCGAGGTGCGGCCGTTCGACATCAGGTCGGCAATCGCGTCGTAGACGGCGTCGTCCGGACTGCGGTAATCAGGCCGGTGATAGCCCTCGAGATAGAGCGGTTGCGACATATCTTGCAGGATGACGCGACGCTCTGCATTCTGCGGCGGTTCGGTGGTTGTGCGCTCGTCCGGCTTCGGGCGCGAAGGGATGCGGCCAAAATATTTCTCGATGACTGGCATCGTCTCCGACGCCTTTACGTCGCCGACCACGGCTACGACCATGTTCGACGGAATGTAGTATTTATCAAAAAACTTTTTCGCATCGGTGGCGGAAAACGTGTTCAAGTCGGAAATCCAGCCGATGGTCGGGCGATGGTACTCGTGCGCCTGAAACGCCGCTGTAGTGAATTGTTCCAGCAACCGCCCGATGGGATTGCTATCGACGCGCATGCGGCGCTCCTCGATCACTACATTGCGCTCCTTATAAAACTCGCGCATGACCGGATGCAGAAAGCGCTCGGATTCAAGATAAGCCCACAATTCCAGCCGATTTTCGGGGAACGAATAAAAATAGTTGGTCTCGTCGTCGCTGGTATTGGCGTTCAGATCCTCGCCGCCGTTCATCTCAACGATCTGGGGAAATTCGTTGGGCTTCACATATTTGTTGGCGTCAGTGACCGCATCCATCCAGGCTTTTTGCAGTTCCTTCACTTTCTGGTCATCCCGACCGACGGGCTTGTCGCGCTCTGCGATGTACGCCGCGTAAACTTGCTCCACCTTTTCCAGAGCAACTTTTTCGGCTGGGTAATCCGTGGTACCGATCTTGTCGGTGCCCTTGAAAGCCATGTGCTCAAACATGTGCGCCAGTCCGGTCTGGCCGAGCGGATCTTGCACCGAACCGGCGTCGACGTGGGTGAAAAAGGAAAATACCGGCGCCTCCGGACGCTCGCAGATGACGACGGTCAGCCCATTGTCCAGCGTCTTGACGGTGGTACGCTTCTCGAACGAAGCCAGATCCTGGGCGGCGGCCAGCGCTGCGAGAACCAGAACAATTGCGAACGACTTGAGGAAACGGTTGTAGCTCATTGCACCTCCGTGAGGTTGGACGCGTATGAAGGGCGGAAGTTTGAAATTACGTGGCGGGAGGGGAAGTTGTCAAACGGGAGTGGTGGTCGAGCCTATTAGTCCCTAATGGGGACGCACCAGCGGGGTATAGCGTGCGTTGTTGTAATTATCAACTAGACTAACGCTACTGGGGAAGATGATCGCAAGAAATCGAATGAGGTTCGGGATGTACGCCGCATGGAGGAAAGGCGCGGCAGGCGACAGCCAGATTCAGAAGCTGCGCAACTCCGCAGAAGGCTTGAGAGAAATGCTAAGGATCTTCTGGAACTTGATCTCGAAGAATTCTTGGAAGCTTTGAAAAAGGATTACCAGCTCAACGAGTCCCAACTCGCAAAGGCGAAGGCGTTTTGGCGTCAGAGTCGCGGCGAGTAGAGACTCTCTTCTCGAACTGATCATGCATCTTGGCTTGTTCGGTGGGCGTGAACTTGGCGAGGTGTTCTTCCAGCAATTTTTCCAACTGCTTCGAAGCATGTTTTCGTCTGTTCTTGTCAGCCATATTCATGCCGCAGCCGGCGCGGTTTTGGGCGTTCCTGTAATTCAACCGTGCCTACTCCGGCGTGTCAAAGATGAACGGCCGTGTCAACTGCCGAAAGACACGACAGCCCCGGCTTGAGGGTAACCCGTTTCGTCTCAATCTCATCGACCCTTATAATCCTGAATATTATGGCCAGCAAGCCGGAAGTAGTTGAGATCGAAGGCAAACACCTGAGTTTAACCAATCTGGACAAGGTCCTGTATCCCGCTTCTGGCTTCACCAAGGGACAGGTCATCGATTACTACGCGCGCATCGCGCCCGTTCTGCTGCCGCATCTTAAGGACCACGCACTAACTCTGAAGCGCTATCCCGGGGGCGTGGACCAAGAATACTTCTTCGAAAAAAATGCGACCAAGCATCGGCCGGATTGGGTCAAGACCGCGCCCATCTGGAGTGAAGGCAACCAGCGTAACGTAAATTACATTTTGGCGAATGACTTGCCTACGCTCGTCTGGATAGCGAATCTTGCCGCGATCGAACTACATCCGTCACTCTCGTTGGCGAAAGACATCATGTGCCCGCGGAGCATGGTCTTCGATCTCGATCCTGGGGCTCCGGCGAATATCGTGCAGTGCTGCCAGGTGGGAATGTGGTTGCGGGATATTTTCGCGCACTTCGGCTTGCAAAGTTTTCCCAAGACTTCCGGCTCCAAGGGGCTGCAAATTTATGTCCCCTTGAACTCACCCACCAATTACGACGCCACCAAACCTTTTGCTCACGCGCTCGCCCGCTTGCTCGAGGACGAACATCGAGAACTTGTGATTTCTGATATGAAGAAGCAGTTGCGCGTCGGCAAAGTATTCGTCGACTGGAGTCAAAACGACGAGCACAAGACTACGGTGAGCGTGTATTCACTGCGGGCGCGCGAGCATCCCACGGTTTCGACTCCGCTGAAATGGGAAGAAGTGGAGCAGGCGTTAAAAAAGAAAGATGCCGGCCTGTTGGTGTTCGAAGCCGGTCAGGTTCTCGATCGTGTGCAGAAGATGGGGGACCTGTTTGAGCCGGTGCGCACGCTCAAACAAAAGCTTCCAAAACTCGATGGGATTGCGAAGGCTGCGGCGCCAGAGGGCGGATTGGAACTGGCAGCGCAGGCGGAGGATAGCAGTCCTAAGAAAACAAAGAAGAGTGCGAAGCTTTCGCCCCGGTCGACCCCGAAGAAACGGAGTAGAAAGATATAATCCGGCTGGTCTTTAAGTTTCTAGAAACCCGGGAGAGAATTTGTGGCACAACTTTATGCCGGCACCTCAGGATGGGCTTATCCGAGTTGGAAGCCCGATTTTTATCCCGCGAAGTTGGCGCAGGCGAAATTTCTTGAGTACTACGCCACGAAACTGAACGCGGTCGAAGTCAACTTTACTTTTCGGCAACTCTTAAAGGATACGACCGCGCAGAAGTGGATCGAAGCTACACCCGCCGGATTTCGCCTTAGCATTAAAGCGCATCAGGTCATCACGCACATCAAGCGGCTCAAGGGGGTCGAGGATTTCATTCCGCGCTTTTTGGGCACAATCGAGGCAATCGCGCGTGCGGAAAAGCTGGGGCCACTGTTGTTTCAATTGCCTCCGAATATGAAGGTTGACGCGACGCTTTTGCAGGAATTTCTGACTGTCCTGCCGCGTGCGGTTGCTTCAGCATTCGAGTTCCGGCACGCATCGTGGTTCACCGACGAAATTTTCGCCATCCTCAAGAACGGAAACCGCGCGCTTTGCATAGCGGAGACCGAAGAACGGACCACTCCTGACGTTGTCACCGCCGACTTCTGTTATTACCGTTATCGCAAACCGACTTACACGCCCGAGGAGCGGCGCGCTATGGTCGACCGCATCCGCGAGCACCTGGGACAAGGCCGAAATGTATTTGCATATTTCAAGCATGAGGAAACACCCGAAGGAGCGATTTCTGCGGTTGAAATATTGAAAGAAGTAAATCCGTAGAAACGTTGCTTGCGACGTCTCGCTTTTTTGCTGACGGCCAGTTTCGTGAACGAGAGACGTAGCGAGCTAGGTCTCTACCGCATCTTACTTGTTACTTTTTCCAGTGTCCGATAACGCGCATACTTTGAGTGTGCCTTCCGAAGCAAACTCTCGTGTGGTTTCCGGTTTTCTGGACTATCTGAAAGTTGAGAAGGGACTCGCGCCGCTTACCGTTGCTGCCTACGCCACCGACGTCAGCCAGTTCACTGGATTCCTGGAGAAGCGTAAGCGCACGCTGCTGAATGCCCGTCGCGCTGAGGTGCGCGAATTCATTCAACAGTTATTCGCAAACTCGGTCGATGGAAGATCGGTGGGCCGAAAGCTGTCGGCGTTACGCCATTTGTATCGTTATCTGCTGCTCGACAAACTGATCGACCACGATCCGACGCTGAATATCGACTCTCCGAAACAGTGGAAGGTGTTGCCCAAGTCGCTGGCTCGTGACGAAATGGAAATCATATTGCGTGGGCCTCGATCGGCCTCTAAGGGAAAGCTGGGCGAAGCGATTGCCCTGCGCGATCGCGCCATGCTGGAAGTTTTCTACGCCGGAGCACTGCGCGTCTCGGAGATGGTTGCGGTGAAGCTTGAAGACTTGAAACTCGATCTCGGTTATTTGCTGGTGCGAGGCAAAGGCGATAAAGAAAGAATCGTGCCCCTGGGGAAATCGGCGCAGGAAATGCTGGCAGAGTTCATGAAGCATTCCCGGCCGGTGCTAATGGGAGAACGCACTTCCCCGCTCTTGTTCCTCGGGCGCGGAGCGCACAAGCTGACCCGTCAGCGCGTCTGGCAAATGGTTCGAGCGGCATCGTCGACTATGGGGCGCAATGCCAGTCCGCATATGTTGCGCCACAGTTGCGCCACACACATGGTCGAGAACGGCGCGGACCTGCGCACGGTTCAAACCATTCTCGGCCACTCGGATATTTCGACTACGCAGGTTTATACGCACCTGGCGCTCGACCGGTTGAAGAGCGTTTATCAAAAGCATCATCCAAGAGCGAAGGCAAGATAGATATGGTTTTCCACCACAGAGACACAGAGTCACAGAGAAAGCAGAATTCTTCTCTGTGACTCTGTGGTGGGATGGGTTCTTTAGACATGGACAAGAAATCGAGCCGCACAATTGGGACGATGATCGACCAGTTCCTACATTCACTGCGCCAGCGCAACGCGTCCGGTCACACCATCAAAGCCTACACCGGCGATTTGGCCAACTTTGCGGGATATATAGGCTCACGGAATTGGCGGAACATCGATCATCTGGCGATCCGCGGATTCCTGTCGCATCTTTATGAAAAGGGACTTAGCAAAACCTCGGTTGCCCGCGCCCTGGCGGCGGTTCGTTCTTTCTACAAATGGCTGGCGCAAGAGGGAGTGGTGGAACAGAATCCGGCCGCACTCGTCTCTACACCGAAGCTGCCCAAGAGACTGCCGCGCGTACCCACGATCGAAGAAATGAATACGGTCCTGGATGGGCAAATGCCCGAGATCGCGTCATTTCCTGAGCGCGACCGCATCATGTTCGAATTGCTTTACGGATGCGGCATCCGCAACTCTGAATTGATTGGCATTAATCTCGACGACATTCGCGTGAGTTCCGAAGCGATTCTCATTCGCGGCAAAGGCAAGAAAGAACGGTATGTTTTTTTTGGAGAGTCCGTAAAAGCCGCGCTTGCCAGTTACTTGCCGGTGCGCCAGCTAATGCTGGCCGAGCGCAAAAAAAATACTGGTGCGTTGCTGATCAATCAGCGCGGCGGCCGGCTTACGACACGCAGCGTGGGCCGCATCATCAAGAAGATTGCCATCGCCAAAGGACTTTCGCCGGACGTGCATCCGCATACGCTGCGTCACGCGTTTGGCACGCACATGCTGGAAGAAGGCGCCGACCTGCGTTCGATTCAGGAGATGCTCGGACACGAGCGCCTTTCAACGACTCAGCGTTACACGCAACTTTCCATGAAGCACGTGCTGGAGGTCTACGACCAGACGCATCCCCGCGCAAAATGATTGCCCGTAGAGACATCCCTTGCAATGTCTCGCTATGACTCTCGGCGGAAACGTAGCGGAGCTATATCTCTACAGCGGGTGCGCTCGCAGTTGCTCCCACATTTTCACTACGCGAGCTTTTAACTGAGTGGTGAGTTGCTCGTATGCGCCCTCGGACGATTCCGCCTCAGGCACGGGATAAATCGCATCGCCAAAAGCTAGTTGCAACGGTGCAAATTTCTGAAATGGTTTCCCACGCGGCCAAGCCTCGTAAAACCCTTCGATCGCCAGCGGAACAATCGGCACCTGCAAGTGAATCGCAAGAATTGCAGCGCCCTTTTTGAATATCTTCGGCTCGCCGTCAATCGAGCGCTCGCCCTCGGGGTAAAGAATGAGCACTCCGCCGTGACGCAAGCCGTAGGCCCCGGCGCGAATTGCCGGAATCAGGTTCGCGTCCGGATCCACCACGATCACGCGCACCCATCGTGCCAGCATCCGCATGAAGCCTTGGCCAAAAATTTCGCTGGTCCCTACGGCAAAGCTGGTGCGGAACACGCTCCAGGGTAGAACGCTGCCCAGAATGATCGGATCAATAAAACTCTGGTGATTGGAACAAATGAGAAAGGGTCCATGTGCGGGAAGTTTTTCCAGGCCGCTGACCCGGAGACGAAAACGGTCCCGAGCCATGATCTGTATCAGCCGGCTCACCACAAACCAGAACGATTGCTTGAGCGGCGCCGGCGCGAGCAGGGATTGGACCTCGGGGCTTGCTGGCTCTTCTTGCAAGACAGCTTTCCAGCCGGCGAACTGGGCGCGGGGTGGGCCACTCTTTGTGCTGGATGCGCTCTCGCGCACCGCATCAACCAACTCGCCTACCGTGTAAATCTCTGACAGACGCGCTTCTCCGATGCTCCCGCCCAACTCCTGCTCCAGAGCCACCAAGAGTTCGACCCGCTGCATCGAATCCAGCCCCAGATCGAGTTCCAGGTTGTCGCTTGGCCGGATGGTTTGCGGCTTAATCCTGGACGCCTGGCGCACAATGTCGAGCGAGCGCTGCACGTCGGGCTGCTCGAGCCAGGCAGCCTCCTCCGCGCTCAACGGCTTTCCTAAAGCAATCTCCTGATCACCTGAACTTCCTTTCGCCTGATTTGTTCTCACGCGCTTCTCTATTTCAAATCGTTTCAGCTTGCGAGTGCTCGTCCGCGGCAAAGCTTCCTGCCAGATCTCATAACTTCCAATCCGTTTGGTCGAAGGTAGTTGCAACGAGAGGTTTTCAATGTCGTAGCGGATGACTTCTTTCGCGTTCACGATCTTTCGTTCTTTGAGCACATCAAAATTGGGAACCAGCACAGCATGCAGCCGGTCTTCCCCGGGGCCGCTCTCCAATCCCATGACAGCAATTTCCCCAACATAAGGCGACTGTAGATAGTGCGCCTCCACTTCTTCGGGATAAATGTTTTTCCCGTTGCTGAGGATGATGACTTCTTTCTTGCGCCCGGTGATAAAAAGATTTCCAGCGCCGTCGAAATAGCCCAAATCTCCGGTATAGAGCCAGCCGTCTCGAAGAGCCGCGGCCGTCGCGTCGGGCCGATTCCAATAGCCTTTCATTACGACAGCTCCGCGAATTGCGATTTCACCAACCGGTTGGCCGTCATCTTCTTGCGGTTGCGGATCGACGATTTTTCCCTCCACGCCGGTGAGCGCCTTGCCGACCGAGCCGATGACGTTATCATCCGGCGAAGTCGCGAAGGCGGCGGCGCTGGTCTCGGTGAGACCGTACGCCTGCAAGATATCAATTCCCAGCGCGTGGAAATCGAGGCCAATTTTCGGATCAAAGCGTGATCCGCCCGTCACCAGATACCGCATCTTGCCGCCAAAAGTGTGGTGAATTTCAGGAAAGAGAAGTGGGCCGGGATTCCATCCGAATCTTCGGGCGAAGCGCGTGAATGCCATCATCCTTCGCAGCGCCCAACTCGCAAGTTTCCCCCGCTTCGCCACTTCTTTGAAAATACGCTCGTGGATCAAGTAGAAAAACTGTGGCACCACGGCGAAGGCTGTGATTTTCCGTTCGGCCAATGCACGAAGTAACTCCGTCGTATTCACAGTTTCGAGATAGACAACACGCGAACCCTTCACCAGCGGCAACAGTAAGTTCGCCATCTGCGAAAGTACGTGGAACAGCGGAAGCACACCGAGCAATGCGTCCTCAGGACCGAGTTGCGCCCAGCCGAATACGGCTCGCACTTCGCCCATCAGATTGGAATGCGTGAGCATCACCCCTTTGGGGTCAGCGGTGGTGCCGGAAGTGTAGAGTAAGGAAGCAAGGTCGTCGTCATTCGACGAGATGGGAACAAAGTTTCCCGGTCCGGCGGCAAACATGCCGTCGAGATTAGCTTGCGCCGTGACGACTCCCAGCTTTCCAGCTGAGCGAAGCTCGGCAGAATCCGTTAATAAGATCTGGACTGACACTTCCGCTGCGGCTTTCTGAGCGACCGCCAGGTGCCGTGCGTCGCAGAATAGAATGGAAGCGCCACTGTCTTTGAGCAGCTTGGCAACCTGATCCGCATGAAACGCCGTGTCCAGCGGAACAGCCGCACACCCGGCCGCGATGATGCCAAGGTAGGTAGTGATCCAGCGCGGATGATTGTCGGCGAGGATTGCAATCCGAGCCCGCGGTCGAAATCCGTTCTCGGTCAGCCAGCGGCCAATGCTCTCCGCCATGCGCCGCGTTTCGGCATAGGTAAAGCTCTCCACGCGGTCGCGCCGCTGAATTTCGAGCGCTACATTCTCAGGCCAGCGCTCAGCGCACTCGCGGAAAAGTTCGTAAAAGGTCGGCATGGGCTGAAGGGGGAATATACCTGAAAACGCGCTTCATCGCCGCAGTTGGAGGGATGGTTTCTTGAGAAGTCTGCGCCCGCGACTTACGCTCTACGCACGCATCTAATATACTAGCCTTCTGGGATAGTGGTGTAGTGCCCATCCAAGGATTCTCATTTGATCAATGCTTTAATAGCCAAGGTTTTCGGGACCAAGAACGAGCGCGAGATCAAGCGCCTGATGCCGCGTGTCGAGGCCATTAACGCGCTCGAGCCCGAAATGCGCAAGCTCACTGATGAGCAACTGCGCGCGAAGACGGACGAGTTTCGCCTGCGAATAAAGGAACGCGTGGCTCGTATTCCCGACGAGCCGGACGCGGACATGGATCGCCGGAAAGAACTCGACGACGAGCGCAGGAAACTCGTCAATGAAGTTCTCGATGAGCTTCTGGAGGAAGCTTTCGCTGTGGTTCGCGAGGGCGGCCGCCGCGTTTTGAACATGCGGCACTTCGATGTGCAGCTCATCGGCGGCATGGTTCTGCATCAGGGCAAGATTGCCGAGATGAAGACCGGCGAAGGAAAAACCCTGGTCGCCACTTTGCCGGTTTACTTGAACGCCTTGAGCGGACGCGGGGTTCACGTAGTCACGGTCAATGACTATCTCGCCAAGCGCGACTCCGAGTGGATGGGCAAACTCTACAGTTTCCTCGGCCTGAGCGTGGGCGTCATCGTGCACGATCTGGACGACCAGCAGCGCCGCGAAGCCTATGCCGCGGACGTCACCTACGGCACCAACAACGAATTCGGTTTCGACTATTTGCGCGACAACATGAAGTTCGATCTGCACGATTGCGTGCAGCGCGGCCATAACTTTTCCATCGTGGACGAAGTTGACTCCATCCTGATCGACGAGGCTCGTACGCCGCTCATCATTTCCGGCGCCAGCGAAGAGTCCACCGACAAGTATGCCAGGGTCAATCGCATTATCCCCAAGCTCGAGAAGGGGGAGCAGATTGATGTTGCTCCTGGTGAGCCCGTCCAATACACCGGCGATTACGTGGTCGATGAGAAGCACAGAAATATCACGGTTACCGATGTGGGGTGGGAAAAGGTTGAGGGACTGCTCGGCATCGGCAACATTGCTGATCCGGAAAATTGGGACCTCAAGCATCACGTCGAGACTGCGGTGAAGGCGCATGCTCTTTATCACCGCGATGTGGAATACGTAGTGAAAGACGGCGAAGTCATCATCGTTGACGAGTTCACCGGCCGCCTGATGCCCGGCCGCCGCTGGTCCGATGGCCTGCATCAATCGGTTGAAGCCAAGGAAAACGTCAAAATCGAACGCGAGAATCAGACTCTCGCGACCATCACTTTTCAGAATTATTTCCGCATGTACAAAAAGCTGGCCGGCATGACCGGCACGGCGGAAACTGAAGCGTCTGAGTTTGACAACATCTACAAGCTCGAAGTGATGGTCATCCCCACTAATAAGCCGATGCTCCGGCTGGAGAATCCGGATGTTGTGTACCGCACCGAAAAAGAAAAATATTACGCCGCAGCCGATGAAATCCAAAGGTTGCATGACAGCGATCAGCCGGTGCTGGTCGGCACTACGTCGATTGAAAAGTCCGAGCGTCTTTCCGATCTGCTGAAAAAGAAAGGCATCAAGCACTGGGTTTTGAACGCCAAGCAGCATGAGAAAGAAGCTGAAATCGTGGCTCAGGCTGGCAGCAAGGGCATGGTCACAATCGCAACGAATATGGCGGGCCGCGGCACTGACATTCTGCTCGGCGGGAATCCTGAGTTCATGGCCAAGCAGGAATGCGTGAAGAAGGGAATCGCGCAGCCTTTGCGGGCCGCACAAGGGAAGGTCCAAGCCGTCGTCGACGACACTAAGAGCACGGTTTGGTACTACGCCGGCAATGAATACATTGTTCCGACCGAGCAGTGGACAGAGGCGTTTAATCGCTACAAGGCGCAGACCGACAAGGAGCACGAGGAAGTCATCGCGGCCGGTGGACTGCACATCTTCGGCACCGAGCGTCACGAAGCTCGCCGTATCGACAATCAGCTTCGCGGCCGCGCCGGACGCCAGGGCGATCCCGGTTCGTCGCGTTTTTATCTTTCACTCGAAGACGACTTGATGCGCATCTTCGCCAAAGAGTGGATCTCCAACCTGCTCCAGCGCCTGGGCATGGAAGAAGGAGTTCCGATTGAATCCAAGATGATCTCGCGCCGGATTGAGAAATCGCAGGAAGCCGTCGAAGCGCAGAACTTCGAGGCCCGCAAACATCTGCTGGAATACGACGACGTGATGAACAAGCAGCGCGAGGCGGTATATGGCTTGCGCCATCAATTGCTCGAAGGTGTCGACCAAAAGGAATTAATTCTTGAGGACTACGTCTCCGGCATTCTCAGCGATTTGATGGATCAATTCTGCGCGGTCAAGGCGCATGCTGCCGATTGGGATCTCAAGGGCCTGAAGGACGCGATCTTTACTCGCTTCGGCGTGGACATTCTCGCGGAAGGCATCAAACCTGAGACTCTGAACCGTCAAGAGTTAGGCGACGCGATCTTCGACAAACTCAAAGCCCGTTACGATGCTAAAGAAAAACTGATTGGCCCGGATGCCATGCGCTATCACGAGCGCATGATTATGTTAAGCGTCCTCGACTCGCAGTGGAAAGATCATCTCCGCGATATGGACCACTTGAAAGAGGGCATCGGTCTGCGCGGCTATGGCCAGCACGATCCGCTGGTCGAGTACAAGCGCGAGTCCTTCGATATGTTCGAAGCCATGATGCAGCGCTCGCAGGAAGATACGGTTCGCTATCTTTATCTGATGCAGATTCTGGAGCGCCCGGGCGAAGGCGGAGCACCCAGACCTTTGGATGGTGGTGCTCCCGGCGCTGCAGGTCCAGAAGCTGGCGCGCCGGTTCCGCGGCCGACTGGCGATGGCAATGGCCGCAAACCAGCCCGGCAAGTGGCCACATCCGTCGACGAAATCGAAGAAGCCTTCCAGCGCAGGAAACGCCGCGAACTCGATCAAGCTCGCATGGCCGGTTCTGGCGATCTGCAGACGGTGCAGCAGGTGGTGCGCGGCGCGGCCAAAATCGGACGCAACGATCCCTGCCCCTGCGGCTCTGGAAAAAAATACAAGAAGTGCTGCGGCGCCGGCGCATAGCTCAACCCAACCCTTTGTCATCCTGAGCGCGGAGTCGAAGGAATACAACTTACTTGGACGGCGGCTTAGCCAACACGAACGACTTCACGACAATGTTATTCGGCTGAACTCCCACCGGAATCATGGTCAACAGCGAATATTCCCCCGGCTCGAATTTCTTCTTAGGCGTTCGCTTCTGAATCACGGTCACGTCTCCTGATCCCGAATTCAGGACCAGCAAATAGTTCTGACTCTGCGAAAGCGCCAGTCCATCCGGATGGCTGCCGACCGGCAGCGTCGCAATCATTTTTCCAATATCAATGTCATACACCGCTACGGTGTTCGATCCGAAATTGCTGACATACAAGCGGGAGTTATCCGCAGTCACAATCCCGCGCGCCGGATGTGTACCGATCAGATAGCTGCCGCCAACCTCGTCGGTGGTAGTCTCGATAATCGAGATATTGTCGGAATCGAAGTTACTCACCATGAGTTCGCCGCCGTCGGGCTTGAGTGCGAGGTGAACCGGGGTCTTACCCACATCGAGCAACGCCAGCAGTTTGTTATTTTTCAGATCAATCGACGCAACCTGTCCCGATGCCGCGCACGCGACAAATGCTTTCCCGCTGTCCGGCAGGATTGCAACGTCTTCCGGCTGCTGGCACACCGGAATCGTGTTGCGCACCATGAGGCGTCCAGCATCGATCAGCGAAATGGTATTGTCGCCGCGGTTGCTCACCACCACAGTCGCGCCGTCCGGTGAAACTCTAGCCAACCCAGGCGCAGCTCCCACACGAATGTTGCTAATCACAACTCGCTTCTCGAGATCAATCACCGAAACATTTGCCGAGCCCGAATTCGCGACGTAGCCGCGCCTTCCGTCCGCGGAAACGTCGATGAAATAAGGTTTGCCGTGAACGCCGATGGTCGCGATTACTGCGTTGCGTTCCGCGTCAATCACGCTCAGGTTGTTCGATCCGGTATTGACGACGTAGATCTCGTTCTTCTTGCTGTTCGCCGCGACGCCGGTGGGCTCGCTTCCAACCTTCACGGTCTTCGCAGGCTGGAACGTGCGCAGGTCGATCACGCTAACCGTATTGCTCTTGCCGTTCGTGATGTAGGCGTATTCGTGGTATGCGGGGCCGTAATCGGTAAGCTGCCGTTCATGAAAATACAGCCAGCCGAGCCCCGCAACAACGGGGATACAGACAGCGATGAAAAGAACTTTTCTCAAGGCAGTGGAGCGATCGAGGATCGGCGTGCAGTTTCGGCAGACAATGAAGTGAGCGCGTTTGGATGAGCCGAAGCTCCCGGCACAACTCTCCCCACCACCGGCGCGATCTGCCGCACTTGCGACATCAACTCGTCGAACTGATCGGGATACAGCGACTGCATGCCATCCGACATTGCCTTGTCCGGCTCATGATGGACTTCGATAATCAGACCATCGGCTCCCACGGCAATCGCCGCCCGCGAAAGCGGAGTGACTTTGTTGCGCTTGCCAGTTCCCTGGCTCGGATCGACAATAATCGGCAAGTGGCTTAGCCGCTGCACCGCCGGAACCACACTCAGGTCGAGAGTGTTGCGCGTGTGGTCGGCGAAAGTGCGAATGCCGCGCTCGCACAGAATCACGTTGTAGTTGCCCTCACTCATCACATACTCGGCCGCCATCAGAAATTCTTCCAGCGTAGCTGACATGCCGCGCTTCACCATCACAGGACGCTTCGAGCGGCCGGCCCGCCGCAGCAGAGAGTAGTTTTGCATATTGCGAGCGCCAATCTGAATGATGTCGGCGTACTGCTCGACCAGTTCGAGCGATTCATGGTCGATGGCTTCGGTAATCGTCCGCAAGCCAAAATTCTCGCGAACCTCGGCCATGATCTGCAAACCTTCTTCACCCAGGCCCTGAAAGGAATACGGAGAAGTTCGCGGCTTGTAAGCTCCGCCACGAAAAAACTGCGCCCCCGCCCGCTGAACGCGCTCCGCGATGGCAAACGCCTGCTCCCGGCTCTCAATCGCGCAAGGGCCGGCGATGATCGCCAGCGCGGGCCCGCCAATCGTGGCATCGCTTCCGGCGAAACGAATGATGGTGTTCTCTTCCTTAAGATCGCGGCTGACCAGTTTATAAGGTTTGGTGACGCGAATAACTTCCTGCACGCCGGACATTTCTTCCAGCGTGCCGGCCTCGACTTCGCCTTTATTTCCGGTGATGCCGATCGCGGTCCGCTCGGCCCCTGGAATCGAGTGGGCGCGGTAGCCGAGCGACTCGATTTTCTGGCAGACGGTGCGCACCTGCTCTTCGGTCGCGTGCGCCTGCATAACGACCAGCATTAATCCACCTCGAAAGCTTCAAGTCTATCTTCGAAGCCGTATGAATCGCAAACGGCGCAGGATTTCAGGTTCCAGCGCCGGGCATCGGCTGCTCGCTATACTTCTATTCATGCCCAGTTCCATCGCGCGCGAGCAGGACATCCTCAAGCATCCCGTCCCGAAGCGCCCGCCACGTCTGACCTCGCGCCGCATCGGCATTCATACGTCGACCGCAGGTGGCGTCCAGAATGCCGCGGAACGGGCCTACCGGCTGGGTTGCAACACTTTTCAGATTTTTTCCTCCAGCCCGCGCCAGTGGGCGCCATATGCGCTAAGCCGTCCGCAATGCGACGAGTTGACCCGCCTGCGCGAGAAATATGACCTCAAGCCCATAGCGATACACGTGAACTATTTGGTGAATCTGGCCAGCACAACTCCGCTGTTCTTGAAGAAGTCGATCGAGGCATTTCGTGGCGAAGTCGAAAGAGCCCTGGCACTGTGCGCGGACTATCTCGTGCTTCACCCTGGATCGTTTCGTGGCGCGGATCGCGAAGCCGGCTTGATTCAAACCTCAGCCGCAATCGCAGCCGCGACGCGCGGACTGGACCTGGCCAAAAGCAATCTCACCATCCTGATCGAGAACACTGCAGGCGCGGAATACTCCTTGGGCGGCTCCTTCGAGCAAGTCGCTGAAGTCCTGGAACGCCTACGCAACGTGGTTCCCATCGCGGCTTGCATCGACACCTGTCACACCCATGTCGCCGGATACGACATCGTGTCCGAAGACGGATTCCGCAAAACCCTAGCTCATCTCGACGAAACAGTTGGACTCAAGAACGTCCGCGTCTGGCATTGCAACG
>Ga0070761_10001427_pt1 | contig 14960 bp, 13 predicted proteins | sample HubBroMetageREF1_FD_66724 | JGI IMG/M metagenome (GOLD analysis project Ga0070761, IMG submission 66724) | Reference soil microbial communities from the Hubbard Brook experimental Forest, New Hampshire, USA - Hubbard Brook CCASE Soil... | ecosystem: Environmental > Terrestrial > Soil >... | reverse complement strand
CCATCTGCTTTACGATGACTTCCTGATCCTGCTTGCGCGCCGGGTTCAGGCGATATTCGTTCAGCAACATTTTGCAGTGTTCCGTCCACTGGCCCCACGCCTGTTGCGAGACGTTCTCGTAGATTTTCTTTCCCAAGTCGCTGTCAAAGGGAGGCTCGGGAAGACCGGGCAATTCCTGTTTCAATTTTGCGCAGAAGACTTTGTGATCGGACATAAATCTCTTCTGAAATTATCGCACAGGTATCGCGGCATCACTGGCTTCTGACGAGAAGCTTCCGCCGTGACGTCGAAATTGTGGCATGAGTTGGCGCGAGCGAGGCGAGCACGTCCGTCGCCAAAATCGGTGGTGCGGTGAAATTTACATTGACAAATTACATACAAGTGGCAATATCTTGTGGTAGGACAGCTGCTCATACAAGAACTTGAGTAGCCCGGGCATTCAAGGTGCCCTGTCGAGAACCTTGGGAGAACAAATCGTTCAAACGGAGGAAACACTTCATGGCAACCAAGAAGAAAGCCGCCAAGAAAAAGAAACACTAAGCGGAAGGACTGCTCGTTCAGAAGTTCCCCAAAGCCTCTCCGGAGAAGCACCTCTTGAGAGGCTTTTCCATCAGCCCATCTGCACTTTTGGGGGTTGTCGCGCAGCGCGGCTCGTGCTAGAAACGCGTATACGGCAGTACAGAAACCGCCCCCATGAGCAGCCTTCGCAAGAAAGCTCCGAAGAAAGCGGCCCGCAACGCCGAAGTGATCATTCCGGACAAGCTCTATTTCCGTATCGGTGAAGTCGCCAGCTTGTGCCGCCTGCCCGCTTACGTGCTTCGGTTCTGGGAAACCGAATTTCCGCAGCTCAAGCCCGTAAAAAGCAGCACTGGACAGCGCATGTATCGCAAACGCGATGTGGAGTCGGTGGTCCGCATCAAGAGGTTGCTTTACGAAGACGGATTCACGATCGCCGGGGCGAGGGTGCAGCTACGCGAGGAAACCAAGTCCGAGCGGAACCAAACCACTCTTCCATTTCCGGTGAAACCTGCCGTGAGTGTGGTGCACCTGCGGAATGAACTGCAGCAGATACTGCATATTCTTTCCGCACGCCACTAGCCGCGGGTGAGAGTCGCGTCCCCGTCGATGCACCAGCCAGATCCGAACCTCCCATAAATTGTCATCCCGAGCGAAGCGAGGGATCTGCAGTTCGCCGCAAGATGCAGATCCCTCGCTTCGCTCGGGATGACAAAGTCTCGGTGAATTCTGTCTTACGCCGACTCCCTTAGGGGCTCGGCTTCGACCAGTGGCGCATTGACCAGGTGCTCGCTCAGGAACCAGACCTGCAGTTCGCTCGGGCGAAGCACATCACTCACGACCAAGTCGTTGGTACCGGCGTCGCCCAGTTTGGTCGACAACTCCGCGAGTTCACGGCAATAGGTGATGACCAGTTCGTGCGCGTCCAGCAGGCGAGACAGTTGCACGGGAACTTCTTCGCGACCTTTGGGCGGGCGTGGAATTCGGGTCAGCTCGGCCACGTCGGCCGCCATGGCGACGCTGATTCCGCCCAGAAGCTGGATTCGTTCCGCGATCGTGTCGACGATCTCGTTCTGCTCTCCGTAATGCTTATCGAACAGAAGATGGAGTTGATAGAAAGTCGCTCCCGATACCTGCCAATGGGACTTCTTGTAGAGATCCCGCAGAGTTATGGTGTCGGCCAGCAGTTGATTCAGTCGCTCGGTCATTTCCAGCCGGATTGGTTCCTCCAATTGCAGCGGCATTGTGCTGGTCACCGTGCCGAACGCCTGGAGTTCGCGGGCTGACTGGTGGTAGCGGGGTTGGGCTGAAGCTCTGTGCGAATTGCTGGAGGGCGGTTTCTTGGCCATGAAGTTCTCCTTAGAGTGTGAATTTTAAAGTGCGAATTTTGCCAGAACAGATATCTGCTTCCGGTCCTGTTTGCCGGTCAAGCACCTTGGATGCGAACCGCCGGAAATGGATACGGGAACTTTACCCGCGCGGGAGTCCCTATTTACGACGGTTATGCGAAGGTCACAGCTGGACGCTCAGTCGGCAGCGCTGCGGCGGACGCTTTGCACTTCAGTCAGGAAATCGACTCGCGGCTGGCCTTTGACTCCCGCACTGGCCATTTTGGCTTTGAGTTCTTCGGACGCGATAAATGCGCGCGCCTTTTCCAGACTTTCCCATTCCATGAAAAGATTGACGTCGTTGACGTTTCCGGCGCCGCGAAAAATACGGCAGCTGCACTCGCCGTTCTTGCGCCGCCAGTCCTGGGCGGAATCGAACGCGGCCTTCCAGACCGTATAGTCGGCGACTTCGTGGTGAATCAGAAGGTTGATCATGGGGTCGGATGCACTCCTTTTGCTAAGAAAACGTTGCTCCAAACGCGGGAAAAATGCAAGGGCCGGGATCACAGCGGATGCTGGATCGGACGTCGCCGGATACGAGGTTTCCCCCTCCGCAACTGGAGCGGGCCCACGACCCGACCCTCGCAGGAGGTAAATGGTCGGGACGGCGAGATTTGAACTCGCGACCCCTTGCACCCCAAGCAAGTGCGCTACCAGGCTGCGCTACGTCCCGATGATCCTACCTACTGACGGAATCCGCCGCCGAGGGTGGCAGCGTGGGGTTTGACTTTCAAATTCTACACCAGTCGGCCACGGGCGAAACCGGTCCGGCGAACGATCGGACCGCGGCGGCGGGGCGCCCTCCGGTTCTGGTGGCCGATCCGGCGAGGGCGCGAAGGGTGCTGGGGTGGACCTCCAGGCGCAACCTCGCGGACATGGTATCGAGCGCGTGGATTTGGATGCAGAAAACAGCGCAACGCCATGCGGCATAAGATCAACGCGCGCTAGAAGTTGGTGGTAAGGCGCGCTGCCACGCTGCGCGAGGGTCCGATGGCGTTGCCGGAGAAAAGACCACCGAAGTCGATCACGTCCAGGACGTTGTTAAGGTTCTGCCCATCGATCTGAACTCGCATCGTCATACGGTCCGATTTGTAAGCATCCGCGCCCGCCGAGGCGTTGACCTGGAAAGACGGATCGATGCGCCCAAGGTTGAAATTGATTCGACCGATCACCTGGGGGCCGTATTCGGCGAGCGCCTGTTGTTGAGTACCGTCGAAATCGAAGGGCAGACCGGTGTCGTATTGAATTCCGCCCGCGATCCAGAAGCGCGGAGTCACCTGGTAACGAAGACGGCCGCGAAGGCTGTGGCGCTGGTCCTGTGAATCGGGGAAATGGCCCGAGAGCGGCGGACACGTAGCCCCGTTCGGTTGACTGACACATGTGTCACTCACCCCGATCAAGAGGCCGCCCGTAACCGGGAACCAGGCATTGCCGACGATGTAGGATTCGCTGATGAAACCGGAGAAGCCCTTCCAGTGCGGAAGTTCGATTTTGCCTTCAGCGCCGTAGAGGATGGCCTTTTCGAATGCAATGGGAAAGCTGATGCTGGTGTTGAGGATTTGGTCGTCATCGGCATAGTTGTTGACGGAGCGGCGGAAAACGTTGGCATCGAAGCGGAATTGGCCGAAAAAGCTCTTGCTCGCACCCCATTCGAAATAGTTGCCGTGAGAGGGTTGCACTGGCAGGCGCAGGATATTGGGTTCGAACGATTGCACCTGGTTGGAGCTGGAGAGCAGGATGTTTTCGAACGACGGGGTTTGAAAGATGCGGTCGTAGGAGAAGTGGACCATCAAACCGGCCTTGGGAAAATAATGCGCTATGGCGAGACGCGGGCTGACGGTGTTTTGATTGAGCAGTAGCTGGTAGTGGTCCCAGCGCAGGCCGGCGTTGATGGTCCAGTTGCCGAAGTGGATAAGGTCTTGAACGAAGGCGGCCTGTTCGAGGTCGGGACGGTTCCCGGCGAACGCGAACGTGGTCACGGTGCCGGGGTCAAAGGGATAACTGGCGGGATAATTCGGGTTCGCGGTGATGACGTCACTGTAGTTTTCGTGGAGGAAGATGTTGTCGGTTTCAACTCCGGCTTTCCATTCGTGATGTCCGCTGTGGATGGAGACCGAGCTATTGAAATATCCTTCTTTAAAGTCATTGTGCTGAAAGACAATGATGGGCCAGGAATAGGGATTGGAATAGAAATCGTTGGAGTTGTCGCGAACCATGCCACGGACATCAATGAGCACGTTGGGCGAGAAAATGTGCTGATAGGACGCGCTTCCCATCGTCTCGAAATTGTCGGCGGTCTGGAGCTGGGATGGAGTCCCAGGTGGAGGCGAAGGCTCTCCACCGAGAGTGCCGATGAGCTGCGGGTCTTCTTGCACCAGCTCATTGGGAATTTCATAGCGGGCGAGTTCATGGCGGACGATGAATCGCAAACGGTCTTTGGGTGTCAAGTCGCGCTCGTAGTTGACCGAAAAAACTCCCAGCGTACCCGCGTTCGTGAAGTTCTGCGGAACCACAGGATTCAGATAGTGGTCCGTCATGCTGCCACTGGCGCTGGCGCCGAAGGTATTCTTTCCCCAGACGTACTGCCCCTGCGCCGCAGCGGCGGCCGAATCAAAGCTGCCGCCGGAGAGCACCACCTCGCCGTGAAAACCCGGCTGTGAATCCTGCAGCGTGTTCACCTCGACCACGCCACCCATTTTCCGGCCGTATTCCGCCGGAATGCCCCCGGTGTAGATGCTCAACGATTGTATGTCGTCTGCATCCATCGCCGGTCCGAAGCTGGGGGAGCGGTTGTCGGTCAGCGGGATGCCGTCGACGACAAATTGGGTCTGATACTCCGAGCCGCGCGGATGCAGCACGGCATTACCTTCGTAGAGCCAGCCGGGCTGTGAATTCACCAAATCCTGCAAGGAACGGCCGGGAATGGAGCTGAGCCGGGTTTGGATATCGTCGGATCCTACGTGATTGACCGCGCCAGCCTGATCGGGGTCGATCAATGTGTTGGCCGCACTCACGTTCACCGACTGTTTCACGGTCGGCAACAGGAGTCGAATTGTATATTCGGTCGGAAACGAGGAATGAATATCGACAGATTGAGATATCTCCGCAAACCCAGGCTGGGAGATTTCGAGCTGATAGACGCCGTAGGGCAGGCGTTGCACATCCAGGCTACCCCGCTCGTTGGTCGTCAGAGTATTCCGATACTGATTTGCCTCGCTGGTGATCTGGACCGTGGTTTTCAAGCCGAGGCCGGTTGGATCGGTCACTTTGAGGCGCAATTCGCCGCTATTGCTCTGGCAGAACACGCTCGGGCCAAAGAACAGCAACGCGCAAAAGACAAAAATAGCTGCAAATCTCTTCATGAAGGGCGGCTCTTGTAGTTTAGCTGCTGTCGGTAGAGGGGTTGTCAGGCGTTCCCTTCCGAATTGTTACTTTCGGGTGAGGTAACGTCGCCCTTTTCTCCCCTGCAAGTTGAATATTCCACTTCCTGCTGTTTCGTTCAGTTTTTTTTCAATCTCGCTGGAAGAACCTTGAACAGAACGGGCGGGAAGGGAATATATATATTTAGGGATCCAAGCGAATGCCTCCCACAGATTCGATCGCCGATTCGAGCGGGCTGTCTTTCCCCAGCGCTACCGATGCCACGTCCTCGGCGAAGCCTTCGGAGATCGAGCGCGAGGTCATGAATCTGTTTGACCTATTTCGCAATCCGCTTCTCCGCTATGCGCTCTCGTTCGGCATCCCGGTGCATGACGCGGAAGAAGTCGTCCAGGAAGTGTTCCTGTCACTTTTTCGGCATCTGCAACTTCGCCGATCCCGGAAGAACCTTCGCGGCTGGATCTTCCGGGTCGCGCATAATCTCACTCTGAAGCAGCGCCACGCGAACCAAAAATTGCGCGACCGCACAGCATTCCACGGGTCCAGCGCGGACGAGCAGTTTGATCTATCGCCGAATCCTGAAGAGCAGCTGTCGTCCGCTCAAAGGCGGCGCCGATTGCTGGCCGTTGTTGACGCTCTCCCGGAGGCCGACCAGGGTTGTCTGCGGCTGCGCGCGGAGGGCCTCCGCTACCGGGAAATCGCGGCGGTGCTCGGCATGTCTTTGGGGGCGGTATCGATATCGTTGACGCGCTCACTCGCGCGCCTGGTGCGCGCGGACGGGAGATGAAGCTGGGGGATAAAAGTATGCGGAGCGAAGATTTTCACGCGCCGGACCTGCACCTGACGGATCAGGAACTGCTTTTGGCTGCGGATGGCGAACTCCCAACCGGTCGAACCGCTCGGGTTCACGCCCACCTCGCCGCCTGCTGGGACTGCCGGGCTCGGATGGCGGAAATCGAAGCGACAATTGCCGATTTCGCGCGAGCGCATCGCCAGACACTGGATCCGCAATTGCCACCCATCGCCGGCCCACGTGCGCTTTTGCGCGCCCAGCTGACTGAACTGGCGTCTAAGTCCAAGGTCAGTTCTTCACGGTGGATGTTCCAATTCACTTCGGCCACGCGTGTCGCGGCGTTCGCGTGTGTAGCGCTGCTCGCGTTCTTCGCTGCCGCGAAGTTGGGCAGGCTCCTGTTGGAACGTTCTACAGTGCGCGGAACAAACTCAGCGGTGGCTGTATTCGAGCGCGGGGCCGAACCCAACCGCAGCCTTACGCCGGGGGCAACGCGGAGGGTTGCGATCAGCGACGTTTGTTCGACGGCTCATGAGCAGGTGGTTGGAGAAGTATCAACATCGTTGCGCCAAGAGGTTCTTCAGGAGTACGGCATTGTGAATGCTGACGCCGACGACTATGAGATCGATTACCTGATTGCTCCGGGGTTGGGTGGTGTGGAAGAGATCCACAATCTGTGGCCCGAACCCTACACATCTCCGACATGGAATGCGCGCGTCAAGGACGCGCTGGAAGAACGACTTCACGAATTGGTCTGTGCCGGCAGACTCGACTTGTCGACGGCGCAGCGGGACATCGCAACGGACTGGATTGCGGCCTATAAGAAGTATTTCCATACTGACAGACCTCTCTCCCAGCGTTCGGATCTGATTCGGTTCGAAAGAATTCGCCGCCGTGTCCGAGATTACGAGATTAGAGGATTGTTCTCTCAATCCTCGACTCACTGTTGAGGAACGAGTTTTGTCCATCCTTGGACAGGAGCCGAACTTTCCCGCATGCGGTTCGAACCAGATGTTCTTCGGCCCATCGGAGCCGCCCATCCACTCCGGAAACCAGTGATCGAACTCTCCGGAAGACTTGGTTGTTTTATCCGACGGGAATCCGTAAGCAACAAGGATAAGGTCTTTTTCGGAATCGCTGACCTGGTGCAGATGGCCACGGCTCGGCGAGCACGCGAGGGAGGCATCCATCTCGCCCGCTGTCAATGAGGGATCCGGAACGGTGCAATAGCCGCTCGACTTGTCGACATCAACCTTACGACAATGCTGCGCTGACGCCAGACTGGTTGCAAACATCAACGCCAACATCATGATTGTCTTCGGCCGCATGAATCCCTCCTCTGCCGCTCTGTCTGGAGTTTGGGAACTTTCTTCGATGCTAGGCTCTTTTTGATCGGCGGGTCCATGCGAACCGGCAAGCATCACCTCATTGCTAAACAGCAAATGAGTCTCGGAATAACGCCACGTTAACGGCTGTCAAAGCCTTCGTGCTTGCCCCTTTCCAGTTGTCAGTCCCGTCCTTTTTCGCGTACTCTGCCGCGATGGGAATCCGAACTCTGTCCGCATGGTCGCGCGTTTGCGTTTTGTTGCTTTGCTTTTCTCCGCTTCACAGTTCCGCGCAGACGGCGCCTCGCGGCTTCTCGCTGGAACAGGTGATGAGTTCGCCGTTTCCAAATAATCTCGTGGCTGCGGATCATGCCGGGCGAATCGCGTGGGTGTTTTCGGCTCGGGGCGAGCGCAATGTGTGGATCGCGGACGCTCCGAACTTTGAGGCGCGGCAGATCACGCACTACACGGGCGACGATGGCATGCCGATTGCCTCGCTGAGGCTGACGCCCGACGGAAGGACGGTCGTCTACGCGCGCGGCCGTGAGGCCAATGGCGCTGGCGAAATCGCCGACCCGACCAGCAACGTTGAAAAGCGCCTGCAGCAGGTGTGGGCGGTCGATGTGGACAAGGGGGAACCGCGTTTGCTTGGAGAGATGGGGTGCGATGAGGAGGATTGCGAAGACATCCAGATATCGCCGAGCGGGGAGTTCGCGGTATGGTCGGCGAAGAAGCAGATCTGGATCGCTCCGATTTCCGGCAGGGAGAAAGGCAAGGCGCTGACCTTCGCGCGGGGCAGCAGTTCGCATCCCACGTGGTCGCCCGACGGAAAGAGAATTGCCTTTGTCAGCGATCGCCAAGATCACAGCTTTATCGTCATTTACGAATTTGGCCGCAACACGCTGCGCTTTGTTTCGCCGAGCGCCGACCGCGATCTGTTTCCGCGCTGGTCACCGGAGGGGAGCCAGATCGCCTTTGTACGGCTGGTGGGCAGGCAGATGAAGGAGCCTCTGATTCCGCAGACGCCGCTGCCTTGGGCGATCTGGGTTTATGACGTTGCCAGCGATTCGGCGCGAGAGATATGGAAGGGCGGCTCGGGCCTGGATGATTCGCTGCCGCTGCTGACCGAAGAGGGGTCGTTTAAATTTGGAGCGAAGAATCGCATCGTTTTCTCTTCTGAGCAAGATGGGTGGAACCATCTCTATTCGGTGGCAACATCTGGTGGGCCCGCGGCGCTGCTGACTCCGGGAAAATTTGAGACGGAAGATGTCGCGCTGAGTTCGGATAAAACCTCGGTCATCTACTCCTCCAACCAGCATGACATTGGCCCGCTTAACAACGACCCGCTTGATGTGGATCGTCGGCATCTGTGGCGCGTCAGCGTTGACGGCGGAACACCAGAGGCTCTCACGCACGGCGACACGTTGGAATGGACGCCGCTTGACGTCGCCGGCAAAATCGTTTGCCTCGGTTCGTCGGCCACGACTCCGGCGATGCCTTACGTGGTCAATTCGCACGGACGCGAGATGATCGCAAAGAGCGCGCTGCCTGCGGACTTTCCCTCGGCGCTGCTGGTCACGCCGAAACAAGTCATCTTTAAGGCTGCGGATGGATGGGAAATCCACGGGCAATTGTTCGAGCCGAAGGCTGAGCCGAAAAGTGGTCCGCGACCGGCGCTGATTTTTATTCATGGCGGTTCGGAACGGCAGATGATGCTGGGTTTCCACTCCATGGGGTACTACCACAATGCTTACGCGATGAATCAGTATCTGGTGAATCGCGGATATGTGGTGCTGTCGGTCAACTATCGTACGGGCATTATGTACGGCCGGCATTTTCGCACTCCGCCTGATGGTGGGCCGCGCGGCGGGGCCGAGTACAAAGATATTGTGGCGGCGGGAAGATATCTGCGGAGCTTGCCGGACGTGGATTCGAAGAGACTCGGGCTGTGGGGTGGATCTTACGGCGGCTATCTAACCGCGATGGGGCTGGCGCATGACTCGGATATGTTTGCCGCCGGAGTCGATTTCCACGGCGTGCATGACTGGTCGGCGTTCAAAGAGAACTATCCAGACGATGCGATCGATCGCGGCGACGCCCTCAAGTTGGCGTTTCAGTCGTCACCGAATGCGGCGATTGCGACCTGGAGATCGCCGGTGCTGCTCATCCAGGGAGATGACGATCGCGATGTTGATTTCTCGCAGACGGTCGACCTCTTGCAACGCTTGCGCGCTCAAAAAGTGCACGTCGAGGAGTTGATCTTTCCCGATGAGATTCACGGGTTCCTGCTGTGGAAGAGCTGGATTCGAGCTTACGGCGCGACCGAGGAATTTTTTGGTCGGGAGCTTGGGATGAAGTAGGCTGGCGAAGACTGCCAAATGCAACCTCAGCGGCTCAAAGCTGCGCTCAAACGTTGCGGCGAACCGCAGCGCTGAAGCGCTGCGCCACCCAAACGAGCTGCACAACCCAAATTCAAGATATTACACACTGCCGATTGCAAGTTCTTTCCTGATCCTCTCCCAGGTTACGTCGAGCGCCTCGGGCAGCACTCTGGTCTCGCCGATTACGCTTGCGAAATTGGCGTCGGCTACCCAGCGCGGCAGAATGTGCATGTGGATGTGTCCGGCTACGCCGGCGCCGGCGGCTTTTCCGATGTTCATGCCGAGATTGATGCCGTCGGGTCGGTAGAGATGGCGCAGAACCGTTTCCATGCGCTGGGTCAGGGCCATCATCTCCTGGGCGGCATCGGCGGGGAGCTTCTGCAACTCGTCCAGGTGCGCGTAGGGGACGATCATGACGTGTCCGGGGGTGTACGGATAGGTATTGAGAATGATGTAGCAATGCGCGCCGCGCTGGACGATGCGGGCTTGCTGGTCGCTTTCTTTGGGAGCATTGCAGAAGATGCAGCCCGATTTCGGCTCGGCGCCGGTTACGTAGGCGTAACGCCACGGGGTCCAGAGATGGTCCATGGGGGGAGGGTAGCAGAAGGGGATGGGGTGGGGCGAATGGGTGTTTTCACCACAGCGTCACAGAGACACAGAGAAAACCTTACACTTATAGAAACAGAAAAGAGAACCATTCACCAAGCCGTTGGGTATCTCTCGTGACTCTGTGGTGAGAAAGTGGCGAACTCAGGATACTACCGGCCTGGCACTGCCTTGACACCCGGTTTTCAGCCCTTTATTCTTACTTATTGCTCCCTGAGAGACTTTCGTCTCTGTGCGCACTTCCGCGGGCCTTTGCGGTAATTGGAGTGGGGGCGGCGGAGGTTCCGAGTTCCAATGTTCATCGAACTTAAGGATCTGGAAATTCACCCGGTTGATTTCCGGGAGGAATTCAGCCCGGGTGCGATTGATCTGGGTCCGGATGTGGCGCAGCGGTCGACGCTGCGCAGCTCGGGGCGGGCGGATCTGGTCGAGGAGCATCACGGCAAGCACAAGGTGGTGCAGGATATACGGGTGAAGGGCAAGCTGGAGACGAGCCTGGAAGTGGCTTGTGCGCGCTGCCTGGATCCGGTGGTGCTCGCGGTGGAGCGCGGCTTTGATCTGTTGTACCGGCCCCTGGGAACGGACTCGGGGCACGAAGAGCTTTCAGTTACGGACGCGGAAGCCGAGATAGGGTACTACCAGGGCGAAGGGCTGTTGCTCGAAGACATGCTGCGCGAGCAGGTGCTGCTGGCGCTGCCGTTGAAGACGATTTGCCGCGACGATTGCAAGGGGTTGTGTCCGCATTGCGGCAAGAATTTGAATGAAATTCAGTGCGCGTGCGTGGAGCAGGTTGAGGATCCGCGGTGGTCGGCGCTGAAGGAAATACGAGATAAGCTGAGTCAATAAAGGAGAGTTCTCAGTTCCCGGTTCTCAGTTCTCAGTCAAGGCGGGTTCACTGAGAACTGAGAATCGGGAACTGAAACTAAAAACATCATGCCTAATCCGAAACGTCGACATTCGCAACGGCGCACCGCTACTCGGCGGGCGCATGACTCGCTTTCCACGCACTCGCTGTCGGAGTGTCCTAACTGCCATGAGCAGAAGATGCCGCATCGCGCTTGCCCGAAGTGCGGGACTTACAAGGGGCGCGAGGTGATTGAGGTCGCGGAGAAGTCTTAACTACTCCGAACGAGCGTGCTGCTAGCGTGTACTCTGACTATGGGATGGCCGGGCGAGGGCGCCCGGCGCTCCATTTCTTTTTTCTTTCTTGGCGCTCCATTTTTCTTGATGCCTAGCGTACTTTCATGTCTTGCGTAATTGCTCTGGATGCGATGGGGTCCGACAAGGCGCCGAAGCCGGAGATTGAGGGCGCATTGCAGGCGGCTCGCCATCATGCGATCCGTGTGCTTCTGGTGGGTCCGGAAACGCAGCTGCGGGCTGAATTGGCGCGCTATCCGGGGGCGCGGCGGCTGCCGGTGGAAGTGGTTCACGCCAGCGAAGTCATCGCCATGGACGACAAGGTGGAGGCGATTCGCGCCAAGCGCGATTCGACGATCCGGGTCGGGCTGCGACTGCTACGCGAAGGGCGCGCGGCGGGCTTTGTGACGGCGGGCAACACGGGCGCCGCCATGGCCACGGCGAAAGTGGTGCTAGGGGCGCTGCCGGGGGTGGATCGTCCGGCACTGGCGGCGGCGTTTCCTACGGTGCTGAACACGGCGGCGGTTTTGCTTGACGTCGGCGCGAATGTGGATTGCACGGCCGTCAACCTGGAGCAGTTCGCGGTGATGGGAGATATTTATTGCCGGTCGATCTTCGGGATGAAGCATCCGCGGGTGGGATTGCTTTCGATCGGGGAAGAAGAAGGCAAGGGCAACCACCTGACGCGCGAGGCGTTTCAGCTGCTGAAGCGGCTTCCGATTAATTTTATTGGCAATGTGGAAGGGCGCGATTTATACAACGGGCATGTGGATGTGATCGTGGCCGACGGATTTGTCGGCAATGTCGCGCTGAAGACTTCCGAAGGCGTGGCGCGGCTGGTGCGGGCCGTGCTGAAAGAAACCTTGAGGTCGACGATTACACGGCAGGTGGGCGCTTATATTTCACGCAACGCATTTTCCGATTTCAAGAAGCGGCTGGATCATACCGAGTATGGCGGCGCTCCGCTGCTGGGGGTAAAGGGAGTTTGCATCATCACGCATGGATCGTCGAATACGAATGCCATCAAGAACGCAGTGCGCGTGGCGGCGGAGTTCGCTGAGGGCAAAGTGAATGAGACGATCGAGCGGGAATTGGCGCATCTGCAGCATCTAGCACTTAGCACTTAGCGCCTATGCTGCATTGTGGAGTTTTGGCTAAATGCTAATTGCTGACTAACCTGAGCTTCCCTCATGACAAGTTCAACTTCTTCCATTGCTTTTCTTTTTCCAGGCCAGGGGTCGCAAGCCGTTGGCATGGGCAAGGAGCTGGCTGACAAATATCCGGTGGCTCGTCGCACTTTTGCGGAAGCTGACGAGGCGCTTGGCTACGGGTTGTCCGCGCTTTGCTTTGAAGGTCCCGAAGAACAATTGAAACTCACTGAGATTACGCAGCCGGCCATTTTGACCGCTTCGGTGGCGGCTTGGCGCGTGCTCGAGGAAAAAGGTCTGAAACCCGACTTCGTCGCGGGGCACAGTCTGGGGGAGTATTCGGCGCACGTGGCGGCCGGCACGCTGACGTTTGCCGACGCGGTCCGGACGGTGCGCAATCGCGGCAAGTATATGCAGGAAGCGGTGCCGGTGGGCGTGGGTGCGATGGCGGCGATTGTGGGCATGGCGCTCGACAAGGTCAGCGAAATTGCTAGGGACGCGGCGCAGGGGGAGGTTTGCCAGGCGGCCAATATTAATTCTCCCGAGCAAATTGTGATTTCGGGAAACGCCGGCGCGGTGGAGCGCGCGGTCAAGCTCGCTGCCGAACGCGGGGCGAAGAAGGCGGTTAGCCTGCCGGTGAGCGCTCCTTTTCATTGTGCGCTGATGCAGCCGGCGCAGGATCGGTTGGCGGCGAATCTCGACGCGCTGAGTTTTGGGAATCCGACGTGTACGGTGGTTTGCAATGTTGATGCGGCGGTGGTCGAGTCGGGGGAAGCTGCGCGCGCGGCTCTGATTCGGCAGGTGACTGGCACGGTGAGGTGGGAGCCGTCGGTGCGGCTGCTGATCGACAAGGGAGCCAGCCTGTTTATTGAAGTCGGGCCAGGGAAGGTTCTGTGGGGACTGATGCGTCAGATCGACCGCTCGAAGACCTGCTTGACGGTGGGGGATGAGGCGTCGCTGCAGAAGACGCTGGCGGCGGTTGCGGCTACGGCAGCCTAGACGGCGCGGGAAAATAGCCGAACCGGCGCTCGGCTTGGACAGCTCGGGGGCGGCTGCCCCCACGCTAATACGGATAGACGGTCAGCGTTTTGTCTGATTTTTGCACGAACATTCTTGCGTGCTCGGTGCGTTCGTTGACGATGACCTCGACCACCACGCCTCCGCTGCCAAAACCTTTGGTGTTGGCGGAGCCGTAGATCTTGTGCGATTTGATTAGGCCCCACTCGCCGCCCGGTCCCCAGTCGCGGTAGAAGTCTGCGTAGGTGTATTGAGGGTATTTCTGCTGGTGCTGGCGCCAGCCGGGATCGTTGAAGTAAATGCCGTAGGCGGTTTCGTAATCCTGATGCTGCAGCGCGGTGAAGAACTTGTCGACGGCGCGCTCTTCGGGCCAGTTGCGATACATCCAGGCGAGCGCTGCCAGAACGATCACGACCGCGATGGTGACGGCGATCTTGATATTGCGCCGCCGTGCTTTCGTCGGGTCGTAGGGCTGGGCGTCGAGCAGGGTCATAAATCTCCATTAGCATAGCGGATGAATGCGGATTGAGTCATTGAACTAATTGAGGTGCTGCCCCCGGCACGCTCGGTGATTTCCCTAAAGCGCAGGGTCGAACTGCCGATGTACAACCAGTCATTCAGAAAATGACGTCGCCCAGGTCCCAGTTGCGGGACCCGCCCAGACGTCTCCGATTGCACCAGCCAAGGCCGCGGTCGTGAGTAGCGCAGGCGGCCGCCTACAGCAGTAATTCCATCCAGATCGCGCTTTCGATTGGAATCGCAGAATATGGTGGGATTTTCTGGAACCCCATTTTGGCATAGAGCGCGATCGCATCCTTCATTGCCGATTGGACCGTATCCAGACGCATGCGCGCATAGCCGATGGCGCGCGCCTCGTTGATCACGCGTTCCACCAGGATCCGGCCCAGTCCCCGGCCGCGATCGCCTGGGCGCACGTAGAGCCGCTTCATCTCGCAGATGCCGGGTTCAAGTTTACGCAACGCAACGCATCCGGCGGCGTGGTCGTCATCCCGGGCAAGCAGCAGTCTCCCGCTCGGCGGGCCGTATGCGCCGGGAAGGGTCTTCAGTTCCTCATCGAAACTCTGGAAGCACAGGCTGAAGCCAAGCGAACTGCCATATTCGAGGAAGAGGCTGCGAGCTTCCTCGATGTGTTCGGGGAGCGTGGCCTGAATCAAATCGAATCGAAGAAATTCCCTTTTGCCGTCAGCGGTCGTCAATGGGATAACCCTTGCTTCTATCTTAATGCTCGCGCAGATTCTACCCCCCGGTCGGGC
>Ga0070761_10001426_pt1 | contig 14966 bp, 14 predicted proteins | sample HubBroMetageREF1_FD_66724 | JGI IMG/M metagenome (GOLD analysis project Ga0070761, IMG submission 66724) | Reference soil microbial communities from the Hubbard Brook experimental Forest, New Hampshire, USA - Hubbard Brook CCASE Soil... | ecosystem: Environmental > Terrestrial > Soil >... | reverse complement strand
GCCGGATAAAAATCCGGCATCTCCGCGGTCTCGCCGCCGATCAGCGAGCAGCCCGCCTGCTTCGCGGCGCGGCTCATTCCCTCGATCACCTGTTCCACGATGCGCGCGTCCATCTTTCCCATCGCCAGGTAGTCGAGAAAGAAAAGCGGCTCGGCGCCCTGCGTCAGGATGTCGTTCACGCAATGATTCAGAATGTCCGCGCCCACCGTCGAGTGGATTCCCGCGGCGAACGCCACTTTCAGCTTCGTCCCCACGCCGTCCGCGCTGGCCACCAGCACCGGCTCGCGCCAGCGTTTTCGATCGAGCTGATACAGCGCGCCAAACCCACCGATCGGCGCAAGCACACCTTTGCGAAAAGTCCTTCCCGCCATGGCGGCGATGCGCCGCTTGGCTTCTTCCGCAACGGAAATGTCTACGCCTGCGTCGGAATAACGCATGGACTTCGCCCGTTTCTTCGCGAGGGCTGGAGGGGTCAAAGAATTAGAACGTATGGAACAGTCGCTTCCACCGCACTTCGCGGGGATGGATGAACACGCTGAGATACGTGGCAAACCGCTCGCCCACGTGCCCGGGATCCCAAACTTCCTCGGGCGCGTCGATCGACATATAGATCATCACCGGCGTTCCGATGATATTTTCCCGCGGGACGAATCCCCAGTAGCGGCTGTCGTAGGAATTCTCCCGGTTGTCGCCCATCATGAAATATTCGCCGGCGGGCACCTTCCACGGCCCGCGAAACTCGTTCGGGTTGGGCGGCTCCTCGCGGTAAGGCTCGACGAGGGCCTGCCCGCCGACGTATACAACTCCCGCTTTGATTTCCAGCGTGTCGCCGGGCAATCCGATCACGCGCTTGATGAAGTCGGGATTGCCTTCTTGCGGAAGCGGCGCGCGGAACACGATGATCTGCTGCCGCTTCGGATTGCGCCACAGCGGCACGTGCACGTTGGTGAAGGGAATGCCGGCGTCGTATCCGATGCGGCTGACGATCAGGTGATCGCCGATCAATACCGTATTCTCCATCGAGCCGCTCGGGATCACGCGCGCCTGCACCAGCGTTCCTTCGATCAACAGGAAGGCCACAATCACCCAGAACCACGAAACCACTTCGCGCCAGACGCGGTCTTTCGTCTCGTCTTGCCGCTTCACTTTCTGAACCGCTACCGCTTCCGCCTCAGCTGCCACCGTGAGCCTCCGACCCCATTTCTATCAGTACTAGAAAGTTCGAAACAAACGCTTCCAGCGAATCTCGCCGGGACGAATCAGGGCGGTGAGGTACGTCTCGAAGCGATCGCCCATGTGCCCTGGTTCCCACACATCTCCGGGCGCGTCAATGGACATATAAATCATCACCGGCGTTCCGATGATATTTTCGCGCGGAACAAATCCCCAGAAGCGGCTGTCATTCGAATTGTCGCGGTTATCGCCCATCATGAAGTAGTGTCCGGCTGGAACCACCAGTTCGCCGTTCACTACATCCTTGGCCATTTCAGCACGCCATCCGGGAACCTCCGAAGGGAATAGTTCCGAGGCTCGCTTCGGGAAATTCTCCCACGCAAGACTAGCCGCCCCCGAGCTATGAATTGCGTGTGGATCATGGATGGCCGCGCCGTTAATGTAGACCTGCCCCTCGACGATCTTGATTCTGTCGCCCGGGACTCCGATGCAGCGCTTGATCAGATCAGGGAATCCTTGGTCCGCCAGCGGTGCGCGGAAGACGATGATTTGCTGCCGTTGCGGGTTGCGCCAGAGCGGCATATGAACGTCAGTGAACGGAATGCCGGCATCGTACCCCATGCGGCTGACGAGCAGGTGATCTCCGATCAGGACGGTGTTTTCCATCGAGCCGCTGGGAATCACGCGCGCCTGCGCGACGCCGCCTTCGATCAGGACAAACGCGAATAGCACCCAAAACCACGACACGATCTCACGCCCGACGCGGTCGTTCTTCACCGCAGGCCGCGGCTTCCTGTTTTTCTCTTCGGCCCGCACTCTCCCATCCGCCTCAGCTGCCACGATGAGCCTCCACTTCGAGTTGCACCAGCTCGGTCGGATAGCTGCCGGTGTAGCACGACGTACAGAATTTTCCTTCCGTGTCTTCTACCGCGAGTCGCAGCGATTCCAGCGAAAGATAGCCGAGTGAATCCGCGCTCAAGTACTGGCGTATTTCTTCCACGTCGTGCTGCGACGCAATCAGTTCGTCGCGCCGCGGCGTGTCCACGCCGTAATAGCAGGGCGAAATCGTCGGCGGGCAGCTGATGCGCACGTGAACCTCAGCGGCTCCCGCCTCGCGAACCAGCCGCACGATCTTGCGGCTCGTTGTGCCGCGCACGATCGAATCGTCCACCAGAACCACGCGCTGCCCCTCGATCATCCGCCGCACCGGATTCAACTTCAGCTTCACTCCGAAATCGCGAATGGCCTGCTCGGGTTCGATGAACGTCCGCCCGATATAGTGGTTCCGAATCAGCGCCATGCGGAACGGAATTCCCGAATCTGCCGCGAAACCAATCGCCGCCGGCACGCCCGAATCAGGCACAGGCGTCACGATATCTGCCTCCACGGGATGTTCGCGCGCCAGCAGCCGCCCCAGCCGTTCGCGACTCTGGTTCACGGGGCGCCCGAAAATCACGCTGTCCGGCCGCGAGAAATAGACGTGCTCGAAAATGCAGTATTGATGCGGCTTTTCGGGCGCGAACCGAATTGACTCGATGCCGCTGCGCGAAATCCGCAGCATCTCGCCCGGCTCGATTTCGCGCACGTATTCCGCGTCGATCAAATCGAACGCGCACGTTTCCGACGCCACCACCCACGTGCCGCCGATGCGGCCCAGGTTGAGCGGCCGGAAGCCGCGCGGGTCGCGGATCGCGTACATCTCATCCCGCGTGAGCATCACCAGCGAATACGCTCCCTCCACTTGGCTCAGCGCGTCCGCTATCGCGCCGGGAAGGTTTCGCGCGGTGCTTCGCGCAATCAGATGAACGACCACTTCCGTGTCGCTCGTCGACTGGAAAATCGACCCGCGATGTTCCAGCCGCCTCCGCACTTCGATCGCGTTCGTTAGGTTGCCGTTGTGCCCCAGCGCAAGTTTTCCCTTATTGCAGTCGATCACCACCGGCTGCGCATTCATCACCGTGTTGTCGCCCGCAGTCGAATAGCGCGTATGCCCGATCGCGGCGCTGCCGGGCAAGTGCGCGATCACCGCAGGCGTGAAAATCTCCTGCACGTGCCCCAGCGACTTGTGCGCGTACACATCCGTGCCGTCGGACGAGGCAATGCCCGCCGCCTCTTGCCCTCGATGCTGCAGCGCGTACAGCCCCAGGTAGGTCAGCTTCGCCGCTTCCGGGTGGTCGAAAACGCCGAACACGCCGCACTCGTCATGGAAGTGATCGTCTTGAAAGGTTGAAATCATTCGCTTTCGAGCGCCCTTTGCAGAGACTTTTCCCAGATGCCGCGGAACGAGCTTGCGTTCCCTTCGATTACCAGCCCACCCTCATATTTGATGCGGAATTCGCCCCGAGTGACCGCCCCGATCCGCTCAGCCCGCACGTTCCATTGTGCCGCAATCGCGCTGATGCGGGCAACAGAATCAGCCTGTGCCGATACCACCGCGCGCGCCCCTCTTTCGCCAAACAGCGCGAACTCCGCAGGCTCGCCGGGCGCAGTCGGTTCAAGACTCACCTCTGCCGCCAGACTCTCGCTTGCGAAACACGATTCCGCCAGCGTCACGGCAATCCCTCCGTCGCTCACATCATGCGCGGAAGCAATCGCATGTTCGCTCGCCAGCTTCACCAGGCAATCGATCAGCCGCCTCTCGGCGCCAAGATCGATCGCCGGAGGCGTCCCCGCCACCACGCCCTGAACCGTCTTCGCATATTCCGACGACGAAAACTCGCGCTGCGCCTCCTCCACCGAGCCGGCCACGCCACCCGCGTCGAGCAGCAATATAACGTCGCCCTCGTTGCGGAAGCCCGAGCCGAGCGCGTCGTCGGCATTCTCCAGCAGGCCCAGCACGCCAAGCACCGGCGTCGGGTAAATCGGCTTGCCCAGCGTTTCATTGTAGAAGCTGACGTTTCCGCCCGTGATCGGCGTCTCCAACACGCGGCAAGCTTCCGCGATGCCGTCAATCGCCTCGGTGAACTGCCACATCACCTCCGGCTTTTCGGGATTGCCGAAATTCAGGCAATTCGTCGCCGCGATCGGACGCGCGCCCGTGCACGCCACGTTGCGCGCAGCTTCCGCCACAGCATGCATTGCCCCCAGGCGCGGCGCGAGAAATCCCCAGCGGCCATTTCCGTCCGTAGCCAGCGCCAGCGCTCGCTTCGTTTCCTTCAACCGCAGCACGGCGGCATCGCCCGAGCCCGGCCCGATGCGCGTGTTCGTCCGCACCATCGAGTCGTACTGTTCCGTGATCCAATATTTCGACGCAATCGCAGGCGAAGCCAGCAGCCGTCGGAAATTCTCGGTCAGGTCTTGCCCTGAGGGAAGAAACTTGACGAGCGCGGTTTCAGTCACTGCCGTAGGCTTTGGCGCCGCCACAGGCCGTTCGTAGCGCGGACCCTCTTCCGCAAGCGCATGCGCGGGAATCTCGGCCGCAAGTTCCCCGTGGTTCATCAACCGCAGCATGCCGTCGTCGGTGACGCGCCCCACCTCCACCGCATCGAGTCCCCACTTGTGGAACACGTCGAACACTTCTCGCTCGCGCCCTCGCTCCGCCACCAGCAGCATCCGTTCCTGCGATTCGCTGAGCATCATTTCGTACGGCGTCATGTTGCTCTCGCGCTGCGGCACTCGAGCGAGTTCGATTTCAATCCCCATCCCACCGCGCGAGGCCATTTCCGAGCTCGAGCTGGTCAGCCCCGCGGCGCCCATATCCTGAATCGCCACCACGGCTCCGGTGCGCATCGCCTCGAGGCACGCCTCCAGCAGCAGCTTTTCCATGAACGGATCGCCCACCTGCACGTTCGGCCGCTTCTGCTGCGATTCCTCGCTGAACTCCGCCGAGGCCAGCAGCGACGCGCCGTGAATGCCGTCGCGCCCGGTCTTCGCTCCCACATAAATCACCGGATTGCCCACGCCGCGCGCTCGCGCGAAGAAAAGATCGTCGCGCCGCGCAATCCCCAGCGCGAGCGCGTTCACCAGCGGATTGTTCGAATAGCACTGCTCGAATTGCACTTCGCCGCCCACAGTCGGCACCCCAAAGCAGTTGCCGTAAAATCCGATCCCGCGCACCACGCCATCAAGAATGTTCCGATTGCGCGCGATTTCTTCACGCGTTGCGCCGTCCGCGGGAAGTGCCTTTGTAGCGCCGGGCTTTAGCCCGGCATCTTTTTCCGAAGCACGTGCCACTGACGCATCCGCCGTAATCGGCCCAAATCGCAGCGAATCCAGCACCGCGATTGGCCGCGCACCCATCGTGAAAATATCCCGCAAGATTCCGCCGACGCCCGTCGCCGCGCCCTGAAACGGCTCCACAAAGCTCGGATGGTTATGCGACTCAATTTTGAAGACGGCCACAAGCCCGTCGCCAATATCCACCACGCCTGCATTTTCCCCTGGCCCCTGCACCACATGCGTCCCGCGCGTCGGCAATCGCTTCAAATGAACGCGGCTAGACTTATACGAGCAGTGCTCGCTCCACATCACGCTGAAGATTCCAAGCTCGGTGAAATTGGGGTCGCGCCCAAGGATTTTTTGGATGCGCGCGTATTCGTTCGGGGTAAGGCCGTGCTCTGCCGCAAGCTGCGGCGTCACTTTGATTTCAGTGTTGATCACGTAGGTTTTCTCTGCGTCCTTTGCGTCTCTGCGGTAAGACCCTACGTCTGTTCACCGCGCACTTCTGTCGACAATGACAGGACTGACGCCATGGTATACGCCTTGTTTTAACGGAAAACTATGCGTGGACACGCACCCCATCAGCCCGGCGACCGTTGCGCTGCAAGGACAAGCTCTCGACAATCGACCGGAAGATGACGAGGCCGTCGGCCGACCCCAGCGGCGATTCCACCGCGCGCTCTGGGTGCGGCATGAGGCCGACAACGTTACGTTCGCGATTGCAGATTCCGCCAATCGCGTTGAGTGCGCCGTTCGGATTGGCCGCGAAATCGTCGACGCCAGCCGCTCTGCCGTCCGGATGAACGTAGCGGAAAATCACTTGCTGATTGCGCTCCAGGTCGGCCAGCGTCGCCGCATCGCAAAAATAATTTCCTTCCATGTGCGCGATGGGTATCTCGAGCACCTGGCCCTGCTCGGCCGCGCACGTGAACGGCGTGTCCGTGTTCTCCACGCGCACGTGAACCTGTCGGCAGAGAAAGCGCAGCTGCTTGTTGCGCATCATCGCGCCAGGAAGAAGCCCCGCCTCGAGAAGGATCTGAAATCCGTTGCAAACGCCGAGCACCAGTCCGCCGGAACGCGCGAAACGCTCGACGGCCCGCATCACCGGAGAGAACCGCGCGATCGCGCCCGTGCGAAGATAATCGCCAAACGCGAATCCGCCGGGGATAATGATTGCGTCGAACCCCGAAACCTGCTCGGATTGGTGCCAGATAAGCTCTACCGGCTGGTCGATGACGGAACCCACCGCGTAGTACGCGTCATCGTCGCAATTCGATCCCGGAAATTGCACGACGCCGAATTTCATTTTTCGCTTCCCCCGAAAAACTCATTCTAGCACAGCGCTCGCGCTCTCCTACGGGATGATGACCCCGGGTAGCCCGCCGAAATCGGGATCAGCGGTGATGAGCTGTGCTCCGTACTCGCGTGCTGTGGCGTAAATAATTGCGTCCGCCATCGTCAGGCGGTGCGCAATACTGATCCCCGCGGCAATGCCCGCTAGATTCCAATCCAGCGCCACCACCTTCGCTCGTAGCGCGTGAGAAAGGAAGTGGTCGATCACTGTTTTTCTCGAGGTCAACGTGAGCTTTTTTTGTACCTCGTAAACCACCACCGACGGCACGACCAAATTTTCCTCTGGCTCAAGGAACCGCGCAAACGTATCCGCCTTCGGGCCGCCGCCTAGGACTTCGATCCAGCCTGATGAGTCAACGAGATATAGTTCAGAAGCGTTCGGTATGGTCGCGATCGCTATGCTCCCAGCGAATGCCCTTTGCAATCCCGCGCAGATCCTTGATGGGTCGTCGCGGCGCCACATGAATTGCGCCGTCCATCGTATACATGAGAAGCTCTTCTCCCGCCTTGATCGCGAGCTCCTCGCGCAATTCCTTAGGGATTACGATTTGGAACTTCGGCGACACCTTGACTTTGACCGAGTTCATAGCAAACCTCTAAGCCATAATATCGATCATGATTTCGTATGTCAAGTTATAGGTCGATGCGTATCGATGACACTTTCGTAGCACGCAGTCAGCGCAAACCACAGACATGAAACGGTTTGACACGATCAGGGCCTGTCTGGAGGCATTGAATCCCAGAGGGGGCTACTTCCTGCGGGCGGCCTCGAACACTTCCCATGCAGCCTCGGGTATATCGATCGCGTCGTTGAACTCTCCCGCGCCGCGGAGCCACAATCCTCCGTCGATCACCACGCATTCGCCGTTGATGTAACCGGCTTGGTCGCTGAGCAAGAAGGCCGCGAGATTCGCCAGTTCCTCGTGCCGTCCGAACCGTTTCATCGGATGATAATTTTTCGCGCGCTCCTCGAAATCTTTCGAAGGCATCAGCCGCGACCACGCTCCTTCGGTCGGGAACGGTCCTGGCGCGATCGCGTTCGACCGAATCTTGTAGCGCGCCCATTCCACCGCAAGCGACCTCGTCATCGCCAGCACTCCCGCTTTCGCGCACGCCGACGGCACAACGAATCCCGACCCGCTATTCACCGCCGCATACGTGGTAACGATGTTCAGGATATTGCCGGGCTGTTTCGCCGCGATCCACTTGCGCCCCAGCGCCAGAGTGCAATGAAACGTCCCTTGCAGCACGATTCCCACCACCGCGGTAAACGCATTCGGCGAGAGCTTCTCCGTGCGCGCGAGAAAATTCCCCGCCGCGTTGTTCACCAGCGTATCGATTCCGCCAAACGGCCGGCCAAACTCTTTCTCCGCCGCCGCGATCGCGTTTTCCACCGCGCTGAAATCCCGAATGTCCCCGCAGGCGTACCCGGCATGCGTTCCCTTCGCACGAATCGCTTCGGAAGTCTCTTTCAGCGGATCTTCCCGGCGCCCCACCAGAAACAGGTTCGCTCCCAACTCCGCAAATCGCAGCGCCATTGAGCGCCCCAGGCCCGTGCCGCCGCCCGTGATCAGAATCGTCCGATCCTTCAGCAAATCTTTCTCGAACATTGCCTGCAACCTCCCCTCCGTTGCGGAAGAGATTACCCTAATCTCAGCAGCTTGCTAGAACTCCACGTGAGCGCGCAGGCCTGGCACCGTAACCGGCCCGCGCACCATGTTGTAGCCGGGATTGTTGATATGCTGCACGTCGGCCGAGACAAAAAAGCCACGCCAAACGTGCGCCGTATAGAAACCCTCGAATATTTTCTCGGGGCCATACGTCAGTCCGCCGTCGCCGAGCAAAAAGCCCAGTCCTCCGAGCGCCAGATATTGCTGGTGCGCTGCCACAATGCCGTTCGCCGCAAACGCGACGCCCGCGCGGTCGTTTCGCCGATGCCACGCGCTCCCCTTCGAAAAACCGCCCAGCTCTAGCGTTCGATCCACTTCCGTGTACGCGAACGATTCGTTCCTGCCGTCGCTCCAACCAAACCTTCCGAAAACTCCCACATCCGGCGTGATTTCCTGCTCGAAGTTCAGCCCGAAGCCGTATTTGTGGCGTCCCTGCTCGCGCGTCGAAACAATGTTTGGAGTCACCGTCTCGCCATCGAGATAATCCGTGACGGCCTCGCGATAATTTCCCATGTTCGCGTGATTCACATAGCTCAGCAGGCGCACTACGCCCGGCCTGTGCGCGATGCGGTTCCCGCGTGCCTGAAATTCCAGATTCTCCGAGCGCGCCCGCGCGAGGTCCGCATCCAGATTGATTCCGTTCGCCACCTTCGGCATCATCATTTCCCCGAATCGGGCCGTGAACCAGTGGTCGTCGTATTCCAAAATGGCGCCGTCCGTGTAACCGCGCGTATTTGCGGCGTAGTCGTACGCTCCATTGTCATCGATGGTCCAATTCAGGAATTGCAAGTGACTGTCCGACCCCCACGTGTTCAGGTCGAAGTAGTCGACCAAGTCCATTTTTCCGATGCGGAACTCGATTCGCCGTGCCGGAAGTGATGTGGCCAAATGGAACTCATCCCGCTCCGCTTCGACGCGCTCTTCGGTCAGCGGGACGATCTGCCGCAACATGAGCCGCGCTAGGTATGGCGCTTTTGAAAGCTGTATGCCTTGTACCGTCCGCACGGAATCCAAATCGGTGTAGCCGGCAAGACCCAGCGCGGTCCCTATGCCGCCGCCCGTCGCATCCTCCACGTCGGCGAACACTTCCGTCGTGTGTGTGAGTTCGTAGCCGGTATAGAGCGTCAGAATGTGAGTTGTGGCGCTCTGGGATGTTGGGGTTAGGCTGTTGGGTCCGGTGTATTTTGCCGGGAACGTCGGATGCCACTGGAAAACAATGTTTGCCTGGCCCGAAATCCAGTAACGGCTCGACTCCGAATGCGGGAAAAGCGTCAACGGGTCAGAATCAGAATCTTCGGGTGTTGGAGCTGCCTGGTCCGTTTGCTGCGGAGTTTGCACCGTCTGCGACGAAGTTTGCGGAGGCGAATTAGATTGCGACTGCGCCCACGCACCCCGCGCTGCGCCCAGACGCACGGACAGAAGACACACGGACAGCAGACACATGACTCGCGGGCCGAGTTTGGCTACAGTGCTGCGCATTGCTCTGTAGAGGAATCCAGCGTTCGCGTGATTCAGTTTCCACGCCAAAAGAGTAAACCACGTCTCAGTCCCAATCTACGTGAAAATCCCGAAGCGACCGCCCTGGCAGGCCGGTTTTGAAGTTTACGCCGGTCGCACTTCCCTGGCGGCATGGGCTGGAATTTTTCGGCAGGGCCCCAGGCATCCGATTGCCCATGGGAACCATCTTTAGTAGTCTCTAGGTTTCCGCGGATGTCGGCGGTTCCGACCTATTGACCCAGGGGTGAGAAATTTGCGGGTAAAATCTTGGCTGGCCTTCGGGCTTCTCATGGCAATGACGCTGGCGTTGCCGTCGTGCAACGAAATCGTCAACTATCCTGCGCCAACGATCGCCGCTCTAATTCCCCCCAGTGTCAACGCCGGCGATCCGCTATTCACGATCACCGTCACGGGCTACAAGTTCACGCCCTCCTCGCAGATTCTTTGGAATGGAAGCCCACAGTTTCTCCCGTTTTTCCAGTCGATCAACGTTCTTACCGGGCAAGTACCTGCCGCGCTCGTCCAAAATCCAGGCACCGTGCTCATATCCGTGTTTACGCCTCAGCCCGGCGGCGGCACCACGACGACTCTTCCCTTTGCAATCAACCCGCTCACAACGCCGGTTCCCTCCATTTCCGGTTTTTCGCCCACATCCGTTCTGGCGGGTAGTCCTGCGTTCGAGCTTCTGATCACTGGGTCCAACTTTATCGCACAGTCTACGGTCACCGTTAACGGCATCAATCGTGCCCCCACCGTCGTGAACTCGACCGAGCTCGAAGTGCAAATGAGTTCCTCGGATGTCGCGATCGCTGGTCAGGTTCAAATTGCCGTCGTGAATCCCGACGGGCCTTCCTCCGCGCCTGGCGGAGGCAGCTCTACGCCGGCCAACCTGCCCGTCACGAATCCAGTCCCGATCCTTACGTCCCTCACACCTGCCAACTTTGCAGCCGGATCCCTCTTGGGCTCCACACTCGGCTTAACTGGATCCAGCTTCGTACCCAGCTCTGTCATCGAGATCGACGGTTCCCCGCGCACGACCGCGTTCAACACCAACCTTCAGATCCAAACTCAACTAACTGCCGGTGACTTGGCCGTGGGCGGCAGCCACCAGGTTCGAGTCGTGAATCCTGGTCCTGGCGGCGGCTCCTCGAACATCCTCGCGTTCGCCGTCAACCCGACCCTGACGGCTGGTCTCCCTGTTTTGCTCGACGTCGGCTACGAGGGCGCGGAGGCCAATCAAGGCGTGTGCGGCCAGAACTGCGCCGTGGGGCCACCCACGCTCACCACCGCCGGGCCCTCGATCAGCTCGAATGGCGCCTTTGTCGCGTTCGCCTCCACGTCCACCAACTTCTTCTTGAACCAGGCCAACGCAGGAAGTGACATCTTTATTCGCACCACCTGCCTCGGGGCCAATTGCACGCCGGTAACATCCGACGTCAGTGTCGGGCCGAACAAAGTTGCGTCCAACGGATCGAATTCCGAACCCTCCATCGACAGCACCGGGACCCACGTCGCTTTCACCTCGACGGCCACCAACTTGGTTACGGGAATTCCGTTTGCCCAGAGCAACCGCCAGGTCTATTGGTTGCCGGCATGCCTTGCGTCGGTGATAACCTGCAGCCCCGGCGAACTTGTCTCCATGTCGGCCGACGGCATCAACCCCGGAAACGCCGACAGTTACAATCCCTCCATCAGTCCGGATGGTCGCTACGTCGCCTTCGTCTCGCTCGCCACGAATCTGGTCACCGGAGTCACCCTGGACGGCGTCACCCCGCAAGTTTTCGTGCGCGACACTTGCAACGGCCCCACCATCAGCACCGCTTGCGCCCCAACCACGTATCTTGTTTCCACGCCTGACGGTATCACTCCGGGCAACGCTCCAAGCTCCGAACCCAGCGTCGCGAACGTAGCCGCCTATGTTTCGTTCACATCCAGCGCTTCGAATTTCGGCGCCACGGCCCCAAACCCTCACAGCGCTCAGGAAATTTTCGTCCGGGCCACTTGCCTTATCACCACATCCTGTACCGGCGTCACAACGCTCGTCTCCACGCCCGACGGCGTCACGCCCGCCAACAACATCAGCTCCGAATCGAAGATCGGCAGCGTCGGACGCTTCATCGTCTTCGCCTCCACCGCCACCAACCTCGTTGCCGGCGCCGGTCCCGTGCAACAAATCTACATGTTCGATACGTGCCTCAGCGCAATCACTACTTGCAGCCCGTCGGCCACTCTGATTTCAACGCCCGACGGCACCACGCCCGGCAACGCCCTCAGCGAATACCCCAGCGTCAGCCAGGGCACCAGCGTTTCCTCCACATCCACCGTGGGCGAGTTCGTCGCCTTCGCTTCGCAATCTTCCAATCTCGGCGCCAACACCGCCAGCGGCGTCGAAAACATTTTCGTCCGCAAGACGTGCCTCGGCTTGGAGACCACCGTCGTCACCACCTGCACCACAGCTACCGCCCTCGCCAGCGTGCCTTTCGGCACCACTCCGCCGCAGGCCAACGGCAACAGCCTCATCCCCGCCATCAGCGGCGACTGCCACACCGTCGCCTTCCTCTCCTCCGCCAACAATCTCGTCCCCAACGACACCAACAACTTCGTCAACGTCTTCCTCGCCCTCACCACCTTCTGACACGCACCCGCGTGTCATCCCGAGCGCAGCGAGGGACCTCTCTTCCACTTTTCTCTAGCCCCACGCCCCTCACCCCACGTCCCTCGCTCCTCGTCTGTCATCCCGAGCGAGGCGTTTCTCAGCCGACGCGCGCTTTTTGCGTTCCCGGACGGTTCTGGCGGGTGGCCGACCCTTCGCCCCGGGCTTGAAGTTGTATTTGTCTTTGGTTGAAGCAGTTGAAGTTGGGGGTGCCGCACTCTTTGCGGCTTTTGCAAAGGGTGCGTCTTCGTTTTTCTTCGGACGGATTCCGTCACTTCGGTTCTACATCGGGTGCACACAAACCCTTCTCGCGATACTGATAGAAGCGGTAGCTGCTCCACGGCCACAATTTCGGGTCGGTGACCAACCCGCGTTTCACTGGATTCATGTGCATGTAGTTGAGTTTCTCGATTCTCTTCTTCTTGCTCCAGACATTGAAATCGTAAAATCGGCGCTGCCAAAAGCTCCGACTCTCGTTGTTGGGCGCGCGTTGCCACAGGTGCATTTGGTTGGGATTACTCCTTTTCTTTCTTCGCAGCGCTCTCGAGACACGCTGTTTCAACACTTGCATCACCGTGGAGGGAGTGCCGACCCTGGGCTCCGAAATCAAAAGGTGAATATGCTCGGGCATCACCACGTAGCCGACCAGCAAAAACTCGCAGCAGGTCCTGACCTCGTCGAGAATCTTCAAGAACGCATCTCGTTTCCTGGCAGTGCCCAGCAATGCACGGCGCTGATAACAACTGCAAGTGATGAAATGCAGATGGCGCTGCCCGTAACGACGCTCGAGGCGATTCTTATTCTTCAAGGCGAACTCAACCCCACGCGCACCCTTTGCAAAAAGCGCAAAGAGTGCGGCACCCTGAACTTCAACTGCAAACACCAAAGCAAATCACTTCGCGGTTAACTATCGCAGTGGTATCATCCCGCTTTATTGTGCGTCAAGTACAACCATGCGAAAACACGGCGCATTCATCGCGGCGAAAAGGGTCGGCCACCCGCCCGATTGTTGACGCGGCATTCCAGCTAACCATGGCCTTCATCATCGGTAGAGGATTGGGGATGCTTGAGGGAGGGATGCCCGACCCCGAGAGTGGCCTTAACCTTGAGAACCCGGCTGCTCCTGACCTTATTAAGATACCGCCCAAGATTCAAAAACAAATGGTAAAGAGAGGCTGGACCAACCAAGATATCCTGGATGTGGTGAAGAACGGGCAGCGCTCTCAGACCGTCGATTACACTTCACCCACGCCGGCCGCTACTCAGTATCTTGATCCGGCCACCGGGAGATTTGTCGTCGTTAACAATACAACGGGAAAGATAGTCCAGGTCAGTGACACAACCAGGCCCTTCGCGCCAAATCGCCCAGTTCAGTGACCTATTCCATGCTGCCCATAAATCAAACCAAGCAGTGCAAGGCAAATGAGTAAAGAGCAAAGAAACAGCCACGCGGTGTGGGGCTACGTAGCGCGAAGTGGATCGGCGATTCGAAAATCCGATGCACTCGATGACATCGTTCCACATGACCTGAAGAACACCTGCGTTACTGCGGCCGGTTCAGGAGAACTGCTCCTGCCGTACGCGGAGGCGCTGCAAATCGTAGCGATGGCGACATCGCATGGCATCGCAGTTTTGGGCGTAGAGTCGTTCGAAATTCGAGGAGACGGCGCTATCTTGGCTCTTGACTACAGCGGCTATGAGTTTCCTCGCTCTGCCGACTGGCCCCAGTTTGTCAACGCAAATAATCGCGAGGCCGACCGCTGGATTAGGAATCATCGTCTCGGCGAGGAGCGAGCTTACATACTAACAGCGGTATCCGAAGCCGAATTCCAGTCGCTAAAGGAATCCAGCGGATAGGCCGAGTGCCCCAGGCTTTCCCGCTTGAACTTGCGTCAGTCGAACCGTCTGACCGCGAGCTCCAGCTGCACCAATGAACCGAGGCCGACAACTCCACCCGCGGGGGTGCCCCACGCCGGGTTTCAGGGTTTGTAGTGCAAACCCTGACGTGAACGGTTTCTGGAGCGTGGGTCTTCCGACCCCTCGGAATCGGCCTTGACTCCGGCGCGCCTTTGGCGCCTCCTCAGTTGCCTGCCCGCCGTGGTGGGAGCTCCTTCCTCGCGCCTGCCCGCCATCTTGTTCGGCTTGCCCGCCCTCCTGTTGGGTGGGCGCGCTCGCGCGATTCCCGGGTTTCACTTCTAACCGTAAACTGTCAACTTTGAATCGCATCCTCCCCAGTCCTGGTCCTTGAACATCGGCGGGTGGGCCAGCCCCTGGCTCTGTGAGTTATAGAACTACTACCGTAACTTTGTAACTACCCATCCCGCGAATTCCATGCTACCATGACCCGTTTTTATGAATTGCGAAATCAACGGCACGGGCCGAGTCGCCTGTACTTACAGGCGCGCATTTAGAAGAGGGGCTAGAATCCAATCTATGAAATTTAGAGGGGGAATTCTAATAAC
>Ga0070761_10001425_pt1 | contig 14967 bp, 9 predicted proteins | sample HubBroMetageREF1_FD_66724 | JGI IMG/M metagenome (GOLD analysis project Ga0070761, IMG submission 66724) | Reference soil microbial communities from the Hubbard Brook experimental Forest, New Hampshire, USA - Hubbard Brook CCASE Soil... | ecosystem: Environmental > Terrestrial > Soil > Temperate... | reverse complement strand
CCCCGACCAGATCGCGCAGAAACTCCGCCGCCCGGGCGCCATCCACCACACGATGATCGCTCGAAAGCGTCAGGGTCATCATCGGTCGGACGCCCGGACGAGCATCGGCACCGACACCGACCGGCACGACTCGGTCGGCGATGCGTCCGACGGCAAGAATCGCAGCCTGCGGCGGAATGATGATGGCGGTAAATGCGTCCACTCCGAACATGCCCAGATTGCTGATCGTGAAGGTTCCACCCGCGATATCAGCCGGACGCAGCTTGCCGCTGCGCGCGCGTTCCGCCAGGTCGCGTCTTTGCACCGCGATCTCGCCCAGCGCGGCTCCGTCGGCGTTGTGAATCACCGGCGCCACGACTCCATCGTCTACCGCCATCGCTAGTCCGATATTGATCGCGGCATTGGAGCGAACACCTTCAGCGGTCCAACTGGCGTTCATGCGTGGATGCTTCTGGAGAACGCGGGCAACCAGCGCGGCCAGCAGATCGGTGTGCGTGAGTTTCACTGCGCGCGATGTTTCAATTTCTGCCCCGAGCCTCTGCCGCGCTTCGTTCAGCGCACCCGCGTCTACCTCGCGGACGACGAAGAAATGCGGGACCGTTGTCCAGCTTTCGGTAGTGCGTTCCGCCATCAGACGGGCGATGGAACTGCCGGTGGCTGACGTGGCGGGCGGAGCGACGGCTTTGGACTCCGCGGCGGCGAGAATGTCGGTCGCGAGAACTTCTCCGCCAGCGCCCGATCCGCGGACATCGGCGACATTGACGCCGCGCTCGCTGGCCAGCCGCCGCGCCTTCGGGGAAATTTTGATAGACGTTGCCGTCGCAGATTGAATTGCCGGTGCCGCCGTTGACGTCGCGGCCGCAGTCCTTTTTCTTCCCGATTCGATGGCCACTTCATCGGCCGGTGGATTCTCGCCGGGGCCGACGATCCAGGCGATGGTTCGGCCTACCGGTACCTCGGTCCCGGCCTGGACCTTGATGCCTGCGAGCACGCCATCGGCGGGCGATTCGATCTCCATCACCGCTTTGTCGGTTTCGATCTCGAGCAGCGGCTCGCCTTTGGCGACCGATTCGCCTTCTTTTTTCAGCCACGAAACGAGCTTGCCAGTTTCCTGAGCCATTTCGAGCGCGGGCATCACTACACTGATTGCCATAAACGGATAACCGATAGAAACTTTGGTAGAGACGAGGCTTGCCTCGTCTCAGACTGCTGACACCCGCGTGCGCGGTGATGGATTTTTTGAGCTGTGGTTGCGCTTAGACCAGGGCGCCGTTTAGTCGCCTACCTCAACTCGTTCCTGCCTGGAACTTGCTTCGATCATCTCGCGCACGCGCTTGCTTGGCTTCGACTCGGTGTCTCGAATTGCTGGAAGCGGACCATCCACCGTGAAGTAGTGCCGGCCGGCGACCAGAAGTTCCTCGGCCGGAAAGCGCGTGATGACCTCGTGGCCGGTTTCGGTGACGACGATTTCTTCCTCGATGCGAGCGGCGCTCCAGCCGTCGGTCGAGGGCCAGAAAGTCTCCAGCGCGAACACCATGCCCGGCTTGATCTCGCAGGGGTGGTCGAGCGAGACAAGACGGCTGATCACCGGCTTCTCCCAAATGGCGAGGCCAATGCCGTGACCGTACTGCAACGCAAAGCAGGCTTCCTCGTTCGGGAAGCCGAATTCCTGCGCTTTCGGCCACACGGCGGCAATCTCGGCCGTGGTGCGGCCCGGTCGCACCAGTTCGATCGCCGCGTCCAGATACTCCCTGCACCGCTTGTAGGCGTCGTTCATGGCATGGGATGCGTATCCGACGGTGAAGCAGCGGTAGTAACACGTACGGTATCCCATGTAGGAGTGGAGAATGTCGTAATACACCGGATCTCCCGGACGCAGCACGCGGTCGGAGAAAACATGCGGATGCGGATTGCAACGCTCGCCGGAGATCGCGTTCACGGCTTCGACATACTCGGAGCCGAGATCGTAGAGCACCTTGCTCACCAAGCCCACCGCCTGGTTTTCGCTCATGCCCGGTTTCATGGCGCGATACAGTTCATCGTACGCAGCGTCGACCATCATGGCGGACGTGTTCAGCAGCGTGATCTCGTCGCGCGTCTTGATGAGGCGCGCTTCCGACATGAGCGCCTGCCCATCGACGACTTTGATTCCTTCTTTCTGCAACGCGAATAAGACGGGCAATTCGATGATGTCGATGCCCAGCGGTTCTTTATGCAGGCCGCGCATTTCGAGTTCGATGCGAATCTTCTTTGCCACATCTTCGGCGCGCCCCATCTCCGGCGTCATGGCGCCGCGCAGCATGGAGATTCCGGCACGCGAGCGATCTCCCAGCCAGGGACAGTGCAGTTGGTGGTGCTTTGCCGCCGAGCCGAAGTCCCACAGGATCGGCTCGTCATTTTGCGGAAGAAGTGTGAAGCGATTCGCCTTGTCCTGGGCCCAGGTGCCGATGTGGGTCGCTGTGAGGTAGCGGACATTGTTCATGTCGAAGCACAACAGCGCTCCCATCTCAGACTGCTTTAGGAGATCCTTGGCACGGGCCAGGCGTTCGCGGCGCAGGCGATCGAAGTCGACCCGGTTTTCCCAATCAACAGCCATCGTGCCGTATGTGGGCACAGCCATAAACATCTCCTTTGCTGCGACGTGCCTCCGAGAACTACCGTCCGCAGAGTGCCCGAGCTGCCTCAAACACGTTCTGCTCGGTGGGCACGGTTGCATCTTCCAAAGGCGGTGAGAACGGAATTGGAACATGCATCGCGCCCATGCGCTTGACCGGCGCGTCCAGATCGTAGAATGCGCCTGTGGCAATCACCGACGCAAGTTCGGCGGTGACGCCGTAGCGTTCGTAGCCTTCGTCGAGAACGATTGCCCGCGACGTTTTTTTCGCCGATTCGATCAGAGTCTTTTCGTCGAGCGGCCACATGGTGCGCGGATCGACCACTTCGGCACTGATTCCGACTTCCGCGAGCATCGTTGCCGCGCCCAACGCCACTTGCACCATGCTGCTGGTCGCGACCAGAGTGATGTCGTCGCCCGCACGTTTTATATCTGCGACGCCCAGCGGGACGGTGTAATCGTCGGCGGGCACCGCGCCTTTGAGCTTGTACATCATCTTGTCTTCGAAAAAGACAACCGGATTCTCGTCGCGAATTGCCGCCTTCAGCAATCCCTTGGCGTCGTAAGGCGTCGAAGGCAGAACCACCTTCAAACCGGGAACGTGGCAGAACCACGCGTGCAGCGACTGCGAATGTTGGGCAGCGGAGCGGCGCGTCGCTCCCATCGTGGTGCGCATCACCATCGGCACGCGCCATTTTCCGCCCGACATGTAATGGACCTTCGCGGCTTGGTTGACCATCTGGTCCATGGTCAAGGTGAGGAAGTCGCCGAACATGATGTCGACCACCGGACGCATTCCGGTCATGGCCGCGCCCACGGCGAGTCCGGTGAAGCCGGCTTCAGAGATGGGCGTGTCGAGGACGCGATCTTTGCCGAATTCCTCCAGCAGGCCAGCGAGAACTTTGAAGGGAGTGCCTGCCTCGGCCACATCCTCGCCCATGATGCAGACAGTCTTGTCGCGACGCATCTCCTCGGCCAGCGCCTCGCGAATGGCCTGCGCGAATGTCAGCTCACGATCGCCATTCTCAGGCATACACATCCTCGTTCACTTCATCGACGCTCGGGTACGGCGCAGCGATGGCGAACTCGACTGCCTTCTTCATCTCCGATTCAAGCTCAGATTGCACTTGAGCGAGGGCAGTGGCATCGGCGAGGTTCTGCTCGATCAGCCACTTCCCGAGATTCGTGATCGGATCCCGCTCCGTCTTCCAGGTCTGTTCTTCCTGTTTCGAGCGGTAATATTCGCGGTTGATGTCGCCCACATGATGTCCGTGGTAGCGATAGGTATTGCAGAGCAGGAACCCGGGACCTTCACCGCGGCGGGCGCGATCGACCAACCGCTGCGCGATCGCGTGAACCGCGCGCACGTCCTGACCATCCACGCTGGCGGCCTGCAAACCGAAAGCGGTTGCCCGCGAGAGGATATCTCCGGCGGTGGTTTCCGTGTAATGCGTGTACTCGGTGTAGAGGTTGTTTTCGCAGATGTAGATCACCGGAAGTTTGAAGAGTTGAGCTAGGTTCATCTCTTCATAGAGCACTCCCTGGCCGAGTGCGCCTTCTCCGAAGAAACATACCGATACCTGGCCGGTACCGAGACAGCGAGCCGAAAATGCGGCTCCAGTGGCAATGCCGGCGCTGCCACACACGATCGCATTCGCTCCCAGATTGCCGGTGGCCGGGTCCGCAATGTGCATGGAACCGCCTTTGCCCTTGCAGTATCCGGCCTTTTTGCCCAGCAGTTCGGCGAACATTCGATCGGGGGACGCGCCTTTTGCCAGACAATGTCCGTGACCGCGATGGGTGCTGGTGATGTAGTCGGTGCGCTCGAGCGCTTCACACACGCCCACGGCAATCGCTTCCTCGCCGATGTAAAGATGCGCCAAGCCGGGCATTAGCGCCCGCGTATAAAGTTCGTTGACCTGCGCTTCAAATTGGCGGATGGCGACCATCTGCCGGTACATACGGAGCCACAGCTCGACTTTTTCCGAAGCTTCTCTCGGTTGTGCGACGGTGGTCATTCCGGAACTCCCGACATGCGCGCCAAAACATCGAAGATGACGGCAAAGTCCAGCTTCTCCCAGCCCATGCCGCGCGCGGCGGTGAGGAATTCGTTGCTGATGGCGGTGGTAGGAACAGGCACATTCAGCTTGCGGCCCAACTCCAGGGCCAGGAGCATATCCTTCTGCATCATGTTAACGTCGAACCACGCTTCTTCCGGTTGCTGCAACACGAAAGGGCCGCGGTACACGATCATGGGCGAAGCAATGGCGCTGTGGATCATTACGTCCACGGCAACCTCGCGTGCAATGCCGCTCTTTTCCGCCAGCAGCACGCCTTCAGAGAATGCCAGCATCTGTACTGCCAACTGCAGATTCACCGCGATCTTCATCGACAACGCCACGCCGTTGTCGCCGACGTGCGTTACTTTCGGACCGATATCAAGGAGCAATGGCTTCAGGCGCTCGAAGGTTTCTTTGCGGCCGCCGACCATCACGGAAAGCTTGCCTTGTTCGAGCGTAATGACGCTGCCCGAAACTGGCGCGTCGATCATGTCAGCGCCCTTCTCGCGAACCTTGGCAGCCAGCGCGCGGCTCGCTTCGGGGCTCACCGTGCTCATGTCAACGTAGAACTTGCCGGCGGAAATGCCGGCGAGCAATCCGTGCGGTGCGTCCGTCACCGCCGCGAGCGCCGCGGCGTTGGTCACCATGGTGAAGATGACGTCCGACGCAGCCGCCACGTCCTTGGGAGAGTCGGCAAAAGTCATGCCCTTGTCGATCAACCGTTGCGCCTTGGAGCGCGTGCGGTTGTAACCGGTCACGGTGTGCCCTTTTTCGAGCAGGCGGGCGACCATGTTGCCGCCCATCACACCGAGACCGATGAATCCCAGTTTCGCCATGCAATTCCCTTCGCTTACGAATCGACGTTATGAATTTAGCTTGAAGAACGAACTACTTCTTGAGCAACGATTTGCCCAGCGAAGACGAATCTGCAAGCACCTGCTTGAGATGAGCGCGCATCGCTTCTCGCGCTGCGTCCGGATCGCGTTGCTCGATGGCCGCCAGGATTCGCTTGTGATGGAACTGTCCCCGCTCCGGACCTCCTCGCACATTGAAAATGCGGCTGCGCTGCTCGCGCAGGAGATCGACGATCGAATCCAGCAGCGAGAGAATCAGTGGATTCCCGGCCGCTTCCGCCAGCGCCAAATGAAAATCGAGATCGGCCTCCACGTAGGCGATGGGGTCATCCAGGTTGCGATCCATTACGGTGACCGCTTCCCGCATGGTGCTCAGCAGTTGCTCTTCAATTCGGGGAGCAGCCAGACTGGCAATCTCCGGCTCCAGCACCAACCGCAACTCGGCGAGGTTCGCCCCGCCTTCGAGCGGGTTGATGCGGATCATTAGATCCAGCGACTGCCGCATGGCCTGCGACGTCCCATTCGTCACGAAGGTGCCGCGCCCGGAATAGGCTTCGACCAGTCCCTTTTCACGCAGCGTCTTCACCGCTTCGCGCACCGCGGTCCGACTTACTCCAAAGCGCTGGGCCAGGTCGCGCTCCGCCGGCAATTGGTCCCCGGGTTTGAGTTGCCCCTTCAGAATGGAGTCTTCGACCTGTTGCACAATCTGCTCGTACAGGCGAGACGTCTTTACTGCCCGGTAAACAGGCTTGGTATCTTGGGATATTACAGAATCGTTTGGCATCAGGCTCTCAGTCACGCCGCCCTGTACGGTATAGCGGTCCGACCAATATACTACAAAATTACGTATCTTTACTGAATCCACACCGTTTTGATGTTCATAAACTCGCGGATCCCGTTCTCGGCCAGTTCGCGTCCGTGGCCCGAGTATTTCACGCCACCGAAGGGCAGGCGCGGATCGGAAGCCACCATCTTGTTGAGGAAGACCATGCCGGCTTCGAGTTCGTTGATGAACCTTTCGGTTTCCGCGGGATCGTTGGTCCAGGCGCTGGCACCCAGCCCGAAGCGGCTGTCGTTGGCGATCTGAATGGCGTGATCCACATCCTTCGCGCGAAAAATCGACGCCACTGGACCAAAAAATTCTTCGTTGTACGCCGGCGAATCTTTCGGGACGTTGGTCAGCACGGTGGGCGCATAGAAGTTGCCGGGACGATCGAGCGGATGGCCACCGGTCAGCACGCGCGCTCCAGCAGCTACAGTTTTTCTCACATCGGCATCAAGAGAGGTGACAGCGTCGGCGTTGGCCAGCGGACCGAGCTGCGTGCTCTCTTCGAATGGATCACCAACGCGCAACTCCTGCATGCGCTTAACGAACGTGCGTTCGAACTCGTCCGCAATTTTCTCCGCCACGATAAAGCGCTTGGCCGCGATGCACGACTGACCGTTGTTTTGAATGCGCGCGTCGACCGCGGTGGCGATCGCCACATCCAGATCCGCGCTGGGCATCACGATGAAAGGATCGCTGCCACCTAGTTCCAACACAACTTTCTTGATGCGCTTGGCTGCCGAAACTCCCACTTGCATTCCTGCCTGCTCGCTGCCCGTCAAGGTCGCGGCGACGACACGACGGTCATTCAGGATGCCGTCGACGGGGCCCGAACCGATCAAGAGCGTCTGGAACACGCCTTCGGCAAAACCGGCGCGGCGAACAATGTCCTCAATCTTCAGCGCGCACTGTGGAACATTCGAAGCATGCTTCAGCAGTCCGACATTGCCCGCCATCAGCGCGGGCGCCACGAAACGAAACACCTGCCAGAAGGGAAAGTTCCATGGCATGATGGCCAGAATCGGACCGATGGGCAGGTAACGAATGAAGCTGCGCTTCGCCCCGGTTTCCACGATTTCGTCCTGCAGAAATTTCTCGGCGTTCTCCGCATAGTAGCGGCAACCGGTTGCACACTTCAGCGCTTCGGCCACGGCGGCCTTCAGCGGCTTGCCCATTTCGAGCGTCATCAAATGAGCACACTCGTCTTTTTCTCTTTCCAAAATTTCCGCCACACGCGTCATTTTGCTCGCCCGTTCCGCGAACGAAGTCCGACGATGGTTTCGAAAGGCGGAGACCGCCAGCTGCAACTTCTGCTCAATTTGCGCCGCGGTAAGAGGCTCGAAACTCTTGAGGACTTCCCCGGTTGTCGGATTGGTGGTCGCTATCGCCATGCTGATTTGTTCCCCTTCGTTTCGAAGCTTACACTCCCAAATGTGCGGCCTCAATCAGGAGCGAGCGGCGCGCAGCCCTCCTGTGGTCGGACCACAATACTACTTGACGGGTAGGCCACGTCAACGCTATATCTTCAAATCGCCCGATCTTTCATTTCCAGATCGAGAGCGATCGGGAGATGTGCGGCCAGAGCTTCATCTATCCTCTTTTTTATGTTGGAGGTCGTAATGCGTTCTCTGTCGAATGGCATTCGGATCTTAGGCGTTGTCTGCCTAGTGCTCGCCCTGGCGGTTCTCCTGATTTCCCAGACCACCTCCGGCCGCATTCTTGGGAGCGTTACCGATCAGTCCGGCGCGGCAGTGGCCGGAGCGACGGTGGTCGTCACCGACATTCAGCGCGGCGCCACCAGAACCGTAGTCACCGATGCCTCCGGAGACTATGTCGCTCCCGAGTTACAGCCCGGAGTCTACAAAGTTCGCGTGGAAGCGAAGGGTTTCAAAACCGTGGACCGCGTGAACATCGCCGTCGAAGTTGCGCAAGACTTACGCGTCGACATCTCGCTCCCGGCCGGACAAGTTTCCGAGACGGTGGTAGTTACCTCCGAGGTTCCGCTGGTCAACAGTACGTCCTCGACTTTGGGTGGCACGCTGAGCAACGCGGAGATCAACGATCTGCCGTTGAACGGCCGCAACTACGAGAACCTGCTGCAGCTGCGCCCCGGTGTCATACGATACCCCGGCGGCGGGTTCTCAACGACCAGCACAAACGGATTGCGCGCGGAAGACAACGCCTACTTCGTGGAGGGCTTGTTCAACAGCGAGCCCTACTCCGGCCAAGCCATCATTAACGGCGCTGGAATCGCTGGCGATTCGGCGACCATTCTGCCGATCGACTCGATTCAGGAATTTAACGTAGAAGAGAACCCGCCCGCAGAATTCGGGTGGAAGCCGGGGGCCGTGGTCAACGTCGGTCTCAAGTCGGGGACAAACAAGATTCACGGCACCGCGTTCGCCTTTGGGCGTGACGGTGTAATGGACGCTCGGAACTTCTTCAACACGGTACCCAACGCGAAGCTCCCAAGAACGCTGGAACAATACGGCGGCAGTGTCGGAGGACCGATCATCAAAGACAAGGTCTTTTTCTTTGGAGCCTACGAAGGACAGATGTATGACGTAGGAAACTCTTTCGGAGGCGTCACCAGCCCCTTTATGCCCGCATCGCAGACCAACGCCGGCAACTGCCTTAGTCCGGCCGTAACCGGCGACTGCGCCAACAGCATCACCGACGCAATAACGGATCTTCAGGATCAAGGGGTCACGATCAGCCCAGCCAGCCTGAATATCTCCGGGTGCCAAGTCTCGGGAAGTGGTGCGGTTACGTGCAACGGAACTGGCTTCCCTACCAACACCACTCAGAGCACCACCATCCCGAACGGCTTCCCCAACGACGTCACCGTTTACAATGCGGTCGGAAAAGTGGATTTCAACGTCAACCAGAATAACCGCATCAGCGGGATGTATTTCTTCGGCAATAACAGGGGGACGGTCGAAGACTTTCCCGAGTTGCAATCAAAGTGGCGGTCGGACATTCACACGCGAGCCCAAGTGGTCGGCGGAAGCTGGGTGTGGACTCCCACCCCGCGCTGGGTGAACGAAGCACGCTTCGGATATAACCGCCTCTACCAGCCGACCTTGCCGGGCGATCTCAACACGCCTGCGACCAGTTACGGACTCGACACCGGCGTCTCGGGGCCGTACACAGGCGGGTTGCCGCGTATAGGATTCGGCGGCTTCTTCTTTCCGGGACTGGGTGGCTTCAAATGGCCAAAGTTTCAGGGACCCGACTCCATCACCCAAGTCATCGACCACATTTCTTACTCCGCCGGCAAGCACTCCATCAAGTTCGGCGGCGAACTGCATCGCAACGACGTCACCAATGCCGCCTATGGGAATGCGCGGGGAAGCATCACATTCCTCGGCGGCGTTACTCCCAACCCCGGGGATCCTAGTGAGACTCTGAACACAACCCAGTTGGAGGATTTTTTCGCAGGCTATCCGTTCAAGGCCACCGTGACGGTGGGCAACCCGACTTTGCATCTGCACAATTGGGCATATTCGGCCTTTGTTCAGGACGACTGGCGCGCGAGCAAGACTCTGACGGTGAATTTCGGAGTGCGTTACGAATTCAGCTCGGTTCCCCAGGAAGAACACAATCTGCTCGGAAATTTCGACCCGAACGTGGGCATGGTGCAGGTGAAAACCGGTCCCAATTCGATCCCCAGCCTCTATAACTCTGATCACGCCAACTTCGGCCCGCGTGTGGGCTTTGCGTGGGACGTCACTGGTAGGGGACAGACGGTACTTCGCGGCGGTGGGGGACTGACGTATGAAACCGTAAACTGGCAATCGTTCATTGCCTTCAACAACGCGTTTGGTCCGGGCAGTGTCCCGACCGGCGCGCCCATTAATGCCGCTAACGATACTTCTGGCGGCACCATCACCACGGGAAACGTTTCCTTGCCTTTCTTCCTCAATTCTCCGGCCGCTCCTTGGGACCAGGGCCCACTCTACGGCAGCCCCACGGTGAATTGTTTCAACAGCCCCTGCCCCATCATGACCGTGGACCGCAATCTGACCACACCCTACGTCTGGAATTGGACCCTCAGTGTGCAGCACGCGTTCACCCCGAACCTTACGTTGGAGATGGCCTACGTCGGAAACCACGGCGCGAATTTAACTGGCATTCGCGACATCAATCAGCCGCCGGTAGGCTCGGGGTGGCCCGCGGCTAACATCGCCGAATGTACGGCGAACCTGACTCCGTCGGGCCAATACGATACCAATAACACGCTTGGCCTTGCCGGTGACCCCTGCCAGACCGCCCCCGAGGTGGGGCCATTCAATACCAAGTTTTCGTATCTAAGTAACATCTTCAATATGGCCAACGTTTACAGGTCGAATTACAACGGCCTGCAAGTAACGTTGAACTCCAGAAATTTTCACGGCTTAAGCATGGTGGCCGGTTACACCTGGTCGCACTCTTCCGATGATGTGGGTGCAAACTGGGATTTCGGCTACGGATCGGGACTGCCGCAAAACGCTTACAACCCTGGCGCTGAATATGCCAACAGCGATTTCGATGTTCGCCAACGCCTAACGCTTTCGCTCACCTACGCGATTCCCGGCAGAAAGGGGTACGGACAGGCCCTGGAAGGTTGGGAAATCAACTCCATTGTCACTCTGCAGAGTCCACAATTCTGGGGACCGATGGACGAAGGAACCGACGCTGCCGGTATCGGTCCGTTGCCCGTCAGTCCTCCCGCGAATACTCCCATCCGATGGAGCTTCTATGGGAATCCAAACGACTTCAAACCGTCGTCGACAGGGATACCGTATTTCGGTGGAAACAACGCCCCGGCCGACCCGAGTGGTAATGCAGCTTGCAATGCCAAAGCTCTAGCTCTCGATGGTGGCTCGCCGGGTGCGTCCACGGAGTCGCTCGCCTTCTTTGGTTGCTACGCCCAGGGCAACTCCATCATGCTTCCACCGCCTTTGGGACAGTTCGGCAACATGGGCCGCAACGCCTTCCCCGATCTTGGCTTCAAAGACGTCGACTTCTCGCTGGCGAAGAACTGGCTTTTTACCGAGCGTTTTCGCGCCCAGTTCCGGGCTGAGTTCTTCAATGTTTTCAATCATCCGAACCTCGCCAATCCTTACGGCGGCCAGAACGGCTTCGGATTCAACGATCCTTCAGTTCAGCCGTTCGGATGCGCCTGCGCCACGCCAGACGTCGCCGCCGCCAACCCGGTCATCGGCTCCGGTGGCAGCCGCGCCGTTCAACTGGGGTTGAAACTTATTTTCTGATCGCCATGTTTTCGTACGATCAGGTTTCGTAAGTCCAGGTTTCGCAAGATCAGGGTTTCGCAAGTCGGGGCCGGACGTCCCTCCGGCCCCATCTTACGTTTCAAACGGAAAGGAATCATCCCGTGGCAACACTGTTAGGGCGTCATAACCTACCCGCGCGAGGGACGATGTCATTCGCTATGTCATTGGCAATGACTCCGGCGCTGATCCTCTCGCTGAGCATCGCTTGCTTCTCGCAGCAGCGCGCCGAACGCACGCTCGATGAGATCAAGACCGAGGCGATTGTTCGCGCTGAAAATGGAATGTATCCGCTCATCGGACTCGATCCCGGCGACGTCAAGGAAGCCTTTGCCTCCATCCACACTCGCGATAAAGACGAGTGGGCGGCGGGCTTTATGGGAGTGGCCGATCGCTACATGAACGAAGCCAGGATGTTAGAGAAGACCGACCCGACCAAGGCGAATGCCGACTACATCCGCGCGTGGCGGCTCTATTCCTTCGGACGCTGGCCCATTCCCGCATCCGCCGGCAAACAGCGTTCCTACGAAAAAGCCATCGAGGCTTTCCTGGCGCACGCGCGCTTCTGGGATCCGCCGCTCGAGATTGTGAAAATTCCATTCGAGGGCAAGGAAATCATCGGCTACCTGCGATTGCCGAAAAATGCGAACGGGCCTGTGCCGCTCGTGCTCGCCGTGAATGGACTGGACAGCCGCAAGGAAGATTTGTCCGAGAGCTTCAGCGCGATTCTGCCGTTCGGCATCGGCTTCCTCGCCGTCGATGGTCCGGGCACCGGGCAGTGTCCCATCAAAGTCAGTGAAAATGCCGAGCGTATGCTCTCGCGCGTTCTCGATTACATTGCCACCCGGCCCGAGATCGACAAGAACCGAGTCGCCATGCACGGTGTAAGTTGGGGTGCGTACTGGGCGACGAAGATGGCCATCGTAGAGCATGCTCGGTTGCGCGGAGCGAGCGCTCAATCACCGCCGACTGACACGTTTTTTCAAAAAGACTTTCTGATGAATTCCCTGATCGGCAACCGCGAATATCTCTTCGATCAGGTCCCGGCATTGATGGCAATTTTCGACAACGTGACCACCATCGATCAAATGGCGGAAGTCTTGCCGAAAATGTCGCTGGTCAAACAAGGGCTGCTCGGCAAGCCCATGGCGCCCATGCTCATTCTTGCCGGCGTTCTGGACACGCAAGTGCCGATCTCCGATATTTACCTGCTGCTGGATAAAGGCGATGTGCCGAAGACAGCGTGGATCAATCCGCAAGGTGGCCACCTCGGCCGGCAAGTAAAAGTGTGGCCTGATCCCCGCATCTTCAAAGAGGTAATCATTCCGTGGCAGGTGCGCACGCTTCAATCTGAACCGGCGAAATAGGGAAGTTCGCGCTTCAATTTTTCTGAGCAGCGCTAGACCAATCAGGGACAAACGAAAAAGATGGCTAGTTTTCCACCCGTGCAGACGGAACTTATAACCGACGCGTCGGCATCCAGCAAGCCGCAGTTTTACCGCGTCCTATGGGTTCAGGTTTTGTTTGCCATGGTTCTGGCCATCGTGCTCGGCTACGTGGACCCGGTTCGTGCCGTTTCCATGAAGCCGCTGGGCGACGCTTTCATCCGCCTGATTACGATGATCATAACTCTGATCATCTTCTGCACGGTGGTCACCGGGATCGCTGGCATGGACAGCCTGAAAAAGGTTGGACGTATCGGTGGCATGGCGCTGCTTTACTTCGAAGTTGTTTCGACGATTGCTCTCCTCATCGGACTGCTGGTGGGGAACGTAGTAAAGCCGGGCAGCGGCTTTAACGTAAACGTCGCCACCCTGGATGCCAAGTCGGTCGCCGACTATGCGGGCCAGGCCAAAACGCAAAGCGTCACCGAGTTTCTGATGCACATCATTCCTACAACGGTTGTCGACGCTTTCGCTAAGGGAGATATCCTCGAAGTAGTTTTCGTTGCTCTGCTGTTTGGCTTTGCGTTGTCAGGCGTGGGAGCGCGAGCCAAGCCGTTGGTCGACCTGGTCAATTCCTTTACCCAGGTCATATTCGAAGTAACGAGACTGTTGATGAAATTCGCGCCAGTGGGTGCGTTCGGCGCAATGGCGTACACAGTCGGCAGGTTCGGGCTCGCGTCCCTGGGTCCGCTCGCCAAGCTCATCGGAACGTTTTGGCTCACCTCGGTGCTTTTTGTCGTGATCGTGCTCGGGGCCGTGGCCTGGGCCGCGAGCTTCAACATCTTTCGTTTTCTGGCATACATCAGAGAAGAGATCCTGCTGGTGCTGGCGGTAAGTTCGTCCGAGGTCGCCATCCCGACTTTGATGGCGAAGCTTGAAAAGCTCGGTTGCTCGAAGTCTCTAGTTGGCCTGGTGGTCCCGACGGGATTCACTTTCAACACAGACGGAACCAGCCTGTACATGACCATGGCCGCTTTATTTGTGGCGCAGGCTACCAATACGCATTTGACTCTGACTCAACAGCTCACCATTCTCGCGGTCGCGGTTCTTACTTCCAAGGGAGCCAGCGGCGTGCAGGGCGCCTCTTTCATTGCGCTCGTGGCCACACTTTCGGTGATCCCAACTATTCCCGTTGCCGGCATGGCACTGATTCTCGGAATTGACCGTTTTCTGAGCATGTTCCGAGCCCTGGTGAATATGATCGGAAATGGGGTGGCGACGCTAGTCCTGGCCCGATGGGAGGGCGAATTGGACGGCGAAACACTGAAGCAACAACTGGCTCGACCGGCTTGAGATTCCAAGTCACGGTCTGCCTCATCGCGATTGGCGAAGATCGCCGCACCTTCCGGAGCACTCTACAGCCCCTTTTCAACGAATATCTTGCGAGCGTACTCTCAGGCAATGCGCATCCTCATCATTGAAGACGAGCGGCGCCTCGCGGATAACATTGGGCGCAGTATGCGTGAGGGCGCGGGGTACGCTGTCGATCTCGCGTTTGACGGTGAGGAAGGTCTGTATATGGCGGAGTCGAACCCGTATGATCTGGTGCTGCTTGACCTGATGCTGCCGCGAATCGATGGCAAGACCGTATTGCAGCGCATGCGGACTGCGGGAATTACAACGCCGGTCCTGGTCCTGACGGCGAGAGACGAGAAGGAGTCCATTGTGGCAGTGCTGAATTCCGGGGCTGATGACTACGTGACTAAGCCGTTTGATCTCGGCGAACTGGTTGCGCGTTCCAAAGCGCTAATTCGCCGCGGCAAAGGCCACGGGGCCCCCGTCTTGAAGGTAAAAGATCTGGAAATCAATACGGCAGATCGTACGGTGCGTCGCAATGGCAAACTGATTGTGCTTTCGGCGATGGAATATCGTGTACTTGAATATCTGGTGCATCG
>Ga0070761_10001424_pt1 | contig 14969 bp, 16 predicted proteins | sample HubBroMetageREF1_FD_66724 | JGI IMG/M metagenome (GOLD analysis project Ga0070761, IMG submission 66724) | Reference soil microbial communities from the Hubbard Brook experimental Forest, New Hampshire, USA - Hubbard Brook CCASE Soil... | ecosystem: Environmental > Terrestrial > Soil >... | reverse complement strand
CGCAACGCCAGTACCCGAGGGAGTGCTGCGAATATCAGCACTGCGGTCGTGGCTGAGACCAGTCCGGTGGCGAGCTTGATCAGGCCGTCGACCACATAGTCCGGGTGCCAGACCGTCCAGATATTCATCAGGTGCGTCGTACCGCACAGGAAGATGAAGGTCGCAAAGAGCGCGGCTACCCACCAGTACGGCAGGACCGCGCGCCGGCGCCGTACGAAGTACACGATCGCAAGCGGTATGGCGTAGTAGGACGCCGCGATCAGGGCGTCAGCGCCGACGTGCAGCCACAGCACATCCGCACGCCAGAGATAACAGTGGCCGTGCGGTATGAAATTCGACGGCAGCAGCCAGTCGAGAAACTTGCTCATGAAACCCTCGGGGCACCTGGCACAGGCGCTCTTTAATAAATGCGTCCGCAGCCCGGATGCAGGCGCCGGCGACGGTACAGCCACGCTCTCGTACCACAGGCGCTGGAGTCCGGCAAACCGGGCGGCCCAAGCCAGAAGGTCGCGCGAGCAGAAGCGCCAACGCGGACTTGACCATGGGGACGAGCTGCCGCCGCCGATCTGACTTCAGCGCTGAATTTCGACCAGTAGTACCCAGGCAGCGGAGACGCTTGCAAGCAGCGACAGCAGCGTGCCCGGAACGATCCAGTAAATCCCGCTGGGCGAGCCTGCTGCCATCTGAATGCCGCCGATCAGGAAGCTGAGGGCGGGGAGTTGATTGAGGAGAATGCGCAGCGGCAGCGCATGGACGGACTTGCCGCTCGCGAACAGCGCGCGGGTCTGACCAGCCCAGGTAAGAAAACCGGTGGCGGCCATCTCAACTCCATAGGCAAACGTGCTCTGACCGGGCACCAGTAGCAAGGTGGCGACCACGAGCACGCACAGAAGTGCGCCCAGCGCTTCGAGCGCGCGCGCCGGCAGGTGGGAGTACTTGAGGATCTGAGTGAGATTGATCGAGACGGCCACGAACAGCAGACCGAGCAGTGCGGCCGAGGCGCCGACCTCGGCGACGAGAAAGTTATCCCAACCGGCAGTGACTTCCAGATGCATTCTTTGATGGGAAGAGCGGGCAGCGGGAGACAATGCCATGCTTCCGCTGCGACCGCCATGCGCGCCACGCCCCTGCCGCGGCAGATAGGCGGACGACGGTCTTTCAGGTAGTTTTCACGCGCATGGCAACCACAGACAGCGGTGTGTGTTGGCGCGGGGCGGCGGTCCTGGGCCTATTGCTAGCGAGCTGCGCCTATGTCGCGATTCAGGATCTCCCCAACGGCCAGCATGCGCTCACCAGCAAGGCCAAGTCGGGTGGCTACGCAGTCAGCCGCCAGCAAGCGGTGGAGGATGCCAACGACTACTGTGAGCGCTCGCGCCAGCACGCCACCGTGCAGAGCTTTGATGACTTGCCGGCCGCCGGATTAGACGCGCCGCACAGCAGCCGACTGCTTTTTACCTGCAACGATTGAGGAGCAGTGCTTCTGCGCGCGTAGCGGCTACCTAGAACCGCAGTGCCTTGGCGGCTGCGACTGCGCGTGCCGTCGCTGCGGCAGCACGAGTCTGCGCGCCGCGCTCGTATGCGACACTTCGCGGAGGATGCGCAGGCAACTTCCGCTTTTGCTCATGTCGGCGTGGGCCGCCGGTTGTACCCACGTCAAAGTGCAGAACATGCAGAACGGTCAGCACTCGGTGACCGCGGTGGCCCCTTCTGGTGGCTACTCGGGCAGCCGCGAGGCCGCCATCGAGCTTGCGAATGAGTACTGCGAGAAGACCGGTCAGGAAGCCGTGCTGGATGGCTTCTACGACAAGTCAGAGCTCGGCCGTAAGGGCGAGCACAGCAGCAGCCTCATCTTTGACTGCGCGCCCCGCAAGAAGCTGGTTTTCTAGGCCCGGCCGGCCTCGGCTGTCAGCGTCGGCTCACACGAGCTTACGCGTTCGGCGGATGGTCGCAGCACAGTCTTAACGGTTAGCCTGCGGGCCATCTTTGCGCTCAGGAGCTAACCATGACGGTCTTTAAACCCATTGCAAAAGCGTCATTCTTATTGATGGGCATCATGCTGTTCGCCTCTGGTTGCGTCGGCGTGGTCGAGCCGCGCGAGGGCTACTGGGACCGCGATCATCATCGCTGGTGGCATGAGCATGCCTGGGTAGAGTGCGGCCCTGGAGAGGCTCACTGCCGTTGAGGGATGCGCACGGCTGACAGCCGGGTAGCAGAAGGTTCGGCGCCACGGACGGTGCCGCAGGACGCTCATGATCCGCGATTGCAGCGAGGGCAATCGCGTATCACTTACAGCTGCTTCCTGGTGTCGGCTTGCTCAGTTCCTGGGTCGTGCGACGCACCGCACCCCTTGACTCGTGTCGCCGGCCGTCGCAATGACTTTAAAGCGCGCATCGTCGGTAATCTCTTGCGCACCGCCTCCGCTCATTGTCTGTATTCGTGCGTCCGGCTGACACTTCCACAGGCTCGCCCGCCGAGCACCGCGCTCCGCCCGTGAACGCAGTGCGTTGAAGGAGTAAGCTTCAGCCACTCGCATACGGTGCGTTCACTCGAGGTGGATCTCATGAAGAATTGGCTGTTCCTGGTCTGTGCGCTCGGGCTTTTCGCTGGCGCTGCCTACGCGCAGGACGCCGCACCGCCCGCGGACACCAGCAATGCCCGCGCCGCCTGCAAGGCGGACTACCAGAAACTCTGCCAGGGTGTACGGCCCGGCGGCGGCCGCGCCGTCGCGTGTCTGAACGATCATATGGACCAGCTGTCGCCCATCTGCAAAGACGCGATGCAGAAGCGCGCCGCGCAGCAGGGCAACGGCAGTGCTCCGCCGAGCTCAGCCGATACGCCGAGCAAACCGCCGCAGTAGCGGTCAGATTTTTAGAGATCAGGCACGAAGCAGGTGACGCGGCCGTGCCGCGCCGCCACGGCTCGATGTCACGCGCCCGGATTGCCACCGTCTGCTGGCCCGCGTTCCTGCTCGCGGCGGCTTGGGCGTGCGGGGATGACGACACCCCGGATCCGAAGCGACAGCAGACTGTACCGCCGCGTTGCCAGGAAGCGGTGGTGAATCCCGTCACGGGATTTGCGGAATGTGTCAAACCGCGTGGCGCTCCCGTCGAGCCACCTCCGCCGCGGCCGCCGCCGAGCGCGGAGGAGTGCGCCCGGCACCCGGAGCTGAATAGCCCAGAGTGCCCGCAGAGCCACTGAACCGCGCGTTGCGGCGATCACGGCACGCATGAGCAATCTTTGCCAGTCGCGTGATATTTGATCGTTTGCCGGCACCGTGACCGCTGACTAAGGTAGCGCCGCCGAGCAAGCACTGGCAACGGAGCTGACACCATGGACACGGGTTTAACTGTAGCGATGCTCGCAGCCGTCGGCATTGCGCTGGCGGGCGCGGCGCCCGCCACTGCGGGTCACACGGCCGCTGTCACGCAGCCGCCGCTGGTCATGCGCCTGAGCAAAGACGAGTTTCGCATCGCCTTTGGCATTGGCGCACCCGGCTGCGCGCGCGGCTGCAGTGGTGTGATTCGCTACCGCGTCGACTGGAAAACCGAGGACGGTGCAGTCATCTCGGAGTTCAAGCGCGTCGGTTACAGTGTGCCGCCCCATGCGAATCGCACCATCACCGTCGACCGGGCGTACTTTGATACGGCCGAAGGCGCGCACACCACCAGCGTGGTGCGCGTGGTCATCGACCGCATCACGTGCACCGATGGCGGGCAGGCGATTGCGGCACAGGTGGCCTCACTCGCCGGCCGCCCCTGAAGGTCAACTGCGGTGTAGCAGCGCGCGCGCGATGAACAGCGCGCCGAGAACGAGAAAAATCCCGCTCGCCACGCGGTGGATGGTCTGGAGCGGAAGCCGTGAGGCGAACGCCTGCCCGAGGAACACCACCGGCGCATTGGCGAGCAACATGCCGAGTGTCGTGCCGGCGACCACGGCGAGCAGGTTGGCATAGGCCGCGGCGAGCGCGACGGTGGCGATCTGCGTCTTGTCGCCGATCTCGGCGATGAAGAAGGCCACCGTTGTCGCCACGAATGCGCTGGTGCGGTTCATGGGTGTCGCACCTTCCGCGACTTTGTCCGGCTTCAGCGTCCACAGCGCCATGCCGAGCATGCTGACCCCAACCAGCAGGTCGAGCACCGTGGGCGTGAGAAAGCGGCCGAGGCGGATGCCGATGAGACCGGCGAGCAGGTGATTGGCGAGCGTCGCACACAGCACCCCGGCGAGAATCGGCCACGGTCGCCGGTAGTGCGCGGCCAGCATGAGCGCAAGAATCTGGGTGCGATCGCCCATTTCCGCGATCGCCACCGTCGACAGCGAGACCAGGAAGGACTCCATCGGATGTCTCCAAGCCGAGCGGGCGTTGACCACGGCAAACGTCCCGGCCGCTCGTGCCCGGGCTCTGCCGTTGGTCTCGCCATGCCCGAAGGCCTCGTACGCCACGGGCAGTGCGCCCAAGTGTGTTGACGTACGACCCGGTGCTGCCCGGGCGGCTACTCCCCAAGGAGTGTGCGGCTTTTTAACCGAATCTGGCGCCCCCTGGCAACCGCCCGGCCCGCGCGCCCCGGGCAAGCCGGGTTTCGGCCGGTTCTGTGAAGGACGCCCGGGCTGCTGCGGTCACCCGTTACGGGAGCGGCGCGTTCTCTCCTGTAGCCTCGTCAGATGCCTGCGGTGTATTCACAGGAGTGATGCATGAGCCGCTGTTCCCGGGCCCGGATCTGGATTCTCGCCATGTCGGTTGCCGCGACGCTGGGCGCAGCGCACGTCCGCGCGGATGTCGTGACGGCCGTTCAGACCCTGCGCGCAGGTGGCTGCGGCGGCATATTGCCCGCAGCACAGCCTTTGCAGCGTACCGCGGAACTCGATCGCAGCGCCGAGCAATGGGCGATGGGCCGCACGCTGTCCGCCGCGACCGCCGGCAGCCCCTACCGCTCCACCGCCGGTGTGTTTGTCCGGGGACCGGAGAATGCGCTGCTCGAGAGGCTGCGACGCACCCAGTGTCGCACCGTCATGGAGCAGAGCCTGCACGAGGTGGGCGTCTATCAACGCGGTCAGGATCGTTGGCTGGTGTTTGCCTCTGTGAATGTTCCCTCACCGCAGCCCGTGGACCCGCAGACCTCAGTGCCCGCACCGGCGCCATTCGCCTCCGGCAGCGCGCAACCGCGTACCCGGAGCGACGAGTCACCCGCGCTCGCCGCACGGGCACTCGAGCTCGTGAACCAGGCGCGCGCCCGCGGCACGCGCTGCGGTGGACGCTCCTATGCACCGGTCGCACCGCTCAGCCTGTCGGGCACCCTCGACGGCGTGGCGTTCGGTCACGCTGCAGACATGGCGCAGCACAACTATTTCGAGCACCAGGACCTTTCCGGCGCGACGCCGGCAGATCGGGTGCGCGCAGTGGGCTACCACGAAAAGTTGGTGGGTGAGAACATCGCTTACGGCCCCCAGACCGTGGAGGAAGTGGTGCAGGGCTGGCTCGACAGCCCCGACCACTGCGAGAACATCATGGACCCACGCTTTGCACAGATGGGCATCGCCCAGGCGCAGGGGCGCATCGGCCGCCATGGCCTGTACTGGGTGCAGCTGCTGGCCGAGCCGCGCGCCTAATTGCCCTTGAGTGCCGCGACTCCCGCCTTGCAGGCTACTTCGTCCTGCGAGCTGGTGCCGCCCGAGCAGCCGATCGCTCCGACCAGCTTGCCCGCCACCACCAGCGGGATCCCGCCGCGCGAGGCGATGATACCGTCGAGCGTGAGCGCATAGGTGGCGCCGTTGGTCTGAATGGCGTTCTCCCAGACTTTGGTCTCGCGGCGGAAGGTCGCCGCCGCGCGCGCCTTGTGCTCCGAGATCTGAATCGAGGCCAACTGCGCGCCATCCATGCGCTGGAACGCCACCAGGTTGCCGCCCGAATCGACGACCGCGACGTTGAGTTTCCAGTCGTGTTTCTGCGCCTCGGCCACCGCGGCGGCGATCACGCCGTTGGCGTGCTCGAGCGAGATCGGCGCGCCGTAGGGGATGTCGAACGGCATTTTGTCAGGAACGACATCGAGCGGATTGCTGGCGGCAGGCTGCTGGGCGCCGCCGGCGCCGGCTTCCAACATGGCGGCGCCGAAAATAGCGAGAACGGGCAGGGGTCGGCTGGACATGGGTTGACTCCGAAGGGTGGGTTGTCAACTGCAAGCGTACGCCGCCGTTGTCAGAGGTGCTTTGCTAGAATCGGCGCCGTGGTCGTGCGCCCGTGGAGAACCGCATGCGGTTGAGTGTCGTTCCCATCGTGCTCGTGGCGGCAGCGCTTGCCGCGCCCGTGCTGGCGGATGCTCCGGCGGATACCGTCACCGCGGTCTGGGCTCCGCAGAAGCTGTCCTTCACCTTCTTGGGCTTCACCGCCAAGTACTCCTGCGACGGGCTGCAAGACAAGATGCGTCGCGTGCTGCTGAAACTGGGCGCGCAGGCCAAGGACCTGTCAGTGCGCCAGAAAGGCTGCGCCGGCGGCCTGGGGCGCCCGAGCGCGTTCCCGGGCGTTTACGTGCAGATGAACGTGCTGCAGCCAGTGACCGATAAGACTGATGCCGCCGCCGTGCGGGTCAACGCCCACTGGCAGACGGTGGATCTGACCGCCAGCCGGGATCCGGTGGATGCGGCCGGTGACTGCGAGCTCACCGAGCAGATCAAAGAGCAGGTGCTGCCGAAGTTCACCACCCGCAATGTGGAGTACCGCTCGACCTGCATCCCGAATCAACTCACTGTCGGTGGCACACAGCTCAAGGCTGAGGTGCTGATCGCCGACAAACCTGCGACGGCCGCGGCAAAATAAAAAAAGCCCCGTGCGGGTGAAGCCGCACGGGGCCTCCAGCAGGCGTCTGCGTCAGCTGTTAGGCGGCGCCGGTTTCTCGGTGACCCGCAGCGAGATGCGGCGATTCTTCTGCCGGCCTTCCTCGGTCGAGTTGTCCGCGATCGGATTGGCAGCACCATAACCTTTCGCGTCCATGCGCGCGCCATCGACACCCAGGGTGGTGAGGGCGGAGGCAACGTTGTCGGCGCGGTCCTGCGACAGCTTCACGTTGGCATCCGCATCGCCGGTGTTGTCGGTGTAGCCGCCGATGCGGATCTTGACGCCCGGGTAGGCCTTCATGATGAGCGCAATGTTATTCAGCTGCTCCTGTGAGGCCGGCTGCAGTGTGGACTTGCCGGTGTCGAACAAGAGGCGGTCGAAGTCGAACCAGGTATCCTCGGAGACCTGCGCGGTGGGGTCATTCAGATACTTCACCAGCCGCGCCTCGACGCCGAGCGCCGGGGCATTGAGCACAGTCCCGTCCGGCAGCTTGACCTGCACCATTTCACCGAGTGCAGCCCAGGCCGAGTTGGCCGCGTTCCCCACGGCCGTGGCCGCGGTATTGGTCGCGTTGGTGGCCGATTGCACCGCCTCCTTCGGACCGCCCATCGAACGGAACAGGATCCAGGCGAGGATGAGTGCGGCGACGATGGCGAGCGGCACCAGCCAGCGCGAACTGCTGGAGGCAGCGGCCGCGGCGCCCGAGCCGACCGCTGAAACGGCGTGAGTGGCGGTGGCACCGGCGTTACTGACGAGATTGCCGAGACCGCCTGGCAGGTAGCTCTGCAGGTTGGGGGCCTCGGCCTTGAGCATGTTCCCGAGCGAGCTCGCGTTGAGAGAACCCGCGCTGTGCAGCTTGCCGAGATAGCCGAGCACCAGCGGTGCCGCCATCTTCAGGATTCCCAGGCCGGAGCCGGCGCCGAGCCCGGCTTGCTGGGAAATAGCGCTGGCGATCTGTCCCTGGTTGGAGCCGAAAATCATCGGCAGAAACTTGTTCACCAGGTCGCCGACGCCACCGGTAGGACCACCGGAGGCGATCGAAGACAGGCTTCCCAGAATGTTCTGCGTATTGCCGCCACCGAGTAATCCCATGATCTGGCTGAGAAAGCCACTGTCGCCGGCGCGGCTGGCCAGGCCCCCGAGCGTCGCTGCCGTGGCCGTGGTGAGTCCGCTCTGCACCGCCTGCGGCGAGTCACCCAGGCGCGCTGCAAGCGACTGTTTGATCTCCGGTGTAACCATACCGAGAATCGAATCCATCAACTGACTAGCCATGTATTGTTCTCCCCTGCATTCCTTGGTGATATCGAGGTCTTGGAGTTGATTGATGCGGCACGACAGTAGAGTGCGCATTGTTACTCCACATGGGCGCTCGCCGCCATCCTGAAGGAGCATCGGTTAGCCCCAGCTCATGCTGCGCCGCGCGCGCTGAGCGATTAAACTGACTCGAGATGGACCAACACGGTGCGCTCATGAATCAGAAGAAAAGTCATGGAGTCCGACTGTCGCTGGCGGCCGTGACGCTCAGCCTTGCTGCATGGACGTCGCAGGCGCTCGCTTTTACTGCCATGGTCACGACGCACGCCCACCTGCGCGCCGGACCTGACATCAACTATCCGAGCGTGGCGCTTCTGCCGCCCGGTGTCGTGGTGCAGGTGTACGGCTGCGAACAGGGTTACGGTTGGTGCGATGCCTCGCTCGGCCTTGACCGTGGCTGGATCGATGCGGCCTATCTGCAGGCTGCCGCACCGAGCGGACCCGTAGTGCTGTCTTCGGGCGCGCTCGTGCTCGGCGTCCCCATCATCGCGTTCTCATTCAACAACTACTGGAACTCCTACTATCGCGGTCGACCGTGGTACGGGCAGCGCGCGCATTACTACGGCTACTGGAATCGCTATCCGCACGGACGTCCGCCGCCGCCGCCCCACATGCGTCCGCCGCCGCCGCGTCCACCGCCGGGCGCGCGTCCGCCACCGCCGCCGCGTCCGCCACCAAACACCGGTCGCCCGCGTCCACCGTACGGCGGTTCCCCGCCACCCTCCGGCGGCAAGCCTCCACCCGGCAACGGCAGGCCACCGCCCGGCGGTGGAGGCGGTGGCAGACCGCCCCCGGGCGGCGGCGGTGGTGGCAAACCACCGCCGGGGGCTGGAGGTGGTGGCAAACCACCACCGGGTGGTGGAGGTGGCAAGCCGCCGCCCGGGAACGGGCGTCCCCCGCCCGGTAACAGCAGGCCGCCGCCCAGCACGCGTCCCGCGCCGTCGCCCGGCCAGTAGCGGTGCAACAGCCCGTGCGCGCTGCGCCGCGCACGGCGCCGTTGGCGTATGCGCTGGTGGTGCTGCTATCGCTGGCGCTGCTGATCAACTATGTCGATCGCGGCACGCTGTCGACCGCCGCACCGCTGATCCAGTCGGAGCTGCAGCTGACGCACGCGCAGCTCGGCTGGGTGCTGTCGGCTTTTTTCTGGACCTACGTGATCGCGCAGCCGGTGATGGGCGCACTCGCCGACCGGCTGGGCGCGGCGCGCGTGCTGGCGGCGGGCTTCACCCTCTGGTCATTGTCGACCGTGTTCACTGGCCTGTCGCGCGGCGTCGCCGGGCTCGTCAGCCTGCGCCTGCTCATGGGCATCGGCGAATCGGTGACCTACCCGAGTGCGCTGGCGCTCCTGTCGCAGCGAGTTGGCGACGGCCACCGTGCGCGCGCCACCGGCGTACTGCAGCTGGGCGGTGTGCTGGGTCCGGCGCTCGGCACTTTCCTCGGCGGGCATCTCATGATCCGCTACGGCTGGCGCGTCATGTTCATCGCCCTCGGGCTCGCCTCGTTGCTGTGGCTGATTCCGTGGCGCGGGCAGCTGCAGTTCAGCAGCGCGCCGGGCGAGCGCGCCGCGCTCGGACCTGCGCCGCGAGTCACGGACATCCTGCGCCAGCGGGCTTTGTGGGGCTCGATGGTCGGAAATTTCTGCGCCAACTATTCCTTCTATTTCGTCTTCAACTGGCTGCCGTCCTATCTGGTGCAGGAGCGCGGGCTGTCGCAACTCGCGATGACCAACCTCACCAGTGCCGTCTATCTGGTGGATGGCGCGAGCGTGCTGGCCACCGGCTGGCTGCTCGATGCCTGGGTGCGCCGCGGCGCGAGCGTCAATCTCGCCTACAAGAGCGCACTCGTCGTCGGGGCCGGCGGTGTCGGACTGTGTCTGCTTGCGGCGAGCACGGCGGGTGCGCAGCTGGCGGGGCTGCTGCTGCTGGTCACCGGGCTCATGGACGGCGTGATCAATCCGGCGGTGTGTTCAGTGGCACAGCATTTTGCCGGACCGCGCGCCAGTGGCCGCTGGATGGGATTGCAGAATGCGGTCGCCAATATCGCCGGCATCCTCGCCGGGATTCTGACCGGTCAGCTGGTGGACGTGCGTCATCACTACACCGAGGCGCTGTGGCTCGCCGGGGGCATCGCCCTGTTCGGCATCGTGGGCTGGCTGTTGCTGGTACCGGCAGTGCGCCCGGTACGGTGGGCGCGTCAGTAAGGGAAGCTGCGCGCCCGCACCTGATCCTGCTGCAGGTCCCGCGCGGAGATGAAGTAGTGCACCGTGGCCCACAGCCCGGTCGGCACCAGGCACAGCATCGCCAGCCGCAGTCCTTCGACATTGTCCAGATGGAGGCGCGCCTGAAAGACATCGCTCAGCGCACCGATGGCGTATGGGGCGATGACCAGGTTGCCAACATTGGCGAGAAACAGCGTCGTCGCGCAGAACATGGCGCGCATCTTGCAGCGCGCAAGGTTGTTCAGCAAACCGAAGCACGGGCCGATGTAGAAGTAGATGGAGGGAATGAAGATCCAGAACATGATCTTCGTGAGCAGCAGGTCGCGCGTGTAGTAGATGACACCCGAGGCGAGCGTGGCGATGCCGATACCGATCCCCAGCAGCCAGACGATGCGGCGCGAGTCCGCCATCACTTTCAGACCCATCAGCCAGCCGGTCGCAATGGTGGCGAGCGATCCGCCGATCAGATGAATGTTGCCGGTCAGCTCGCCCGCCTGACCCGGACTCATGTGATAGGTGCGCTGCAGGAACGTCGGCGTCCAGTACATGAGTCCCCAGCCCCACAGTGCACAGATCGCGCTCGCGATCATCAAATGCACCGCCGAGCGCTGCTGCCACCAGAACCGCATGGTCTCGAGGAAGGAGGGCGCGGCGCCGTCGTCGCCGCTGTCGAGGCAGCCGCGGCGCGGCTCGCGGATGGTGAGCCACACGGCGGCGCCCGCCAGCACGCCGGGCACGCCGAGCGCGAAGAACACCGCGCGCCAGCCGTAATGGTCGGCGATCCCGCCGGCCAGGTTGTAACCGACCCAGGCGCCGAACGGGGCACCGAGCGAGAACACCGTCAGCGCCATGGCCCGGCGCGTCGCGGGGAAGTAATCTGACAGCAGCGAGTTTGCCCCCGGCGTGCCGCCGGCTTCGCCCACACCGACGCCGACGCGCGCGGCGAAAAACTGCCAGACATTGCGTGACAGGCCGGTGAGCGTGGTCATGATCGACCAGGCCACCAGACACACCGCGATGATGCTGCGGCGGTTCTTGCGGTCGATCAGCCATGACAGCGGGAAGCCGAGCCCGACGTAAAACAGCGCCAGCGGCATGGCCGACAGCGCCGCGACCTGCGAGTCGCTGAGCTGCAGGTCGAGGCGGATGGGATCGAGGACGGTGGAGACGACGTAGCGGTCGGCGATGCTGAGCGTGTACACCAGGCACATCATGAAGAGCACGTACCAGCGCTCGCGGAACGAGGCGGGCTCGGCCGGCGCGAGCGCGAGCGGCGGCTCGGTCAGCAGGCGCGGCTGCAGGTCATTCATGGAATGCGCATGGCATGGGCTAAGGCAGGTTACCCCTGTGCCTGCCGACTGTCTTCCAGAATGAGCTCGGCGGCTTTCTCGGCCACCATCACCGTCGGCGTATTGGTGTTGCCTGAGGTGAGGTTGGGAAACACGGATGCATCCACGACCCGCAGCCCGGCGATTCCGTGGACGCGCAGGCGCGCATCCACCACCGCGCTGTGTACATCGCTGCCCATGGCGCAGGTGCCGCAGGCGTGGAATACGCTGCCGGCGCGGCGGCGGAAGTCTGCGAGCACTTCGTGATCCGACTGCACCTTCTCGCCCGGCTCGCGCTCGGCCTTGATGACTTTGGCGAGCGCCGCGGCGCCGGCGAGCTGGCGCAACACGCGCGCGCCGTCGAACACGTCGCGGACATCGGCCTCGGTGCTGAGCGAGTTGGGCGAAATCATCGGTGCCACCAGAGGGTCGGCCGAGCGCAGGTGCACGCTGCCGCGGCTGGTGGGGCGGCAGGTGTTGAAGGACATGAGAAATCCGGCGAACGGATCCGGTTGGAGCAGGCGGCGCTGCGCACCCAGCGTCGTGGTGCTGTAGCTGGCCGGATTGAAATAGATGTGCAGGTTGGGCTGACTGAGCTCCGGGCGGCTGCGCACGAATGCCCCCGCCTGGTTGACGCTCATGGCGAGCGGGCCGCGCCGCGTGAAGACATACGTGAGTGCGGCACGCAGCTTGCCGTACCAGGGTGCCAGCTGGTTGTTGAGCGTGCGCACGCGCGAGCGGTAGAAATAAGACACCGCCACATGATCCTGCAGGTTGCGCCCGACCGCGGGCCTGTCGACGATGACCGGGATGCCGAGCGAGTGCAGGCGGCGGCCTTCACCGACGCCGGAGAGCTCGAGCAGCTGCGGCGAATTGATGGCGCCGGCGGCCAGCAGCACCTCGCGCCGCGCCGCGGCGCTGTGAGATTGTCCGTCCTGCAGATAGTCGACCGCACAGGCACGGCCCTCCTGGAACCTGATGCGCAGCGCTTGCGCCTTGAGTGCCACGGTGAGGTTGGCGCGCGCGCGCGCCGGACGCAGGTAGGCGGTGGCGCTGGAGACGCGCCGACCATTGTGCGTGCTCACCTGCCACACACCCGCGCCTTCAGGCTGGGCGCCGTTGAAGTCGGCGGTGCGGGCGATGCCCTGACTGGCGCAGGCCTCGAGAAAGTTATGACACAGCGGATGGACGGCCGCGGAGACATCGCTGACGAGAATGGGACCGTCGGCGCCGTGGAAGGCGGACGGCCCGAGCGGATGGGTCTCGAGCTTCTTGAAGTAGGGCAGCACCTCCTGCCAGCCCCAGCCGGGATTGCCCGCCGCGCGCCAGTCATCGAAATCCTGCGGCTGACCGCGCACGTACACCATGGCGTTGATGGAGCCCGAGCCGCCCAGCACCTTGCCGCGCGGCCAGAACGCGCGCCGGTTGTCGAGTGCCGGATCCGCTTCCGTCTCATACATCCAGTTGTAACGCGGATCGTTGAAAGTGCGCCCATAACCGATCGGCACCTCGATCCACGGCGAGCGATCCGAGCCGCCGGCTTCCAGCAGCAGCACGCGGTGCGCACCGCCCGCGCTCAGCCGCGCGGCCAGTACGCAGCCGGCGGAGCCGGCACCGACGATGATGTAGTCATAGCCGGTCATCTGTGATAGTCATTCGCCGCATGAAACTGACTGACATCAAGACCTTCGTCACCGGCAATCCGCTGCCCGGTGTCGGTGGGCGCTACTTCGTGTTCGTGAAGCTCACCACCGATCACAACGTGCACGGCGTGGGCGAGGCGTACTGCGTGCCGTTTCATCCCGACATCGTGGCGCGCATGCTCGAGGACACCTTCGCGCGCTATCTGGAGGGCGAGGACCCGCATCACATCGAGCGCATCTGGCGGCGCGTCTATTCGGCCGGCTACACCCAGCATCCGGACCTGTCGCTGATGGCGGTGCTGTCGGCGCTCGAGATGGCCTGCTGGGACATCATCGGCAAGGAAGCCGGTCAGCCGGTTTACAACCTGCTCGGCGGCCGGGTGCACGAGCGGCTGCGCTCCTACACCTATATCTACTCGCGTCCCGGCGACAAGAGCGACGTCTACCAGGATCCCGATCTGGCCGCTGCGCGTGCCGTCGAGTACGTGGCGCAGGGATTCACCGCGGTCAAGTTCGATCCGGTCGGTCCCTATACCGCGTTCGACGGGCGGCAGCTCTCGCTCGAGGCGCTGGACCTGGCGGAGCGCTTCGTGCGCCAGCTGCGCGCTGCGGTCGGCTCGAAAGCGGATCTGCTGTTCGGCACCCACGGACAAATGACCGCGGCCGGCGCCATCCGCTTGGCGCGGCGCATCGCCCCCTACGACCCGTTGTGGTTCGAGGAGCCGGTGCCGGCCGATGCACCCGAGGAGATGGCGCGCGTGGCGCGCGCCACGACGATTCCGATTGCCGCCGGCGAGCGACTCACCACCAAGTACGATTTTGCGCATGTGCTGCGGCTCGGGGCGGCCGCCATCCTGCAGCCCAATCTGGGCCGGGTGGGCGGTCTGTTGGAAGCGAAGAAGATCGCCGCGCTCGCTGAAGTGCAGCACGTGCAGCTCGCGCCGCATCTCTACAACGGGCCGGTGGTGGGCGCGGCCAACATCCAACTGGCCACCTGCAGCCCGAATTTCCTGATTCTCGAGGGCATCGAGCGCTGGGGCGGCTTTCATGCCGAAGTGCTCCACCAGCCGATCCGCTGGGAGGACGGATACGTGATCCCGCCGACCGAGCCCGGACTCGGCGTCGAGCTGAACGAGGCGGTGCTCGCGCGCCACCCATACCGGGGCGACATGCTGCACCTGGACATGGCCGCAAGTCCTAGCGACGGCGCCGGCTTCCGCAATCCGAACACCTAGAGCCCGAGCTCCGCGCGCAGCCGCTCGTCGTACCAGGTGTGGAACAGCTGCACCATGTACTCGCTCGCGGCGATGGGGCCCGGCAGGTATGCCGGACTCTGCACGCCGCGCTGAGTCTCGGCGACGAACGCAGCATCCTGTTCGTTGGTGGCATTCCACACGTGGGTGAGCGCCTCCAGGTCGTAATCGCGGCCCTCTTCGGCATCCTTGTGCACCAGCCAGGTGCTGCGCACCAGCGTGCGGTCGCGGCTGAGCGGGAAGGTCGCGAAGGTGAGGGCGTGATCGGAGAGAAAGTGGTACCAGGCGTTGGGCTGGGTGTGCAGGTGCAGCGTGCCCAGCCGTGGCTCGGCGAGTGAACCCAGCAGGCGCCGCGAGGCCACGCGGGTGTCGGCGGTCATCGACTCG
>Ga0070761_10001423_pt1 | contig 14970 bp, 10 predicted proteins | sample HubBroMetageREF1_FD_66724 | JGI IMG/M metagenome (GOLD analysis project Ga0070761, IMG submission 66724) | Reference soil microbial communities from the Hubbard Brook experimental Forest, New Hampshire, USA - Hubbard Brook CCASE Soil... | ecosystem: Environmental > Terrestrial > Soil >... | reverse complement strand
CCTGCATTTCGAGCTCCGTGGGCACGACCGTCCGAGATGACGGAGCCGGGCGTTTGGCTGCGACGGAGATGGATGCGCCAAGAACAATTATCATGCCTGCAATGAAATACGGAAGGGTCTTGCGTGTGAATGTCATGGCGCCTCCCAAAGCGACCAAGATTCAACGAACGCATCGTAGAGAATCCGAGCGAACGGCGATGCTCCCTTTTGTACAGTTCCGCCTTCGCGGGAAGCGCTTCGGTGGCAAGAGAAAAGGTAAACGAGTGGCTAGAAGCGGGCGCAGCCTATATTAGCTCGCGAGGCGTCTCATCGCCGGCTTCGCAAATGACTCCTCCTTAAGCCCAAGTACCACGCGCCCGTTGACCTGTCCCTTCTTGAGCCTGCTGAACACGTCATTGATGGATTCCAGGGGCAATGTCTCAATCGTCGCCTTCACTTTGCCGTCTCCAGCGAACGCGAGCGACTCTTCGAGGTCCAAGCGAGTGCCAACGATGGAGCCTCGTATCGTGTAGCCGTTCAGCACTACGTCGAAAATCGAAACAGGAAACTCGCCCGGAGGCAGCCCATTCAGCACGCAAGTCCCGCCACGACGAAGCATGCCCACCGCTTGCTTGAAAGCGATCGGTGAAACTGCCGTAACCAGCGCTCCATGCGCCCCGCCAATTTGCTTTTGAATTTCCTTCGCAGGGTCCTGTGTTTTCGCGTCAATCGTGATTTCAGCTCCGAGTTTCCGCGCCAGCGCCATCTTTTCTGGTCCCAGGTCCACGGCCGCGACGTGCAGTCCCATAGCCTTCGCGTACTGGATGGCCACGTGGCCCAGGCCGCCTACTCCTGAGATCACCACCCATTCACCGGGCCGCGCCTAAGTCATTTTCAATCCTTTGTAGGTTGTGACGCCGGCGCACAGGATCGGGGCTGCATCCACAAACGAGAGGTTCTTGGGAATTCGTCCCAGGTAGTCTGCTTGCCCCAATGCGTACTGCGCGAAAGTTCCGTTCACCGAATATCTGGAGTTTTGCTGTTCCGGGCAGAGCGTTTCCCATCCGGAAAGACAGTAATCACAAAGCCCGCACGCACTGTGCAGCCACGCGATTCCCACGCGATCGCCCTCTTTCAAGTGGGTAACCCCCGGGCCGAGAACTGCGACGATTCCGGCTCCTTCGTGGCCCGGGATGAGCGGCAGCGTTGGCTTGATTGGCCAATCGCCGTCCGCCGCATGCAGATCGGTACGACACACTCCAGTCGCAAACACCTCTATCAGTGCCTGCCCTGGGCCCGGCGTTGGGATTGGAACTTCTCGCACGACCAACGGCTCGCCAAATTTCTCAACAACTGCCGCTTTCATGGTCTTCTCGTTGGGCACTTTTCATCTCCTATCGCTCGAAATGCCACAACTCTAGCCCCTAAGGTTATTGCTGGTCCGAATGTGATCCTGTCGCGTTAGAGATCACAGGCACGTGATGGTGGCTCAACAACGTGTGTGGGCCTCCGTAGATAAATTCCAGGGCGACGTTCAGGCCCGCTTGTGCCAGCAGGTTGTAGTTACCGGCTCGAAAACCGTCCATGGCATCGTAACGACGCGGAAACCACAATAAAGCAGCCGTTTCCGTGCCGGCGTAGGGAGCTACGATAGCTGGAAAAGAGAACACGCGATGCCCGTCCTCGCCCTTGCGCGCCGTCACCGTTGAAATCAACGCATGTTTAAGTCTGGGGAGGATGCCAGTACACTCACAGCGATAAAAGATCGTGTCCTGTCGAAAGGCCTCGGCCAGGGAATAGCGCGCAGTCTGCGTGACGAGGTTGATTCCAAAGTCGCTTCCAAATCGAGCACCGAATGAATCCCAGCCCTGTCCCCAGTCTGGCGGGATGCCCGCATTGTGCGCTTGAGAAGCGGTCTCACCTTGCGCAATTCCGGCAGTCAAAACGGATCCCATGAACGCGTATGGCCCAAAAGTATCGAATCCGTAATTTCGCAACTTTTGATGCTCCGACGGGCGATGGTACTCCAGATCGAACTCCCCCAGTGCGGAGGCAGAAGAAGACCGGGCAACGATTTGCTGTGGCGTTTGCGCCGGAGTCTGCATCTGACTCGGATTCGGTGTGCCAAAACCACTCGACGATTGGGCCGTTGCCAACGGCTGGGAAACCGCCAGCAACATCATCGAGAAAATCAAGAACAAGGCTCGGCCCATCTTCATGTTATTACGCTCCTTTTACTCGGACAGAAAGGCGGTTAATTAAGGAAGCGATATTCTAGAGAATGCGGAAAAGCATATCTGTTCAATAGAGTGCACTTTTCAATTTTTCCGGCGTGTGCCAAAGGGCGGCCGCACCCCTTCGACGTTTGCGGGTTCAGGGTTGTACTTGCACACTCGTCACTCGCCACTGTCTTTTTCCTACCCCGAACAAAAACTCGGCTCTCGACCCCGAGAACTTACTCGCGGCGCGCCCGAAACCGGGTAAGATATTCAGCTCCGAACGGATCACAACTAAGGAGAAAGGGATCGATGGGTGCGAAGAACCGAATCGGGATCTTGACCGGTGGCGGCGACGTGCCGGGGCTGAATCCCGTCATCAAGAGCGTGGTGTACCGGTCGAAGGAAATTGGACGCGAGGTGGTGGGCATTCGCCGCGGATGGGAAGGCTTGACGCACATGAACCCGGCGCTCGAAGACGACCCGACCTACATTCGCCCGCTGACGCGCGAGAACACGCGCACCATCGACCGCACGGGCGGCACGGTGCTGCACACGTCGCGAACAAATCCGCGAAAAATGGTGGAGGGGAAGCTGCCGCTGCACATTTCGAAGAACGAGCTGAAGCAGCTTCCGTTTGACGGCAAGTATTACGATTTCACTTCCATCGTGCTGAAGAACCTGGAACACCTGGGAATCGACTGCCTGGTGGCGATCGGCGGGGACGACACGCTGAGTTTCGCGACGGTGCTCGACGCGAAGGGTTTTCCCGTGATTGCCGTGCCGAAAACGATGGACAACGATGTGCAGGGGACGGAGTACTGCATCGGATTTTCGACGGCGATCACGCGCGCGAAAGAATTGATCACGCGGCAGCGCACGACGCTCGGCTCGCACGAACGCATCGGAATTTTTCGGATGTTCGGGCGCGACGCGGGCTTCACGGCGCTCTACACCGCGTACGTGACTTCGTCGCGGTGCTTGATTCCCGAGTATCCGTTTGACCTGGATCACATTTGCAAGCTGCTGATGGAAGACAAGCGAGCCAACCCGAGCAACTACGCGCTGGTGGTGGTGTCGGAAGGCGCGGTGTGGAAAGAAGGCACTATCGCCGAAGTGGGCGAAGCGGACGCGTACGGCCACCGGAAGAAGGCCGACATCGGTCACGCGCTGGGCGAAGAAGTGAAGAAGCGCACGAAGCAGGAAGTGATGGAGAGCGACCTGACGTACGACCTGCGCAGCGGCGAGCCCGACGCGATCGATCAGCTTGTGGCGATTACATTCGCGAACGTTGCCGCCGATTTGATTCGCGATGGCGTCCACGGGCGGCTCGTCGGCGTGCAGAACGGATGCTACAGCCAGGTTCCGCTGAAGGGGCTGCCGACGGGCGCGCGGCAGGTGGATGTGGCAAAGCTCTACAACGTGGAACGCTATCGGCCGAATTACACGTCGAAGATCGGCGCGCCGCTTTTGTTCAACCGCATTTGATATGGAGCGCGACGCGCAGGCGAACCGCATCAAGATTGGCCGCCGGGAATTCATTCTGGCGCTGCCGGCGGGCGTTTCCGCGTGGAGAGCGTTTGCGCAGGGCGTTGCATCGCGCAACGTAAAGCCGCAAGCGAAGCCGCCGGCATCCGGCCGGCCGTTTGATGCGCACTTCACCGACGTTGCACGCGAAGCGGGCCTGACCGCGCCAACAATCTACGGAAACCCCGATCATTCAGACTACATCATCGAAGCCACGGGCTGCGGCTGCGCGTTCATCGACTATGACAACGACGGCTGGATGGACATTTTCATCCTGAGCGGCACGCGACTCAGCGGGGCTCCGCCCGAGGCGACGAACCGCCTCTACAAAAACAACCGGGACGGCACGTTCACCGACGTAACGGCACAGAGCGGCCTGACGAAAGTGGGATGGGCTTCGTCGGTGTGCGTGGGCGACTACAACAACGATGGATTCGAGGATCTTTTCTGCACCTACTGGGGCCAGAACGCCCTCTACCGAAATAACGGCGACGGCACGTTCACGGACGTGACGAAAGAGGCGGGCCTGTTGAGTGACGGCCCCATGCGCTGGGGAGCGGGTTGTTCCTTCGTCGACTACAACCGCGACGGCCATCTCGACCTTTTCGTCTCGAACTATGTGCAATTCGATTTCGAGCACGTTCCGAAGCCGGGCGGCGGCGTGAATTGCAATTGGAAAGGCGTGCCGGTGGAGTGCGGGCCACGTGGACTGCCTTTCCCGGTGCAGTTCCTGTTTCGGAATAATGGCGACGGAACGTTCACGGACGTGAGCCGTGACGCGGGAATATCGGCTTCGCGCAACAGCTACGGAATGACGGTGGTAGCCGCGGATCTGGATGAAGACGGCTGGCCCGACATCTATGTGGCCAGCGATTCGACGCCCAGCCTCCTCTTCATGAACAATCACGACGGCACGTTTCGCGAAGAAGGAGTGCTGCGCGGAGTGGCGCTCAACGAAGACGGCATGGAGCAGGCGGGGATGGGCGTCGGAATCGGCGACTACAATCTGGACGGCCATCTCGACATGTACAAAACGCACTTCGCCGACGACACCAACGTTCTGTACCGCAACGACGGGAAGGGAAACTTTGACGACGTGACGCATGCGGCGCGGCTGGGCGTCGAAACGCGTTTCACGTGCTGGGGCACGGCCATGATTGACCTGGACAATGACGGCTGGCCGGACATTTTCGCCGTTGCGGGAAGCGTGTATCCGGGCCTGGAGCGGACGCTGCCGCAATATCCGAATAAATGTCCCAGAATGCTTTTTCGAAACTTGGGCAATGACACCTTCGAGGAGCTTTCGGAACAGGCGGGGCCCGCCGTGGTTGCTGCGCACTCGAGCCGGGGCTGCGCGTTCGGGGATTTCGACAACGACGGAGACGTGGACATCGTGATCGTGAACCTGAACGAGCCGCCGTCGCTGCTGCGGAACGACTTGCGCGGCGGCCATCACTGGCTGAAGGTGAAACTCATCGGAACGAAATCGAACCGAAGCGCGATCGGCGCGCGCGTGCTGTTACGTTACGGGAAGAAAACGCAAGCGCAGGCTCTGACCAGCCAGTCGAGCTTCTATTCCTCGAACGACCCAAGATTGCATTTCGGGCTGGGAGCGGAAACAACCGCCGACATTGAAATCCACTGGCCGAATGGGCTGCAGGAAAAACTGAAGGGAATCGCCGCCGATCAGCTTGTGACCATTCAAGAGGGTGCGGGAGTGGTGCCGAGCAAAGGTTGGCCGACCGCCCGCAGTAAGTCCCCTGATACACCGCACGGCAAGAAATAGAGAAAGGCGTGCTCACCCCTTGCGCTTCTACACGTCTATATGGTATGTGTAGAAGGTCGAGGCATTCAAAATGACCGCTAAATCGGATCTGCCGCAAGGCACGCTGGACTTCTTGATTCTGAAGGTGGTGGGGCTTGGCCCCATCCATGGATACGCGATCGCGCAACGGCTGCAACAGGTGTCGCGCGACGTGGTGCAGGTTCCGCAGGGGTCGCTGTATCCGGCGTTGCACCGGCTGGAGAACCGCGGCTTTCTGGCGGCGGATTGGAACGAAACCGAGACGGGGCGCGAGGCCAAGTTCTATAAGCTGACGCCAAAAGGGCGGAAACAACTTGAGACCGAAGCCGCGGGCTGGCAGCGACTGACGGAAGCCGTCGGCCTGATTCTGGGAATGGCCGAGGGGAGTTCGCAATGACGACGATGACTTGGTGGCAGCGGCTGTGGCACCGAGGGCAAATGGAGGAGCAGCTCGACAAGGAGCTGCAATTCCATCTCGAGCAACACGTGAGCGAGCTGATGGCGCGCGGCGTGGAGCCCGCGAAAGCGCGACGACAAGCGCGGCTCGCCATTGGCGGGCCCGAGCAGGTGAAGGAACAATGCCGCGACGAACGCGGGACGCGGTGGCTTGAGGACCTGGTAGTGGACGTGCGCTACGCGCTTCGCATGTTGCGGAAGAATCCGGGGTTCACGGTGGTGGCGCTGCTGACGCTCGCTCTTGGGATCGGAGCGACGACGGTGATGTTCACGGTGATCAACGGCGTCCTGCTGAAGCCGGTGCCATTTCCAGAGCCCGATAAGCTGGTGGCCGTGCACGGCCATTCAGAGACGTGGAACACGGCGATCTTTGGCGAACAAAATGTTGCGTACCCTGATTTTCTGGATTGCCAGCGCGAAAGCCGCTCGATCGACATGGCGGCGGCGCTCTTCAATGGAGGGACGCTGAGCGAGCCGGGAGAACCCGAGTATGTGGACCTTCGCGAGATCTCGTACGATCTTTTCTCCGTGCTGCACGTGAACCTAGCGCAGGGGCGCGCTTTTCGGCGCGAAGAAGATATTGCTGGTGGGGCGCCCGCGATGATTCTGGGATACAGCTTCTGGCAACGGCACTTCGCGGGCAAACCTGACGTGATTGGCACGTCGGTGGTTCTTGACCAGAAGCGCTACACCGTGGTTGGCATAGCGCCAGAGAATTTTCAGTTGTACGAGCAGGAAGCGGACGTGTACACGCCGCTCGGCCAGGACACTGCCGGCTATTTGCGAAATCGCGGAGCTCATCCGGTTCACGTGCTGGCGCGCCTGCGACCCGGCGCGACACTGGCCCAGGCTCAGACGGAAGTGGGGCTGATCGGCCATCATCTGGCCGAGCAATATGCGGACACAAACGGCGGCCGCACGCTCATGGTGCAACCGCTGCGTCCGGACGTGGGAAATGCGCGGTCTACGCTGTGGCTGCTGCTTGGCGCGGTGAGCCTGGTGCTGCTGATTGCGTGCGTAAACGTGGCGAGCTTGCTGCTGGCGCGCGCCGTTTCGCGGGGGCGTGAACTTGCGATGCGAGCGGCGCTCGGGGCAAGCCGAGGGCGGTTGGCGCGGCAATGCCTCACGGAGAGCGCAGTGCTAGGCCTTTCAGGCGGCGTATTGGGCGTTCTTCTAGCGAACATCGGCATCGGCCCATTTGTGGCGTTCTGGCCGGGCATGCTGCCGCGAGCTGACCAGGTGCATCTCGACTGGCGCGTGCTGGCGTTTGCGCTGGGCGTCTCTCTGCTGAGCGGCGTTCTTTTCGGGCTTGCTCCGGCCCTGCGCGCCCCCTCCCGCGGATTGGACCGGGCTTTGCGTTCCGGGGGACGAGGCATGACGGGAAATTCTCGGCGACTGCATAGCAGTTTTGTGATATCCGAAATCGCTTTGGCAGTGGTGCTGCTTGTCGCGGCAGGAATGCTCGGGCGCACGCTGCTGCGTCTCTCATCCCTGGACCCGGGATTGAATGTTCACAACGTGCTGGTGACTCGCATGGCGCTTTCGCCAGGTGTGCTCGCTGATCCCGGGCGGATCCTTCCCGCATGGCAAGACGTCCTGGAGCGAGCGCGCCACGTGCCTGGAGTGGAGTCTGTGGCGACGGTGGACACGGTGCCGATGCGCGAGGGAAACAATCAAATCGGGTACTGGGCAACGCCCGACGTGCCTCCGAAGAACAGGCAGCCGATGGCGTTGTCGACCAGCGTTACACCCGATTATTTCAAGGTGATGGGCATCGGTCTGCGCAGCGGCCGATTCTTTACTGACGAGGATCGCCTGGGCACCTCGGCCGTCGTAGTGATTGATGACGTATTGGCGCAGAGTGCCTTCGGAGGGCAGGATGCAGTGGGGAAGCGCCTGTGGATACCCGATATGCCTTGCACCCAGGTTGGCCCAGGTCCTAATGGCGGCACGGTGGAAAAATCCGTGGACTGCACCGAGCCGTACACTGTGGTGGGCGTGGTAGGGCACGTCCGGCACTGGGGACTCGCTAGCGACGACCAGGCGGAGGTGCGTGCACAATTCTATTATCCGCTTGCGCAGGTGCCGGGACCATTTTTGCGGCGCTGGTCAGAACTCTCGTCGATTGTGGTGCGAACCACCGTTCCGCCATTGAGCGAACTCGAATCGCTGCGACGTGAACTGAAGGGAGCCAGCAGCGATCAGGTTCTCTACGAGGTTCACACCATGGAGCAGCTCGCAAGCGCATCGCTCGAGCAGCAGCGATTCCTGTTCCTGCTGTTCGGGATATTCTCAGGGTTGGCTTTGCTGCTCGCGTGCATCGGGATCTATGGCGTGCTGGCATATTTGACGAGCCAGCGCGTTCCGGAAATTGGCGTGCGCATGGCGCTGGGTGCCACGGCCCGCGACGTTATGGCGATGATCCTGCGGCAAAGCCTCGGAATGATTCTCGCGGGCGTCGGTGTGGGGACGTTGGCCGCGTTCGCAGCAGGGCGCGCATTGGTGCACCTGGTAGACGGGATGCGAGCCCCGGAGGCGTCCACATTCGCGCTCATGATTTCGGTGCTGGTGGTCGCGGCTCTGCTGGCGAGTTTTGTTCCAGCGCGTCGCGCAAGCCGAGTGGACCCAGTCAGGGCCCTGCGCCAGGAGTAACGTCCGATCTCACTACGCGCCCGTTCGCGGCCTATTCACCGTAGTGAATGTCGAGGGATAAGTTTTCTCCCGCTTTCAGCGGGCGCAGTACGATCTGGCGGCCACCCGCGGCCAGCGTGGCCTCGCCCCGAACGCTCTTCACATGGCGCCGGAACTCGAACGTGAGTCCTTCGACGGGCTCTTCGGCAGAGACGCCTAAGCGAACGTCGGATGCCGCACTCCCTGCCGCGATCGTCCATTTCACGCGATCGCGTCCACGCCAAAAGCGGGCAAAGCTGAGCATATCGGTGGCAGTGACTCCATCAGGCAGGTGGTCGAGCAGGTCTTCCTCCGCCTTCAGCTTGTACGTCGCATCGTTGCTGTGAATCAGTATGACGCTGATGGCCTCATTTTCGGCGTTCGCGCGAATCACTTCCAAAGCGCTGGCGATGCGCTGATCGAGTCGCGGAGCTTCCTCGTCTTCAAACGTAAGGGGAAACTCGAAGAGGCCGCTATCCTCGTCGAAGTCCAGCCCCAAAGGCAGCGAATACGGGAAGTTTGTGAGCACATCCGGAGCGGTGAACGAGGAATCAAAGAGGTACCCGCAGCGCTGAAGCGCCTCAGGCATTGTGGGAGGAACGCGAAGATGCCCGGAACGGAAAAACACGGTCTGCTGGCCGGGCAATTGGCCGTCGAGAAGCTGCTTGCTCACGCGAACCTCGCCGAAGACGGTGGCGCCCGTTGCAGATTCGAAGCCCGTGCCGCGCGGGTTATACGTCGCCAGGGTCTCCGTTCCGGTGCCCAATTCAAATTTGTTGAACGCGCGCGAGTGGATGATGGAATGGCTGCCGATTGAAAAACCCAGGGAGTAAAGCTTTTCAAGATCGTCGAGGTCCTTGCCAAAAAAGAACGCCGCGCTGTTGGCGTCGCTCACATACTTCGTTTGAATGAAAAACGTGCTCTTGGCGTGATGCTTCTGTTCCATGGCTGCGAAATCCAGCATCGGAGCAAACGAGTTCTCCCAATCCACATCGTGCGAGAGAAGCAACACCGAGTTCTTCGCGTCGGGAATTGTCGCCAGGCGCACCGCGTCTGCTTGTCTTGATTCGTACCACGCGCGCAGCATGAGCAGCCAAACGTCAGCGCCCGGCTCGAAAGCGTTCACGTAGCGACGTTGAGCGTCGTAATCGCGATCCACCTGATTCCGCAATACGACGTCTTGAAGGCTAAGGCCGAAGACATAGGCCGTTCCCTGGCCGGTTTTCTTGCACAGCACAGCCGAGGTTCCGTCTTCGAAGCGGGCCAGTGTTTCAGACGTGGCGTCGGGCGCATAGCCGCTGGTCCAGAAAATGTCGTCATACTTCGGATTTCCCAGCTGCACTTCGCGTTCTTCCGGGCGATTCAGGTACTTTTCGATGGGATCGGGAGTTGCGTCGAAATTCACGCGATGGCGGCGTCGCGAGGGAACCATTTCGCGAAACCCGAAGAGCGGCCGCAGGGCTCCCGCCGAAACATTGAACGATAGCAAGCTGCCGCCGTTGGTCACGTGGCGAGTCAGCTTCTCCACTTGATCGTCGTTGAGCGTGCGCCCATCGGCCGACGGATACACAATCACGAGAGGATGCCGCAGCGCCTGATCGAGGTCGCGCGTGACGAAAAACGGAATTCCCATTTCGCGCAGCGCGTGCACGAGTCCGAGCATGCCCTCGTCCGGCTTCGACCAAAAAACCGCAATTTGCAACGGGAACGTTTCGGGAAACGTCAACGCCGGATCGGCAATCAGGTGGTGAAGCGGCAAGACAGGCACCTCGGCCGCGCGAAGATCTTTGGTTTCCCGCTCGTAACTCCGGCGGAAAAATGCCCAGCTAAGCGCGGCAACTGCCGCGAGGCAAAGTAAGGTCGTGCTCCGTTTCGACGTCATGGAAAAACGGTAGCGCTTTGGAGAGGCAGATAACAATTGTACTCACGCGTAGAAAAACGAAAGAGACAATGCGGCCGTGCGCGATTCACTTTGAAACTGAAACTGCGCGGTCTTAATCGCATCGACAGCGGATTTCACGTGGGGAAGTTCGAGTACCACAATGTGTCAATCTGATACGTCTGTTCCGACCTGACGTTTAGACCGTCTTCATCATTTTCAACCTGCCACAGATTGCTCGGCAGTTATCGTCACCGCAACCTTAAAACCTTCTAATATTCGTGGCCCATTTCGTGCACTCATTACCATTGGAATGGTCCGCGCAAAACCAATCTCGTGGGCGGTCTCTCGTCGCGAGAGATGCCTTGGTCGAGCCTCGCTCCGAATGCTCGCTTTCCTCATGCTCGGCGTGTTCTCGGGTCCCTCCGCCCCAGCGCAGCAAACCGAACAACCTTGGCAAGCGCAGGTTCAAAAGGACGCCGACGCTCATGATTGGGCTGATGCCTTGCGCATCGTCGATCAGGAGCTGGCGCGTTCACCCGACGACATGGATATTCGCGCGTGGCGCGCTCGAGTTCTCACATGGGCGGGCAGACTCACGGAGGCCGAGCACGAGTACGACGCGGTTCTGAAGGTCGAGAAAGAAGATCCCGACAACTGGATGGGCTTGGCCACCGTTTACATGCAGCAAGGCCGCATGCAGGAGGCGCTGAAAGCCGCGGATCGCGCGGTGGAGCTCGATCCCAAGCGGGCCGACCTGCGGGCTACGCGGGCGCAGATATTTCGCGCCAACGGGAACATCAGCGACGCCCGCCTGGAATTCCAGAGAGCCCTCGCGCTCGATCCCGGCAGCGAGGACGCGCGCTCCGGCCTATCGTCACTTCGCGGCGAGGGAAAGCAGGAACTGCGTGTTGGCTTCGACACCGATCTCTTTTCCTTCACGTCCGCAAACCAAGATCAATGGGTGAGCCTGGTTTCCAACTGGACGCGACGCTGGACCACCAGCGCCGCTGTGAGTCTCTACCAACGAGGAGGCATCGACGCCGGAAATTTTGTCGGCAGTGTGACCAGGAGCCAACCGAAATGGGGCGCCCTCACGATCGGCGGCGCAACGGGACACGACAACGGAGTGATACCCGAAACGGAAGCGTTCTTCGAACTCGATCACGGCTTCAAAATTAGCGAGAGCCGGCCAATTCGGGGCATTGAACTGGCTTACGGCCAGCACTGGTATTGGTACACGACGGCAAGAATCCTGGCCGTGAATGAAACAGCCATCGTCTACCTTCCGCGCGATTGGACCTGGACCTTCGGCCTCACCCAGGCGCGCAGCCATTTCTCCGATACCGGCGTCGACTGGAGGCCGTCCGGCTTGGCTCGACTTGCGTTTCCGCTCGCGCATCGGTCTCAACGAGAGCTTTCGGGAAATGTTTTCTACGCCGTCGGCACGGAAGATTTCGCGGAAGTGGATCAGATCGGCAGCTTTGCATCGCAAACGTACGGCGGCGGGCTTCGCTTCCGCTTCACGCCGCGCCAGGATGTGACCGGGTACGCGGCGTTCCAGCAGAGGACGCAGAACCGCGCAGAGACGAGTTTTGGGTTTACCTATGGCATTCGATTCTGATTTCTTCCGTAAGTTTGCGCCCTCCGTCCTTGTGTTCAAGGCGATCATCTGGGCCATTGCGGCCGATTTCGTCTTGTTGGCCTTCATCCTGCTTCGGAGAAACTATCGGAAGCGCTACTTCCGGAAGCGCGACCGCCGGGTTTTTGAGCTGCGCCAGCAATGGGACACGCTGATCTCCGGCGAAATCCCGTTCGAAACGTGGCGCACGAACTCCTTCGACCGCCGCATCATCGAAGACATGGCGCTTGACGCCTTCGAGGCGGCGCCTGCCGACGAGTCCGCGCGTTTGCTGCGTTTCTTGCGCGCGGCCGGCTTGATCGAAAAGAGAATCTTTGAAGCGCGGACACTCAAGGGCTGGCAGCGCCGCAGCGCGCTGGTGGCGCTCGGGCGAACCCGCGCGCCCGAGGGCATTCCCGCACTCTCTGAGGCCTTGCGAGACCGCGATCTCGAAGCTCGCAACGCGGCCCTGCGCGGGCTCGGCAGACTGGGATCGCCCGAAGCCGCCGAGGAAATCCTGCACTGGGTGGCCGAATCAGGATTGAACGTACCGGCTCTTCCGCTTCAAAACGCATTGATCAACTGCTGCCGCGAGAGACCGCAGATTTTGCTGCCCTACTTGCAGCATGCCCCGCCCAAGCTGCGGGAGGTGCTTGCGCGCGTCCTGGGCGAAGTGGCGAGTTCGTCGCTGGGAGCGGACCTGATCGGCCTTGCCGATGACGAATTGCCGGAACTCCGCGCCGCCGCCGCGCGCGCGATGTCGAATGCTCAACCGGGCCATGCCGTGGAAGTTCTGGCCGAACTCTCGCGCGACACCGTATGGTTCGTGCGGCTGAGGGCGGTGGTAGCTTTGGGCAACCTCTACGATCCCAAGGCTCTGCCTCACTTGCTGAACGCTCTCACGGATTCGAACCGGCTGGTCCGCATGCGCGCTGCGGAAGGCCTGGTGGATTTCAAGTCGGAGCTCGCGTCTATCTTCGTGCGAGTGGCAAAGACCCAAGACCGTTACGGCCTGCACGCGTTCCTGGCGGCGCTCGAGAATGCGGGCTTGCGGGACACGCTCGATGCGGAGATACGAAAATCGCCATCGCTTTCTAGTACCGAGGTTCACGAACTCCTCACCATCTTGAGAGTGGGCAAGTTCCCCGGGATGCAGGTGGCGCCGGCGCCGGAACCCTTGCAAACAGCGGCGCCGAAATGATCCACGTCCTGGATTTCGCCAACTACACGCTGTTTTGGTACTACTTCGCCGGCAATCTGGTATACCTCATCGCTTTGCTTATCGCCTTGAAGACCAGCGCCGCGCACCAGCGCCGCGTGGGCAGCTACCGTCTCGGTTGGATTACGGAATCGCCGCTCGCGCCGCCGATCACTTTGCTTGTTCCCGCCCACAACGAAGAAAAGTCCATCCGCATTTCCGTACGGAATCTCCTGCAGCTCGATTATCCGGAGCTGGAAATCATCGTGATCAATGATGGCTCAGAGGATCGCACGCTCGCAGAGCTGCAGGACGAATTCAAGCTGCGGCCCGTCCGCGTCGTGTATGTGCCGGAAGTACCTAGCGCCGCGGTTCGCGGCCTCTACCGCAGCGACGTTGACCCGCGCCTTCTTGTGATCGACAAAGAAGCGGCCGGCAGCAAGGCCGACGCTGTGAATGCGGGTCTGAACGCGGCCACGTCTCCTTACGTCTGCGTCGTGGACTCCGATTCCGTCCTCGAACGCGATGCCCTTCTGCGAATCATGATTCCCGTTCTTGCGGACCCCGAACGCGTCGTCGGAGTCGGCGGCATTATCCGCATCCTGAATGGATCGGAAATCCAGGGCGGGCACCTCACGCGCGTTCGGCTGCCGCGAAAGAGTATCGAAGTGATTCAAGTGATCGAGTACCTGCGCGCATTTCTGATCGGACGCGAAGCCTGGGCTCAAGGCAACATGATGATGGTCATCTCCGGCGCGTTCGGCCTGTTTCGAACCGATCTCGTGCGAGCCGTGGGAGGCTATCGCGCAAAGGCCATCGGCGAGGACTTCGACCTGGTGACGCGGTTGCACCGGCATCTTCTCGAGAAGAAGGTCGAGTACCGGATCAAGTTCGTGCCCGATCCCGTTTGCTGGACGGAAGCGCCGTCGGATTTGAAGTCACTCGGCCGGCAGCGGGCCCGCTGGCAGAAGGGCCTTATGGATACGCTCCGACCCAACATCGACATGCTTTTCCGGCGGCGCTACGGCCGCATTGGATGGATGGCTCTGCCGTACCTTTGGATTTTCGAGCTCTGCGCTCCGGTGATAGAGATTGGCGGGATTCTCACCATCGTACTCGCGGCAGCCTTGGGCGTGCTGAGCCGGGAATTTTTCATTCAGTTCATGATTTTCGGGTACGCCTTCGCCACCGTGATCTCGATGGGAGCCGTCTTGCAGGAGGAGCTCACCTATAAGCGGTACAACGATTGGCAGGACGTCGCGCGCCTGGTGAGCTACTGCTTCCTCGAACATTTTCCCTACCGTCAGATCCACATGTTCTGGCGACTGCAGGGTCTGTGGCAATACATGCGTGGCGACATGGCCTGGAAGCCTCTCGAGCGCAAGGGCTTGCAATCCACTGCCGCGAGCCTGCCCGGATCGCCCCGGTGAGCAGTGGTGCGGCACAACTTGCCAAATGATTGAAAAGGTTGGCTCCCCGGGCTAGATTCGAACTAGCAACCCTTCGGTTAACAGCCGAATGCTCTACCGTTGAGCTACCGGGGAACAGGAACAGGCGTTGAGGCAAACAACCCGAGGCAAAAGTGTAGATGAGCGGTAACGTGGAGTCAACGCGAACGGG
>Ga0070761_10001421_pt1 | contig 14976 bp, 7 predicted proteins | sample HubBroMetageREF1_FD_66724 | JGI IMG/M metagenome (GOLD analysis project Ga0070761, IMG submission 66724) | Reference soil microbial communities from the Hubbard Brook experimental Forest, New Hampshire, USA - Hubbard Brook CCASE Soil... | ecosystem: Environmental > Terrestrial > Soil > Temperate... | reverse complement strand
TTTCTCATGCGTGATCGCGTGGGTCACGAGTTCCAGGGCACGGTCACCGCGGTCGTCGGATCGGGCGTCTTTGTCCAGCTCGACGCCCCGTTCGTCGATGCCTTGGTACGTCTGGAGGACTTGGGCCATGATCGATGGGAGATCGACGACGACACGCTTCGCGCCGTCGCGCTCCGTTCGGGCGACGTCGTGGCGTTGGGAGACCGCATGAACGTAGAAGTGATCGACGCGTCGATCCTACGTCGAACGGTCTATGGCCGACGCGTGACCAGCCGGGGTGAATCGACCCGACCCCGCAAGCGAAACGACGCGAAGCCGCAGCCTCGAGCGCAATCCCGACGCCAGCGAACCCGCGGCGCCCCGCCACGCGCGGCCCGCGGCGGTGGGCGTGACGTGGACAAGCCGAGCGATCGGAGTCCCCTCGGTCGCACTCCCGTCAAGAACAAGAAAACGAAGCCCATCCGCATCGGCAAGCCCAAGAACAAGGGCCGGCGCCGCTCGGGTTCATAGTTCGATGTGCGCTCTGGGATCTTCGGTCTGAAGCGCGGCAAGACCGTCAATGAGGGCGCGCACGTCGCCCCCCTCGCCCTTCGGGATCTGGATCATGAAACGAACGTAGAGGTCTCCGGCCGCGCGGCCCTTCTTGGCCACCCCCTTGCCGCGCAGACGAACCGTCTGGCCGCTCTGGGACCCGGGAGGGACCTTCAGCGTGACGGCCCCCTCGAGAGTCGGCACGCGCACTTTGGCTCCGTGGTACGCCTCGGCGATCGTGACGGGGAGATCGAGATGAACGTCGTCGCCCTCGCGCCGGAAGTAGGCATGGGGCGTCACGTGGACCGACAGCACCAGATCGCCGCGGGGACCTCCATTCGAGGAAGGCCCGCCTTGCTGCGGGATGCGAACGCGGCTCCCTTCGTTCGCGCCCGGGGGAATGCGGACCGTGACCGGCTGGCCGACGGCGCCCTGCGGCCGCAGCTCAAGAGTTGCGCCGCGCACAGCCGACGCGAAATCGATCGTGACTTCGCTCTCGAGGTCGGGGCCCTTCGAGGGACCTCTCGAGCGCCGCGCGCGTCCCATCAAGTCGCCGAATAGATCCCCCACCCCCCCGGAGGCCGCTCCGCCAAAAAGGTCCTCGAGATCGACCGTTCCGCCTTCCCCCTCGGGTCGACCTCCCCGGCCCCGCCCCTGACGCGACGACCAGTCTTTGTACGCGCGCACCCGTTCGGGGTCGAACCCCTCGCGCAACCCCTCCTCGCCGAATTCGTCGTAGAGCTGCCGCTTCTTCGCGTCCCCCAGGACCTCATAGGCGTGATTGACTTGCTTGAAGCGAGCCTCCACCCCCGCGTTGCCCGGGTTCTTGTCGGGATGAAGCTTGCCGGCAAGCTTTCGGTAGGCTTTCTTGATGACTTCAGCGTCGGCGTTTTTGGGGACACCGAGGATCGCATACAGGTCTTCGGCCATCGCGGTGGGGTAGGCGAGGGTAAGGCGCGCTTCGCGTGGTCGCAACCGGCCGTCGGAACCGAAGCGTACGAGGCTTGCGCGGGCCGCTGCGACGGCAAAGTGGCCTTCAAGTGGGCTCGCCAGGGCGCCGCCCGCTAGACTTGTTCTCGTGATTCTGAGCCGTACGTCCGCGCCGCCCTCCTCGATGCCGCCGACCCCGCGTCGGCGGCGGAGTGCGGCGTGGGACCAGCGTGCCGCGCGTGTCCTCTGCGTCGCCCTGGCGATGATCGGCGTACTGCCCTTCCTGGGCACATGGGTCTTCCGGTCTTCGTTCGTCCGAGCCTGGGCGGCACGCGAGTCTCAGAGCCTTCTGCGAAGCCAGGGCATCGTCGCCACGTACTCTCCGCGCCTGCGCGTCTGGCCTGTGGCCGTCGAGCTCGATCGAGTGCGTGTCGAGTCGAACGATCGGGGGGCGCCGCTCGCGCTCGAGTGTGGACGGATCCTGGTGCGTCCAAAACTGTTCGCCCTGCTGAGCGGGAAACTCGTCGTCGACGAGATCGATCTCGACCAACCACGATTGCACGCCGTCGTACGCGGCGGCCGTATCGTGAACCTGACGCTCCCTGAATCACCCCCCTCGAAGGGGCCAGGGCGTGCACCGTTCACCGCGATCGCCGTCACCGAGGGGTTCATCGACCTCGATGTCGATGGAACGCGTGTCGCCGCGCGCTCGATCGATCTCGACGCGACCGCCGAGGACGACCCCGTCCGGGGCTCATCGTTCGAGCTCGCATTTCGAACGGGGTCGGCGAGCATTCATCACGAGCGGGGCCGGAGTGACGGGACGATCGCGAGCGACGACGACGCCCTCTGTTCCATCGAGGGTCGCGTGCGCGTGGACCCAGACGCCGTGCTGGTGCGACGCTTCGACGGGGTCGGCTCGGCAGACCTCGACGCCGCCCCCGGAGCGCCCCCGCCGTGTGACGTCCCTGCCAGCGACAAGCGCCGCGTCGAGCTCTCGCTCGGTCACTTCCACGTTCAGCTACCCAAGAACGCGGGGGAGCTGCCTCGGGTGGACGGCCACATTCGCGCCCGCATGCCCCTCGCGCTCGCGGAGCGGGCGACCCAGCTCCCCGAGACCGACGGCTGGGTCGGCGTAGACGCCGATGTCCGATACGACCGCGATACGATTCTTCCCGACGTCAAAGGTGTGTTGGAGGCGCACGACGTGCGGGTCGCCCAATACGCGTTCGCGCAGGAGCTGCGGAGTGAGCTCGTCATTCGGCGAAACGTCATCGAAAGCCCGACCACCACGATTCGGTTCGCCAACGGCACCGTGACTCTCACGGGCACGGTGGTCGATCCGCTCACGCACGGGGGCCGGTTGGAGCGTACCCGCTTGGACGTCGCGGGAGTCGACTTCACGGCCCTGCTTCGGGCGCTCGGCGTGCATCCGCATTCGTGGGTCGCGTGGGACATCCGCGAGATCCACGCTCCGCTGCTCTCGGGCAGCTTCTTGCCGCTGAAAATCGACGGCGACTTCACGGCGAAGACCTATTCGTTCGGGGTCTACGACCGTCCCGCCGAGGATCCTGCGCGTCAGAGGTTGGTTGGTTTTTCGGAAGCGCAGCTCGCGGCGCATCTCGGCGTGAGGCCGGACGGCATCAAGTTCATGGACGTCCACGCCAAGCTTCCCCGCTCGCAAGTCGACGGGGCGTTCGTATCCATCGGATTTCACAACGACTTACGCGTCGACGTGCCGAAGATGCGAGCCGACCTCGACGATATCTCTCCGATTGGCGCGGTGCCCATGCACGGCATCCTCGACGCTACGGCGCGCGTGAACGGCACCTTCAGCCGACCGGAACCCGAGGGCGACATCCATTCTGCAACGGCCTTCGTCATCGCGGATCTCGAGCTCGGGGACCTGAGCGCCGGGCATGTCAAGGTCGATACCACGGTACCCGAGGTCGACATCAGCGGCGTTCACGCCAAGCGCCGGTCGAGCCCCTACGAGGTTCCAACGGCCAAGCTCCGATTTGGCGGGACGAGCGGGTTCACGGTGGACGCCGTTGCTTCGAGCGACGCCTTCTGGCTCACGGACCTTTTGTCGATGTTCGCCCTGGACGACGATCCGCGTTTCGAGGGATTCAACGGGAGCATCGGCACTCGGGCCAGGGTGCATGTTTCCGTCGGCGGCCCGGAGGACGCTTGCGGAGGGGGATACGTGACGGTCGACGCAAAGGCGCAGCTTGCCGACGTGACCGCATTCGGAGAGAGATTCGAGAGCGGAAACGCCGATATGAGACTGCGCTGGTTCGACCGCCAGCGCGGCATCTCCGGTGCGGACGTGGACGTGCCTTCGTTCGTCCTCGAGAAGATGGTACCTCCCGCGGGGGAGCGAGCCCGGGCGACGGGCGCCGTTTTGGGCTCAGCCTCGATCCGTCGCGGCGGCGACCTCTCCGCGAACATTATGTTCGGAGGCGTGCCCCTCGCGCGCGTCAACGCACTCGGTGGTTTTGCGTCGCAAGTCGAGGGCAGCGTGTCGGGCGTCGCCCATGTGACCGGCCAATTGGACGAATTTCGGCCGAATGCGGGGTTCGTCGCGCGCACGCAGCTCGACGTCGCCGGCACTCGTGTTCGGGGCGTAGCGCTCGGTGATTCGCACCTCGACGTCCGCTTGACGCACAGGCTCGCCGAGCCGCCCGGTCACACGGGCAGGACCAAGTGCGACGCCCCAATCGCTCCCCCGTTCGACAAAGCCGCCTACGCGAGTGATGCCACGTCGCACGGCGACTGGACGATCAACGGAGCCCTTTTTGGCGAAACCGTGCACTTTGGCGACCTCGTCGTCACCCGCGCTCGCTCCCCGCATGCGACCGGACGCGTGTCGTTCCGGGGGCTCGATCTGGGCAGCGCAATCCGCGCCGCGGGCCCGCGAGACGCCAGCACGGACAACGAGGCCAATGCGAGTGCCGTTCCCATTGGCGGGCAACTATCCGGAGACCTCATCGCAGACGATGTTTCGATTCTGGAGCCATCGAAGTCACGCGCTCACTTCGTTGTGGGTCCGACCCAGGTGTCGCGAGGAGGCCAAACCTTGACGCTCAAGCCTCCGCTGACGCCAATCGTGATCGACGGCGACGCGCTCACGATACCGCCTCTCGAGGTGATCCTGGAAACGAAGGAGGGGTTCCACGGTGGGTTCGTCCTGACGGGAGGCGCCACCAAAATTAGCGGCGAGCCCGAGCTTGCCCTCGAGGCCGAGCTGGCGCCGATCGACATGGCCGTTCTTCCGAGCGTCGTTCCGGACGTCGAGCGGGCGAGCGGGCAGGTTCAGGGAACCTTGCGTATCACCGGACATCCTCGCTCGCCCCAGATCGCGGGCGAGCTGCACGCCGTGGCCGACGACATCGGGATCCGCGGACTCCCGAGCGCGATCACGGACGTTCGCATCGACGCTCGGGCAAGCTCGGATGAAGTGACCGCGACCGCGGTTGGGAAGTTCGCCGGTGGCTCCGTATCGTTCGAGGGAAGCATGCCGGTCCACGGACTCGTATTCGGGGCCCTCGACTCGCGCATCACCGCCCGGTCGGTGCATCTGACGCCCATCGATGGCGTGACGGCGGCGTTCGACGCGGACCTCGCTCTGAACTACGAGCACAAGGCGACGGGGCCCGGTGCGGCGGCTCTTCCCCACGTCACCGGAGACGTCACGCTTGCCGGCTTCAGCTACACCCGGCCAGTCACCTTCAACCTGGATCTGACTTCGACTCGCGCCAAGCGCACCAAGGTCGACGCGTACGATCCAGCGCTCGATCTGATCGCGTTCGACGTGAGGGTCCGCTCGCCGACTCCTCTGGTCATGAAGAACAATCTCGTCGAGGTGCAGCTCGCCATCGAGTCGGGAGCGCTCGAAGTGACCGGAACCAACCAGCGCATCGGCTTACGAGGGGTGCTGCGCACGCTCCCGGGCGGCCGATTCCACTTTCAGGCGAGCGAATTCGAGGTTCAGCAGGGCTTCATTCGCTTCGAGGATCCCACCCGGATTGCCCCGAATGTCGACATCACCGCGGTGACCGAATACCGGCGCTACACGGACACGAGCGCCGGAGCGGCCGCTGGGGCAGGAGCTGGCGTGGGACCGAGCGCTGCGTCGACGGGTTCGACGCGAGGCGGCTCGCTTTGGCGCATTACGCTGCATGCCTTTGGCGACGCCGACAACGTCCGAATCGAGATGACGAGTGAGCCTGCCCTCTCTCAGGAGGATATCGTCTTGCTCCTGATGGTAGGCATGACGCGCGCGGAGCTCGATCAGTTGCAAGCGAGCGGCATCGGAGAGAGTGTCGCGCTGAACGTCCTCGGCGCAGCCACGGGCGCCGATCGGGCGGTCAAGCAAGCGCTGCCCCTCATCGATGATTTCCGCTTCGGAAGCGCGTACTCGACGGTGACGGGCAAGACCGAGCCGCAGCTCACGGTCGGCAAGCGATTGACCAACGACCTCAGGGCCAGCGTCACGGCGGGCTTGAGCGAGGATCGCGAGCTGCGGTCCGACATCGAGTGGAGGCTCAACAACAAGCTCAGCGTCCAGGGATCGTACGACAACATCAACGACGTTTCTTCGTCGACACTCGGCAACCTCGGCGTCGATCTTCGCTGGAGATTCGAGTTCGAGTAGTAGCTGACCCAGTTAAGATACGTTTCTCGACCGAATGCGCCTCCGAGCACTCCTCCTTTCCGCATGGATGGGCGTGGTGCCGCGCGCGGCCCTGGGCCAGCCCCACGAGGGCGTCCCTGCACCCGCGCCTTCCGGATCGGCACCCGCGAACGACGTCTGGGTCACGGTCGAATCCGTGCCCCCGTTGGCACCCGCAGGAACGCCGGTGCCGAGCCTCCGGGCGCCCCCCGATGTGTCCCGATTCGAAGGGCGGAGAATCACCCGTATAGAGGTCGTGCTCGAAGGCGTCTCTTGGGGCGACGAGCAGGCCTCCGCGCCCACCACGGTGAAGCCGGGCGACCGGTTCTCGACTGCCAGGGCTCGAAGGGCGCTCGCCGAGGTGTTGGAGTCCGGCGGTTTCGCGCGCGGGCGGGTTGCCGCCCGGGAAGACGGGGAGGGGGTCTCGTTCGAGATCCAGGTCGTTCCTCGGCGATTGGTGGGTCGACTGCAAGTGGACGTTCACGGTGCCGGCATGGAACGCGACGAGGTCCTGCGCGACACCGACCTGACGGAAGGTGGCGAGATCGTCGGTGCCGACTTGGACATGACCAAGGCTCGCGTCCAGCGCAACTTCGCGCTCCACGGATACCCGACTGCGCGCGCCGACATCACCGTCCGACCGCTCGATGGCGGGAGGGTCCTCGTGTTGGTCGACGTTGCGCCGGGACCTCCGCGCCTCGTCGCCGCTCGACACTTCTATGTCTCCGACGCAAAGCCCGCCGCGCTTCTGCGAATCGCCAATGGCTACGGAATCCACCGGGGCGACCGAGCCGACGAGCCAGCCCTCGAACGAGCCGACACCGCGCTCGAGCAAGCGCTCAAGGCGAGGGGATGGCATCGTGCGGTCGTCTCCCACGATCTCGCACGGCCCAGCGGCGGGGCCCCGGGGGGCGGCGTGGCCCTGCGTGTGCGCATCGATGCGGGCCCCGTTTTCGTGGCGCGCTTCGAGGGAAATGAGCACTACGACTCGGATGTGCTCACCGGCGTCCTCGCGCTGCCGACCGAGAGTGACCGATCCCTCTCTCACCTCGTGGACAAGGTTCGCCTCTTCTACCAGAAACGCGGATTTTTCGATGTCGAGGTGCAGGTCGAAACGCGTGGCGAGGAAAGAGTTCAGCTCGAGGTCTTTCATGTGACCGAGCACGAGCGCGTTCGGGTGACGGGGCGAAGCTACCCGTGCTTGAAGCTCGACACCGTCAAGAATCTCGACGCGGGCGGCCCACGTTCACCGAGCGACGTTGGCAACGAGATCGACAGCTACCTCGACGAAGAATTGCCGGGCACCGACCTACTTGTGAGCCCGAGTCCAGCCGGCGTGGACGCCACCATTGGGGGCGCAGGGGTGAGCTCGAGCGGGATCCGCGCGGTTCCGCTCGACCTGAGCCCCCACTCCGTCTACATCACCGACACGTACGCCCGCGCCGTAGAGCATCTCCGAGAGCTCTATCGGAGCGAGGGGTTTTTGCACGCCGAGGTGGGGCCCGTCCAGGTGCTGCGCGCGCGGTGTGACCCGGCCTCCCCCGCGGGAAGCTGTGTTCCGATGCACAGCCGGGGGTCGTCGGACGACGTGTGCGCTTACGACGCTTCGGGCCTTCCGGCCCCGTTGCCTCCGCGAGATTCGTCGCTGACCTGCCGCCCGGACCCCGCGCGAGGCGTCGCGTGTGCAGCCGGCATCCAGATCGTGATTCCGATCCGACTCGGACCGCGCACGTGGCTGTGGGACGTGGCCTTCACAGGCGTCAAGAGCGTCAGCGAAACCGCGGTGGCCGACGCTGCACACGTTCCCCTCGGAGAGGCGGTGAACACGGCGAAACTCGAGGACGCTCGCCGCCGCATCGTCGACTGGTACAAGGAGCTCGGCTACTACTACGTCGACGTCAAGTACGCGCTCGAGCCATCACCCGACAACACGCGCGCTCGCGTACGCTTCGATGTCACCGAGGGCGACCAGGTCATCGTCCGTGACATCATTCTTCGCGGGCTCGAGCACACGCACGAAGGAGTCGTGCGGCGACGAATCGCGCTCGAGGTGGAAGCTCCGTATCGCACGAGTGACGTACGAACGACACAGGAGCGGATCGCGACTTTGGGTGTCTTCGCGAGCGTCACCGTCTCGCTCGCGGAACCATACGTGCCTCAGGCTCGCAAGGACGTCATCATCGAGGTCGTCGAGCGAGACCCCCAATACGTCGAAATTCGACCGGGTTTCTCGACGGGTGAAGGGGTTCGTGGCGCTTTCGAATACGGGCATCGCAACGTGCTGGGCGACGCGTGGGCCATCACAGTGCACTTGCAGGCGTCGTACCTGCCCGACTTCCTGATCCTCGACCCACAGGTTGCCATGAACTACGGACCGCTACCGACCTCCGATCGCATCGCGACGAGAAACACTCTGACAATGTCGTGGCCCGAAATGGGACTCGGGCCGACGGTCCGCGCGCAGCTCGACGCCGTCTACGTTCGTGACCTCGAGCGGGACTTCACACTCTTCAAGGCATCCGTGCTCGGGACACTGATTTGGCGACCCGTCCGCGAGGTTCAAGTGCGGGCCGGTCCGGACTACGAGCACAACGACGTCTTTCTCTTTCAGGCCAAAGACATCGCAACCTACTTGGCCGAGAACGCGGGCAACGCCGACCTCGCTCGGCTGCTACGCGTGCCCGATGGCGACAGCAACGTCGTGGCCGGAAGCGTCGTCTTGACATGGGATCGGCGGGACACGGCTTTCAATGCCCATCGCGGGACGTACCTTGCCGCTTCAGCCGAGCAGGTCAATTCGTACCCGGTGCGCGGCACCGCAAACGCCGCGGAGCAGTACGAAGGTCATTTTTTCAGGCTGACGCAGACGCTGGCGGCGTACGTTCCGCTATCACGAACCGTCACTCTGGCGGCGGAGCTTCGGCTTGGTGAGATCGTCAATGTCATCAAATGCAGGCTCCCCTTTCTCAGCGGCGCGACCCCGAACTCCTATTGCACGTACCCGGATCGCCTCTTTTTCATGGGCGGCTACGACTCGATGCGCGGATGGCTTCAAGACACTTTCATTCCGCAGGAGTACGCCGATCAGATTGCGGCCGATGCGTACAAATCGAACAGCGATCCGACGAAGTTCACGGCGGCGAACATTCCTCTTCGAGGCGGGAACCTCATGGTCAATCCCCGGCTCGAGTTGAGGTTTCCCATCCGTTTGCCGCTCGAGGGTGCCCTCTTCGGCGACGTCGGCAACCTATGGACGGATCCGAACGACTTTCTGGCGCGTCCGTTCGTCCTCCGTGCCGACATCGGCGCGGGCCTCCGAGTCGACACCCCGGTAGGTCCCCTGGTGATCGACTACGGCGTCAACGTTACCCGCCGCTCCTACGAGGACTTCGGCGCGTTTCACTTCGCCATCGGCCTCTTCTGATCCGCTGCGCTTTCATGCGCGCGAGGCGGCCAGCTCCGCCCACGCCGTCGCGACGGCGGCGACCACGCGATCTTGTTCGCCCTCGCTGAGGGTAGGAAACATGGGAAGACTTAGGGTGCGGTCGCCGATCTCTTCCGCGACCGGGAGTGCCCCGCGCCGGATCCCGAGGTGCTCGGCGAAGTACGTGAGCAGGTGCACGGCTCGGTAGTTGACGGCGGTCCCGATGCCCGCGGCTCCCAGCTTTGCAAGCAGAGCGTCGCGCTCACCCGGCCGCGCGTGGAGGGTAAATAGGTGATGGCTGCTCTGGCCCCGTCGTTCCATCCACCAAGGCACCGCCTGCGCGGTGGGCGACGGCATGCCGAAGTCGGGCACCCGGGCCCGCAAGTGAGACTCGTAGCGCGTCGCGAGCCGCTCGCGCTGCGCAAGCTTCGAATCGGCCCAAGCCAATTGAGGGCGAAGGAGCGCGGCATCCAGATCGCCCAGGTTGGCTTTGTAGCCGAGCTCGACGATATCCCAGTGCTGGTAGGCCCCTCCGTGTCGCTCCGCGGCCCCTCGGGTCGTCCCGTGGTTTCGCAGACGCTTGAGCCGGTCTGCCATCGCGCTGTCTCGCGTCACCACAGCGCCGCCGTCTCCGGACGTGACGTTCTTCGTGGCATAGAACGAGAACACTGCGGCCTCCGAGAGCTCGCCCGGACGCACGCCATCGCGTTCGATCTCGATGCCGTGGGCGGAGTCTTCCAGAACGAAGAGCGCATGGTCATCGGCGATGGCGCGAAGGGCCCGCATGTCGGCGAGCTGTCCATAGAGGTGGACCGGCAGAATACCCGCGGTATTCGGGCCCACCGCCGCCCGCACGGCCGCCGGGTCGATGAGCCCGGTGCTCGGTTCGACGTCCACGAATTGGGGTTTTGCCCCCGCGTGCAGGATGGCGCTCGCTGTGGCGGCGAACGTCATCGGCGTCGTGATGACTTCGTCGCCCGGACCGACGTTCAGGGCGCGGAGCGCCAGAAGCAGACCGGCGCTGCAGGAATTGGTCCCCACGACGTGCGGCGGCGTTACGCCTTCGCGACCGCGAACCAGATAAGCCCCAAGCTCCGCTTCGAACGCAGCCACCTCAGGCCCGAGCGTCAGAAACAGGGTGCCGATGACGCGGCGCCATGAGGCTGCCTCCTCCTCGCCCAGCTGGTGACGGTAAAAGTCGACCTTCGCAGTCATGAGCCCACGGTGAGGAGTCTTCCGTCCACGGCCAGATCGCGATGAGCCCGTTCCGCGTCTCGCAGAAAAACGTACTGCTTTAGCGTGTACCAGCGACGCTCATCGGGATCGACGACACCCTCGCGAAGGGCGGCCAAGACCTCCCGAATGCCCTCGTCGATGGTGTGCTCGGTTCGAAAGTCGAGCACGCGGCGCACCTTTTCGAACGAGACATTGTAGTCGCGCAAATCGGGATCCGTCGGAGCGTGGACGACCTCGGTGCCGGGAATGGCGTCACGCACTCGGAACGCGAGGTTCAGCACCTGGATGTTGCTCGGATCGGCTCCGACGTTGAAGACTTCCCCGGCAAGCTTGGCGCGATCGCCGGTCAGGGCCATCTCGAACGCACGTGCCGCGTCCTGCACGTGCACGAAAGGGCGCCACTGGCGCCCTCCGCCGTCCACGGTAATTCGACGTTGGACATAAGCGTTCTTCGTCATCACGTTGACGGCGAGATCGAAACGCATTCGTGGGCTCAGACCGAAAACGGTCGCAAGGCGCAAGCAGGTAACGTCCATCGAGCCGCCGGGCTTTCGCGCCAGGTCGAACAAGAACTCCTCGATCTCGGCCTTCGTGCGCGCGTAGAGCGAGACGGGCTGCCGCGGGCTCGTCTCCACGAGCCCGAGCCCATCTCCATGCCCGTAGACCGAACAAGACGACGAGAAGACGTAGCGGCCGACTCCACGTTTCTCAGCCGCGCGGGCAAGGCGCTTTGTCCCACCCACGTTCACGCTTTGCGTGACGTCAGGCTCGAGCTCACACGAGGGATCGTTCGAGATGCCCGCGAGGTCGACGACCGCGTCCACGGAGTCGAGGAGCGCCGTGTCGAAGGTGCGGACGTCGTCGCGGACGACCCGGAGTCGCTCGCCGAAGCGCGCACGTGGCTCTGCGAGGGTATCCCCGAAATACAGTCGATCGAGGACCGTGACGCGGTGACCTTGGTCGAGCAGCCGCGGCACGAGGACCGAACCGATGTACCCGGATCCACCGGCGACGAAGATGTGCATGCGTTTCGCGCGCTTACCACGAAAAGCGCGGCCGGGACAGCGGCGGGTCTCTCAAAACGACCCGTCGCCCGGGACGTCACTCGTATCGAAGGCCCAGAAGCGGCCACGATGCGCGAGCATGCGCACGCGGTCGGCGTCGCGCTGGAACACGAGCACGCGAAGCATGGCCTCGTCGGACGAGGCGCCCGAGAGCTCGTCCGGCGCACGAAGCAAGACGAGCGGGAATGCTCGGGCATACTGACAGCGCGGCGAGTACTGCTCCGCATCGAACTCCCAACCGTGCGAGGGCCAGGGCGGCTGGGAATTCGGCTTGAACCTCACCGGCACGCTCAGGTACCTCGCGAACGCGAAAGCCCACTTTCCATGCTTTCGGGCCGCGTAGTACCCGGCAAGATGCGTCAGCGTCCCATTTCGAAAGGCTCGGGTCCCGGGATCCCAGATGACAGCCGTCGCCGCGCGCCCGGAAGGCAGGTCGTCGATGAGCGCAGAGGCGTCGCGCGTCTCCCAGTGGAAAAGAAGGCAGTGGGCGACCGCGTTGGCTCCAGCGATGAGCCCGAGGCGAAGGATATATCGCCGCGCACGCTCCTCGAGCGTCGCGGGAAACCTCGGTGTCGCGAGCACGGCGCCGAACAGCACCCACTGGCCCAGACGCGGGAAGATCAGGTGCGTACCCACGAGCACCATCGGCGTCGCAAAGTAGGCGAGCGTCATCAAAAGGAAGGGCGCGACGACGGCCGGCGGCCCGTCGTCCTCCCGAGGGCGCGCGCCCGAATCGCTCCACGCTCGAAGCGCGGACCAAGCCATGACCGCGACGGTGACCCAAACGACGACCTGGTCGGTTGCATCGCCAAATAGATCCGTTGCGAAGGCGCTGAAGAACACCAGCTTTTGCCAAACGGGCGGAGCCGTCCCTTCCAACGTCGGGTCGCGGTACATGTTGCGGTCCCAGTCGTATTGGCGCTCATACACGGCGATGCAGTACGCGCAGCCCAAGACGAGCGGAAGGGCTGCGCCCGCCCCGCGGACCACGGCACGTATCGCCCGCGACCCGCGAGGCATCGACGGTGGCGTCCCTCGCCACCCGAGCTCCAGCGCGAGCCCGGCTCCCGCGACGCACACGATCAGCATGGCGAGCACGTGAGCAAAGGCGCACGCCAGGCCTAGAAAGCCCACCGCGGCGGCGGCACCAGCGCTCGGGCGAAGAGCTCCACGCGCGATGAAAACGAGCGCCCATGCGGCGATCGATGTCGCGAGCACGTAGTTGACGAACCCCCATCCAAGCGCAAACGAGAACAAGATCGGCGTGAAGAGTGCCGCGTGCGCCGAAGGACGACGGAGCAGGCGCACCAGAGCGACGACGGCGGACGCCAGCGTCACCAGGGATATCGCGATGACCGCACGCCCCACGAGCTCGACGGGCGCCCAAATCGAGAGTGCCGCGACGAGGAGATGAAAGAGGCCGTTGTACGTAAAGAGGTTTAGCTCGTACTCGGCATGCTCCGGTGACCCAGGAGCCATGGCCAGTCGCCGCGCGATGTCGCTCAGGGCGAGGTGCTGGGGGTAGTCCACGCATGGCAGCAGCCTTGTCGAAAAGAAAGCCGCCGCGACGAGCGCCACACCGCTCCAATACAGGAGAGTCGTTCGCCGCGTGTCGAGCTCGTAGAAGTCCACCCAACGGAAGGGGCCGACGGCGACGGCGGCCAGATGGCGATTCCCGAACGGCGCGGGGCAACGCTCGGGTGCTCGTCGGACGCCCACGGCTCAGAAAGCGTGTACCACGAAGGGCGCGACGGCCGGCCACCCATGGCGGCGGCACTCGTGCGCGCGCGCCACCGAGAGTAAGCTGCTGCCGAGCCATGCCAGAGAAGAAGCGGGTCAGCGAGGTGCTCGGAGGCCCCAAAACAATCGCGGTTCAGAGTCCGGCGTTCGCACCGGGAGCGCGGATTCCTCGCCAGCACACGGAGGATGGCGAGGGCCTGTCGCCCCCTCTCACGTGGCTGAACGTCCCGCGCGACGCCAAAGCCCTGGCGCTCTTGGTCGAGGACCCGGATGCGAGCACTCCGCAGCCCTTCGTGCACTGGGTCGCGTACAACATCCCCGCGGGCTCGGAAGGTCTCCCGGTAGGAATCCCTCTCGGGGATCGCCCCGGCCGACCCGCCGGCATGCGTCAGGGCTCGAACGGCAGCGAGACACGGGGCTGGGTCGGCTGCGCGCCGCCGGCCGGCACCGGCACGCATCGCTACCACTTCGAGCTTTTCGCGCTCGACACGTTGCTCGATCTTCCCGAGGGTGCCACGCGCGGCAACCTCGCCAAGGCCATGCGAGGGCATCTGCTCGCGACCGGGGAGCTCGTGGGAACGTACTCGCGGGGCGACTAGTGGTTCGTCCCGGAAGTCCCAATCGAAGTGGGTGGACCCCTCGGAAAATCGGCGGGAGCCGATTTTCTGGGGGTGAATCGACGCGCGAAGCGAGGAGAGAGGGGCTACCAGCCGCCCCTTGCCATCGGCTACTGCTGCGTCCGCTCGGCGGAGCCGAGCCAGGCATGCTCATGACTGGTGGGGCGCAGCACTAGTGCGGGTCGGGCGACAGCGGCGGAGGGCGAACGCTTGTGCGACGGTCGCGGTCAGCGCGATGCTGGCCCTCGCGTGGAGGGGATACGCGCGCGCGGCGGACGACGGAGGGGCGAGCGACGAGGGTGGCACCTCGGCGCTGGCGGAGGGCGGAGCGACGGGCAGCGCGGGCTGGACGCTGACGCTCGACGACGAGTTCAACGAGAGCTCCCTCGACTTCTGCAAATGGCAGCTGCGGCAAAAATGGGGCGAGAAGGTCGTCAACAACGAGCGCGAAGCCTACGTGAACGTCGCGGACGCAAGCCAGGCATTCACTTTTGACAACGGAATTCTGCACATCGTGGCGCGCGAGCAGCCAGGCTTCTACGGGGGGATGACGCTGCCTTACACCTCCGGCCTGCTGGCTTCCGTTCACAACCAAAAGTACGGCTACTACGAGATCCGAAGCCGGATGCCCAGTGGTTCTGGCCTGTGGCCGGCCTTCTGGCTCCTGCACACGCCCGCCTATCCAGACATTCACGAAATCGACATCATGGAATGGGTCAGCCCATCGCCGAACGTCGTATTCATGACCGACCACTTCGG